>Ga0209040_10002659_pt1 | contig 13882 bp, 10 predicted proteins | sample BogFormECP12_OM3_FD_188240 | JGI IMG/M metagenome (GOLD analysis project Ga0209040, IMG submission 188240) | Bog forest soil microbial communities from Calvert Island, British Columbia, Canada - ECP12_OM3 (SPAdes) (version 2) | ecosystem: Environmental > Aquatic > Freshwater > Wetlands > Bog ...
CGGCCGGAATCATCGGCTCGCTGCCGTCGACCCAGCGGACCTGCACGCGGTCGCTGAGGGGCTGCCAGCGATTTCCTTTCGCGACGGTCACCGATCCGATGTAGCGTTGCAGCGTGCGCCGGTCGGCCGCTTGATCCTCACCCCAGAGGGAAACGGCGACGACCGTCTCGCCGAGCCTGATCACCGGCGCGTCTCCGACGCCAGGATCGTCTAGCTCCCACAGCTTCGCCTGTGCCGCGCCGACCGCGGCGTCGGCCTCCTCGATCATCTGCCGCCTGACCTCGGACCTGACGGTCGCATTTTCCATCCAGTGCGCGAGCTCTGCCTCCGCCTGCTGCAGCGCCTCGCGCGCTTCGAGGAATTGCTTCTCCGCCGACCCCGCGCCCTCCGCCGCACCCGACTCGTCTTGCGACAGGACCCAGACGACGTGGTCATCGATCATCGCCACGTCTGCGTTCGCCGGTGCCGTGCAGACCTGCTCGCCGTCCCGCGTCTTGCGCGGGCACGAGTAGAACGCCTTGCGCGCGCCTTTCGCGCCTCGACCCTTTATGTGCATCCGCTCGCCGCAGCCGGCACACCGAACGAGACCGCCGAGCAGCGCCTGCGCCGCGAGGGAGCCGTCGTTCGGAATCCTCGGGTCCTTCATCGAGTACGCCGCCGCTGCTAGCTCCGGCGCGATGATCGCCTCGTGCGTGCCCTTGCGCGTGATCCGTTCCCGCGCGTCCTCGTCGGGACTGTCCTTGGCCTTGACCACCGCCGACGCCTCGCCGAGGTACACGCTTCGTTTCTCCACGATCCGAAAGGCCATGTTCGGCGAGACTTCGCGCTCGAGCTTGCTTTCGAGCCGCCGCGTGATGTTCGCGAACGTGTCGCCGCGCGCCCGCATCTCGAACACCATCCGCACGGCCGCGGCCTCCGCCGGCTCGATCATCAGCCGCGCGTCTCGCGGCCCCTCGTAGCCGTCGACCTGATCGGCCCGCCGGTAGCCGAACGGCGCTTTGGCGCAGACGTGCAGCCCGCGCTCCTCCAAGTTCCTGCGCTTGACCGAATCCCAGTGCTGACGGCTTCGGTCGAGGTACGCCTCGGCCATCATCAACAGGAATTTCAGCGTCAGCTTGGAGTCCGGTCGGCTGCTGTCCAGCCCGAGCGTCGTCGCGATCACGCGCCCGCCCGCCTTGTGAATCCGCCTGATAGCGATAGCCGCATCGAGTTCGTCGCGGCCGAACCTGTCGGTGTGGTTCACGATCACGCCGGCCGACGCTCCCGACTCGACGCGCTCGATCAGCTTGCCGAGCTTACGGTCAGCGACGGCCTTGCCGCCGGAGACATCCTCGTCCTGCTCGATCACGCCGACGGTGACCTTGTTCTTCCTCGCCCAGCGCTCGATGTCGTCGCGCTGGATCGACGGCGACATGTACGACTCGCCTTCGCGACCCATGACCCTGCTGACCCTGATGTAGCCGTCCATCGTCTGCATCATGTCCTCCGATCGTACCGCATCCGGTTAGTACCGACCTACAGGTGACGGTGCAGAAGGCCCTTCATGGGACCGCTGGTGATTCAGGAGCGAGTCGGTTCGCTGGAACCCGGGCGGCTGGCCGCGACCGACCTCGAGCCCGTATTTCGCGAGAAACCGGCGATCCACCGGTTCCCCGGGAAAATGGCGGAACGAGTCCAGGGGCTGGCCGTTCATGTGCGCGACAACTACGACGGACACGCCGAGCGCGTCTGGGAGCAGGCGGAGGACGCCGGCCAGCTGCGGGCCAATCTGGCCGCCCTCCCCGGCTTCGGCGAGATGAAGCTCAAGTCGCTCGGCGCTGTGCTCGCCAAGCGCTACAAGCTCAAGGCAGCCAAGCCGCTGGTGCCGGCGCACCCGACGCTCGGCGATGTCGACTCCGCGCAGGCGCTGCTCGACTACCAGGCAGCCAAGCGCGTCCACAAGGAAGAGTGGACGAAGATGAAGAGCGGAGGCTGACTGCCGGGAAGCCCCCGGGGTCAGGCGCCGGCCGCTCCTCCTCGGGGCGAGTGCGCCGCGCGGCACGGTCAGCCGTAGCGGCGGTACGCCGCGACCCAGTCCAAGGCGATCAGCCGCTGCGCCTGCGCGAGCGTCATCATCCGCGCGCACACGCGCCTGTTCAGCGCGTACTCGACCGCATCCTTCGGGTTCAGTTCGTCGTAGCCGGTCGGGTGCGTGTAGTTCAGCTCCGGCCACAGGTTGCGCGGGTCGTTGACCGCGCCGCCGAGCTCCAGCGGCACCAGGTGGTCGTACTCGTAGGCCGACGCGCGGCCTACGAGGCCATAGGCTTCCATCGACGCGTACTTCTCGGGCTCTGTGACCGACTCGGGCGGCCGCACGGTCGACGTCCAGCCGGCCCGACAGATAGTCGAGCCGATCGTCGCCTGCGTCACCTGCGGGTTGACCGCGCCGGGCGTGCAGCGCGGGTCCGGCCGCGCATACAGGCCATTGCCGATCGCGTGGCAGGACCCGCGCGGCGGCTGGCGCTGCACCAGGTGTGGCGACGCGGTGGAGTAGGGCAGGCCAGACGGCGCGGTGCGGCCGTCGGCGACACCCGCAGTCGCCAGGAACGTGGTGGTGCAGAGAACTGCCGCGCTAGAGCGCCTCACGGCGATCATCATTCCTGGTTCGGATACGAAGATGAGGAGCGGGGGCCGACCGCGACGCTCGAGCGTTTTCTTGGTCGTAAACGCCATGATCAGCCAGTAGGCCAACCAGGCCGCCCAGCCGTAGGCGATGAGTTGAAATGACCAGTTGTTCATCTCTCAGCCGAAGGAGCGCGCCGGCCGCTGACGATCACGGATGCTGGGATAGGATTGCGCGATGTGTAGAAACATTCGGACGCTCTACAACTTCGAGCCCGCCGCGAGCGAGGACGAGGTCCGGGCGGCGGCGCTTCAGTATGTCCGCAAGATCAGCGGCTTCAGCAAGCCCTCCCGGGCCAACGCCGAGGCCTTCGATCGGGCCGTGGCCTCGATCGCCGACATCTCGGCCGAGCTGCTCGATCAGCTCGTGACCGCTGCCGCCCCGAGAGACCGTGAGCTCGAGGCCGCCAAGGCGCGGGCGCGGGCAGCGCAGCGCTTCGCCGCGTAGCGTCGGCATCCGCCCGAGTACGCCGGGGCTCACACGACCGGCGGCGGCGTGCCCTCCGCCGTGGCGGCGAGCGCCGGGTCCCACTGGCACACCAGGCAAGCGTGGCGGAACGCCGAGCGCGCGAAGTCGAGCCCGGCCGCGTGCGGGTCGGGGCTCGTGCGCGCGTCGTCCCAGTCCAGGACGAACTCGCCGAGCTGCGGCTCCCAGCGCGCCGCCGCCGGGGACAGGGTCGCCTCCGCGAGGTTCTCCGGCGCGGGGTGGGCGTAGGCGTAGAAGGCCGCGCGGTGATAGCGCGGGTCGCCGGGCCACCAGCCGACCGCGACCTCCTGCGCATCCATCGCGTTGCGCATGATGAAGTCCTCCGACGGCGGCTCGGCCGGCTGCCCGGAGAAGAGGCTCACCGCCAGGTCGAATGAGCCCCACCATGCGTTGACCGGCGTGGAGCGCCCACGATAGGGCGCGCGGAAGGCGGCTAGGACGAGGGCCGCCTGAGTGGCGGCGGCGAAATAGGAGGCGACATGGGCAGGCTCATAGCGTTTGTGTTCGTCATCCTCGTCGAGCGGCACGCTCCATGGCACCTCTTGCGGCGTCACGCTGATCTCGACAGTCCCCGCAAGTGCGCCGACGACGGCGAGCACCTCGCGGGTGACCTCGCCGACGGCTCGGTCGGGCGTCAAAGCCACCCGTCGCGCGCGCCCGTCGCTGTGTTCGGCCACCGCCTCGTGGGTGTGCAGGTCGAGCGCCAGCACGATCGCCCCCGAGCGATCCGGCGCCGGCAGCGGGAGCGTTTCCCACCCGCGCGCGCTCAGGCGCAGGGCCGCGTGCTGCAGCTCTGGCTCGGGTGGTGCAATGGCGACGGCGAGCTTGCCGAGAACCTGCGTATGCGCATGCAGCGTGTCGCACGTCGCGCTCCAATCCTCATAGGCGAGCGACGGCCACGGGGAGGGCATGGCCTGCAGGGTAGCGCGACGAGAAGGCCGCGCGCGCGTCGCTCAGATGCGCTGCAGCAGGGTTCCCATCCCGGTCCCGCCGGCGGTGCACATCGTGACCAGCCCTAGCTCCCCGTCAGCGCGCTCTCCTGTCGTAGTCTCGTGCCATGACCCGTCAGATCGTCTTGCTGCGTGGCGTGAACCTCGCGGCCCGCAACCGCGTCGCGATGAAGGAGCTCCGCGAGCTGCTGTCGGGCGAGGGCTTCGAGAGCGTGCGCACATACCTGCAGAGCGGGAACGTGGTGCTCGACGGCGACACCCCACCTGCTGGCCTCGCCGCGGAATGCGAACGGCTGATCGCCGCGCGTCTCGGGCTCGACATCCAGGTCGTCGTGCGCACGCGCGATGAGCTCGCCGAGATCGTGCGGCGCAACCCCCTGGCGGCGGTCGCCGCGGACCCCAAGCGCTATCAGGTCACCTTCCTCGCCGACGAACCCTCTGCCGAGGCGGTGGGCAGGCTCCATGAGGCCGTCCACGAGCCGGAGCGGCTGACGGTCATCGGCCGCGAGCTCTACGCCTGGCACCCCGCCGGCGTCGCCGGATCGCGATTGTCGAGGCTGCTCGCCGGGCCCGGCCTGGGCACCACCGCCACGGCCCGCAACTGGCGCACCGTCATGAGCCTGCTTGAGATGGCCGACGAATGAGCGCGCTGTATGCCGATCGCCACCGGGCCGAATCATTCGGCGCGGACGCCGCGAGCTACGACCGGGTCAGGCCAAGTTATCCCCGCGAGCTCGTGGACGAGCTTCTGGTCGGGAAACCGGTCTCGGTGCTCGACGTCGGCTGCGGCACCGGCATCGCCGCGGTCCTGTTCAACGAGCGTGGCTGCCGCGTGCTGGGAGTCGAGCCCGACGAGCGGATGGCACGCTTCTCCCGGGGCAAGGGCCTGGACGTCGAGATCGCCAAGTTCGAGAGCTGGCAGGCGCGTGGGCGCAGCTTCGATCTGCTCGTGTGCGCGCAGGCGTGGCATTGGATCGACCCGGTCGTCGGCGCCGTCAAGGCGGCTGAAACCCTCAACGCCAATGGGCGGCTGGGGGTCTTCTGGAACTTCGGAGCGCCGCCGGCGGATATCAAACGCGCGTTCAACGCGATCTACATGCGCCTGGCGCCGGACATCGAGCGCCACTCGATCCTGCTCGGCAACACCGACCACCGGCTGGACGTGGTCACCGCGGCGCTGGATCAATCCGCCCGCTTCACGCCATCAGAGCTGCACACGTGGCGCTGGAGCCGCCGCTACACGACCGCGCAGTGGCGCGAGCACCTGCTCACCCACAGCGACCACAAAGCGCTGCCGGCGGCCGATCAGGAGGCGCTCCTGGGCGGGATCGGGGAGGTCCTCGACAACCGCGACGGCGCGGTCGAGATCGGCTATGAGACCCACCTGATCAGCGCGTACACGCTCCCGTGAGCGATCCGCCTCGATCCGGGCGGCTCGCGGCCGCGCGTTCGCGCGTCGCGTGCGGGCTCAGGCCACTCGCCGCCGGGCCGGGCGTCGCCGAGGCCGGCCCGAGGCGGTGCGTCGTGCGATATCCCCCGAGGCGTGCTGGTCGGCGAGCGCGGAGACCACGGCGAGTCCGTCGAGCAGGCGCCCCTCTAGAAACTCGCTCAGCGCACACGCGGGCATCGGCCGGCAGAGCAGGTAGCCCTGGACGTTCTCGCAGCCGAGCTGACCCAGCTGCTCGAGCTGGCTGCCGGACTCAACGCCCTCGGCTACGACGGAAAGACCGAGAACGCCGCACATTTCAACGATCGCCTTCATGATCGCCACATCCTTGGGGCTGGCGCCGAGTCCGTCGGTGAAGGAGCGATCGACCTTGACGCCGTCCAGCGGGAAGCGCCTGAGGTAGCTCAACGAGGAGTAGCCGGTGCCGAAGTCGTCGAGCAGAAGCCGCAGGCCGCGGCCGCGAAGGTTCTCGAGCACGCTCATCGATGAGCCTGTCTCGTCGATCAGCACGCTCTCGGTGACCTCGATTCCGAGCGTCCCGGCAAGCAGGCCGCTGCGTCGTTGGATCTCGGCGACCTCGGCGGCGAACGCGGGGTTCGCGATCTGGCACCCGGACACGTTGACGAACATCTGCAGCGGAACCCCGAAGCGCTTCTGCCAGTCGGCGCCCTGCGCACAGGCCTGCTCGAGCACTCTGCGTCCGAGCTCGAGGATCAGGCCGGTCTCCTCGGCGATCGGGATGAAGTCCAGCGGCGGGACGAGCCCCCGCTGCGGGTGCGCCCAGCGGACGAGCGCCTCGGTGGCCACCGGCCGCCCGCTGGCGACGTCTAGGATCGGCTGGTAGTGCAGCAGCAGCTGACCGCTCTCGATCGCGCGGCGCAGCTCCGTCTCGATGCTCATCCTGGCCAGGACCTGGGCGCGCACGTCGGCGTTGAACAGTTCGAAGCGGCCGGGTCCGCGCTGCTTGGCGCGATACACGGCGGCGTCGGCGTCACGCAGCAGCGATGCGGCGGTGTCCTCGCTGCTCTCGGCAACCGCGACCCCGATGCTGCCCGTCAAGAAGTGCTGGCTGCCGTCCAGCACGTATGGCCGGCTCACGGCCGTGGCCATGCGTTCGGCCAGGGCGACGACCTGGCGCATTCCGCCGGGCCGCTCGCAGACCACGACGAACTCGTCTCCGCCGAGGCGCGCGACCGTGTCGCTCGAGCGCACGGTCTCGCGCAATCTGGAGGCCACGGCGAGCAGCAGCTCGTCGCCGGCTGCGTGGCCGAAGGACTCGTTGATGATCTTGAAGCGATCGAGGTCGAGCATCAGCATCGCGACGTCCATCTCGTCGCGCCTACGTCGCTCCAGCGCCAGATCGAGGCGATCGAGCGCCAGCGTGCGGTTGGGCAGCCCGGTCAGCGGGTCGTGCAGGGCCACGTGTCGGGTCAGCTCCTCTTTGCGTTGGCGCTCGACGGCGGCAGAGAGCACGTTGGCGACAGCAACGAGGAAGTTGACGTCGTCGGTGTCGAAGCGTCGAGGCTGCGTGGCGTGGGCTGAGAGCACGCCGAACGGTCGCTCGTGACCCTCGATCAACGCGGCCATGCCGCTGCGAATGCCGGCGCCGAGCAGACGGGCTGGGTCGAAGCGCGTCTCGCAGCGAAGGTCTTCGGCGATTACGGGTTCACGCGCGAGGATCGTGTAGCCGGCCTGGCTGTCGGTCCCGGCCGGCAGGCCGCTTCTCGGGCCGTCCCAGTCGCCGGCGAGGGCCGAGATGTCGAGCAGCTCCTCGTCCTCGCGCAACTTGAGCACGCCGCACAGCTGCACCTCGAGCGTGCTCGCGACCGTGACCACCACCTCCTCGACGAGCGTGGAGAGATCGTGCTCGCGCAGCGCGATCTGACCGAGACGTGCGAGCGCGTCGTGCTGGCGGGCATGCTGGGCGAGCCGTTGCTCGGCGTGCTTGCGGGCGCTGACGTCGCGGAAGACGACCTGGAACTCGACCACCTGCCCGCGCTCGTCGCGCAAGGCGTGCGCGGTCGATTCGAGCCACACGAAGCCCCCCTCCTTGCAGCGCATGCGCAAGATCGCCGTGCTCGCCTGATCGGCCGCGAGCGTCGCTTCATGCGCAGCGCGAACGTCGGCGAGGTCGTCGGGGTGAGCAAGCTCGCGCATATCGTGCCCGACGAGCTCCTCCGCAGACCAGCCGACGAGCTTCTCGCAGCCGGGGGAGACGTATGTGTAGGTCACGTCGGGCGCCACACGCGCGAGAAAGTCTGTCGAATGCTCCACCAGCAGCCGGTAGGCCGGATCGGAGGGAGAGCAGCTCAGACTGTCGTGCGATTCCATCGAATGTCCCGTGGCTTTCGAGTCTTTTGGGATGCCGCGTCCATGCGGCCTGGCTTTGCTACCTGCGTTCAGATGGTCTGCTCGTCGCTCATCGGCAGCGGTGTCGGTCCGCTGAACAGAGATCGGCTTGCAACGGACGCTGGGTTGAATCCCGACGGCCCGCCGGCCCGCCGGCCGGCCGCGGCCGACAGGCCCACGGCTGCTCAGAGCTCCGGCAGGTACTCGATCTCGGGTGAGCTCAGAGCGATGCCCAGACCGCGCAGCGATACGCGCCCCAGGTGCGGGTAGAAGCACATGTCGCCCGGCTCGCGGGTCCCGTAGGCCAGGTAGGTCAGTCCCTGCTCGCCTGCGCGCAGGGAATGGGCGATGCCGGTTCCGGCGGGGCGCGATATCACCTCGCCGGCCCGCAGCTGATGCTCCTCGGGGCTGTGCGCGCCGCGTCCCCACAGCTCGAGCACGCCGCCGCCGTCCAACACCACGAACACCTCCTCCTCCTGTGAGTGGCAGTGTGCCGGTGCGCCGGGGGAACCGGCCGGCAGCACGACGTGGTTGAGGCCGCTGGCGACCGCGCCGGCGCCCAGGCCGAGACGACGGACGCGGCCGTCGAGGATCGCCGGCGCGTCGTCCAACGCGACCACGTTTGCCGGACGCTCGACCTGCGGGGGCGGGCACTCCGGAGGACCGGCAGCTGCCTCGCGCACGAACGGCGAGTCCCCGTCCGCGATGTCCAGCCAGCGGGGGAAGGACCAGACCAGGCCCGCGCGAGGGAGGGCGGTGAGAGCGGGGTCGCGCCGCTGGCCGAAGACGAGCACGTCGAGCCCTCCGGGCCCGGCCCGCAGCGTGTGCGCGCCGCGCTTGGGTCTGTGCACCACGCATTCGCCCGCGCCGAGCGCCGAGGTCTGACCGTCCTGCCACAGCAGCCCCTCCCCGGCGAGCACGAAGAAGATCTCCTCATCGGCGCCGTGCTCGTGCGCGGGCGTGGAGAAGTGGCCCTCCGCGATCTCGATGCGGCGCAGGCCGACCGTCTGGGTGCCCGCTTCGCGACCGAGATCGCGCCACACCCCCTTGATGTGCCCGACGGCCAGCTCGCCCGAGCGGCCCTCGTACACGTTTGCCGCGTGCATTTGCGCGACGTTACCAGCCCGGCGCTAGTTGGGCAGGTGAAACGGAACGGTCGTCACGACGATCTTCGGCAGCGGTCTGAGCGCGCGACGCAGGCGCGGCGCGGTGCGGTTGTGAAGTGCGCGATGCCACCAGTGCCGGACCACGATCTCGGGCAGGATCACCGTCAGCGTCAGATCGGGCCGCTGAGCGTGCAGCGAGACGATGTAGTTGATCATCGGGGCGACGATCGCCCGGTAGGGAGACACGAGAACCTCGAGCGGGAGATGGTCGCCCCACGTGTGCCAGTAACTGCGAAAGCGCTCGGCCTCGTCCTCGATCGGGCTCACGTGCAGAGCGAGCACCGGCTGCTGCAGCGAGGCCGCGTACGCCAGCGCGCGCATGCTCGCGCGGTCAAGCACGGCAACCGGCACGATCGTCAGGTGATGAATCGCCTCGGGTGTTTCTTCGGTCTCGGTCTCCCCTGCGTCCCCGCCCGCCGCGGTGGTCCGATCGGACTCGGCGGCGCTGGCCGGCGCCCTGACATCGGGGGTGCCTGTGCTCGGAGCGAGGGGGCGCGCCGGGGTCTCGATCGCGTGGGGGTGCAGTGCGAGCGCCTGCCGGGCGAGGTCGTAGTGGTGGCGGATGCGCTCGGCGATGAGAGTGAACAGCCCGACCGCGAGCAGCGCGACCCAGGCGCCGTCGGTGAACTTGGTGATCCCGGCGGTGATGAAGACGATCGCCGAGAGAAGGGCGCCCGTCGCATTGAAGAACAGGCTTTTGCGCCATTTTGCGCCGCGCACGCGCCACCAGTGGACGACCATGCCGACCTGGGACATCGTGAAGGCCAGAAACACCCCCACGGCGAACAGCGGAATCAGGGGTTCGGTCTTGCCGGCAAAGGCGACATAGATGGCCGCCGCGGTGAGGGATAGGAAGATGATCCCGTTGCTGAATGCCAGACGATCGCCCATCCGTAGGAACAGGCGGGGCGCCTGGTAGTCGCGCGCGAGCAGGAACAGCACGCGCGGGAAGTCGTTGTAGGCGGTGTTCGCCGCGAGCAGCAGGATCGCGGCGGTGGCAGCCTGCGTGAACGCGTACATGAAGCCGCCGCCGAAGCTGCGATGGGCGAGCTGCGATAGGACCGTTTCGTTCGCCCTCGGCACGACGCCATCGAGGTGGACCATCGCGATCGTCCCGGCGAACAGAGCGATCAGCAGGCCGACCATCCAGGTCAGCGTGGTGCGGGCGTTGCGCCACGACACCGGCCTGAACACGGGCACGGCGTTGGAGATCGCCTCGATGCCGGTCATCGCGGTCGAGCCCGAGGCGAACGCGCGCAGCACGAGCAGGACGCCGACGGCCTCGGTGGCCGTGAGCGGCGGCGTCGGGGTGGGGTGAAATTCGCGCGCGGCGGCGTCGTTCAGGCCGACGGCCACGAGCGCGAAGACGGCGATGATGAACGCATAGGTCGGGGCTGCGAACAGCGCCCCGGCCTGGCGCACACCGCGCAGGTTGCCCGCGAGCAGCAGGGCGATGACGGCGACGCCGAGCGCGACGGTCGCAGGGGCGAGCGACGGGATCGCCGAGGTGATGGCCGCCACGCCCGCGGCGATCGACACGGCCACGGTGAGGATGTAGTCGGTCATCAGACCGGCCGCGGCGACGAGCCCGGGCACGCGGCCGAGGTTGTCGCTGGCGACGATGTAGGACCCGCCGCCGTGGGGATAGGCGCGGATCGTCTGGCGATATGAGATGCCGACGGCGAGCATCAGGAACGCGATCGTGGCGGCGATCGGCAGCGAGTAGTCCAGGCCGGCGGTGCCGGCGAGGACGAGGACGGCGAGCATCGCTTCGGGTCCATACGCGACCGAGGAGAGGGCATCGGCGGACAGCACCGGCAGGGCTACCAGCTTGCGCATCCGCTCGTGCGCGATCGCGGTGCTCATCAGGGGAGCGCCGAGCAGCACCCGTCGCAGCTCACGCGCTGCGCGTCCGGCGCGCGAGCCCGGCTCGTCCTCCTGGCTGGCGAGCTCCGTCGCCGCCAGCGCCCCGCCCTGCGCAGAGACGGGCACGAAACGTCCGAAGCGGGTCGGGCGGATGTCGGCCGGATCCGGATAGCTGCCGAGATCCGGGTCCACCGGCAGCGCGCGCCGCCACACGCCGGGATCGCGGCACACCCGACCCCACTCCCGCCCGACGCGGCGCAGAACGCTCAGCTGCTGCGCGTCGAGCTGCGGCAGCTGGGCATCCGGGTTCGGTGCTTCCCCACCCTTGCCGTCGGCCGCCACGCCGGTCGCGTCCTTCGCCGAGCGAGGCGGGTCGTTCGCCGGCTGATGGCGGCGTCCGCTCATCGGCCGCTGTCTCGCGAGCTCGGCATGCCCACGCTGTATAGCCGTTGGCGGGGCCCGATGTGGATGCTCCGTCGCCAAGGTGCTTTAGGAATCGCCCCGGCGAGCCGATTCATGCACCAGAAATGGCGATAAAGGGGGGCTCCGACTTGGAGCAAGACAATGGGCATGTCGCGGCAGCGCCTGCGCCGATGCGACCGTCGGCGGAGGATCTTCGTCGCCTCGGGGAGGCACTCCGGGGCCGATCGGATGACGTCCTACGGGAGACGGTCCGACAGACGGTGGCGTCCGGCGAGATCGTCGACGAGCCCGTTCAGGTGAGCTTCGAGCGAATCTGTTCGAAGTCGACGATCGCCGTGGCTCGCTGGATAGCCGGCGAGGGTCTCGAGGTGACGAACGACGCCAGCCGGGAAACCTCCAAGATCTTCGGCGAGCTCGCAGCCCACCGCGCGGCGTCGCTGCACGAGGTGACCAGGCGCAGTCTGTGGTGGCGCAACGTGATGGCCGAAATGCTGCGCGACTGTGCCGCCGAGCTGGGCGTCGCACCCGAGTCCCTCGCCCACGCTCTGAGCATGCTGCAGTCGAGCCTCGACTTCAGCCTTCTTCGCGTGTGCGAATGCTTCGAACAGGAGCGCCAGCGAACCGATGAAGAGCTCACGCGGCGCGAGGAGGAGCTCGCGTTCCTGGCCACCCACGACCCGCTGACCGGGCTTCCCAACCGGACTCTGATCCTCGCTCGAGTCGAGCAGATGCTGGCTCGCTCCACACGCAGTCGGACCCCGGTGGCAGCCCTGTTCATCGACCTGGACGATTTCAAGGGCATCAATGACACGCTCGGCCACGCCGTCGGCGACGAACTGCTCCAAGCGGTCGCGGCACGGCTGACCGCAGTGGTCCGCCAGGCCGACGCGCTCGGCCGCTTGGGCGGGGACGAGTTCGTCGTGATCGCCGACGAGCTCTCGCCATGCGCGGGCCCCGAGCTGGTCGCCGAGCGCCTGCTCACCGCGCTGAAGGCGCCTTTCAAGCTTGGTGCAGACGGGGAGATCTGCCTGGCGGTGAGCGCCAGCATCGGTATCGCGGCGGGCGGGCGCAAGTCGGCCGGAGATCTCCTGCGTGACGCCGACATCGCGATGTACCGGGCCAAGTGGGACGGACGGAACCGCTTTGCCGTGTTCGAGACGGGGATGCAGGACAGCGTGCAGAACAGGATGGAGCTGGAGATGGACCTGCGCGAGGCACTCGGAAAGGGCGAGTTCCGGCTCGTCTACCAGCCCACGCTCGACCTCAGCGAGATGCGCCCGAGAGGTGTCGAGGCCCTCATCCGCTGGCAGCACCCGGCGCGCGGCCTCGTGCAGCCTGACGCCTTCATCCCGATGCTCGAGCAGACGGGGCTGATCATCGACGTCGGCAGGTGGGTCCTAGTGGAGGCCTGCCGTCAGGCCGCCGCCTGGCACCGCTCGGGACACCCGATCACGATGGCCGTGAACGTCTCCGGGCGCCAACTCGACAGTGACCAGCTGATCCTCGACGTGGAAGACGCGCTCTCGCACAGCGGCCTCGACGCTGGGGCGCTCACGATCGAGATCACCGAGACGACGCTCATGCGCAACCTCGACGAGAGCGCCCGCCGCCTCGCCGCGGTCAAGGCCCTCGGCGTACAGATCGCGATCGACGACTTCGGAACCGGGTACTCGTCTCTGGCGCACCTCCAGCAATTCCCGATCGACGCCCTGAAGATCGACCGCTCGTTCATCGCGGGACTGAGACACAACAAGGAGGGCGAGACCCTGATCCACACGCTCGTGCAACTCGGGAAGGCGCTCTCGATCGAGACCTTCGCCGAGGGAATTGAAGAGCAACAGGAGCTCTCCATGCTGCGCGAAGAGGACTGCGACAGTGGCCAGGGATTCCTGTTCGCCCGGCCTCTGGACGCCGCCGCCGCGGAGACGTTCTTCTCGAGCTGGTCCAACGACGACTGATGCTCGAGGCCGTGATTTTCGATCTCGATGGTGTGCTGATCGACTCCGAGCAGGTCTGGGCCTCGGCGCGCGAGCAGCTGGTACGCGAGCGCGGTGGAACTTGGCGGCCCGACGCCGTCCGGAGGATGATGGGCATGAGCTCGCCGGAGTGGTCGCGCTATATGCACGACGAGCTGGGCGTGGCGATGGCGCCCGAGGAGATCGCTCGCCAGGTCGTGCGGCGGCTCGAAGGCCTCTACCGCGAGCGCCTGCCCCTGTTGCCAGGCGCGCGCGACGCCGTGAGCTCGCTCGCAAAGCACTGGCGACTCGGCCTGGCCTCGTCGGCAAACCGGCCGATCATCGACCTCGTGCTGGAGTTGGCAGACATGCGGGCGTTCTTCGCGGCGACGGTCTCAGGCGAGGAGGTGGCGCGGGGCAAGCCGGCACCCGACGTCTATCTCGAGGCGGCGCGCAGGCTCGGCGCCGCGCCGGCGCGTTGTTCGGCGATCGAGGACTCGAGCAACGGCCTACGCGCCGCCCACGCCGCCGGCATGCTCCTGATCGCCGTGCCCAATCGCGATTTTCCCCCCGAAGCC
>Ga0209040_10002660_pt1 | contig 13882 bp, 18 predicted proteins | sample BogFormECP12_OM3_FD_188240 | JGI IMG/M metagenome (GOLD analysis project Ga0209040, IMG submission 188240) | Bog forest soil microbial communities from Calvert Island, British Columbia, Canada - ECP12_OM3 (SPAdes) (version 2) | ecosystem: Environmental > Aquatic > Freshwater > Wetlands > Bog ...
GAAAGTCGTCGTGGCGAACACCCCACTCTTCACGGTACTTCCCGTTGTCATCCACGAGGGGTGTGCGCTCCAGGAGGTGATGGGCCGCCACGATCTGCGTCTCCCACCGCACATCCCCGCGTTCGATCGCCAGGCGCAGCGCCACCGATTCGATCTCCACGCGCGATTCCGTGAAGCCGACGATGTCTTCGATGGAAAACTCCCGCATCCGAAAACCACGCCGCGGTCTAGCAACGACCAGACCCCGCTTGGGCAACACTTCTTCGGCGCGGGTCACGGGGGAGTTTCTCACAGCCCCAAGCGTAGCTGATTAACGACGTATGGACCCTTTATCGATAAATTAAGTTACTATCGCGGTTTCTTTGAGCACCCGCTTCGGCGACTTGGGAGCTGGCCTTCTCACCCTCCGATTCAGCGCCGGCTTGGACGCCCTGCGCCTGGCGGCCAGCACGATGACGATCGACGATGTGAGGGTTCGTGTCGCCTGCCTGGATGACTTGATCACATCAAAGGAAGCGGCCGGGCGGGACAAGGACTTCCAAGCCCTCCGTCATCTCATCCACTTTCGGCAGAAGCAACAGAAGCTGGACGGGGCCTCGACACGACCGGTAACCCTCTGATATCCACGAAGCCGGTTACGGCCTCGCGCAATCCACTCCCCCGAATCACACCTGACAATGGGAGGCGGAAGCCGGAAGGCGACAGGGCGCCATTGCAGCCAGATCTGGACGGCGCGGCCGCAGGGTCGAGGTACCTCGCCTTTATAACTTGAACCATCACCAAAATGTGTCGCTCCTATGGTCTCTACGGCTGGTGGCTTCGAAATCTCCCGATGCTTCGCATTGATAGGCCGGAGGCCACACGCACTAGCAGCGATAGACAATATGCGCGATGGCTTTCGCGGACGGGCCTACTGTCTCGGCTATCGACGCGCTGTCGACAATTGGTGCTGGACGCAACGCAGGTGCTCAATGCTGGGCGGCGGTAGGCGGATGATAATTGTGAACAGTCCAACAGAAAGGTCGTGAAATGCCACGTAATCGTAGCTCACCACCGGGTGACAGTGCCTGGTTATCTCCATCGCAGCTTCGCGCGTGGGTGGCCTATATGCGCGTGCAGCTACGCATGAACTATGAGATCAACCGCCAGTTACAACGGGATAATGGTCTGTCGTTGGCCGACTATCACGTGCTGAATGCGTTGAGCAATGCGCCGGACCACAAGATGCAGCTCACCGATCTAGCCGCCCTGATCGGCTGGGAACTCAGCCGGCTTTCACACCATCTTCGGCGATTGGGTGATCGCGGTCTCACCAAGCGCATTCAGTCCGAGGACGACGGCAGGGCAACGGACGCGGTCTTGACCAAGAAAGGTATGAACGCGATTGCCAAGGCCGCGCCGGGGCACGCCGCGCTTGTACGGAAGTTGTTTTTTGAGCCGCTGCCCGACGAGCTTGTTCCTTCGTTCACCGCGGCCCTGGAACACATCCAGGCGAGTCTCAACCTCAATGCATCGCTTCCCCCCGTACCTCTATGAGCATGCGTGACGGATCGCTCTGTTCGCCGCGCGATATCCTCTCGAGGACCTCGCTCGCCTTCGGTCGCGGTAGGTCGTGGGACCGCCATGTGTCGTCGGGTCGGGTGAGTGCGGTCACGCTGCTGGAGTCTTGTAGACGTCGCCAGAGGCAGTGTAGGTACCTACGCAGACCAAACTGACAGCGGTACGCTCGGATCGCGCCGGAGCTTAGGGTCCACGACCGAAGAGTCCGCCGGCTTGATGCGCGTGCGGCGTGCGAATGCTCAATTACGACGGGGCAAAGTAATTTTGAAGACAGTGTCGGCTTCACGGCCGAGCGACGGCCCTGATGGCCTGCGGTGGGGGCGAGCCTGGCGACCGGTTAGTGTCGCAGAGCATGACTACTTACGACACGCTGACGTTCGGGCAGGCCGGACCCGTCACACGTATTGTGCTCAACCGGCCGCACGCAGCCAACGGCATCAACGACGCGTTGGCCCAAGAGTTGGCAGACGCGGCGATGCGATGCGACGTTGCCGAGACGAAGGTGGTCCTGCTCACCGGCGCCGGACGGTTCTTTTGCGCCGGGGGCGACTTGAAGGCGATGGCGGAGTCGTCGTTGGGTACCGGCCGGTTCGTCAAGCGTATCGCCGACGATTTGCACCGGGCGATCTCGACGTTCGCGCGGATGGACGCCGTGCTGATCATCGCAGTCAACGGCGTGGCCGCGGGGGCGGGGTTTAGCCTCGCGATGATCGGGGATCTCGTGCTAGCCGCCGAGTCTGCGTCATTCACGATGGCCTACACCAAGGCGGGGCTCAGCCCCGATGGCAGTTCCTCCTATTACCTTCCGCGGCTGATCGGCGTGCGCCGCAGTCAGGAGCTGATGCTGACCAACCGGCGGCTGTCGGCCTCGGAGGCCGCACAGTGGGGGTTGGTGACCGAAGTCGTGCCCGACGACGACCTAACCACCCGTGCCGACGTGCTGGTCGCTGAAGTAGCCTCCGCTGCAAAGGCTTCCAGCTCGGCAGTGAGGAAGCTTCTTCTGATGACCTTCGGCAACGGCCTTGAGGAGCAAATGGAGATCGAAGGTCGGATCATCGCGGCATGCGCCGACACCGCCGACGGCCGCGAAGGCATCGATGCGTTCCTGAACAAACGCCCAGCGAAGTTCGCCTAAAACCAACCCGGCAATCGGCGTGATCAACGTGGTGCCCCACGCACCCGGCGCGGCCGGCGCAATAGCTGATGAGTTCTTCGCGTCCGATCTCGTGCGGTGCATCAATCTCATCGGTGGGGTGAAGACGGCAAAAATGCTGGCTCGCACGGCTCCTCGTCGACGCGGTGGACACCGCCGAGCAGGCCATCGAGGTCACCAACCGCATCCAGTACGGGTTGACCTCATCGATTCTGGCCGACGACACCTACAAGGCATTCGAGTTGGCACCGAAGATCCTGCACGGCATTTTCAACGTGAACTCCTCAACTGTGACTGACGAAATCCACGCAGCGATGGGAGGCGTGCGCAGCAGCGGTTGGAGACGCACAGGTCCAGAATGCCTCGCCGATTTCAGCGACATCATCTGGATCAACACAACCAGCGCTGAACGGCAATTCCCCGTCCGAGCTCTCGACATACAGGCGGCGCAATGTCGCCGAGCTTCGTGCGGCTGGGTTAACGGCGTGCTACCGCGGGCTGGCTCAATAACGTGACTCAACAATGTTGGGCGCGAACGACGGTGAGATCCGCAGCGGCCTAGAGACTGGCCAGCCTCCTTAGGCGATTTACGATGACCCTTTGGGTCAGTGTGGCATCCGGGGCTACCATTTCGAAGCCGTGGGGGAGGCCTGGCATCACGTGCAGTTCAGTCGGAATCCCGGCCGCCATCAACCGCCGTGCGTACTCGATGTTCTCGTCGCGCAGGATGTCGAGATCTCCTACGTCGATGTAGGTATCGGGGAGACCGGAGAGATCCATGGCACGCGCCGGCGCCGCATACGGAGACACGTTGTCGCCGGACAACGCCGACCCGAGCAGCGCGCCCCATCCCGTGTGGTTGTCGTCGTAGCTGAACACAAGATACTCAGGTGGCAGATGCGGATCGATGCCAGCGGTTCGGTCATCGAGCATCGCGTAAATCAGCAACTGTTGTGCTAACGCCGGACCGCCCCGATCGCGGGCCATCAGGGCAACTGCGGCAGCCAGTCCACCACCGGCGCTTTCGCCCATCACCGCAATGCGGTTGGGTTCCACGCCGAGTTCTACGGCGTTGTGGGCAAGCCAGAACAGCGCGGCGTAGCAGTCTTCGACGGGGGTGGGATGAGGGTATTCTGGCGCCACGCGGTAATCGACCAACAACATCGGCACGCCGCTAGCCTCCGTATACGCTCGGATCATGGTGTCGTACACGGGTAGCAGCGAGACGACGAAACCACCGCCATGCAAGTAGAGCACCGCGCTTCCCGGCGGCTCGGCCGTTGCTTTCCTGTACCAAGACATCTTCAACTCGGTGCCGTCGCCCGAGACCGTCGATACATCAGTCCGATCGACACTTGGCACCGGGTCACGAGAAGCTGCGAGTGCGGCGAATCCTTCCGAGATGTTCCTGCGGCGGTTATCGACGTCTCCGACTGGTGGCCCGGGTCGTCCCATCGATCCCGACCTGCTCAGAATGGACAGAACCTCTGGATCCATGTGCAGTGCCATGGAACGATCTTATCGATGTTGTGACTTATTAGCGATATTGTGGGGTTCAGCCATCGCCTGAAAGAGCTCCGCCACTGTCTCTGCCCTCGGCCCATATGAAGGATCGTCCCTGCCGGCGCCGTAATCCTAGATCTACAGGCCGTTCGCCAATGTTGCCGATTCCGAGGCGGATCCGATCATTGCACACGGCGCCGGGCCGCCGCCGCTGCCTCACATCACTCAAACACCACCACCCCGCTACGTCAACATTTTAACGATATTCATATTGGATATCGGCATAATCGGCTGCGCTGAATAAGTCCGGCGCACGCCGCCGCGCCGCCAGGCGCATTGGGGAGACCGGTTCCGCCGTTGCGACTACCTCACGATCGGGCTTGCAGCCACAACACTGTCGATGTTTGGCCGTGTCGGGCAGAACTGGCCCGGGCACCGAGCAGTCTAAGCGCCGCGTGGGACTACGACGAGCCCCGATCGATACATCAGTATCACGCCAGGTGTCAAGCCTCTCACTGACAATCACCCATGCGACGATTTTGTACTAATAACGATAAAGCTTCATAATGTACGCATTGGCTCCTGCAATCAACTATGCTGTGCCGGTGAACAGCAACTCTCCGGTGACGCGCGGCGGAGAAGTTTATGATGTGCTGCGCGCCGAGCTGCTCAACGGCCTACTCAACCCCGGTGACAAGCTGCGAATGGTGGAGCTCGCTGCCCGCTTCTCGGTGAGCCAGTCGGTGGTTCGTGAGGCACTGACCAGGTTGGCCGAGCAGGGTCTGGTCGTTGCCACACCGCAGCGCGGCTTTCGGGTGCGTGAGCTTTCCGTCGAAGACATCGTCGGGCTCACGGAATCGCGTGTGGAGATTGAATCGGTGGCACTGCGCCTGGCGATCGAGCGCGGGGATGTGAGGTGGGAAACCGAGATCGTGGCGGCCCATCATCTCCTGGAGCGCACACCGGTAGTCGATGCTGACGGACGGTTCTATGAGCCATGGGCGCCCGCGCACCACGACTTTCATCGGGCCCTGACCGCGGGCTGCAACAATGCCCGCCTGCACGGGGTTGTCCTGGCTTTGCGTGACAGTTCCGAGCTGTACCGGCGGTGGTGGTGGGCGTTGGCCGACGATCATCAACGCGACCTGACCGCCGAACATCGCCAGCTGAAGGATTTGACCCTGGCTCGCGACGCCGACGGCGCCATCGAGGCTCTGACCTATCACATCAAAGGGGCCCCGGAACGACTGATTGCCTACGCTCGTGAGCACGGGCTTGACGACCTCAATACGCCACCACCGACTGAATCACCGCGCGCAAAGCGTCCCGGTAGACGACGGAACCGGAAGTGACCGCGAGGTCTTCGCCGACACGCAGGGCGCCCTGCTTGACCTGAGGGGCATCCCCCTGTGCAGCGCACGTCAATGCGGGTAATTGTGCAGGCCCCTGCACCAGGCTCGCACCGCCGCTTTCGAAGGCGCGTTACCGCGGCCGGATGATGCACAGCGCGAGGTAGGCCGGCGTGACGCGTGGCTTGCCTGCCGTCGACGTCCGCGCGCCACTGCCGCGGCGCGGCTGATCCCGTCGCGGCGTGTGCCGACAGGAGTTGGGACTCCGCTGACCGTGTCGGACACGCAGATCTCTTCGACTGTCGTCCTTCCGTTACGGATCAAAAGCCGAATAATAGTGAGAAAATAGCATTTTATCGTTACAATGAGCAGGTGTCGATGAGACATCTCGACCCCGGGTGCCGCGGCTGGGCCACGGCACCCGGCAGACGTCGTCTTGACGGGAATGGAAGTCCGTCCATTGACGAACCCATCAGTGTGATCCACGCACGCTCATCGGTTCCGGGTGGCAGTCTGCCGCCAATCATTCCGTCGCAGAACAACGCCGGCACGAATGTCACTGAATGGAGGTCATCATGAATACGGCATTGTGGATCATCGCGGGTGTGCTCGCCTTCGCGTTCTTCGGGAGCGGGGCGATGAAGCTGGCTCAATCCAAAGAGAAGCTCGTCGCATCCTCAACCGGGGGCTGGGCGGCAGACTGGAATCCAGGTGCGATCAAACTCGTCGGCCTGGCCGAGATCGCCGGCGCGGTCGGACTGATCCTGCCAGCTGTGCTGCATATCGCGCCGATCCTGGTCCCGCTGGCCGCCGTCGGGCTGATACTCGTGATGGTCGGTGCCGCAATCGTGCATAGCCGTCGCCACGAACTACCCAATGTCGCAATCAATGTGGTGCTGCTGTTACTGGCCGCATTTGTGGCATGGGGTCGCTTCGGGCCGCTCCCATTCAGCGCGTAAGCCTGTGCCCTGCGCGCGTATCGCTGCGGTGGGTCGAGGCGTTTTGATACCCAAATCCCTGATGCCTCAAACGTTCTCGAATACCACCTCAGAGCCGCTGCTGCCCCACGATCGCTACTCGTCGCGCAGCCATCCGATGTTGCCGATCCGCGGCACACTGCCGCCGCGACGTCCAGGAGCACACCATGACGTTCACGGTTGATATCCACCATCATCTAATACCGGATTTCTACCGGCGCGCCACCGAACACGACGGCCAGTCGGTGGGCGGTGTGCTGCCCGCGGCGTGGTCGCAGGCTGGCGCGCTGTCGTTCATGGACGATGCGGGCATCGACGTGGCGGTCGCCTCGATCAGCGCCCCGGGAGTTCATCTGGGCGACGACGCCGCGGCACGCGCTCTTGCCTGCCGGTGCAACGACTTTCTCGCCGAGATGGTTCGGTCTCGTCCCGACCGTTTCGGTGGATTCGCCATTTTGCCGCTGCCCGACGTCGATGGTGCACTCGATGAACTCGCCCGCGCGCTGGATCAACTGGGCCTCGACGGCGTCGTCCTGCTCACCAATGCGCTCGGACACTACCTCGGTGATCGGCTGTACCGTCCGCTGTTCGATGAACTACAGCGACGCGCGGCGCTGGTATTCATCCATCCCACACTATCTCCCGACCCAGGCGCCCACGGTCTGGGTATTCCCGATTCACTCCTGGACTTTCCCGTCGACACGTCGCGGACAGTGGCGCAGATGCACTACAGCGGCACGTTCGCGCGCACGCCCGACGTCAAATACGTGCTGTCACACGCCGGGGGCACCGTTCCGTACTTGGCCAAACGGTTCGCCATTATCGACGAGATGGGTGTCGTGCCCGACGAGGAAAACCGCGGCACCGCCGCGGACACGTTCCGGCGCTTGTATTTTGACACCGCCCTGTCATGGTCGGACCCGACGCTGCACACCTTGCGCGAGTTCGTCGGGCTGGATCACGTGCTCTACGGCAGCGACTACCCCTACCTGCGCAGAGACATCGCCGTGCGAGGTCGCGCCGAGCTGGAAGCGAGCCGCGAACTATCCGACACCGAGCGGTCGGCGGTCTTCCACGGCGCAGCTATCGGGCTGCTACCGAGGCTGGCCGCTCACCCGCAGCTGACGGACGGTTCCGGTCATGACGCCCGGGCTGTCCCGCAGGGCCGCGGTGGGCATTGACACGTTTGGGGTCGAGACGCCTGGCCGTCATCCGCGCTGCACGCGGTAGGCCTGGTCCAAAGTTCGGATTCGCCCGCGCGAAGCACCGGCTAACCGCCCGGCTGGTTTCAGCCGGCGACCATCACGCTGCCGATGCTGTTGCCGTAGGCGATGAGAGCCTCACCGAGTTGGTCGAATGTAAACCTCTGGCCGACCATGACGCGCACAACCTGACCGGGTCGTTCGCCCCCAACACTTCATCTGGATGTCTTGTGACCCACCAGATTCGGCGCAGGTGAACAACGTTGAATCGGGAGTCGGGATGAGCAACACTGAGACCGCGCCGACAGAGGTCGTTTGCGCGGCCGCACCGTCGGCTGGAATGGAGGTCCTGTTGCCGCGGTCGGTTCCGCTCGGTGGTCCCCGCGCAATGCCGGTCATGCGAACATTACCGCAGCGCCAACGATCGCTCATCGGAGCGTGGTGTGCCGCTGACCATTACGGCCCGATCGATGTCGTTCAATCCGGAGGCATGGATGTGCCACCCCATCCCCATACCGGCCTTCAGACGGTCAGCTGGCTGTTTAGCGGTGCGGTCGAGCACCGCGACAGCGCGGGCGTGAGAGCGCTGATCCGGCCCGGCGAGCTCAACGTGATGACCGCTGGTGCGGGGATCTGCCATTCGGAGGTGTCGACGCCGGCGACTTCTGTGTTGGATGGTTTTCAGTTGTGGGTGGCTCTTCCTTCGGCAGACCGCGACACAGCGCGTGCGTTCGAACACTATGTACCCGAGCCGATCTGCCGTCCCGGTGCCACCATCCGCGTTTTCGTCGGAGATCTGCCAGCAGCCGGCGGGAAGCGCTCACCCGTTCGCACGTTCACGCCGTTACTGGGGGCGCAAATCGACCTTGTCGCCGACCAACAGATCGTCGTCGACGTCGATCCGACGTACGAACATGGCGTTCTGGTCGGTGACGGGATCGTCGAAATGGGTGGCGTTATCTTGTCTCGCGGCGCAATGGCATACCAGGGTCCCGGGCGCTCGGCGGTAAGTTTTGCCAATCCCGGCCCGGGCATTGCCCGGGTTCTGCTGCTGGGCGGGACGCCGTTTGCCGAGGAACTGCTGATGTGGTGGAACTTCATCGGCCGCAGCCATCATGACATCGTTGCCTACCGCGAGCTGTGGGAACGTCATGATGTGCGCTTTGGCAGTGTGGATGGTTATCAAGGGGGCCTTTCACGGTTGCCTGCGCCACCGCTGCCGAACGCGACGCTTCGCCCGCGGCCGGCCGCCGGGTCCGGCGTGTAATCGCCTACGGTTCAAGTATTCGCGATGAGTTCCACCCCGGCATCCTGCAGCACGGGTAGCCATCTGGTGCCGGTGCGCTCGTCTCACGCTGCATTGAGATCGACTCGCATACTTGCCATTTGGGTGAGCGTGTCGGCGATACGGGTTACCCGTTGCGCGTCGGCGCTCGATTCGATAGCACCCCGTGCGACACGCCTGCGGTGCCCTTTGACTTGACGTGAATCGACGGAAATGGCCCCGCAGGCGTGTAATGCAAAAAGGTCAGACCTTCTTGGGGGTCTTCTTCGCGGTCTTCTTGGCGGCTGCCTTGGCGGCCGGTTTGCGACCGGCGCCGCGGCCACTGACCTCGAGCAGACGCAGGGTCAGGTCCCGCTGTGCGGTCAGCACTCGGCTGGTCAGCTCGAAGTTGGCCTCGACGACCTCGCTCGGCGTCGGCAGCCGCTCGGAAAACGCCTCGTTGAGCTTGGTGAGCGCCGCCGGCGCGGGAAAGTCGGGCAGATCGACCTTGCCGCGAACGTCGTCAACGTTTTCTGTCGCTTTCACGATGCTGTCCTCGGCCCTCTTGAGTGCCGCAACCCACTGGTCGCCGACCTTGCGGGTGATCTCTTGGTAGCTGGTCATGATGATTCCTTTCTTTTATGGTGGGGTCGCCTTGTGGCGAGGTCGTCGGGTTTCAGGACCCGTCGACCATGGTTCGGTACATCTGGATGAGTGCTGACTTCTGGGCTTGCGACAGCCGGTCGTCAGCTGCGATGGCATCTGTCACGCTGGTCGCGATAGCGGCGTCGTCGTCGCCCGATAGCCAGCCCATCCGGCGGAACAGCGAGTCCGGCGAGACACCAAGCCCATGCGCGATGGCACTAAGCACGGTGGGCGACGGCTGGTAGAGCCCACGCTCGACCTGGCTTAGGTAGGAGTCCGAAACCTTCGTCATCCGGGCCAGATGCCGCAACGAGAGTCGGGCGATCTCGCGCTGGGCGCGGATGTACCGACCGAGGTCGGCAAGGGCTTCTTCCCGGTCCGCCATCGCCGCACCTCCAGTTCCAACACTGCATTCAGTTAACCACGCGTCTGCGTGGTATATCACGCACCCAAGCGATGAGCTCGGTCACACGCACGGTGATCCGTGGAGCGATTCGACACCGCGACGCTCGTTCCTGACCCACCTGCAACGGAAAGGACGCTGTCCAGCAACGGTTTACGTGGACTTTGGTGGATGAGATTGGGTATCCATCGTATGGTTGCTACCGTTAGTGGGCGCCCGACCGTTGCAAACTCGGACGGCATTCGGTCCAGGACGACCCCGATGACGCTGCGGCGCAGGCTGATCCGTTCCCGGGCGGGTTCACCGCGTTCCTGCACCACAGGCAGACCCGCAAACCCTCAGCGCAGACGATGAAGGCCTATCGCCTGGACTTCATCGCCATCACGAGCCTGGTCACCGGCGGCGACCCCAGCACGCACGGCAATAGCTGAGTAACGAAAGATTCGATGCAGGCCGCATTCGCCGTCTACGCGCAAGTTAACGAGGCCGCCTCGATCCGCCGATGTTCGTCGACATGGAATGTGTTGTGCAGCTTCTTCTATAGCGGTGATCGGCTGGCTGCTAACCCCGTGCAGCTGGTCGGCCGGCCCAAGCCGGGCAAAGCCCTCCCTAAGACCCGCCCCGCACCACGGTCGAGGAGCTGCTCGAGATCGTCGAGCAGGACGGAGAGCCAAAACGTCAAACATGTTGGGCCGAGCGAGATCTCGCACTAGTAGGTGGTATCGATCGCATGGCGCTCGTCACGTTCTCAGGGTTGGCGTTAGGGCGGGCGCGGAGGATGTTTAGGTCACTTAGCGCCGTTGCGCACGGAGGTACCAGAACGCCATTTCGACTTGCGCGCCGTCCAGTTCGCCGCGCAGGGTGGCGGGCTCCAGCGACGCGATGTCCCAGCCGGCGCCGCCGAGGACGTCGCGCAGCGTCTCTTCGGACACCGCCGGTCGCCACTCCTGGCCTACCGGGTTGGCGTCGGAGAAGCAGCTGAGCAACAGCGTGGCGCCCGGCCGGGTGGCCCGGTGCAGGCGTAACTACGTCTGCCGTCGTCGTCGAGGCTGTGGAACAGGCCGCTGTCGATCACGGTGTCGAACGCATCGGTGTAGCCGTCGAGCTTGGTGGAGTCGGCCACCGCGAATTTCACGTCGACTCCGGCGTCCTTGGCCCGCTGCTCGGCGGTGATCAGCGCGGTGGGTGAGATGTCCAACCCGGTCAGCGTGCGGCCGTTCTTGGCCAGGTAGATGGCGTTGTCGCCGAGCCCGCAGCCGATGTCGAGGACGTCGCCGCGGACCCAGCCGCGGGTCTGCCACGCGATGACACTCTCGCTGGGCGCCTAGGTATCCCATGGTGGTGTGTTCATCGGCGCTATGCCTTCGCCTGGGCTTTCGCCACGGTAAAGGGCATCGAAATCGATGTGCTGCGATCCGGAGGATTCTTGTGAGGAAGTCGAGCTTGTCTTGGTCATAAACGCCACGGTAATAGATTTACATGATAGGTCCACTAATTCGGGGGCACGGCGCAAGCGGTGAGAAACGACACATCGGAACTGGGGACGGCCTGCGACCCAAACCCGCTCTACTGCGAGCCGCCCCGGACTCGGGTGCTGCCAGCGGATGCGAACCGGCCGCGCCGGTCGCCCCGACCTTCATTCGCGCGACTTCGCCTCACCGGTAGGCGTGAGAGCGACAACTGGGATGGTCCGCGACGTCATGCGCTGGTATTCGGCATATTGCGGATACCGTTGCGCCTGATCGGCGTACTTCGCATCGCGCTCCGCGCCGCTCAGTTCAACGGCGCGTACGTCGAGGTGCTCGTCTCCGACCTCGATGCTGGCCTTGGGGTTGGCGGTGAGGTTCCAGTACCACGCGGGGCTGCGGTCAACACCGGCGGCCGAGGCGAACAACAGGTAGCGACCGTCGTCGGCCAGATACATCAGTGGGTGCACCCGTTCTTGGCCACTTCGCGCGCCGGTCGTGTGAAGGAGCAAGACCGGTGCGCCCTCAAACGGTCCACCCAGGCGACCATGATTGCCGCGGAACTCTTCGATGTTGCGACGATTGAACTCGTTAACCTCAGTCATGATGCCTCCTCGTTGGTTTCGGTCACAGCACTCCCACTCGGCGCGGCCGGTGCGGAGCACACCCGCGGGTTCACGGCGCGTGACCTGTCAGCACGGTGTACAACTCGACGATGACGCCGTCTCGCACGATTGCGACATCGAATCCCGAGACCTCCGCCGCCGAGCTTCCGGGTTTGACCAACTGAAACGCTAAGTAGCCCAAGCCCAATGTCTGATAGACGGGACCCACGGCGATGAACTGAAGATCGCCGAGCTTGGCTTGCAGCTCGGCAGCTTTGGCGTCTAACACGTCGCGACTCGTGGTCACGCCGTCGTCGTCGGTCCATCGGATGTCGTCGGCATAGATGCGCTCAATCGTGGCACGCCGGCGCGCAGCGTCGCGCTCGTTGAAGACCGCGAGAAGGTTGGCGTGCATCAATTCGGGGATCGTGGCGCCCATCGGGAGACCTCCTATTGAATAATGCATCAATCTGCGCCGATGCAGGATTGCCGTGCCATCGAGCGCCGCAACATACCGCTCGGCGTCGACGCGGTGAAATGATCGACGCGGCGCCGTCTTGCCTCTTCACTGTGCGTGACTTGTCACGCAATATCACACTAAGGTAGATTCACGTGAAGTGTCAACCTGCCGTGCCGGTCGGGTCCGACGGCTGGGTCGGAACCACCGGATCAGCAGCGGAAAGCGCTACGTAACCGACGATTCCAGCGCCACTGCCGATATTAAGGATGTGATCAACGGTGACACGGGCTATCATCTACGCCACCGCCGGCGACCCTGCCGACGTTCTGGAAGCCGCCGAAATCCCCGATCCGCCGACGCCGGGGCCCGGGCAAATCCAGGTCGAAGTCCGCGCCTTTCCGATCCATCCCGGAGACCTCGTCGGCGTCAGTTTCGGCCCACCACATCCCGGACAGCGCACGGTCGCCGGCCTTGAGGCCACCGGCGTCGTGATTGCGACCGGACCCGGCGTCGACACCCCTACGGTCGGCACCCGCGTGACCGTGTTTCCCAACCCCGGTTCTTGGGCGCAACGCATCAACGTCGCTGCGGAAGTCGCTGTCCCCGTACCGGACTCTGTCGGCGACGATGTGGCGGCGCAGATGGTTTGCAACCCGTTAACGGCCCTGTTGCTCTACCGCGCCGCCCAGCAATACTTCTCGGTCGGATTCGACGGCATCATCATCAACAACGCCGCCAACTCCTCGGTGGGCCGGCTATTCACCGCTAGCGCCGACCATCACCAGATCGCCACGATTAGCGTCGTGCGCAGCGCCGACCGCGCCCGCGAACTTGCCGCCCGCTACCCGAACGTGCCCGTCGTCTCCATCGACAGCCCCGACTGGGTCCAGCAGATTCGCGCAATCGCTGACGGCCGCCCCATTCCCGTGGCGCTAGACCCCGTCGGCGGCATAACCGCCGGCCACCTGATATCCCTGTTGTCTTCGGGCGGAACGCTGATAACTTACGGAGCGATAGCCCAAGAGAAGATCCCTCTGCACGCCTCGGCCCTACTCGGCCGCGAGATCGGGATCCGCGGACTAACCATCGGCCGCTGGCTCAGTGGTGTCGCACCCGAACGCCGCGCCTCCGACATCGCCAGCGTCACCGCAATTGCCATCGCGCTATCCGCAGAATTCGACGTCGCCGGCACCTACACCTCGAAATTTCACCCGAGTGCGAGTGCTCCCGGGACGTGAGCCGGTGAGGATCGTTGGTCTTGACTTCGGGGTCCCGGGCAAGGCGACGGCGCCGCG
>Ga0209040_10002661_pt1 | contig 13881 bp, 10 predicted proteins | sample BogFormECP12_OM3_FD_188240 | JGI IMG/M metagenome (GOLD analysis project Ga0209040, IMG submission 188240) | Bog forest soil microbial communities from Calvert Island, British Columbia, Canada - ECP12_OM3 (SPAdes) (version 2) | ecosystem: Environmental > Aquatic > Freshwater > Wetlands > Bog ...
GGGCGATCGGTGAAAAAGTGCCCGAGGGCATTGCGATCGACGTGACCAACGAAGATCTGTCTAATGCGGCCAACATTACGCACTACACCACCAGCCGGCTCATGAGTGGCTGGCAGAAAGACCGCACGATCGTGAAGCGCCGCGGAAGGATCCTGCTGCGCACGCCAGAGCGGCTCATTCTAAGAACCGTTTGACGAACAGCGGTGGAATGGGATCCTGCTGTTTAGGATGAGTTAGTTGCCCTGGGGCAACGACAAGAAGTACCTGAGATGAAAACCTCCATGGGCGGAATTAGTTCTCAAACGTTTATTTGTGCTGAGGCAGCGTTGGTTCCGTTGAAAAGGCATTCGCGTGAATCCAGGAATTTGGCAGAATTGCGCCAGCGATCGAACGGCGTTGACCGTTGCAGTCATCTCACGGTTCACCACCGTGCATGTCCCGATGCACTAGACAGGCCTGACATCGTTTCTTGTCTGTAGTTCCCCCAAAACAGCACGAAATCAATGAAGAGTCGGCCCCACATTCTGCGTGTGTGGCTGCGCAAATAAGGGTTTGCTTCCGGTTTCAGGTAGTGAACGCCATCGCAGGGCAAGTTTTTATCCAGCACTTTTAGAAGTCAACTTAGGAGGATTCACCTTTGGTTATCGGTAATCGTGTACGGCAACTCATTTATATTCTCTCTTTATCCGCACTGCTATTAGGGGCAAGAGCTGCGCAGGCGCAAACGGGAGCGCAGGCGCGTATCGTTTCTTCGATCAAAAACGAAGAGCGCACCACGATCCTGAATTCCACGTCGCCTCTGGTGAAGGCCAGCGTCGACAGCGGCCGCATGGCCAGCGGGCAGAATCTTGGCCGAATGCTGCTGATGCTATCGCCGACGGCGGAGCAAGAGCAACAAGCGGCGGATCTAGTCGCGGCGCAGCACGACTCTTCTTCGCCGACGTTTCATAAATGGCTGACTCCAGCGCAATATGGCGCGCAATTTGGCGTTGCGGCGCAAGACGCCACCGCGGTGCAACAGTGGTTGCAGACGCAAGGGCTGACCGTGCACGAAATATCGCAGAGCCGGCGTTTTATCGTCTTCAGCGGGACCGTGGGACAGGTGGAACAGGCCTTTTCGACGGAAATGCACAGCTACAGCTACAAGAACCGCAGTTTCATCGGCAATGCGACCGACGTGCAGATCCCTTCGGCATTGTCCCCGGTGGTAAAGGGAGTAGTGCGTTTGCATAGCACGCCGCGCGGCGACTCCGGGAACGACCTGCGCGACGGAAACCTGAAGATTGGCCAGAAAATCTCGGTTGACAAGAAGACCGGCAAGATTGAGGGCCCTTATGGCCTGCACTTTATGGGCCCCGCCGATTTTGCGACGATTTACAACGTGAAGCCGGTGTACGCCGCAGGCATCGACGGCACGGGAGAATCCATCGCGATCGTCAGCCGCAGCAGCCTGGCGGACCCGCAATATAACATCAATGGCGTTCAGGACATTCGCGATTTTCGGGCAGCCATGGGTCTTCCCGCTAACGATCCGCAAATCATCGTCAACGGCGACGATCCGCAAGTGCAATCCTACGACGATACGATCGAAGCCCTTCTGGACATCACGTGGGCCGGCGCCGTGGCGCCCGGCGCGCACATCATCGGGGTGGCATCGCAAAGCAACTTTGCGGACGGGGTGGATATTTCCGCAGCATACATCGTGGACCACAATCTCGCGCCCATCATGAGCACCAGTTTCGGCGCTTGCGAGCAGACGCTGGGAAGCGCGGGAAGCGCATTCTACAATTCGCTGTGGCAACAAGCGGCGGCACAGGGCATTACGGCGTTTGTTTCCGCGGGTGACAACGGCGGGGCGGGTTGCGACTCGCAAAGCAGCGGCCTGTTCGCGTCGCAAGGCGTCGCAGTCAACGGCATCGCTTCGACGCCATACAACATTGCGGTGGGCGGCACGCAATTCGATGATGTGGCGAACAACGACGAATATTGGACGGTTACCGCCGATCCGGTCACTTTGCAATCTGCGATCAGCTACATTCCGGAAATCGTCTGGAACGAAAGCAGCAACGACGTTTTCTCAACTTCGCTGTGGGCCGGGAGCGGCGGGGTAAGCACGATCTACGCCAAGCCCAACTGGCAGAGCGCTGCCGGCGTGCCCAATGACGGCAAACGCGACCTGCCGGACATTTCCTTAGCCGCGGCCGGGCACACCGGCTACGCGCTGTGCTTCGAAGGCAGCTGCAGCAATCCATCATTTATCGGTGTGTACTCCGTAGGCGGCACGTCGGCTTCGAGTCCATCGGCGGCCGGCATCATGGCGCTGGTTTTGCAGAAACAAGGCGGAGCGCCGCAAGGACTGGCCAACTACGTGTTCTACAAACTGGCAGCCCAGTCCGGCGTCTACCACGACATCACCAAGGGCGACAACAAAGTGCCGGACACCAACGGGCAGTTCACCGTGGGCTATTCGGCCGGAGTCGGCTATGACCTAGCCAGCGGCCTTGGGTCCTTTGACGTAAATGCGCTGGTGATGAACTGGGCCAGTGCGTCCGCAACGGCGGGATCGGCGACGACGTTATCGCTGGGAGGCGGTCAGGCAACTACCGTAGTGCACGGCACGCCCATCACCTTTAAGGCCAAAGTCGCCTGCACCGGAAGCGGTTGCACGGCGCCGACAGGAGCAATCTCCTTGCAGTCCACGGGGACCGGGTCCGTGGCCGGCGATTTCCTTGGGGTCGGTTCAGCCGCGCTTGTGACTTCCGGGGCTACCGGGATTGCCACGATTGCAACGCCGAATGTGCCGGGAGGCACCTACGGCGTGACCGCGCGTTACAGCGGCGACGGGAAATATTATTCCAGCACTTCTAATTCTCTGAACGTGACGGTGACCCCGGAAGCCAGCCAAATGCAGATGGGCGGACTGGCCGGAGGGTATTACATCCAGACGCCGCTTTCTGTGAATTACGGCGAGCCTGTAACGCTGTGGGTTGCGGTGGGCGGGAATTCCGGCTACGGGCATCCTACGGGACAAATCAGTTTGCTGGTGGACGGCGCTCCAGCCAGCATCACTACCAAAGACTACATAACACCGGGTACCTTAACGTTGAACTACGGCGAGAACTCGATCGCATTGGGAAATGGCACGAAGCTCACCGGCGAGTCCAGCGTGTTCCCCAACCTGACGCCGGGGCTGACGGCGGGAACGCACCAGTTGGACGCTGCTTATGCGGGCGATAACAGTTTTAACAGCAGCCAGACGACCTACAACATTAGTGTGACAAAGGCGGACACCACCGTCGCTGACGTCTTTCTCGAGGGGACGGCTGTTCCCAACGTTCCGGTGAACATTGATGGGCAACTGGTGCTCACCAACAATGGCTGCGCGCCTTATGGCGGCACGGTGTCCATTAGCGATTACACGTCAGGAACTGCCGTTTCGTTGGGTCCTCCGGTGACGGTGAGTTCGCAATACTGCGATTCTTTTACTTTCCCCACGGTGTTCAAGACCGCCGGGCAACATCTGGTGCGCGTCAGCTTCTCGGGCGACAGCAACACGAATGCGTCTACCGCCAGTGGCCAGCTAATGGTGAACTCCAACACTTCTGCATCCGTGAATCTTGTCGCCGACGTTAGCAACAGCATTGCCGGTGCCATGATCAATCTTTCCGCTCAGGTGACTTCGGATGTCCGGCAGTACACCGCCACGGGCAACATAGTCTTTCTTGATGGCGCAACTACGATCGGCACCGCAAAACTCGACGGGACCGGAACGGGGAATCTGGCGATCAGCACCCTTGCCGCAGGCACGCACATGATTTCAGCCAACTACGCGGGCGATGCGGTCTTGGCAGCGGCAAGCGGTGGACCAATTACGGAAATGGTTGCGGACTACACCATGCAAACGCAACCGGCGAGCCTGACGGTAACGGCGGGACAATCGGGCACGACGATGCTCAGCGTTATTCCGCTAGGTGGTTCCACGCAGACGGTGTCGCTCACGTGCGGAAATCTGCCGGTGAAGCTGACCTGCACGTTCGCACCGCCATCCGTTACGCTGGATGGCGTCAATGCGGGGGCGGTGAAAATCACGGTAAGCGCAGGCGCGGCCATCGCAAGTTTGGGGAACAGCGACAATGTAATCGGCGGGGTTTCCACCCTCGCGTTCGCGGGCTTGCTGCTACCCTTCGGCCGCCGCAAGCACCTGAAGCGTCTGCTCGGGATGGTGGCGGTGGTGACGCTAGGGATGTGCGCCATGGGTTGCGGAGGCAACTCGACTCCTGCAATTCCGCAGACGGCAACCTACGTGGTGAACGTAACAGCCACAGCGGGTGCCGGAAGCGCCGCTAAAACCGTTTCTTTGGTGGTGGTGGTGAATAACTAACGGAGACTGTCGCGAACAAACGGCTAGTCCGCCGGAAACGAAAGCCTCGCTCACGCGGGGCTTTCGTTTTTCAACCTGGCGGGCCTCCTGTTCTTCCGTACAGGCGAAGAGTCGGCGTAACTGGTGAGTCACCAGAGTGGCACAGTAAAAAAAAATTAAAAAATACTCTTGACAGAAAATTGGTGACGCACGATACTCCCTTTGCGCCAGTTTCTGCCTTCCCCCGCACGAACGTTCCGACGTTCCTAATCCCTATTCGCACGCCGGATAAACAGTCAGCGAGGAGCACTGGTGTCGGCCCAACTAGAAAAAGAAGCCCTCAACACGTTTGAGATGGATCGGGAAGTCATTCGCTGCAAAACCTGCGGTCTGGTCCAATACCGTACGCGCACCGGGAATTGCCGGCGCTGCGTGCGGGCCCTCCCTCAGAGACTGGAATTCATGATTCCGCCGCCAGAAGCGGTGGAGGAAGCCGTCGCTGAGGTCGCACAGGACAGGTGCGCCAACCAAGAGACGGTGGAAAATATCGGGCAGCGGATCCGCCAGTTGCGCGAATCGCGCAGCATGACGCAGAGCCAGCTGCAATCGCGCTCGAAGGTGTCGCGATCGTATTTGTCGCGCATCGAGAGCGGGCAGATGACGCCTTCGCTGGGGACGCTGGAGAAGATTTCCGAGGCGCTCAACGTAGGCTTGAACCGTTTCTTTATCCCGGAGTCCGACGGCGAGGCGCTGCTGGAGGATCCGTTCATCCAGGGATTGCGGCCGTTCCTGCATCAGCTGGATTGGGAACAGTGGCAGTCGATTTTGAAGCGGCTGCAGGCCATCAGCGATAACGTCAGCGCGGTGCCGGCCACGCTCCGCCCTATCGGTAACCCGGCGAGGCTGCCGCAAAGCGCGCCGGTGAATGGCGTGGCCAGCGGCAACGGCAATGGGCATCTGGGGCACCTTGCGCATAACGGCCATGTCAATGGCCACGGCAGCGTTCCTTCGAATGGGCACTCCAACGGGCATGCGATGCAACATGCGCATGGTCATCCGCAGGGGTATCCGTTGCGCAGGCCCGGGACGGTAGTATTCCAACGGCCTCTTGCGCGATAGTTTTCTTCTAGAACGGCGGCATGCAGTGGCGCGATAGTTCGTGCCACAAAACCGTGCTGGAAATTTTCCAGAGTAACGCACAGTCCAACGCCCGTGATCGATGGACTCGATCACGGGCGTTGTCGTTTTTGGGAAGTGAAAAAAACACCTGAGTTCTGACGCCTGGGCAAGCTGGGGCGCAACATGTTGCGCCCCTACGAAAACCAAGTGCGCCCGCCTCCCTTCCTTCGTCAGGCCTGCAGAAGGCGGCCGCTGCAACGGAAGAGAAGGCTGTTACTCGCGAACGATGGAGACTTTTGCGCTAGGGACTTCTACGCGTTCGAGGCGATGTTCCTTGTTCAAGTACAGGAGGACTTCGAGGTCGGAGGTTGTGGCGCGAAGGCCTTCGTAGTTTTTGCCCGCGACGGAGGCTTCGCCGGTAGCTTCTACGGTGATGGAGCCGGGGGTGAGCTCTTGCGGGATGAGGACGGGGAACGTTTGTTGGCCGCGCTTTTGCCAATCGTAGAGGCGGGCGAGGATGGCGTACTGGTGGTAGAGATTGTTGTCGAGGATGGCGACGAGAGGCGTGTTGAAGGACATGTCTTGTTCGAAGGGGCGGGCGCCTTGCATTTCGAGGGTAACCTTGGCGATGCCGTTGGCGAAGAGGATGTGGGCGCCGTTGGTCTTTTCGGCTTGCGAGGTCCACTCGTAGCTGATGGGCGTGCCGTCGGATTGCAGAGTTAGCGTGCCTGTTACGGTGGATGGGGTGGTTTGCGGAACTTTGATTTCGGTGGTGCCTTTGGCGACCCAGCCAGCGCCAGCCGGGGCGATTTCGAACTCTTCGTGGGCCACGGTTTGGCCGTCGACTTGAATAGTGAATTTGCCTTTATCGGCGAGAAAAATGCCCGGGGCGGACGGATTTTTTGCTGCTACGGCCGTCAACGCCGCGGCCGAGACGCAGACGACCGCCGCCGATGCCAGCCAGAGCGTAAAGCTGGCAAATTTCTTCGAGTGCTTGCGCATGAGCGGTTCCTCCATTCCGCAGGACTTCCTTGGGGATTGCAACTAAGAGCCGTGTGCGAAAGCAGCATGACAGCTTTCCAGAGCGAATTGCAGGGATTCAGGCGGGAGGTTTCTCGACTACCAAATGGGCGTCACCGGCGCCGCCCGCGAAAAGTCCGAGGCGCAGAATTTCGGCGACGGCATGACTGGGTTCGACGGAGCTGTCGACGCGATGATCGGCGAGCTGGTAGGAGGGCAGACGCTGGGAGTAGAGGGCGCGGAAGCTGGCTTCATCGCGGAAGAGCGGGCGGCCGGTCATGGTCATGCAGCGGCTGAGCAAAATTTCGGGCGGAGAGTCTAGCCAGAGGACGGGGACGTTTGCAGCGCGGAGAAATTCCGGGCAGCCGGGCTGGGCATAGGTGCCGCCGCCGAGGGCCAGGATGGTGCCAGCTTGATCTTGGTTGGCGCGGCCGAGGGCCGCGCGCAGCTGGTCGGCCTCGAGCTGGCGGAAGGCGGGTTCGCCGAAACGCTCGAAGAATTGCGGGATGGTGATGCCGGAGGCGGATTCGATGCGCTCGTCGAGGTCGACGAAGCGCCAGGCGAGTTGACGAGCAAGGAGATTGCCGACGGTGGTTTTGCCAGAGCCCATGAAGCCCGCGAGGCAGAGGATTTGTGGGCGATTGGCGGGCGGGCGCGGTGCGGTTAGGGATGAGGGTTGCGTCATGGTGGTAGGTCGTCTAGATGGCGATCGACCGGCCGAGCTAAAGGTCGGCACCTACAAAAATCGGACGCCGCCCCGCAGAGCACGGGCGGCGGTCACGCGAGGCAAGAAAACCGTTTAGTCGCGCTTCAAGATGCGGATTGTACCACTGTAGGAGGAGAGTTCGACTTTGGCGAGGCCCTGGCCGATGGTGCCGAAGAAGCTCTTGGTGTATTTGCCGGCGATGTGCTTGAGGCCATGAGAGTCGGGCTTGAGGTAATCGGCGGCTTGATTGTCGACGGTGCCGGTGGCGGTCTGGGCATTGAGGTCGAAGGAGTCGCTGGAGGAGAAGCGCACTTCGACGAGGCCTTTGCCGCTCTTCATGGTGTAGAGGCCGGTGCGCACGAAGTCGCCATCAAACAGGATGTTGCCCGAGGTGGTGAAGAGATTGACGTTGGAGAGCGCGGGTTGCAGCAATTGCGCGCTGCCGCTGATGGAATTGAAATTCAGTTTGCCGGCGCATTGCGTGCAGATCAGCGAGCCGCTCTTGGTGGTGACGATGATGTAACCGGAAACTTCCTTGAGGTGCACGTCGCCGGCGACGCTTTCGAGGGTCATGTCGCCCATGACTTGCTCGACGAGGATGAGGCCGGTTTGCGTTTTCAGCTGCAATTCAGTTTCTTCGGGAACGGTGAGCTGGAAATCGGCTTCCATTTCGAGGGGTTGTGCGGTGGCGTCAATTAAATTAGAGGAGACGCCGATGCGGTCGCCGGCCTGTTCGGACTCGATGCTGATTTTGTTGGAGGCTTGCGTACCGGTGAGCACCACTTCGGGATTGCGCCAGGATTTTACCTCGATGCGGCCGTTGCCAATGTTCTGGATGACCACTACGGGCTTGCCCTTGACGGTGAAATGCTTCTCGAAGTGCTGCGGAGCGGCCAACGCGGGGGCCACCGGCCACAGGAAAATACCCGCGCCGAGCACTGGAAGTACGCTACGCCCTACGAGTCGCAGACTCATCTTAGTTTACGCTCCTGCCGCGATCCATCATCTCGGCGAGTAATTCTGCTTTTTGCTGCAAGGCCGCAGCCAGATACTCCCTGGCCAACTGATCACGCGGATTGGTTTTGAGGTGATGCTGGCACTCCGCGATAAAAGCATTTAGGGTCTTCAAGTTTTTTTGCAGATCATCATCGACCGGGGAGGATGATGCCAAGGTGCCTGCGGGCTCGGCGGCGCGCAGCTCATGTTCTTGGCTGTTGAGCGCGGCGCCGGAATCGACCAGCGCGTCCGGTTCCTGGACCTGGGTCTTTGCGGACTCGGCGGGCGAAACAGGCGAGTTTCGTTGCAATTGCACCACGCCGGCGGCGAAAATCAGCAAGCCCACCGCCGCGGTAGCCAACGCGCGGCCTTGCAGCAGTCCGCTGAAAGCCTCCCACCAATGCGCCCGGCGCGTGGGCTGAATCACGGCAACTTCTTCACGGATCAAGCCTTCGGCGGCGAGTTGCGCGTGGAGAGAAATCCAAATCCGGGCTGGAGGCTCAACTTCGGCGGGCAATTGGTGCGCGGCGGTGAGAATGGAATTGAAGTCAGCGACAAGACCCTGGCAATCGGCGCAGATAGCGACATGTTCGCCGACAGCCTCTGGCAAAGGAGACAGCCCTTCCTGCTCGATTAGTTCAGCAACGTCATGGCACTGCAACTTAGCGCGCATGGCAGATCCACCCCACCCCGTACTTCGCCCAGAAGTTCGCGGGAACGGCGCTGTATGGCCGTTCTGCCGCGAATCCGAAACCTGTCGTTGAAGCCACGCACCCTAGAATTTGCATCATTCTATCTCAATCGCCTTCCGTCGTCTGCGATTTTGCCGCCGCGCGTTCATCGCGCGCATGCTGGCGAATATCTTCCTGCAGCAACTCGCGCAAGCGGGTGCGCGCCTTGTGCAATTGCGACTTCGAGTTGCCCACCGAGCAGCCCATAATCTCCGCAATCTCATTGTGTTCATAGCCCTGCACATCGTGCAGGGTGAACACCGTGCGATAGCCGGGAGGAAGCTTATCTATGGAGCGTTCCAGATTGACCCGGTCTACCGCGCCACTGAGCCGAAGGTCCGGCGCGCCAATATCCTTGCGCGGACCGCCAGTCTCGTCGTCGGGATCAGTGACCTCGTCTAAGGAGGTGGCGGGGAGCGTCTTCTTGCGCAGGCGCATTAACACGACGTTAACCGTCATGCGATGCAACCACGTAGAGAACGCGGACTCTCCCCGGAAAGTCCCGATCTTGCGGAAGAGCTGCAGAAAGGCTTCCTGCATTAAATCTTCCGCGTCGGATGGCTCACGAACCATCCGTAGACACAAAGCGTAAACGCGGCGACCATGCAAAGCGTAAAGAAACTCAAAGGCCGCAGCGTCACCCGCCTGCGCAAGGCGAATGGCGTCCGCTTCAGTCAACGGCTTGGGCGCCTGGCGAGCAGGCACCCCGCTCGGAGCTGCTGGTCGAGTTCGGGCCAACGGTCCAATAGCGGCGCATTTACAGATTCGGATGCGCCGATTGCTCCTTTGAGTTGTCCTCGCGTCTATGCGGTTTGCCTAAAAAGTACGCGCACGAGCGGGCAATCCGGCGCCAAGGCCGGAAGACTGCGCACCAGGCAGTGGATTATTCTCCCGCGAACTGGGGCGTACGTCTATGGCGCAGCAGGCGGTGCTCGGGCGCAACGGGATGAGAGGGCGGCTGACCGTCTATGGTTTTCTGGAAGGGGGCGAGTTGGTCGTCAGGAAGAACCCGGAGAAAACACTTGAGCAGGATCATGGATTCCCGGAAACAGGTGTTCAGATCATAATGATCGTCATCCAGGACTTTCCACAGCGGACGGCCATCGAGGGATGCGCCGCAGGCCAGTTGCTCGGCGATTTTCCGGAAATCCGCGTTCAATGCCAGCAACAAATCGCGCAGGGAGGCAATCTTGCTGACGAATTGCGCGCGTTGCGACAGCAGCACGCGATTGAGCATGGCGCTCATGCGCGCGGCGCGCTGCCCGCGAACGCCCTGGAAGTCAGTAGCCTTCAGCGGGGCCACGCTGGGAATGACGCCGTAATGTTTGGCGTGATGATCCAGCGAAGACAGCAAGGTTAGCAAACGATCGGTGAGGCGGGAGCACAATGCGGGGGTGACTTCAACTGCTTGAAGGGATTTTCTCAGCGAGCCCGAATTGCGCAGGCCGATAGCCTCATTTAAGGAAACGCTAAACATCATGTAACAAGCCTCAAACTCGCGGGCATACACACGAAAGGCCTGCAGCTTGGCTTCGGGAAGCCAGCCGTACCAATCGATCTGCACCGAGGCACCCGGGGCGGGGCGGGGCTTGGAGGCTTTCAAGCAAAATCTCCCAAGGAGGAACAGGCGCGGAGCATAGCACAAAATGAGAAGAGTTGTGGAAAATTATGCGGGAGTCACAGAGACGAGAATAGGTAAGCAATTGGGGCGAGCCGGCACTACAACTAATAGTACCCAGAGTACAAGTATGTCTATCGCTATTCTAGGGAAGCTGCGACGACAGCACCATTCCCGCTCAGTGGTTATGGGCGTCTCTGGCCAGCAGACGTTGCTGCAGACTGCTGAAAACATGCGTCATTTTGCCATAGGCCAGGATTTCGCCGGTGCGCTTGTACCATTCCGGGCTGCCCTCCAGAGCACAGCGGCGGGCCTCACAAGCCTGCTGGCAGGCGTCCAAAATGTCGCGAAGGGCGTGTTCCACGGCCTCCGGGAGATCGAAAGGGTGGTGCCGGGACTGCGATTGCAAACATGAGCTGGATGATTGCCGAGAATGGGCTTGGGGCACCGCGAGACCTCCTATTGGTCGAGGCAGGATTCACCATGTCGGTGATATTTAATAAGGATTATTTACCAGAAGTTAAAACTAAATATCAAATAGCATGGATTCGGAACTCGAGCGGATAACTAACAAGTTTGTTGTAACATGGTGAGCGATAGGCGTCAAGAGTCCCTCCGCGGCCGGCGGAGGTGCCGCGCCGTGCGCCCGGCAATGAGTTTTCGAGCAAAATGGCGATAGAACTTCCCGCGCGGAGGCTAGCCTCGGTGTTGTCGAATTAGTGGAGCGTGCGAGCCTGCGCGCGCTGCTGCAGGCCGCACAAGGCGCTGGTTAACCTGCCGTAGGCCAGAATCTCGCCGGTGTACTTCTGCGACTCCGGGCCGCCCGGTGAGGCCGACTCCCGCGCGATACAGGCCGCCTGGCATTGCTCGAGGATGTCGCACAGCAGGCGCTCCACCATGTAGTCGAGGGAGGCGTGGGAGTTCTGCATCGGCGTCCCGCGACAGAATGACGCTGGGCGCAAGCTCTCCTCCAGGCACTTTCGCAAATGATCAACGTGTTCGCTAAATAATCGCGCATACTCGAGTTCCACGGCGTGCAAGGCTTTCTCGGCGGCTTGGCGCTTTTGCATCTCCGCCTGCAGGGCGCCCGATTGCAGCAGCAGCGGCGCCAGCCAGCTTAACGTAGCGGGAGAAGAGACGAACGGGACGAGCCGGTCGTGCAGGCGGCACAGCGCGGCGACGGCCGGAGCGGACGATTCGTGGAGGAAGCCCGCGGTGGAACAGGCGCAATACAGGCGAAACGGATGGATGGCCAGGAGGCGGTTCCAATGCGCCTCCAGTTGCAGGCCAGCTTCGTAATCGCCCGCGAGAGCCAGCAAATTGATCAGTTCGCCAAAGACGCGTACGCGCCCGCTCGGCGACAGCCGGACGGCTTTGGAAATAAGTTCGTTCAGGAGATCGTCGGTAGCGCAACGGCAGGTCCCGCCGCTGCTTTTCAGGGCCGCCAAAACCGAAGGCGCATCCAGGCACAGAAGCAGGTCGGAGCGTTGCAGGGCTTCCAGGTCCAAATTGCCCCGCCACAGTGCATCCCGCACCGCGCGCGAGTGCTCCGGCGTGGCGATGAGGAGTGCGAGTTCGCCGTCTTCGAGTCCGGTGCGAAGGAAGGCGGCGATGGATTGCACGGGGAAGAGGTCCGGTTCGTAGAAGTGCAGTGCGTGCGCGGGGAGGGGCAGGGGTTGCGAAGCGGCGGAATCGGGGAGATGCGAGTGAGGATCCATGGGACACCGGACAATGCGAGCGGTCTAGCGACTCCCAAAAAGGCCGGAGCCTCGAACCGCGAAAAATGCAGCGCTAAGCGGATAGTAGCACAGCGAAACCCGGCAATGTATATTTATTTATAAATACCATACGTTATAACACGGGAGTTGGGAGCACGGCTTGGCCCACAGGAACGCGTGCCACGGTTGCCCGCTAGTGTCGCGGACCGCTATACTCGCCTGCTATCCATAAGAGAGGATTTCCTTTGCAATTCGAGCCTCGCGACCAGTTTGAGCAGCGGCAGAAGAAGCTGGAGCAGATTGTGGCCTTGGGCCATGCGGCGTTTCCGCATGAGTTTCGCTGGACGCACACCCCGGCGCAGGTGGTGGCCGGGTTTGGAGAGGCGGCGGCAGCAGACCTGGAAGCGAAAAAGGTTGACGTGCGCGTGGCGGGGCGAATCGTGTCCTACCGGCTAATGGGCAAGGCCGGGTTTGCGCATCTGCAAGGGGGTGGGGCGCGCATACAGATTTACGTGCGCAAGGATGTGGTGGGCGAGGATGGGTTTAACTTATTCCACCTGCTGGATTTAGGCGATTCGGTCGGGGTGCGCGGGCACCTGTTCCGCACCAAGACGGGGGAGCTTTCGATTTGGGTGGAGGAGCTGACGTTTTTGAGCAAGGCACTGCTGCCCCTGCCGGAGAAATGGCATGGGCTGGCAGATGTGGAGATTCGTTACCGGCAGCGCTATCTGGATCTGATCGCCAATGAGAAGACGCGGGAGATTTTCGTTACGCGGGCGCGGATTACGCAGGAGCTGCGGCGGTTTTTTGATGCGCGCGGGTATATAGAAGTAGAGACGCCGATGATGCACCCGGTGGCGGGCGGGGCGGCGGCGCGGCCATTTGTGACCCACCACAATACTCTGGACATCGACTTATATATGCGGATTGCGCCGGAGCTGTATTTGAAGCGCCTGACGGTGGGCGGGCTGGACCGGGTGTATGAGATTAACCGCAATTTCCGGAATGAGGGGATTTCCACCAAGCACAATCCGGAATTTACCATGCTGGAGTTTTATGAGGCCTACAGCAACTATCGCGATTTGATGGATTTGAACGAAGTGCTGTTCGCTGAGTTGGCGAAGAATGTGACCGGCTCGACGCTGGTGAAATACGGCGAGCACGAATTAAATTTCGGCAAGATGGAACGGCTGAGCATGCGCGAGGCGGTGGTTAAGTATTGGCCGAGTGCGGCGGGTGCGGCGCCGTATTTGGAAGAGCTTGGCGCAACTGGCGGACCGGCGACGCTTGGGGCGCGGTATAACGCGTGGGCCAAGCCCGCGGGTGCGCCTTACGCGGCGGCGAAGGGTGAATTGAGCGATGGGCAGTGGATTGGCCTGCTGTTCGAGACGTTTGCCGAAGAAAATCTCATTCAGCCTACGATTCTTTGTGATTTTCCCACGGATATTTCTCCGCTTTCGAAACAAAAGCCGGACGATCCGACTCTTACGGAGCGATTTGAGATTTTCATTGCCGGGATGGAAGTGGCCAACGGCTTTTCCGAATTGAATGATCCTGCCGAGCAGGAGCGGCGCTTTCTGGCGCAGATCGCGCAGGGCGGCGACGAAGTGCCG
>Ga0209040_10002662_pt1 | contig 13881 bp, 13 predicted proteins | sample BogFormECP12_OM3_FD_188240 | JGI IMG/M metagenome (GOLD analysis project Ga0209040, IMG submission 188240) | Bog forest soil microbial communities from Calvert Island, British Columbia, Canada - ECP12_OM3 (SPAdes) (version 2) | ecosystem: Environmental > Aquatic > Freshwater > Wetlands > Bog ...
TGGTGCAGAACCCGAACCCCGAACTTGAGTCGGAGCCCAGTTAGCGATGAGCCAGGGTCCAGAGGAAAAAACCGCTCTACTTGAAACGCCGTGGCCGGACGAGCCACCGGTACTTGGGCCGGGGCAGAGCTTCGGCAGCATGACCGACCAGATCTCGGATGCTGTGCTTACCCGGCCCATAGGCTTCGGCTGGCTGGGAGGCCTGGCCATCGCCATGGGCTGCGTAGCGCTGCTGATGGCGGCCGTCACCTATCTCTTCCTGGTAGGCGTCGGTATCTGGGGCATCGAAGTTCCGGTTGCCTGGGGCTTTGCCATCATCAACTTCGTGTGGTGGATTGGTATCGGTCACGCGGGCACGCTGATCTCGGCCATTCTGCTGCTGCTGAAGCAGAGCTGGCGCAACTCCATCAACCGCTTCGCGGAAGCCATGACGTTGTTTGCCGTGGCCTGCGCCGGCATGTTCCCAGTGCTTCACATGGGCCGTCCATGGCTGGCCTACTGGATGTTCCCTTACCCCAGCAGTATGGGGGTATGGCCGCAGTTCCGTAGTCCGCTGATATGGGATGTCTTCGCAGTTTCGACCTACGCCACCATCTCCGCCGTCTTCTGGTATGTCGGCCTGGTTCCCGACCTCGCAACCATGCGCGAGAAGGCGAGCAACCGCTACACCAGGACGGTTTATGGACTACTGGCGATGGGCTGGCGCGGATCGGCCCGTCATTGGAAGCGCTATGAGGCGCTGTACATTCTGCTGGCCGGCATCGCGACTCCACTGGTGCTGTCGGTGCACACCGTGGTCAGCTTCGATTTTGCCATCTCAATTGTGCCCGGTTGGCACACCACCATCTTCCCGCCCTACTTTGTCGCGGGCGCCATTTACTCGGGCTTTGCCATGGTGCTGGTGTTGGCGATCCCCATCCGCCACTACTACGGCCTGCAGAACATGATTACCATGCGCCATCTCCAGAACTCGGCCAAGGTCATGCTGGCGACTGGATTGATTGTCGGATACGGCTATCTCTTCGAGGCGTTTATCGCCTTCTATAGCGGCTCGACCTATGAGCGCTTCATGATGGAGAACCGCTGGTTCGGGCCCTACGCGTTGTTTTACTGGTCTCTGATTTTCTTCAACCTGGTGGTACCGCAGGTCCTCTGGATACCGAAGGTTCGCGCCAACACGGTTTGGTTGTTCATGATCTCACTGGTGATTCTGGCCGGCATGTGGCTGGAGCGCTTCATCATTATCATCACCAGCCTGAGCCGCGACTTCCTGCCGTCGTCGTGGGGCCATTACGTTCCCACGCGCTGGGACTATGCGGTCCTTGCCGGCACTCTCGGCTTCTTCACCGCAGCCATGCTTATCTTCATTCGCATCATGCCGGCCATTTCGATCTTCGAAATGCGCACCTTGCTGCCTGAGTCGGAGGTGAAAGCGAAATGAGTCACACAGCGCTCGCACCGGCCATTTACGGATTGGTAGCGGAGTTCGACACCTCGACGGAACTGGTCGAGGCCGCCCAGGCAGCCTATGCGGCCGGTTACCGCAAGATGGATGCCTACAGTCCATTTCCAATCGAGGAGGCCAGTGAGGCAATCGGCTTCCACAAGAGCCGTGTGCCGCTGGTCGTGCTGCTCGGCGGATTGCTGGGTGGCCTTTCGGGCTTTGCGTTGCAATACTGGATCAACGTCATTGCCTATCCGCTGAATGTTGGCGGCAAGCCCTATGATTCGTGGCCGGCGTTCATCGTTCCGACCTTCGAGATGACGATTCTGTTCGCCGGACTCTCCGGCGTCTTCGGGATGTTTGCCTTGAATGGTTTGCCTATGCCGTATCACCCATTGTTCCACGTGGAACAATTCTCCCGAGTGACACGCGACAAGTTCTTCCTATGCGTGGAAGCCGCCGACCCAAAGTTCGATGTTGTTGATACGCAACGGTTTATGGAGAGTTTGAAGCCGGTTTCGATTGCGGAGGTGCCGCATTAATCGGCCAGCACAAAGCGAAATTATAACCTCCAATAAGTTGTTTGGGGGTAAGACTACGGCATTTATGCTGGCGGTGTCGGCCCTACTGTTGCTGGCGGGTTGCCGCGAAGACATGCAAAACCAGCCTTACTATCGCCCGCTGCACGAGAGCGACTTCTACGCTGACAGGCGCTCCGAGCGGCCGCTGATTGTTGGCACCGTCGCGCGTGAACACTTGAACGCAGACACCTACTTTTACACCGGTAAGATCGGCAGCAACGACGGCGACTACATGCCTTTTCCGGTCACTGCCGACGTGCTGACGCGCGGCCAGCAGCGCTTCAACATCTACTGCTCGCCGTGCCACGGCGAAGCCGGCGATGGCAACGGCATGATTGTACAGCGCGGCTTCAAGCATCCGCCGTCGTATCACATTGACCGCCTGCGCAAGGCCCCGATCGGCTATTTCTTCGACATCATGACCAACGGCTTCGGGGCTATGTCCGACTACGCCGAGCAGGTCCGTCCGCAGGACCGCTGGGCGATCGCCGCTTACATCCGCGCCCTGCAGTTGAGCCAGAACGCCAGTCCGGGCGACGTTCTGCCGGGACAACAGATTGCTGACACACCGCCGCCGGGCGTAACCATCATGCCGTCGTATGACACCCAAGGCGCAACCACAGCTGCGTCAACTCCGCCCAAGCCGGTTGTGCCTGTGGCAGAAGGGGGCGTGCGCAAGCCATGAGCAACGAGACGATGTACCGGCAACAAATAGGCTCTACTGATTATCCCGTGCCCGCCGGCGCAGCGGAGTGGCAGAAGCGCGCCCTGATCGTAGGCGTGGTCGGAGCACTGGTTTGCATAGCGGGAGCCGTGACCTCGCTGGACCAGTTCATGCGTGGCTATCTGATCGCCTACATGTTCTGGACGGGGCTAAGTCTCGGCTGCCTCGCGCTGCTGATGGTGCAGTATCTCTCCGCAGGTCTGTGGGGGCTGGTCATCCGGCGCGTGCTGGAGAGCGCCGCCAAGTGCCTGCCGCTGATGTTGTTGCTGTTCCTGCCGATTCTCGTTTTCCGCACTCATCTTTATGCATGGATGACGAATCCGGCGCTGACCGAGAGAAACCACTGGTACCTCAACATGCCCGGCTGGATCATTCGCTGCCTGGTCTATTTCGCCATCTGGATAGGGCTCCAGGTCGTCTTGAGCAAGCGGGGCGATACACAGGACTATCCTCTGACCGGCGTCCGGCCACATTTCCAGGGACTGAGCGGCATCGGGCTGGTGGTGTACGCGCTGACCGTCTCCTTCGCGGCGGTGGATTGGATAATGTCGCTGGATCCCACCTGGGGCTCGACCATCTATGGTCTGATCTTCGTCGCAGGGCAGGGACTGTCGGCGCTGGCATTCTCCGTCATCATGCTGACGGTTTTCACCAACTCCAGTCCTTACCGCGAAATCATCAAGCCGATGCAGTTCCACGATCTCGGCAAGCTGATGCTGGCGTTCGTGATGCTGTTCGCCTATTTCTCCTTCTCGCAGTGGCTCATCATCTGGGCGGGCAACTTGCCGGAGGAGATTGGCTGGTTCCTGCACCGCATCCGTGGAGGATGGGGCGTGGTAGCGCTCATCATTATCCTTTTCCACTTTGCGCTGCCGTTTGCGCTGCTGTTGTCGCGCGAGCGCAAACGCGATGGACGGAGGTTGATCGGGCTGGCGTTGCTGCTTATGGTCATGCGGCTGGTGGACATCTACTGGTACGTAGTGCCGAACTTCGCCCATGCGCAGGGCCACTTCTATCTGAGCCTGTGGTACATCGTTGCGCCCATCGGCGTCGGCGGGTTGTGGCTGGCGTTCTTCTGCTACAACCTGCGGCAGCGGCCGCTATTGCAGGCGTACGAGCCGCAAATACCGATTTTGTTGCACCAGAGGGGCCATGGCCACTGAGAACTCCAATTACGATCCCTTGCGGAACCTGCAGGTTGACTACGATCGCACTGATCTCAGCCCGCGTGGCATCCTGCTGTTCCTGGTCGGGCTGTTGATATGCGGCGTGTTCGTGGAACTGGTGATCTGGGGGATGTTCCGTTTCATGGCGAAGAGCGATGTTCTGTTCCCGCAACCGCCGGCCAATCCCATGGCAGTGACGCAACCGGTGCAGCAACCCGCTTCGCGCTCGATTTTGCAGAACGCTCCTGCGGTCAATCTGGATGTGTTTCCCCAGCCGCGTCTTCAAACCAACGATGTGCGAGATATGAGCGAGCTTCTGCAGTCCGGACAGGCTTTGCTGAATCCGTCGCAGCCGTTCAAGGACTCAACGGGAGCAATACATATTCCGATTTCGCAGGCCATGAAGCAGATTGCGGAGCACGGTCTGCCCGTGCGGCCAAATCCGCCGCCGGAGGGAGTGGCGAAGAGCGAGGCTCAACATTAGATGAGTTGGGGCAGATCGACAAATTGGTTCGAGCCGAGTTGCGCGGTATAAGTGACAACTCAAAGTTAGATTTTGGCAGAGGAGTAGAAGTGCAGAAAAACCAGCGCCGTAGGCGCGAAATAGTCTAGCCCAGCACGCAGCCGAAGGCGGAGTGCTGGGTCAGGTGGAAAATAGATCCGAGTCCCGTGGGGACGGCAACGGCAGGGGTTGGATGATCGCACTACATGCAAACCGCAGGTCCCTCGACTCGCGGCCCAACGGCGGGGCGCTCGCTCGGGATGACAAATGTAGTTTGTGTGGAATTGAACCGAGTCCCGTAGGGGACGGCACCGAAACGCGCATGAGCGCGAGAAGTGGATGTAGCAGCAACTAATGATTTCGCAGATACATTTCGGGAAGAGCTTGGCGATAACGATGCTGCTTGCGGCGGCAACGCTGGCGGCTGCGCAGCCTCCTTCCGCGTTCCAGGACCGGAGTACTCAGCCTGCTTCCCAGATGAGCCCGGCGGATCTTTCGAACATTGGCATCGATCAGCGGCTCGATCAGCAGGTACCGCTCGATTTACAGTTCAAGGACGAGTCTGGCAAAACGGTGCGGCTGGGCGACTACTTTCATTCCGGACGGCCAGTCATCCTGAACCTGGTGTATTACACCTGCCCCATGCTGTGCGGCGAGGAACTGGCAGGCGAAGCGAGCGCGCTGGGCGTGCTGCGCTTCACACCCGGCAAGGAGTATGAAGTTGTCTCCGTGAGCTTCAATCCGGACGAGACGCCAAAAGACGCAGCGGAGAAGAAGGAAGTTTACATCGCCCGCATGAACGAGCATCTGGAGCACAAGACCAATGGCGATGGCTGGCACTTCCTGACCGGCCAGCAGGCGGAGATCAAGCAGCTTGCCGAAGCGGTGGGATTCCGTTACCGGCGCGATCCGCGCACCAGGCAGTTCATTCACGCTGCGGTCATTATGATCGTGACTCCCACCGGCAAGATTGCCCAGTACTACTACGGGGTTGAGTTTTCCCCTAAAGACATTCGGCTTGGCCTCATCGAGGCCTCGCAGGACAAGATTGGAACGCTGGTCGACCAGGTGTTGCTGTACTGCTATCACTACGACCCGAGTACCGGGCGATACGGCGCTGTGGTCACCAACATTATGCGCGTGGCAGGAGCTGCCACGATGCTGATTCTCGGCGGCTTTCTCATCGTGATGTACCGCCGGGAATCTCGAGTGGGTTTCAAGAATCGCCTGACAGCAAATGGATCTTCGCCTCAGGGGCTAAAGCCCGAGTTTTATGAGGCTGGGGACGGCGCGGCTGAAGCCGCGCCCCTTCAAGGAGCGATTGAAACGCGCTCTCATAACCGGGGGAAGGGAACAGGACGGGCCTGAACGATATGTGGAAGAACCTCCCACTCTTTCCTGAACGTGCCTCGGCAATGGCATGGCAGGTGGATGGACTTTATTTCCTGCTGACGGCAGTGTCTGCCTTCTTCACACTGTTGATCTTCGTGTTGATCCTGGTGTTCGCAATCAAGTACCGGCGATCGGTCCATCCCCATCCGGAGCCGATTGAAGGTTCGCTGCCGCTGGAACTCACCTGGACGCTCATACCGCTCGGCATCTGCATGATCTTCTTTGCCTGGGGATCGCTCATCTATTTCCAGGAGGCCCGCGCGCCCAAAGGAGCGATGGAGGTGTATGCCGTCGCCAAGCAGTGGATGTGGAAGTTCGAATACGAGGGCGGACAACGCGATATTAACCAGCTCCATGTGCCGGTCGACCGCGACGTGAAGATGATCATGAGCTCGCAGGACGTCATCCACAGCTTCTACGTGCCTGCCTTTCGCATCAAGGCTGACGTATTGCCCGGCCGCTACACGCAGACCTGGTTCCACCCGACCAAGGTCGGGACCTATCATCTGTTTTGCGCCGAATACTGCGGCACAAACCACTCCGCCATGATCGGTGAAGTGATCGTGATGGAGCCCGCTGCCTATCAGGCGTGGATGAGCGGCGGCGGCAATTCCGGCACTCTGGCGCAGAATGGCGCGCAGCTCTTCCAGCAACTGGGATGCGCCACCTGCCATCGCTTTGATACACAAGGACGCGGTCCGAACCTGATCGGCATCTTCGGCAAGCCGGTGTCCCTCGACGACGGGCGGACCGTCGTCGCCGATGAAAACTACATCCGCGAATCGATCCTGAACCCAGGCGCGAAGATCGTCTCCGGATTTAAGCCCATCATGCCCACCTTCCAGGGACAGGTATCGGAAGAGAACTTGATGGCGCTTGTGGCTTATATCAAGTCGCTGTCGCAGCCGGGACAGAAAGCGTCGGCGGACAAATCAACGCCGGCTCCGGACGCGTCGGGCGCGCAGTAAGGATTTAGAACCAGAGGGGTGACATGGCTACCGCTGTACAGACCGTCGAGCGCGAGAACTACCTGAACGCCAACTACGGCATCAAGTCGTGGCTGCTGACTACAGACCACAAGCGCATCGCGATCCTTTATCTCATCTCCATCACCGCGATGTTCTGGATCGGCGGCTTCTTCGCCATGATGATCCGTCTGGAGCTGCTCACCCCGGCTGGTGACCTGGTTTCGTCCGACACGTACAACAAGCTGTTCACCATGCACGGCATCATCATGGTGTTCTTCTTCCTGATTCCGTCGGTGCCGGCGGTGCTCGGCAACTTCCTCATTCCGCTGATGGTCGGGGCCAAAGACCTGGCATTCCCCAGGGTCAACCTGCTGAGCTGGTACTTGTACATCATCGGCGGTATCACGGCACTGGTTGCGATGATCACCGGCGGCGTCGATACCGGTTGGACCTTCTACACTCCGTTCAGCACCACCTACTCGAACACCCACGTCATCGGGGCCGCGCTCGGAATCTTCATCACCGGCTTCTCCTCGATCCTTACCGGCCTGAACTTCATCATCACCATCCACCGCATGCGCGCTCCCGGCCTGACCTGGCGCCGCTTGCCGCTGTTCTGCTGGTCGAACTACGCAGCTGCCATCATCATGATCCTGGGAACTCCCGTGGTCGCGGTCACGCTGCTGCTGGTGGCGCTGGAGCGGGCCTTCCACATCGGCGTGTTCAATCCCCAACTGGGCGGCGATCCGCTTCTGTTCCAGCACCTGTTCTGGTTCTATTCGCATCCCGCGGTGTACATCATGATTCTTCCGGGCATGGGCGTCATCAGCGAGATCATCGCCTGTTTCTCGCGCAAGCGCGTCTTCGGCTACGAGTTCGTGGCGCTGGCTTCCATCGCCATCGCCGTGCTCGGGTTCCTGGTCTGGGCGCATCACATGTTCGTCGCCGGAATTTCGGTGTATGCCGCGCTGGTGTTCTCGCTGTTGAGCTATCTGGTTGCGATTCCGTCGGCGGTGAAGATCTTCAACTGGACAGCTACGCTCTTCAAGGGATCGATCTCGTACAACACTCCCATGCTGTACGCGTTCGGCTTCATGGGCCTGTTCACCGTCGGCGGCCTGACCGGCGTGTTCCTGGCTTCGCTCGGCGTCGATGTGCATGTCACCGATACCTACTTCGTGGTGGCGCACTTCCATTACGTGATGGTCGGCGGAATGGTGATGGCCTACATGGCCGGACTGCACTTCTGGTGGCCGAAGATGACCGGGCGCATGTATCCCGAAGCGTGGGCCAAGCTTTCCGCGCTGCTGGTGTTCGTGGGATTCAACACCACGTTCTTTCCGCAGTTCCTTCTCGGCTACATGGGCTCGCCGCGCCGCTATCATGCGTATCCTCCGGAATTTCAGGTGCTCAATGTGCTCTCCACTGCGGGCGCTTCCATTCTGGCCGTTGGCTACGTGCTGCCGATGATCTACTTCGTGTGGTCGCTCCGCTACGGAGAACCGGCTGGCCCGAATCCCTGGAACGCGGTTGGTCTGGAGTGGATGACTCCTTCACCGCCTCCGACCTTTAACTTCGACGAGACTCCGGTGGTCACGTGGGAAGCTTACGACTACGAGCATCAGCCGCAAGAGGAGGTCACCGTTGGCCACTAGCGAGATCCAGGTCGCCGAGCACTCGCTGCAGCACCACTTCGCCGACATGGCGCAGCAGAAGGAGACCTCCACCTTCGGCATGTGGATGTTCCTGCTGACCGAGATCATGTTCTTCGGAGGCCTGTTCTGCGCTTATCTGGTCTATCGCGCGTCTTACTATCACGCCTTCGTTGAGGGCAGCCAGAAGATGAACATCTGGCTGGGCGCGACCAATACCGCGGTGCTCATCTGCAGCTCGCTGTCGATGGCACTCGGCGTTCGCGCCGCCCAGATGGCCAAGCCGAAGCTCATGATCGTGCTGATGCTGATTACCATCATGTTCGGCCTTGGTTTCCTTGGCATCAAAGCAGTCGAGTATCACGAGCACTGGGTCAATCACGAGTTTCCCGGACCTAACTTCCACTTCGAGACTGGCGATCCGGCGCATCCGGCAACCGATCCGCAGCACACGGAGATTTACTTCTCGCTGTACTGGGCGATGACCGGCTTGCACGCGTTGCACATGGTCATCGGTGTTGGCCTGGTTACGTGGATCGTCATCGCGGGATATCTGGGGGCGTTTAGTCCCGAGTATTACAGTCCGGTGGAGAATGTGGGATTGTATTGGCACTTTGTTGACCTGGTCTGGATTTATCTGTTTCCGCTGCTCTACCTGATCAGCAAGAAGCACGGCGGTTAACGAGGACGCATGGCAGATCACAGCGAACACACCGACTATGTAGGGCACATCATTCCGGCCAGGATCTACTACATGATCTGGGCCGTTCTGATGGTGCTGACGGCCACCACGGTCTTCGCGGCGACCATTGAGCTGGGTGTCTTCAACATCGTTCTGGCGCTGCTGATCGCCACCATCAAAGGCACGCTGGTCGTACTCTTCTTTATGCACCTGCGCTACAGCACCAAGCTCACCATGGTGACCGTGGTTGCCTCCATCTTCTGGCTGTTCATCCTGTTCTCACTCACCATGACCGACTACATCACGCGTGCGTGGTCAACTTACACGGGCCACTGAACCGCTGTTCGCTTCGGCGAGGTGATGCAATTTCAGTGGAAGGCTATCGAGGCCGGTGGAAGCGGTAGCAGCTTGCTGAGAAAAAGCAATTCTCGGGTAGAGCGGGCCTTCAGGCCCGCGTCCAAGTCTCCTATGTTTGTCATTCTGAGCGAACTTCAGTCCGAGTCGGGGGATCTGCGTTTCGTTTCTTTCGCGGCCAATGCGGACGCGGCAGGATATCTCGATCCTCACTCATCAATCGGCGGTTTCGTGGAAATACCTTCCCTCATGGAGGCAATAGACACGCCGGTCCGGCGCGAGACCACGTCCTCAACGTCCCCGCGCCCAACGACTCCGGTGGACGACTCATTGAGGTGGTACTTTTCAAGCAGGGTGCGCAGGTTCTCGCGCTCTTTGCGCTCCTCGTCGGTGTAGAAGCGGGCCTTCTCGAACTCGTGGTTCACTATGGCGTTTTCCAGGCGGTGCACGATGAACTTGATTCGCTTTTGCACCTCGGTGATGTCCTCAGGCAGAGAAGTGCGTTGCAGCTTCACTCGCGATCCGGCTGCATCGAGAATGTCTATTGCTTTCGCGGGAAGATGGTGGTCAGGCATGTGGCGGTCGGAGTAGTGCACAGCATACATCAACGCGTCATCGGTATAAGAAACTCCGTGGTACTTCTCGTATATGTCTTTCAGCCCCTTTAGCACTTGTAGAGCCTCCTTCGGAGTCGGAGGCAGTACATTGACGACCTGCGAGTAGCGCCCCAGCCACGGAAGTTTCTGGATCACTTCCGGATAATCAGGTGGCGTCATCTCGCTAATGTACTGAACCTGCCCACGCGATAGCGCAAACTTCAAAATGTTGGCGGCGTCGAGTGAACCCTCCTCCGCGCCAGCGCCCACCAGCATGTGCAGCTCGTCGATGAACATGATGGAATTCTGTGACTCCATCAGTTCCTTCATGATAGTTTTGAGCCGCTCTTCGAACTGACCACGGTACTTGGCGCCGGCGACGATGAGGGAAAGATCGAGAGCGAGGATGCGCCTCTCAGCCAGCAACGGAACTTCGCCGCTGGCAAGACGCTGCGCCAGACCATGCACAATCGCAGTCTTTCCTACGCCGCGCTCGCCTAGTAGCAACGGGTTATTGTTGTTACGGTCACAGAGTATCTCTATTATCGCGCCCAGTTCCTTCTCTCGACCGATCAGCGGATCCATCTGATTGTCCATCGCCTCTTTGGTCAGGTCGCGAGAGAACAGAGAGAGCTGATACGAACCGCCCAAATCTTGCTGCACTTGTTTATGCGGGATACGGGCCAGTTCCTCGCGAGCTGTCGAGAGGCGCAATCCGCGTTCAAGCAGAATTGCGGCGGCAAAACACTTCTCTTCACGCAACAGCCCCAACAACATGTGCTCCGTGCCGATGTGCTTGTGCGAGAGCTGCTCGGCTTCCTCAGCGGCGTATGCCAGCACACGCTTGGCCTCATTGCTCAAGGGTAGGTCCACGGAAGTGGAAACCTTCTCCCGGATGGTCGAGTGCTCCTCAATCTGCTTCCGGATGGATTCCACCGAGGCGTGGGACCGAAGGAACCGATTGGTGAGTGCCTTGTCCTCGCGCAGGAGGCCGAGAAGAATGTGCTCGGTCTCGATGTACGGAGAACCGAGCTGGCTGGCTTCATAGCGCGCGAAGAAGATTACTCGCCGGGCCTTTTCCGTGTACCGTTCAAACATTCTGCTAGTAACCCGCCTCAATCAACTGAGCATTGAAGATACACCCTTTAGTTGTCCAGGTGAACACGCCTCTCGGGCGTTTCGCGACTTGTCTGAGGGATACCTGGCTGCGTGCCTCACCGCAAGCCGGTTTTATTGGCTGGGGGGAAGTACATCACTATGTGCTGAGTTCGCTCGCAAGACCCAGATCGGTAAGGCTTGCGATCCGGGTTCCGGCCGCCTGATCCTCGCAGGAAAAACCAACGCGCCCTGAAACTGCTGCGCATACTACGCCGACTTGGCTATGAAGTTGATATCAAGCCCGCCGCCGCAAATTTCGCTGCAGCGAAGGGGTGATTTTCGACAGAGCGCAGCCGAAGATGTGGTGAATTTCCGTCCCTATGAACGGGCGGGCGCCGTCAGCAGTTCCAACACTTCTTTGTTGCCCTTCTGCGCGGCCATCTCCGCGGCCGTTAGCCCGTCATCGCTGCGGATGCCTCGAGCGGCGCCCGCGTCGAGTAGCGCCTGTGCCCGCTCGACACTGTTATGCATGGCCGCTTCGTGCAGCGCGGTATAACCTCCCTGCTGTTGCAGGTTGGGATTTGCGCCCGCCAGCAAGACCAGCTTAACCAACGCGGCATTGCGCGACGCCGCAGCACTGTGGATGACCGCGATCCGGCTGGGAGAAACCGCATCCACGTCGGCTTGATGATGGATCAGCGTTTCCGCAGCTTCGAGCTGTCCGAAGAAGCATGCCAGGTGCAGCGGCGTGAAGCCGTCGCTACTTTGCGCTTTCACCAGGGTGCTATCCTTGGCCAGCAAGGCTTGCAGCCCTGCACTGTCTCCCACAACAGCGGCTTCGAACACGTCAAGCTCTCTGGCAGAGTTGCGCAATAGTGCAACAATCTCCAATTTGTTCTCGTAGCGCGCCTGCATCAGCGCTGTCACTCCCGCCTGATTGCGGGCGTGCGCCACATCAGGATGCTGCGCGATGATCTCCCTGACTCTATCCTTGTTGTCCGCACTTATAGCAGCGAAGATGTCTTGTTCCACGTGGAACACTCCTGTTCGTCCTGACGGCGAAAAAGATTAGAATGCCGCCGCGCCGGCTTCCGCAACTGCGTGGTCCTGCTCGCCTGATCCGCCGCTGACACCGATCGCGCCTACCACCTTGCCATCGCGCTTCAGCGGAATGCCCCCGGCGAAGATCATGATGCTGCAATCGTTCGAGACGTGGATGCCGAAGAACTGTCCACCCGATTGCGAATGTGTGGCCAGGTCCTTGGTCGCGATGTCGAACGCGCGCGAGGTGTAAGCCTTCTTTATCGAGATGTCGATACTGCCGATCCATGCGCCGTCCATGCGCACATGCGCCACAAGGTTGCCACCCTCGTCCGCCACCGCGATGTTCATAGGCTGACCGATCTCCTGCGCCTTCTTCTCCGCTGCACCAATCACACGACGCGCGTCAGCAAGATTTACTCCGGCCATGGTTCCCTCCGAAAGAAATGAGTTCGCGCCACAGGATGTGGCGGGCTTCGACAATAACGGCTGGCCGCGGGTTTTGGCAAGTTTGCGCAAACCGGAGCCAAGGCCAATCGACCGGAAAGCCCTTTGCGCCGTGTTACCGGCTGGATTTTGTCGCCAAATTTCGTTACGGTAGAGATAAACGAGGCGCGGTACCCAAGTGGTAAGGGAGAGGTCTGCAAAACCTTTATGCGTGGGTTCGATTCCCACCCGCGCCTCCAGCAATTCTTTGCAGTCGTCTGAATCCATTACTAAAAAGACCGGCGCCCTTTCAGAGGCCGGCCTGTGCGGATTACCAGAATTTCGCTACGCCGCTGCTGGCAAGAATCGAGTCCGTCACGGTGTAGCCGAAGTTGATGCCCCAGGCGTCCACGGTGCAGCCTTGGATATCGCAAAGGCCACTGACGGGACCATTGGCGTAGAAGAAGGAGTCCTGTGGCGAATCGAACTCGTGGTTGCTGCGCCCGATGCGCTGATGGTCTTGAGCAGGTGTTGCGCGCTCTGCCGGCTAATATGCATCAAGCTGGGATCGTCGGCGATTTTGCGGAGAATGGGCTCAATGGCGCTCAGCTCCTCGACCTGGTGGTCGGTCTGGGCGTTTTCTAACTCGCGTAGGCACTGGTCCATGCCGAGTTTGTCGAAGCGGTATTGCCAAACCAGCTTGTGGCCGTAGTGCAGCGTGGTTGCCAGCCCCATAAACAGTTGCGTCAACTGCTGCACGTCACGGTTCTGAGAGTAATTATAGGTGCATGAGCCCTGGAACTGGGCCGACTTGTACATCAGGCTTTTCGCGCCGGTTTGGGCAATGTGCTTAAGATGCGAATCACAGTCGCCCTGGAAGTAATTCAGCTTGCGGGCTGAGTCAAAGACCTTCTGCCGGTTTGCCTCCGACATAGTGAAGTCATCCTGCACCGAATCGCTATCTCCACCCTGCGAAGAGTTTGGGGTGCCATTGAAGTGCGTTTTGCCGTCGGCGTGCACCTGAATGGAATAACTCTGCCAGGGCACTCCGTCGTTCCACTGGAAGGTGAACGACACCGAGGGCTGGTCCGATCCGGCGGAGGGTCCCGGCGGCGCGGCCTGTTGCGCGAAAGCCGGCAAGGAGAACAGGACAGCAATTAGGGCACAGCGGATTCTCATGCTTGCTGGAAATTCTATCCGATTTGCAGTCCACTCACCGCGCGTCCGCTTGCTGCCGCCGTAGGGTTCCCGCGGT
>Ga0209040_10002663_pt1 | contig 13879 bp, 14 predicted proteins | sample BogFormECP12_OM3_FD_188240 | JGI IMG/M metagenome (GOLD analysis project Ga0209040, IMG submission 188240) | Bog forest soil microbial communities from Calvert Island, British Columbia, Canada - ECP12_OM3 (SPAdes) (version 2) | ecosystem: Environmental > Aquatic > Freshwater > Wetlands > Bog ...
TGCCGGTGACGTAATAGTTCATCTCGCGGAGCTTGGCGCGCAGGACGCGCTCGTTCTCCGCCTCGATGACGCCGTTGACCGATTTTCCAGTCGAGTCTTTGGCCTGATACGCGAAACTTGGCATGGATTGTTCCCTTAGCTCAGAGCTTGACGGCTTGGCCGACGACTAAGATAACGAGTAGAATTAATAGCCACCAAAGCGACATCTGCATGGCTGCGCCCCCTCCCTCTCCAGCGCCTTACGTACCCTCGATGAGCTTGCGCAGCTCCTCGGGGTGCATGGACGCGTTGAACGCCTCTTCGGCGGTGATCATGTGCTTACGGACCAGGTCGCGTAACGACATGTCGAAGGTCTGCATGTGCATGCCGCGGCTGGTCACGATCGAGTTGTGGATCTGATGCGTCTTGTTCTCGCGGATCAAATTGCGGATGGCCGGCGTCGCCACCATGACCTCGGCCGCGGGAACGCGCCCGACGCCCGATGCGTGGGGCAGCAGGCGCAGGCATACGACGGCCTCGATGACCGATGCGAGCTGCACGCGGATCTGCTGCTGCTGGTGGGCCGGGAAGACGTCGATGATGCGGTCGATGGTCTGCGCCGCGTCGGAGGTGTGCAGCGTGGCGAACACGAGGTGGCCTGTCTCCGCGATGGTCAGCGTGACGGCGATGGTCTCCATGTCGCGCATTTCGCCGACGAGCACGACGTCCGGGTCTTCGCGCAGCGCAGCGCGCAGGGCGTTCGGGAACGAATGCGTGTCTTGGCCGACCTCGCGCTGGTTGACGATCGACATCTTATGGAAGTGCAGATATTCGATCGGGTCTTCCATCGTCATGATATGGCGCGCCATGCTTGCATTGACGACGTCGAGCATCGAGGCCAGCGCCGTCGATTTGCCCGAACCCGTCGGTCCCGTGACCAGGATCAGGCCCGCGGGGCGCTGTGTCAGATCCGACATCACGGTCGGCAGATTGAGCGTCGACAGCGGCGGCACGGTCGAGGGGATGGCGCGGAACGCGGCGCCGATGACGCCGCGCTGTTTGAACGCGTTGACGCGGAAGCGGCCGAAGCCCTTGAGGCCGTGGGAGAAATCGAGCTCGAGATTCTTCTCGAAGCGCTCCTTTTGCGCATCGGTGAGGATGCTGTAGACCAGGCGCTTGGTGTCCTCCGGACTGAGCTTGGGGAACTCGGTCGGCGCGAGCCGGCCGTCGATCCGCAGGGTCGGCGGCAGGCCGACCGACAGGTGGAGGTCCGATGCGCCGCGCTCGATCGTCACGCGCATCAGTTCGTCCATCCGAAGTCCGAGTAGATCGCTTACATTGGCAGCCATTGTTCACCGCTCCGCGCCGGCCATAGCCGAATAGGGCCACAGCCCGGCCTTTGTAGTCAATATCGGCAGGGCGCGCCAGTTTCGCTAGCCCCTTTCGGCAGCCTTGCCCCACGGGGCTTCCAGGCGCTCACACTTCGTCCCAGGCGAAGCGGCGCGCGCGCCCGAACCGGACAGGCGGCGTGTATAGACGAGCCGTTTCTCTGGCGCCCGGGGTTCCGGCGACCTCGTTCGACGTCATCCGTAGCCGCGCGCCCCTCCGCATCAGCTTCTGCGGCGGCGGGACCGATGTACCCCCGTATCCCGAGCGTTTTGGCGGCTGCGTCCTGTCGTGCGCCATCGACAAGTACGCCTTTGTCAGCCTGCGCTCGCGGGATGACGAGAGCATCCGCGTTCACAGCTCGGATCTCAACCGCGTCGCGGAGTTCCGCGGCCAGGGCCCCCTCGACGGCACGATCGACCTTGCACAGACCATCTTCCACCGCTTCGGCACGCATTCGCTCGATTGTTACATGAGCTCGGACGCCCCGCCGGGCAGCGGCCTTGGCTCATCGTCCGCCATGATCGTCGCGCTCATCGCGGCATTGGCGCGGCGTGAAGGGCGCCATCTGTCCGATTACGAGATGGCCGATCTCGCGTACGCGGTCGAACGGACCGACCTCAATATCCAGGGCGGGATGCAAGATCAGTATGCGGCGACGTTCGGCGGGTTCAACTTCATCGAATTCACGAGCGAGGGCGTGCTCGTCAACCCCCTGCGCATCAGCGAGGATGCGCTCAACGAGCTCCACTGCCATTTGCTGCTCTGCTACACGGGGGTGACCCGCGTGTCGTCGAGCATCCTGCGCGAGCAGACCGATAACGTCGTCTCGAGCGTTCCCGACGTCATGGACAGCTTGGCCGAGCTCAAAGCGCTCACCCTGGATCTTAAACGCTCGCTGCTGCAGAACCGCTTCGTCGAGTTCGGCGAGATCCTCGACCGCGCATGGTACCTTAAGAAGCGCCTCGCGTCGGGCATCTCGAGCCCGTCGATCGACGAGTTCTACGACATCGCGAAGCGCGCGGGCGCCATCGGCGGCAAGCTGCTGGGAGCTGGCGGCGGCGGCTTCCTGCTGATCTTCGCGCCGTTCACGCGGCGCGACAAGATCCGCGAACGCCTCGAGCTCGCGGGCGGCAAGGTCGTCGACTTCCAATTCGATCAGCGCGGCGTGCGCACGTGGCTCGCCGCAGGCGATACCTGGATCGAACAACCCGCGGCGCATTAGAACGAAGGCGCGTCAGGTGACCGTATCGACCCGATGATGCTGCGCCTGGCGAAGCGCCGTGCGCGGCGCGCGCGCGTCGCGATGCGCCGCCCCTCCAGCCAGCGCAAGGCTGGCCGCGCCGCCGGTACGCGCGCGCAGGTCCAGTTGAGCGCGCCTAGTGCCGCGCCGAGCAAGCCTGAGCCGTATGTATCGCGCAGCAGCGTCGCGGCGCCGCGTGCCGCCTGTGCATCGCCGCGCATTTGCGCCTTCACCCCGATCTCGACGAGTTTGAGCCGCAGTTGTCGCGCGAAACGCGCCACCGCCGCGCGCCTCACCCCTGCTGGAAGGGTTTCGGCTGCCGCGAGCGTGGCGCTGATATGCTCGTAGCTGGGGATCAATGCCGCGCTCTCGCCGGCGGACACGGAGGCCGCGTGCGAGACGTAGGCCGCGCAGGGCGCGAACGAGACCACGATCGGAAAGCGGATGGCGACGCGCAGCTCGGCATCGAAATCCAGAGCGGCGCTCGCGCCTCGATCCAACCCGCCCGCGGCGCGCAGCGCCGACGTCCGGAAGATCACGCCCGTCCAGGTCGGGTGCCGGTTGTCGAGCATCTGCAGCACCGCGTCGGCCGGTTCGTACACCCCCTCCCGCGGCCAGAACGCCAACGGCGCGTAGCGCACATATCCGGACTCGTCGACCTCAAGCGTCGACCCCGCGAACAGACCCGCATCGGGATGCTCGGAAAGCGCGGCGACGGCGAGCTCGAAAAAGCCGGGCAGCAGATAATCGTCATCGGATAGGAACGAGCACAGCGGCGTGCTCACGTCCGCCGACGCGAGGATGAAGTTCTCGGCGGCGCCGACGTTGCTCGCGCGGCCGATGTAGCTCACGCGCGGATCCGCTGCTGCTATCGCCGCGACCACCCCCGCGGTCTCGTCGCCCGACGCGTTGTCGTACACGCGCACCGCGACCTCGCGATAGTTCTGCGCCAGCACGCTCTCGATCGCACGGCGCAGCAGATGCGGTCGCCGGAAGGTGGGGATGATCGTCGTGATCGCCGGCCGGGGATCGGGCAGGGCGGATCTCACCGGTCCTTGACGCAGCGCAAGTAGCCGTCGGGCGCCACCGAGATCAGCAGCGTGCTCTCGAGCTCGCGATCGATCTCGAAACGGTCGCCTTCGCGCAGGAAATCGTGGACCGCGGTCATCGGGCTGTTGCCTGGGCCCCATGGGCGCTTGCCGATGTCCGCGGCCGACATGCGCTCGACGATCGTGTCGAGCACGACGATGTAGCTGCCGCGATCCACCAGCGGCGCGTACGCGCGCAGTTCGTTCAGCACGTGCGCGGCGGTGTGGTTCGAGTCGAGCACGACCAGCGTGCGCCGGCCGCGCGCGAGCTCGTGAACGCGTGCGACGATCCGCTGGTCCGTGGACGAGCCCTCGACCAGGGTCACGCGTGCGCTCGCGGGATGCGCTTCGATGGCGCGGCGGTTGTGCGCGCGGATCTCGCGATCGACGCCGATCACCGTTCCGTCGCCGCCGAGAAGTTCAAGCATCGAAGCCAGGAACAGCGTGCCGCCGCCGTGCGCTACGCCCGTCTCGACGATCGCGCCGGGCCGCACGCGCCAGATGATCTCCTGCAGCGCGATCAGGTCCTGCGGGAACTGGATGACGGGCACGCCGAGCCAGGTGAAGTTGTACGGATACCGATGCCGGCAGCCGCGCAGCACGAATTCGTCCGCGGCCGCGCGCAGCTCTCGATCGGCGGCCATCGCGCGGATCGCCTCCGGATCCGATGGCTCGCGCTCGCTCACGCCACCACCTCAGGGGCCGGGATCGGCACCACGAAGCGCCCGCCCCAGCGGCTCACTCCCGCCATCTGCTCGCGCACTTCATCGGCGATGTTCCACGGCAGGATCAGCACGTAGTCGGGGTGCGTCTCGAAGATGTGCTCCGGCGCGAAGATCGGCGTGCGCACGCCGGGGATGTACTTGCCTTGCTTGTGCGGGCTGCGGTCGACGGTATATGGGAGCAGCCCGGTGCCGATGCCGCAGTAGTTGAGCAGCGTCGTCGCCTTGGCCGGAGCCCCGTAGCCGGCGATCGTGGCACCCTCGGCCACGATCTCGCGCACGAAGCCGGCCAGTTCAGCGCGCGTGCGCTCGACCTGGCGCGCGAAGCGCGCGTACGTCTCCTCGCGCGCAAGGCCCGCGGCCTCTTCGCGGCGCAACAGCGCGGCGACCGGCGCGCCCTGCGGCCTGCGTCCTGCGTGAGCGGCGTAGACCCGCAGCGAGCCGCCGTGCGTCGCCAGCTCCTCGACGTCGAAGACGGTCAAGCCGTGCAGCGCCAGCGCGCGACGGGCGGTCGCAAGCGAGAAGTATGAATAGTGCTCGTGATAGATGGTGTCGAATTCAACGCGTTCGAGCATCTGCTGCAGGTGCGGGAATTCCAGCGTCAGCACACCATCTGGCTTGAGCAGCGTCGCCAGCGCGGCCACGAAATCGCTCAACGCCGGCACATGCGCCAGCACGTTGTTGGCCACCAGCAGGTCCGCCGAGTAGCCCTGCGCGCGCAGACGCCGTGCAGCGTCGACGTTCAAGAACTCGCACACCGTCGGGACGCCGCGCTGTACGGCCACCTCGGCGACGTTGCGCGCCGGCTCGATCCCGAGCACGGGCACGCCCTCATGCGCGAACTCGGACAGCAGGTGGCCGTCGTTGCTGGCGACCTCGATCACCAGCGAATCCGCGCCGAAGCCGAAGCGGCTGCGCATCGCCTGTGCGTAACGGCGCACGTGCTCGAGCCACGTGGTCGAATACGACGAGAAGTATGGGTAGTCGCGGAAGATGCGTTCGGGAGCCGCCCACGCAGGCACTTGGACGAGCCAGCAACGTCCGCACGCGTAGGCGCTCAGCGGGTACATGACATCCGGTGCGGCGAGATCGGCGGGGCCGAGCAGCGCGTTCGAAAGCGGCGAGAGGCCCAGATCGATGAACGGTTCGCCCAGCGGGTGAGCGCATAGCCTGCACGCCGGCGCGCTCACGCCGCGACCAACGCTTCATAGCGGGCGATGTCCGCCTCCACCAACGCTCGCGCACTGTCGCCCAGCGCGAAGCTGCGATACCAGCCGACGCTCCAATCGATCGCGCTGCCCAGATCTAGCCGCGCGCTCCAGCCCAGCCGTGCCTTCGCCTTCGAGCTATCGAGGCGCAGCACGCCGGCTTCCGGCGGATGGCCGGCCTCGTCCACGCGCCAGCGAGCGCCGTTCCCAAAGCGCGCAGCAGCCGCGTCGGCTACGCTGGCCACCGACTGCGCGTTGGAATCCGGCGGCCCAAGATTCCAGGGCTGGGAGAAAGCCTCGGGCTGTTCCCACAAGCGGCGGGCCAGCAGCAAGTAGCCATAGAGCGGATCCAAGATGTGCTGCCACGGCCGCACGGCCGCCGGGTTGCGGATGAGCGCCGGCTCGCCCTTGATAAAGGAAGCGATAAGATCCGGCATCAGCCGGTCCCGCGCCCAGTCGCCCCCGCCGATGGTGTTGCCGGCGCGAGCCGTCGCGATGCCGCACGCGATGGTGCTTTCGCGAGCGCGCCTCGACAAAACCCGCATGCCTGCCGTCACCAGCTCGGCGCCGGCCTTGCTCGCGGAATACGGGTCAGCGCCGCCGAGGGCATCTTCTTCTGCGTGCGCGCGCTCGGCGCCGTGCAGGTCGTAGCACTTGTCGCTCGTCACGACGACGATCGCCCGCGCCGACGGCGCCGCGCGAACCGCTTCGAGCACGTTAGCCGTGCCCACGACGTTGACCGCATACGTCTCTAACGGCCGATCGTACGACACGCGCACCAGCGGTTGCGCCGCCATGTGTATGATGATCTGCGGATCGAAACGCGCGACTTCGCCGCGCAGCCGTTCGCGATCGCGGATGTCGGCGATGACGCTCTTTGTGGTCGACGCCACGTCGGCGGCGCCGAACAGGTCCGGCGTCGTGTCGGGCTCCAGCGCATAGCCGCGCAGCTGTGCGCCGAGACGGTGCAGCCACAAGCAGCACCAGGCTCCTTTGAAGCCGGTGTGGCCCGTGATCAGCACGCGCTTGCCGCGCCACCATACCGCATCGAACGCCATATCGCTAACGCGCGCCGGCTTTGAACACGACGCACTGGCCGCCTGCTAGCACGAGCGGCGTCTCGAGCTTGTCCGCATAGAACTCGTCCACTGCGAGGCGCGCGCCGGGAGTGCTGGCAAAGCCGTAGTCGTCGTACACGAGGAAGCCGCCGCTCGCGACGCGCTCGTAGAAGAATGATGACGCGTCGAGCACCGCCGCGTGGATATCCAGGTCGATGTGGACGAAACAGAAGCGTTTGCCCGCCAGCGGGGCGAGCGACGCGGGTATCACTCCGGGCAGGTATTCGATGTTCGCATATGCCGCGAGATAGCTCCGCACGGCGGCAAGCGACGTGTCGGAGAAATCTCCCTTGCGATGGATGTCGACCGCCGGATCCGTGTCGGGCATCCCCGCGAACGTGTCGCACAGGAAAAGCCGCCGCGCATCGCCGCGCTCGCGCATCGTCTCGGCGAGCAGGGCTGCGGTGCCGCCCTGGTACACGCCGCACTCAGCGACATCACCCGCGACCGTCGCAAGCGCCTGGCGCATGAGCGAGGCGAGCACGTAGAGGCGGTCGTCGGATACGAGCGTTTTGCCCCGCGTCAGGGTGAAGCACTGCTGCCACGAATCGACCAGCCACGGCCGGAAGCGCGGCCGGTACGCGGCGCCGTCAGGCAGCGCCGGCTCGCGCGCGCGCCCGACGTATTCGACGTCCAGCCCGAACGCGAGCAAGAGCTTTCGCAACGGCGCATATGCGGCGCGGGGCGGCCATGGACGGGTGAGCGGCATGAAGTTAAAGGGGCGTTCGCGTTTGCCGACCCGTCACCCGTTGCGCGGCTTTCGCGCCAATGCCCAGATCGGCCAGCCGACCAGATTCCACCATCCGGCGCCGACCAACACCGCGCGCGTCTGCGCCGCCAATCCAGGCAGCAAGCCGACGAGCATGGCGCCAGCATACAGCGGCGCCAAGAGGGCGCCGGCCTCGCGATGATAGCCGCTGCGCAGCACGTCGAATCCGGCGCCGCGCAAGCGCGATGTGAGCTCTTCGATGCTCCACGGCGGGCTGACATGCGTCGGATCATCCCAATGATTCGGCGGGTTCGAGATGGCGATGGTGCTCAGCCAGGATCCGGGCTTCACGATCAACGAGCGAGGACCGGGCGTCTCCAAGTACAACAAGCCGCCGGGCGCGAGGATGCGGAACGTCTCGGCCAGCACGTGTTCCTGGCGCGTCACGTGCTCGATCAGGTGCGAGCAGTACACCCCCTGGACGGATCCGTCGGCGAATGGCAGCGGCTCCCCGCTCACGTCGCAGGCGAGGCGCCGGAACCGGCCCGTCGCGGCGATGTGGTCGGGTACGGGCGAGTCGCCGTACTGCGTGCGCTCGACGCCGAGGTCGAGCCCGACGATACGCAGTTCCGGGTTGGTCTGGTACAGGTAATTGTAGGTCTTGTGGAAGTCGCCGCAGCCGACGTCGACGACCGTCGCGCCGGCGGGCAGGGCGCGCGCGATCAGCTTACGCGGTGAGAGCGTGAAGCGCGCGAGCCTCGCTTCGATGTCCGCCATCGCCTATGGCCATTTCTTCCACGGGGCCTCGCCCTTCTTCCATAGATCGTTGAGCAGGTTGCGGTCGCGCAGCGTGTCGAGCGGCTGCCAGAAGCCGGTGTGGGTGAACGCGGACAGCTGCCCGTCGCGCGCGAGCCGCTCCATCGGCTCTCGCTCCCACGCCGTGTCGTCGCTTGCGACGTACTCGATGGCCTTGGGCGAGAGAACGAAGTAGCCGCCGTTGATCCAACCCGCATCGGCTTCGGACTTCTCGGCGAACGCGGTGATCTTGTCGCGCGTCATCGTCAGGACGCCGAAGCGGCCGGGCGGGTGCACCGCGGTGACCGTCGCGAGCGTGCCGCGCTCGCGATGAAATGTGATGAGCGCGCCGATATCGACGTCGCTCACGCCGTCGCCGTAGGTGAAACAGAAGTCTTCGCCGTCGAGATAGCCCGCCACGCGGCGCAGCCGGCCGCCGGTCGCCGTCTCTTCACCCGTGTCGACGAGGGTGACCGACCAGGGCTCTGCGCTGCTCTGATGGATGATGACGTCGCGCCGCCGCATGTCGAACGTGACATCGGACTGGTGCAGCGCGTAGTTGGCGAAATATTCCTTGATGAGGTATCCTTTGTAGCCGCAGCAGATGATGAAGTCGTTGATGCCGTGGAACGCATAGCTCTTCATGATGTGCCACAACACCGGCTTGCCGCCGATCTCCACCATCGGCTTGGGGCGCGTCTGCGTCTCCTCGCTGATGCGAGTCCCGAATCCCCCCGCCAGGATCACCGCCTTCACTCAGGCGTCCTCGTTCGGTGCCAGGCGATCGTCTCGGCGAATCCTGTCTCGATATGGCGCGCTCGCCATCCGAGCGCTTGCAGCTCGGCGGGCTGCGCGACGAGGACGCGCGGCTCCGACCCGGTCGGCTCAGGACCGTCGAATCGCAATAGATCGGGGCGCCCGATCTGCCGGCCGATCTCCTGCGCCGCGCCGTGCACGCTCACGCCGCGACCGGTGCCGATGTCGACCGGTCCGTCGCGTTCGCTCTCGAGCAATCGGACGAAGGCGTTCGCGACGTCAGCCACGTGGACGAAGTCGCGCACCTGCGTCCCCGGCGAGCAACGCGCCACGCGCCCGCCGAGCAACGCATCGATGAGGGACGGCACGAGTCGAAAAGCCGCATCGAAGGGACCGTAGGGCACGAAAATCCTCCCCCACGCGAAGCGGCGCTCTCGCGAGCGAGCGTGTGCGCTCATCGCCTGCGCCGCCTGCGCCTTGCTCTCCGCATACAACGAACGCGCACCGGCGGCCTGGTGCTCGGCCGAGGTTCCGGCCAAAACCGCCCGCCGCCCGCCGTGCGCGAAGAACGCGTCCCCGATGACGCCGCTTGTGCGCGCCCATGCCAGGTTCGCCGGATCGGTCCGATAGTGCGGGCTGCCTGCGCACCACGCGAGATGCAGCAGATGCGCGGGTTTCTCCGCCGCGAAGAGCGCACCGACCGCATCGTCGTCCAGCAGGTCGAGCGCCAGCCAGCGCGCGTGCGGAGCAAGCGTCGCGTCCGGATGCCTGCACACCGCGAGGACGTCGTAAGGCTCGTCGGCGAGCGCGCTCAGCACGTGGCGGCCGACGAACGAAGTGGGTCCGGTGATCGCGAGCGTGTTCACGCCTGAAGCTCGATCGGCAGTGCCGCGGCGCGCACCAACGCCTCGTTCTCCTGCCGGTAGTTCGGATTCATGAGCAGCGCCGTGCGCACGCCGCGGGCGACCGCATCCTGCGGCGACACGATCGGATGGCCCGTGCCGGGTACGAACCGTCCCTGCTTGCCGGGATTGAGATCGATGATGCATTCGAGCAGCGTGCGCGCCGGGTCGACGACGTTGGCCAGCGTGACCCCTTTGGCGCCCGCGCCCCATGCGGCTATCTTCCCGCGCGCGCCGAGCGCGGCGATGCGCTGCTGCCAATCGTCGACCAGTCCGTCATACGCGCCACCGAACGCGCGGGCCAGCGCGGGCGTCTCTCCGGCGCGGCCGCTCGCCGGCGCCGAGGCAGGTGCGCGCGCGGCTCCGGCTTCCGCCCAGAGATACTGCCCGGCAAACACGTGGCGTACCCGCGTCGTCGTAAAGCCGGCCCGTTCGAAGGCCGTCGTCAGCGAGCCGGGACTGAAGTACGAGCAGTGCTCGTAGAAGACATCCCAGATCACACGGTTGCGCAGGATCCAGTTCACGCACGGCGTTTCGAAATACATCCGTGTGATGGGCATGCGGCGCAAACCATCCAGCAACTTCACCGGTTCGGGGATGTGCTCGATCACGTGCCTGCAGACAACCGCGTCCACCCTTTCGACGTGCGCATGTTCGTCGAAGAATCGCCGCTCGAAGCGCGCGCGTCCGTCGCAATCGGTCTCCGGTCCGACGTAGCTCGGGTCGAAGCCGGTCCCGCGTGCACCCGGCGCGGCGCGCAGCAGGGCGCGCAAGAACGATCCCTTGCCGCAGCCGATCTCCACGATCGCCGCGCCCGCGGGAAGATCGCGCGCGATCTCCAGTGCGAGCTTGTCCATGTGCGCCGCAAACGCGGGCGAGCAGTCCTGCGTGTTCTCGTAGCGTTCGCCGTACGCCATCTTCGCCTGGTCGAACGCGCTGTTGAAGACGAAACCGCACGCATCGCACGCCGCGAGTTCCAGGTCTCCCCGTGCGACAGCCCGCGCGGATGCCGCATTGTCCATCAGCAGATTCTGGTGGACGGGCACGCCTTTGCGGCGCAGAAAAGCGCGCTCGACAGCGCTGCCGCAGACGGGGCATCGCGTGTGCCGTATGTCCATCGGCGACCGATTCAGTCGCTTTTTGGGGCTTCCTCCCGCATCGCGAAATGGCTTCGCTCGCGCCGCGCGGAAGTGCCGGGGCGCAAATGCCGCACATCTTGCACGAGCCCCATCCGGATGCCGACATCGCCATCGGCATCATGGCGCACAACGAAGAGGGCAACATCGGCCATCTGCTCGACGGCGTGGTGCGGCAGAGCGTCGACGCGCGCATCCGCCGCGTGATCGTGATGGCCGACGGCTGCACCGACCGCACATGCGACATCGTGACCGAACACGCCGCCGCCGACCAGCGCATCGAACTTGTCGCACGGTCCGAGCGCCATGGCAAGGTCGATGCGATCAATCGCTTCATCAAGATGGTGGATCAGCCGCTCTGCATCGTCACCAGCGCGGATCTGGCGTTTCATCCGTCGATGGTCGAACGGCTTACGGCCCCGTTCGCCGATCCGCGCATCGGCGTCGTCGGGGCACGAGCGGTGCCCATCAACACCCCCGAGACGTTCGTCGGCTTTACCATCAATCTGATGTGGACGCTGCATCACGACGTGTCGCTCATCGAGCCGAAGATGGGCGAGATCTGCGCGTTCCGCAATGTCATCGACGGCCTCGACCCGATGACGTTGAACGACGAATCGGCCGTTCAACACGAGATCGCACTGCGCGGCTACCGCGCGGCGTACGCGCCCGAGGCGCTCTTCCAGAACTGCGGACCCGGCAATCTGCGAGACTTCGTCGAGCAGCGCACGCGCTGGATCGTCGCCAATCTTTCGGTCCAACGCGATTACAACATGTCCGTTCCGACGATGAAGTCGCGACACGTTCTGCCGGCGACGCTCAAGTACTTGCGCCGCGATTGGCGCCGCGCGCACTGGTTCGCCGGGGCCGCGCTCGTCGAGCTGTATGCGCGCGTCCGCGCGCGCGCGGAGTTTGCGGCTATCGGCCGGCGCCATGGCAAGTTCCACGTGTGGAAACCGATCGCGACCACCAAGACGATCGCCGAGAAGAAGTTGTAGTCCCGGCCTCTTGAGGCCGGGCTCATCCTATCGCGAAAGCGCCGCGCGCATCGCCTCCAGCGGCGCCGGCGTTCCCAGCCACCATTCGAACGACAGCGCGCCCTGGTGCAGCAGCATCGGCAGTCCGCAGCTGCGCGCTCTGCCGAGCCCGGGAGGCACGGGGAAGCGCTGCGCGCCGTAGTTGGCATCGAACACGAGGCTGCGTGGATCCACGAACTCGAGCACCGCATCCGGCACGACCGCGCTCGGCGGCAGCGTCGATACCACGAGATCGGCCGGCCGGCGCGGCGGCGCCCCGATGCCCAGCGCGGTCGCATCGTTGCGCGACCAGCACGCCACGTGCACGGCGCCCTCTTCCTTCAATTTGATGGCGATCGCGCGCGCCGCCGGGCCGCTGCCCAAGAGCAGCACGCTCGCGCCTTTGGCCTTCCATCCCCAAAGCTCCGCGAGGCCGCGCACGAGTCCCGCGCCGTCGGTGTTGTGGCCGGTCAGCCTGTCGCCGTCGCGGCGCACGGCGTTCACCGCGCCCGCCGCCTGCGCGTCGTCGGTGAGATCATCGAGCAGCTCGGCCACCCCATCCTTGAGCGGCGTCGTCACGTTGAATCCCGCGAACGCCCCGCGGCGTGCGCGCTCGACGAATTCTGGCAGCTCGTCGGCGCGCACCTCGATCGCTGCGTAGGTCGCATCGATGCCGGCCGAGACGAACGCGGCGTCGAACATGGCCGGCGATAGCGAATGCGCGACCGGATCGCCGATCACGGCGAAACGCGCCGTCAACGCGCGTGGATCTGGTGCCGCATGCGCGCGAGCAACGGCCGTTCCATCATGCGCATCAGCCGCGTCGTGAAGAACTCGCGCCCGCCGATCGGCTTGACGAGGATCGCGCGCATGCCGAGCAGCTTGCCGCCCAGCACGTCCGTGAATAGCTGGTCTCCGATCACTGCGCTGTTCGCGGCCGGCACCCGCAACGCCGCAAGCGCCCGCCGGAACGCGATCGGCACCGGCTTGAGCGCTCCCGCGACGATCGGCACACCCAAGCCGCGAGCCACGTCAGCCGCATGACCCGCGTAGTTGTTGGTCACCAAGCACACGCTCAAGCCGCCCGACAGCAGCCGTCCGACCCACGCGCTCACCGTGGGCGTCAGATCCGCCGTATGCCACGGCACGATCGTGTTGTCCAGGTCGAGCGCGACGCCGCGCACCCCCATGCCCTGCAGCATCTCGACCGTGATGTCTTCGACGCGCTCGGCCATCGCATCGGGAGTGAGCAGCCGCATCAAGCGTGTTTGTGGAACGGCTCGGCGCGCAGCCGGTGCACGGTTTCGATGAAACGCACCGTGCGCGACTGCGAATTCATCACGATCGAGTGCGTGCGCGCGCCCATGCCGAAGAAGCGCACCCCGCGGCATAGGTCGCCGTCGGTGATGCCGGTGGCGACGAACGTCACGTCATCGGTCTTCACCAGGTCGTCCATGGTCAGCACTTTCTCGACGTCGTCGAAGCCCATCTCTTTGGCCCGTCGCACCTCGTCCTCGTTGCGCGGCCTGAGCCTGCCCATGAAGCCGCCTCCCAAGCAGCGCAAAGCGGCGGCGGCGAGCACGCCTTCGGGCGCGCCGCCGGTCCCCATCGCGACCTGGATGCCCGTGCCGTCGATCGCCGTGGCGATGGCGGCGTCGACGTCGCCATCGGAGATGAGTTTGATCTTCGCGCCGGCGGCGCGCACTTCGTCGATCAGCTCTTTGTGGCGCGGGCGATCCAAGATGACGACTGTGACGTCGCCGATCGGCCGCTCGAGCGCGTTGGCCACGACTTTGAGGTTCTCGGCGACGGTCGCATCGA
>Ga0209040_10002666_pt1 | contig 13873 bp, 13 predicted proteins | sample BogFormECP12_OM3_FD_188240 | JGI IMG/M metagenome (GOLD analysis project Ga0209040, IMG submission 188240) | Bog forest soil microbial communities from Calvert Island, British Columbia, Canada - ECP12_OM3 (SPAdes) (version 2) | ecosystem: Environmental > Aquatic > Freshwater > Wetlands > Bog ...
CCTTTTTATTGACGACGATGCCGATGATCTCTACTTCAGCGGGAGCGTCGAGAAAGTTGAGGACCTGTTCGGAGTCGGCCATCTGCGGGACGGCAGCTGAGGAGACGAAGGAGACGGCGTCGATGTGCCGGAAGCCGGCGGCGATGAGGGAGCGGAGGTATTCGGCCTTGACCTCGACGGGAATCGGCTTAGCCAATCCCTGCCAGGCGTCGCGGGGGCACTCGATGAGTTTGACTGCGCCGGTCATCTCCGAAAGCAGTTTACTGGATGTGGGCGCGGGTCATCAGGAAGACGATGAAGACGGCTGCGAAGTGCGCGGTGGCGGTGGCGGCGAGGGCAATCCACAGAGATTTCGAGCGCAGGATGAGCGCCATGAGCGCGCCGTAAAGCGGAAACTGGATATACATCAGCAACTGTGACAAATTCTCTCCGAACCCGTTGGCGAGGCCCAGGGTTGGACTCTTAACCAAGAGCACCCAGGGATAGAGCGTCATGAGTGCGCTTGGACCCGCGAGCGCCATGATGCTGGCGGTGTGGATGGCGAGCGGAGTGACAGCGATACCGAGGAGGAGCGGCGACCAGGGGAGCAAGAGGTTGGAGCTTTTCTTCTTTTTTTGTTTGCGCGGCGCGCTTCGGGACGAGTTGGTTCGGCGCTTTTCGCGGGCTGTGGTAGTGGCGACAGGCATGGGTTGAGGATACTCGGGTGGAGATTGTGCATGGCATGAAAAGTCGGATTGCCGGCGCAGGGGGAATCGAGGAGATCATGGGCCCGACTTTCAAATCCGACGCAAATCTTTGGTAAGAGTCCGCGAAATCTTTACCCAAACGCACTGACAGTCGGCTACATTAGTCGCCACGGATAGTCAGCTGCGAAATATGCGTCATTGCTGGCTGTTTGCAGTGCGTTTCCCGGGCCTGATTGTAATGCGAAAAGGAGAATGAATCATGCCAATCCTCTCGAATCTGCGCGCCTCGGCAGTTGCTGTAGCGCTCTTCGGCTTCTCACTGGCGTCCCATGCCACTCCGACTACATTCGATGCCATCTACATTTTTGGCGACAGCTACTGCGATGTGGGCAACATCTTTCTCGCAACTGGCGGGGCCGAACCGGCTGCGCCCTACTACATGGGTCGCTTCTCGAACGGACCCATCTGGCTGGATCATCTCGCAGGCACCTACGGATTAACGCTCAAACCGTATCTGGGAGGCGGGACGGATTATGCCTTCGGCGGCGCGATGGTCCTGGCTGCGGTTCCGGAAGGGGCGTTTTCGATTCCCAGCGTTCCACAACAGGTCGAGCTCTATCTGAGCCAGCACAATGGCAAGGCCGATCCGAATGCCCTGTACGTGGTCGAAGGCGGCGGTAACGACATTCTGGATGCAACGGGCGGATCTCCCGAGACGCTTGGCAATGAAATCGCTTTCGGCCTGGCGTCGAGTATAGAACTCCTGGAGCGAGCCGGGGCGAGGAATATCCTTACATCCAACCTATTGGATGTAGGCCAACTGCCGGGCGCGAAGGCCGAGGGAATCTCTAGTTTCGCCACCGCCGCGTCGCTGGCAACCAACAAGACGCTCAATCTGCTGCTGCTGCTGGAATCGTTCTCGCCACAGACTCGTATCTACCGAATCGATGCGTACGCCCTCTTTCAATCGGTCCTCACGGATCCCGCCCATTACGGTTTCACCGACGTTACGGATCCGTGCCTCACAACCACGGTGTGCAGCAATCCCTACACAAACTTCTTCTGGGATGAGGAACACCCCACCATCTTTGGCCATTCCTTCTTTGCCGTGGTGGCGCAAGCGCTGCTGAAGCAATGAGAGCTTAAAGCTCAGGGGCAAGCACGTCGCTTGCCCTGAGCGTCATCACCAGGAAGGCGCTGCTGTCCGATCAGATTGAGCGCGGCGATCCCGTGAGCGGATCCAGAGCTCGAAGACCAGCGTGTTGATGGAGAAGCCGATCCAGAAGGCGATGCCGAAGAACTGACTCGGCGCGAGGTGGGTGAAGGGGCTGGTCGCAAAGAAGACTCCCATCACCGGGCGGGTAGTCGCGATGCCCAGCAGGATCGCGATGGAACGCAACAGCCAGCGCCGCTCGAGTGGCGGATCGTTCTGGCGACGGTAGCGGTAGGCGCGGAAGAGCGAGAAGAGAAATAGGCTGTTGAAGAGCAGGACGGCTAAGCGCTCGGTCCATCCACCGACAGAATCGACGCTCATCGCGTACGCGGTAACTCCCACAATGGCTCCTAGGGGGAAGATGAGCTGTCCGGGCCAGCCCGCGAGGGCAGTCGCGCGAAAGACAATCAAGGGTGCGATCAAAACAAAGGCGAGCGCGGGAATGATATGGCCAAGCGTGAGTGCGGTGTGGGAGGCGAAGAAGGCATCCAAGGCAGCGAGCTGAGGCGGGGCCGAGCGCGGAGGGAACGCAAGCGCGAATATCCGGCGGATGACCACAGCAACAGCAACTGCCGTGCACGCCCAGAATCCGATGCGCAGCCAGAGCGGGGCCCGTTGCTCTTTCAAGGATGGAACGGCCATGCTATCTGATACGAAAAAGGCGGCGCTCTAGTGCCGGGTTTCTCCTGCGCCTGCGGATTTATGCAGGTTGGTCGCCGGAGCCAAGGCGGCGGTGGAAGAAGTCGAATACCAGTCGGTAGAGCTGAAGGGCTAACTCAGGATCGTAGCGAGCGCCCTCGTCACGCATAAAGGCGTGGGCAGCATTCACTTCGTACCAACTGAATTTAGCGCTGACCTCGTTCAGCCGCGCCTGCACGATAAGGCGGCCTTCGAGCGGCGTGTGCGGGTCCTGACGGCCCCAGATCATCAAGAGCTCGCCCTGGATGTCTTTCGTGCGCGCGAGTGAGTCGTCCTTCATGCCTTTGCCCAGGCCACCCTTGTGGATGTCGGTCGCGTAGAAACAGGCTGCGGCGCGCACGTCTGGGTTCATGGCGGCGCGGAAGGCGAGGTGGCCTCCGATGCAGATGCCCATCGCGCCTAGCTGTCCGGTGCAGTCGGGGCGAGACTTCAGATGGTCTAGAACGGCGCGGGCGTCGGCGTCGTAGCTGGCGAGTTCCTTGGTGGTCTTCCACTGATTGCCGCGGTCGGAGCCGGCCTGATCGTAGGCGAGGACGGTGCCCGCTGGTTCGAACTCGTGATAGATCTCGGGGACGGCGACGATGTATCCGTGGCCGGCGAGCATGGCGGCGGTGCGGCGAATGGGTCCGGTAACCTGAAAGATTTCGCTGTAGAAGACGATGCCGGGATACTTGCCGGGCGCGACGGGCCGGAAGATGTGCGTCCGCATGGGACCGTAGGGGGTGGACAGGTCAACGTGTTCGTTGTCGAGGATGATCATGGGGGTTGCTCCTTTGTGGGGCGGTCAGGTCTGCAGGATTCCGACGTTAAATTTTGGCACGTCAGGATTCAACGCCGCCGCTTGAAGCGCGGTGAGGATGGCTTCGCGGGTTTTTGCAGGATCGATGATCGCGTCGACCCAGAGGCGGGCAGCGGCGTAACGGCAGTCGGTCTGCTGGTCGTAGGTGGCCTTGATGGAGGCGAGCAGTTCCTGCTTTTCGTCGTCGCTTAGTTTTTTGCCGCCACGTTCGAGCTGGCGGATCCTGATCTCAACCAGGGTGTTTGCCGCTGAGGCTCCGCTCATGACGGCGTAGCGTGCGGTGGGCCAGGCGAAGATGAAGCGCGGGTCGTAGGCCTTGCCGCACATGGCGTAGTTCCCTGCTCCGTAGGATCCGCCGACGATGACGGTGATTTTTGGGACGGTGGAATTGGCGACGGCGGTGACCATCTTTGCGCCGGCTCGGATGATGCCGCTCCACTCGGCGTCGCGGCCCACCATGAATCCGTTGACATCGTGGAGGAAGATGAGCGGGACGAGGTTCTGGTTGCAGTCCATGATGAAGCGCGCGGCCTTTTCGGCGCTCTCGGCATAGATGACGCCTCCGAACTCGGTGCGCTTCTCGCCGGTGTGGCTGATCTGGGACTGATGCTGCTTCTGGTTGGCGACAATGCCGACGGCGTGGCTGCCGATGCGGGCATACCCACAGATTACAGTCCGGCCGTAGTCGGGTTTGTACTCGTCGAACTCGCTGCGGTCAACGATGCGAGCCAGGAGCTCGTGCATGTCGTAAGTGTTTGCCGCGCTCTTTGCCGGGTCGGGATCGAGGAGTGAGTAGAGGTCTTCGGCGGCGTATTTCGGCGCGTCTTTTTCGGGGTTGTATGGGACGCGGCTGAAGGGCGCGCCGGGGCGGTGTCCTATTTTCGCGACGAGCGAACGCAGGCGGGCGAGGCAGAGGTGGTCGTTGGGCTCTTTGAAGTCGACGGTGCCGGAGATTTCGGCGTGCATGGTCGCTCCGCCGAGCTCTTCGGCCGAGTATTTCTGGCCGATGGCGGCCTGGACGAGAGCGGGGCCGGCGAGGAAGAGTCCGCTGCCTTCGGTCATGAGGACGTGGTCGGTCATGACGGGGAGATATGCGCCTCCGGCGACGCACATGCCCATGATGGCGGTGATCTGAGGGATGCCCATCGCGGACATGACGGCGTTGTTGCGGAAGATGCGGCCGAAGTCGTCCTGGTCGGGGAAGACGTCTTCCTGCAGAGGCAGGAAGACGCCGGCGGAGTCGACGAGGTAAAGGGTAGGGATGCGGTTCTCCATCGCTATATGTTGTGCGCGGAGAACCTTCTTCGCAGTCATGGGGAAGAAGGCTCCGGCTTTGACGGTCGCATCATTGGCGATGATCATGCAGAGCTGCCCGGCGACGCGGCCCAGGCCGGTGACGGTGCCGGCGGAGGGTGCTCCACCCCACTCCTCGTACATTTCAAAGGCCGCGAAGAGTGCGAGTTCGAAGAGCTCGGTTTCGGGATCAAGAAGAAGCGCTATGCGCTCACGGGCTGTCAGGCGTTTTTTGGAGTGCTGGGCCTCAATGGCCTTGGGGCCCCCGCCTTCGCGGATGACGGCCTCCTGCTCGCGAATCTGCGAAAGCAGAGCGAGCATACCGGCAGCGTTGTTGCGGGCGCGGGAGGATTTGGGGTCGAGCTTTGAGGGGAGGGTAGTGTTCAGCGAAGGTGAGGTGGGTGCGGCCATACGGGACTGGTCAGATTAGCACGAGGACTCTATGAGTCGTTTACTGGGATCGGGCCAGCTTTATGAACGATACAGCAGGCATGGGCAGATCGAAGTCGAGAGTGAATTCGCCTTGTTGATTTGTCGTGACGGTGGATGGAGGGGTCAGGCTCTGGAGCGCGTCCTCTTGATGCAGCGACGCCATCTGCGAAGCGTTGGGCCATTTGGGGCTGTCCATCGCCTGCCATGCTCCGTAAACGTTGGAGTGGTCGTTGTCGATGCGGTCGTGTTCGAGGCGGTAAGACGTACCGGGCGTGAGGCCGGAGATGGTCAGGGTGATATGGCGAGCGAGTGGGGTGCTGCCGGAGGCGTAGCTGTGTTGCGGAGTGGTGTTGCTGAGGAGAATCGAGAGGCTACCGTCGGAGCCGCGGGTGGCAAGGGTTTTAACGAGGCCTCCGAAGCCGTCTCCTGCCCCGGTGACCGACAGGCGATCTGTGCCGAGCTGGTGCAACAGGTAGTAGGCCCAGTAACGCGGCTTGCGCAGGCCGTCGAGGCCGATGAGGCCGAAGCCTCCGTGGAAGAGGGCCTTGGGATCGCCGCTTTCCTCGAAGTAGTCGCTGGCGGTCCAGTAGCTGATGGATGTGACCTGATCGAGGCTGTCTTCGATGCCGGAGACGGTTGCGGCAGCGCTGTAGGGCATGTCGCTGACCTTGTCGCCATATTCGGGGGAGATGCCCCACTCGGTGAAATAGATAGGGAGATTGGCGAATCCATAGCGGCGCAGGAGCGGCCGGTAGTCGGATGCGGGCAGGTAATAAACATGCATGTCGAGAAAGTCGAGCGGAACGCTGTGGCCTCCGGTGGCATAGTTCTGCGTAGTGACGTGGCGGAGGAATGGCTCCTGAAATGTGGTGAAGGCGGTGACCGGGCCTCCGATTTTCAGATTGGGATCGACGGACTTGAGGCCTTCGGCGGCGTAATCATAGAGGCGGAAGTAGTCCTCGCGGGAGCCGCTCCAGAAGACAGGGTCGTGCAGTAGATCAGGCTCGTTCCAGACCTCGAAGGGCCAGCTTTCTACCTCCTCGCGGCCGTAACGGTCGATGAGATGTTGTGCCAGTGCCGCGACGAGCGTCTGCCACTTTCTGTAATCCTTGGGAGGCGAACTGCTGGCCTGGTATTTGAAGATCTTTGGCGCGTTGGGGTTCGCGGCGAGCGCCGCCGGCATGAAGCTCAGCTCGACATAGGGCTTGAGGCCGTCCTGGCGCAGGATGTCGTAGAGCTTGTCGACCTTCGACCAGTCGTAGTGCGGGTTCCCGGCGGCGTCTTCGGTGTAGACGCTGGGGTCGTCCATGAAGATGCCGTGCGCGCGGATGTATTTGATGCCGAGGGTGTCGTGCGCGAGCTTGTTGCCAGCGCGAAGGCCTGCTCCGGCGGCCTTGATGTGATCGTTGAGATCGCCTTTGAACATGTAACTCAGGTGCTCGGAGCCGAGAGCCATTTCCCATTTGTGTTCGAGGGCGCCAGTGACATGGGATGGGTCGATGCGCACGGTGATGTTCGGTTCCTGAGACGAGAGAGCGGAGGCGACCGCGGAGGCGGTTGCGCCTTGCGGGCTCCAGGCGCTGCCGTCATTGGCGCGCACGCGGTAGTAATAGGTGTGGCCAGGGCGAATGTCGGAGTCGACCCAGGGTCCGTGCGGCACGCGGCCAAGGGGCTCTCCGGGGAAGAATCTCTCCAGAGTGTGTTGGACGAAAGCCGGGGCTGCCCCAAAAACGGAGCTGGCCAGGACGAACGGGCCGTCGGGGTTACCGCCGCGCAGTACCTGGTAGCTGACGGCGTTGGGAACGGAAGTCCAGTCGATCGAAATGATTCCCTGCCCGGCCGTGGCCTGTACCTCGGTGACGGAGGGTAGCAAAGAGGACTGCGGGAGGGAGGGAGGGGGATCAAACTGCAACCAGAGAAACCCAGTGAGACCAGCGGTAAGTCCGACTCCCAAGACGACTATCAGGGCCCGGAGCCCGAGACGCAACCAAATCCCCACGCGTTACATTCCTCCATCACACCGTACACGCGATAAGGCGTTCAGGGGAAGAAGGTTCCGATTCTCAGCGGGCCATCCTATGCTGGCGCGGAGGACGTTCCGCGCAAACCGAGCGCGTCGGCATTGTTCTGCATGGCGAGGATGCAGAAGCCGATGTGGTCGTCGAGGGAGACTCCGAGTTCGGCTGCGCCAACGACGATGTCGTCGCGGTTCACTCCGCGGGCGAAGGCTTTGTCCTTCATCTTTTTCTTCACGCCTGCGACGTCCACATCAAAGATGGATTTTGTGGGTTTGACCAGAGAGCAGGCGGTGAGAAAGCCAGCCAGCTCATCACAGGCGAAGAGCGCCTTGGCCAGATGGGATTCGCGCGCGACTCCGGAGTAGCTCGCGTGGCCAAGGATGGCGGTGCGAATCTGCTCCGGCCATCCCTGATCGACGAGCAGGCGATTGCCGACGAAAGGATGCTCTTCGAGCGATGGGTGCCGTTCGTAGTCGAAGTCGTGGAGCAATCCGGTGATGGAGTAAGCGTCAACAAAATTGTCGCGGCCGCGGCCGGTCATAGCGCGTGCATCGGCTTCACGTTCGCCGTAAGCGCGGACACAGGTTTCGACGGCGAGAGCGTGCTTGAGCAGGCTCTGCGACTGGGTCCACTCGCAGAGCAGTTCCCAGGCGCGCTGGCGGGTGTATGTCTCGTTATCTGTCTCGTTGACGATCATCTGGTTTCCTCATTGCAAATTCCATTTTGGGTTTCTTCGGGTTTCTTCCGGGTTTCTTCGGCTGACTCACAGTTTTCACTTGACAACTAAGATACCTCGGATGCAACCTGAATCACAGTTGGAGGGAATGGCGGCTATAATCCGCTGCTTCAGCCAGCTGGAGAGCCCGCTCTGGCACTCCGTAATAATTTATGGCAACTAACCTAGCTACTGTCGAAGCACGCGAGGTGCTTCGTTGCGAGCACTGCAGTCTGGTGCAATTCCGAACGGCGAATTCGCTCTGCCGTCGCTGCCACAAACCACTTGAAATCGAAGAACCGGAGCCGCAGCTACCTCAGCTGGTAGTCGCGTCTGCGAACAACTCGGCTAACGAAGACGAGATCAACGTCGCGCGCGCAGTTCGTGATATTCGCCGTGCGCGAGGGTTGAGCCAGCGGCAGCTCGCAGGCCGCATGCAGGTGCCGCGCACCTATATCTCGAAGATCGAGAACGCCAAAGCGATGCCGACATTATCTTCCATGGAACGGCTGGCCGCGGCGCTCGAAGTGGATATCTGCGCACTGCTGCGCGATGCGCGAAGCCGCGCTCAGGCAGAGACCATGGCCATCATGGCCGATCCCTTTCTGGCGGAAATCGCGTCGCTGATGTCGCAGTTGGACGGCTTTCAGCGGTCGATGTTTCTCAACCATGTAAGGGAAATGGCCTCAGGGCGCAGGCGCACAGCGTAGTCAGCTGAGAGCCGGTCAGCTAAGAAGCCCGTAGCTGAAAATCGGGTAGCGATGATCGTGCTGAGGGTTGCATCCGTGCATCTGTGGGCGGATACAATTCAGCTATATGTCTATGCTTCGCTTCGATCCGGGCGGCAGCTCAGCTGCGGATATCTACAAGCTTATGATTGGGATGGTAGTGCCGCGCCCGATCGCCTTTGTCTCCAGCGTGGACGAGCAGGGTGTGCGCAATCTCACCCCCCTTCAGCTATTTCATGGCCTGCACCGCCGATCCTCCGGTTGTGTGCTTTGCGAGCTCGTTTCGCTCGGGACCGGCGCCGACGAAAGACACGCTGCACAATGTCGTCGCGACCAAAGAGTTCGTTGTGAACATCGTGTCAGAAGGATTTGCCGACAAGATGAACCTGACTTCGGCCGAGGTTCCCCCGGAGATAGACGAGTTCGAGATATCCGGACTTACGCCGGTGGCGAGTGAACTGGTCAAGCCTCCCCGGGTTGGCGAAAGCCACGCGCAGATGGAGTGCCGATTGCGGCAGCTTCTGCCCATCGGCGAAGCACCCGGCGGCGGCACGATTATCTTCGGCGATGTGCTTCGGTTCCACGTGGATGAGGCGGTGGTCGACGGCCATAAGATCGATCCTAATAAGTTGAAGGCGATTGGCAGGATGGGCGGTCCGACCTATGTTCGGACTCGCGACCGGTTCGATATGACTCGTCCGAAATGACGGCGCTGTCATGCATCCGTCAGGAGCTTGAAATCGGCCGGAGGCTCGATGTGAATCTTCCTTTCGTGTCATTGCGGCTGCCCCGGTGACCGTGCTACGGTCGAATCAGAGGATGCCGTTGTCGCTAACGTTTAGCAGAGTTCACGAACTGCCGCCCGACGAGCTGGCGATTTATCGCCGGCTGGATGCTGACCGCGTGCCCAAGCACGTTGCCATCATCATGGATGGCAACGGGCGATGGGCAGGCAAGCGGAGCCTGAAGCGCTTCCTTGGGCACCAGCAAGGCGCTGAGTCGGTTCAATATGTCGTCGAGACGGCATCGCGGATCGGGCTGCCCTGGCTCACACTTTATGCGTTCTCGCTCGAGAACAACCTGAAGCGGCCTCGGACGGAAGTGAGTTTCCTGATGCGGCTGCTGCGCACCTATCTTTCAAACAATGTGCAGCGGATGAACGACAACAATGTCCGCATCCAGTACATTGGCCGCACCGACGAGCTGGAACGCGAGGTTCGCGAGCGAATGGAGTGGGCCGCAGATGCGACCAAGCACAACACCGGCACCGTGCTGACACTGGCGCTCAACTACGGCGCTCGCTCTGAGCTGGTGGATGCTTTCCGTGCACTCTCGGGCGAGATCGAACGCAAGGAGCTGCGCCTGGAGGATGTCACCGAGCAGGATATCCAGCGGCATCTGTACACGGCGCACATGCCTGACCCGGATCTGCTGATCCGCACGTCGGGTGAGATGCGCATCTCGAACTTCCTGCTGTGGCAGATCGCCTACGCGGAGATCTTCGTCACTGACCGGCTCTGGCCGGACTTTCGCGGCATCCACATGCTGGAGGCGATTGAGGATTTCCAAAGGCGCGAGCGCCGTTACGGCGGCCTTGGGGACGGGTCGGAGTCCGACGACGTTGCTTCGCTGCCTGCGAACACTCTGGTTCCCCGGTAGGAGCCTTGAGCCACCGGCGGAATTCGCCTTGATCATTCCTGAAAATTTGAGCTTTGCGTCTATCTTCGCGAGGACCCCTACCATAATGCATCTAATGCACTGCAGTTAGTCCAAAGATCAATCTTGGTCTTGAACGTCTGGGGAAGAAAAATGAGATCAGCAGTTCGCGCGATCAGCTTGATCGCAGTGTCCACGGTAGCAACGCTCTCGATTGCGCAGGCTCCTGCGACGGAGACCCCCCTGCAAACGCAGGCGTGGGCGGTATTGAATAGCGGGCTTAACGATACCAACGCTGAGCATCGAGTCAAGGCAGCGCGCGATCTGGGGCTGATTACTCATAACCCCAAAGCGGAAGACGCCGCGCTGACCGCCCTGAAGGATGACAAGCCGGAGGTGCGGGCGGCGGCGGCGCAGGCCCTGGGGGAGATGGGAGCGAAGAGCGCGGATGCACAACTGCGCGGAATGCTCAAGGACAGCGATCCATCAGTCATACTCGCAGCGGCGTATTCGCTTGTCCAATTGGGCGATGACAGAGGATACGACGTCTATTACGCGGTCCTTACCGGGGAACAGAAAACCGGCACCAGCCTGACCGATCAACAAAAGAAAATGCTGAAGGACCCCAAGAAGATGGCGGCACTGGGTTTGCAGGCGGGAATCGGATTCGTGCCTTTTGGCGGACTGGCCTACACGGGGTACAAGATGCTGACTCACGATGACACGTCTCCGGTGCTTGCGGCCGCCGCGATCATGCTTGCCAAAGACCCTGATCCCAAGAGTGGGCAGGCGCTGGCGGATGCCTCCGCTAACAAGGACAAGTGGCTGGTTCGAGCAGCGGCATTCGATGCGATTGCCAAGCGCGGAGATCCAGATGCATCCATGCTGCAGGCCGCCATGGACGGCCTTTCTGATCCGCAACCCGAAGTGAAGTACTCCGCAGCGGCGGCAGCCCTTCACCTCACTGACATTGAAGAGGAGCGCTCCGGACATCGAAGGACAGAGCCAGCGAAACACAAACCTGTAGCGCAGAAGCCTCGGTAGCTTCGCGTAAGCGGCCCGAGGTGGCCTTTCTTTCGGAAAAGACCGCCTCGGAGTTTATTCGGCTTTGGAAACTACTGCTTTGCCACGCCACCGGGGACGATGACGACCTTTTGCGGGGCATCTATCTTCGTATTCGGCATTGTCAGCTTGACCTTCAGATTGACAATTTCAGGCTTGGATTTTGCCGAAGCTACAAAACCCAACTCGTACTGGTTTTGCAGACGTCGTCCCAGGTCGTCGAGGTAAGGAGCGAAGGCGACGGGATTGCCTGTTCCCTGCCAGTAGGACTTTCCTCCCGTAGCCTGCGAGACAATGTTAAGCAGGCTTTGGCCGGCATTGCTCTGGTAGACACCGCTGTCATACCTGCCGTCGTCGTGCCAGTAGATGGAATCGACGATGAGGCCGGCGCGAATGGAATCGTTGATGGCTGACTGAAGATAGGGGTTGTCAGGATCGAAGCGAAGGTTGTACGGGTCGACACCGTCGGTGACCATGACCACCTCGCGCCGGTTGTCGCGATTGTTTGAGGGCCACGTCTTGGAGAGATTGGAGAGGCAGAAGTAAGGACTGGCGTTGCTACCCGCCGATCCGTTTGGCAGATGGAGCGATTTGAGCGCCTGTGCCTTATCCGTAGTGAACGGCTGCGAAAATACGGCACTGCCATTCTGCATGTACGCGATCGCGACGGAGGTGGTGGGTGGCAGCCCTTGCACAAAGTGCTCGATGTCTCCCATCTGGCGGCCGAGGCTGGTGCGGGCCGATCCATCGATAAGAATCACGAGTTCAAGACCAGCGCGGTCGCCGCGCAGGGGAACGAGGTCAGTGATATTGGCCGATTTGCCGGCCACTTGAACCTTCAGGTCCTGCTGCTGGAGAGGCGCGGGGGATTCGGCGTTCTTGCTCAGAACTGTAATGACGGCCTGAGCCTGGACTTCGTCGCTGCCCTCGGCAAGGGCGGGCGACACGGCTGCCAACAGGCCGGAGATTGCGGCGGCAGCGAAAATTCGACTTGGTTTCATTGGATTCCTCGGTTTCCTTACAAATTGCCGCGTGCTCGCTACCGGTCGGCGAAGCCTCTGCGGCGGTACCTGCTTCATCTATATGATGTCAACACGGGCCTTTTCGATATGTTGTTTTGACGCCAAGCGTACGAGCAAAGACCCACAGGGCAACGTGTATCCTTTCATAGAGATGAAACGTGTCGTTACGGCTGCAGTTCTTATTCCCCTTGTTCTGTTGTTGATTTTTAAAGCTTCCCCAGTGCAGATGACATGGGTGGTGGGGCTGGTGGCAGAGTTGGCGCTGTGGGAATATCTGGCTCTGGCTGATGCTTCAGGCGCCAAGACGCCGCGCATCGCGGTGATGGTCGCCGTCGCACTGCTGTTTGTGGTCGTTTTTCGACGGCCGGATTTTCTGGGACCGCTGCTGGGCGCCCTCGCGCTGGGACTGTTTATCGTGTGCGCCTTTCGCTCGCCACTCAAGCGAGTGCTGCCGGACGCGGCGTACTCGGTCTTCGGCATGCTTTACGTAGGCGTGCCGCTCACAACGCTGCCACCGCTCAGCGAGCAGGAAAACGGTCCGTCGCTGCTGCTCTTTTTGTTCCTCGTGGTGTGGGCCGGCGACATTGCCGCGCTTTATGTGGGCCGCGCGTGGGGGCGACGGAAGCTTGCTCCGTCGATCAGTCCGGGAAAGACGTGGGAGGGAGCCGTCGCGTCCGTGGCGGGAAGCGTCATGATTGGGCTGGCGCTGGTGCTGCTGGCTGGAGCGCTGGCACGGCGCAACGGGGGGCTGTCTTCCCTGCTGTCGTTTCCGGGATCGGTGGTGGGCTGGGTGGCGCTCGCGGTCGTGCTGAATGTCGCCGCGCAGGTGGGGGACCTGATTGAGTCGGCGATCAAGCGCGGCGCGGGGGTGAAGGACTCAGGCTCACTTCTGCCGGGGCATGGAGGGGTGCTGGACCGCATCGATGCGCTGCTCGTGGCGGCTCCGGTGCTGTGGTACGCTCTACTCTTGCAGCAGTCTTTCTAGTTGTGAGTGATCGACGTTGAAGCAGATCGCCATCCTCGGCTCAACCGGTTCGATCGGTCAGAGCACCCTCAGCATCATCGAGAAGTATCCAGACCGGTTCGCAGTGGCCTCGCTGGCCGCCGGGAAGAACGTCGGTGCTGCCCTGGAGCAGTGCAGGCGCTGGAGGCCGGCAGTGGTTTCTCTGGCTACGGCCGAACTGGCGGATGCCATCGAGCTCCGTTTGAGGCAGGCCGGAATCACCGGGATTGAAGTGGTTTACGGCACGGCCGGAACGGTTCGCGTGGCCACGCTGGCCGAGGCCGACTTTGTGGTTTCAGCAATCGTGGGCGTCGCAGGGCTGGAGGCGACGCATGCCGCGGTTGAGGCGGGAAAGCCGGTAGGGCTGGCCAATAAGGAAGCTATGGTGGCGGCGGGAGAGATTCTTGTGGCTGCCGCGCGAGCGAAACAGGTTCCGCTGCTGCCGATCGATTCCGAGCACAACGCCATACACCAGTGCATGCGGGCGGGCGAGAAGCGCGAGGTCAGGCGAATCTGGCTGACAGCGTCGGGCGGACCTTTCCGCAAC
>Ga0209040_10002668_pt1 | contig 13873 bp, 7 predicted proteins | sample BogFormECP12_OM3_FD_188240 | JGI IMG/M metagenome (GOLD analysis project Ga0209040, IMG submission 188240) | Bog forest soil microbial communities from Calvert Island, British Columbia, Canada - ECP12_OM3 (SPAdes) (version 2) | ecosystem: Environmental > Aquatic > Freshwater > Wetlands > Bog ...
CACTGCACCCGCAGGCCCGGTGTTCTCCTCGGCAACGGCAAGCACGATGAACAACAGCAGGAACGGAACAGCGAGGCCGTCGTTGAGGCCGGCCTCAACATTGAGAGACTGGCGAATTATCGGTGGCACTCGTTCGCTGCTCACGATCACCTGGCCGAGGCCGGCATCGGTGGGGGCGAGGATGGCTGCCAGAATGCCCGCTTCCCCCCACGACAGCCCGCTCAGCACGACAATCGCGCATACGGCGCCTAACACGATGGTCAGCGGCATGCCGATGATGAGCAAGCGGATGGGCAGGCTGCGGCCGACCTTGAGCAGCGATGGGTTGATCCGGCTCGCGTCGGTGAAGAGCAACATCACCAGGCCCAACTCCGCGATCAGGAGCAATACCTTACGATCCAGCACCAGCTCGCGTGCCGCTACCGGCAGCAGGATCGTCGCAGCGCCGGCGGCCGTGAACAGCATCGGTGCGGTGATGACGGTCGGTTGCAGCCGCTGCGAGACCAGGCTGTAAAGGAAGACGAGCACCACAAATACAGCCGTCAGGACCATGACTCGAACGCAGGCTCCGCAGAAGTGATCAGGCTTGGGGGTCGTCAACCATGAGCATGCGGGTTGCGCCGCCCCGCGGCATCGTGTTTGGTAAATATCTTTCCCGAGCGCACCAAGCGCGGTTCAACAGCGAACGAAACGAAAGCCGCACGCCGATCTCGTGGTCGACACAAACCGATCCGGAATAATGCCTGCGAGCGCCTTAGCCTGATGCGGCGATGCGGGTGAGTCGGTATGGGATTACCCTCGGCCCCAGGGCCCGAGACCTTCAGGGGCTCGATCACCGCGGAGCTGGGCGGCAAGATCATGGCCACGGCGAGCCGAAGCAGGTGCAGCCGAGCCGCGACACCGATCTGACCAGGGGAACCAAGCGGACTTGCGCTTGCGCGTCGGTGAGCATGGCGCTCACTCATGTGGTGAACACCGTTACGGCCCGAGCTGGCATACGGCGCGTGCTTGCGCCGCTGATGACGGCCGGGGATAGGCCGCTCACCCATGTCTACACCAAACTCGGGCTCACCTCGGCTGCAGCCCGTCCAAGAAGCGGCTCGGCACGCCTGACCGCTGCGATGCGAAATCCGATGAATCCGCTCGCCGCACGGACAATCAACAACTCCCGCCAGATATTTTGGGGTACACCAGGTATTGACGGCGTCTTCATAGTCGATCCATCTCGCGTGCCATCAGGGAACGCTCCAGATATTCGAGACGCGACGGGTAGTCCCGACGCGGCGGAGCGCCCTCCGCGCTGGATGTCAGCACAATCTGGTGCATGGCCGCGAGGACAACGTGCGTAGCCTTTGTCAACCAACGGATAGTCGTCGGACGTACCGGGACCGCTGCCGCGCTGCTGAGGACAACCTCCTTCTCGGTGATGAGGATCGGCGGCGGGGGCACCGCTTCGGGGGTGGGTTCGGCCTCCAACTCGAACTGGGGTTTGCCGGTGGGTGTGGGTGCTGCGGGTGTGGTGTTGCGCGGTCGTCGCGGCAGCTGTGACGCCTGCGGGGCTGGCGTTGACTCGGTTCATGACGGGCTCCTTACCAATCACGTGTCGACTTATGGACTGTGCGATTTGGCGAAGCAAGGACCATCGGCCAGTACGCGTAATTGTGGTCGCTGGGGGTCGTAGATCTGCGAGGTGTGAGCGGCGCGGTTATAGGCGCTTGCGTTGATGTTTCCGACTCCTGACTGCCGGATGCTGGCTAGCATGGGCGAGATCGATCCACGCGCGGACACGGCGCCGGTGAACTGGAGCGATCTTGACGTGAGCGGGCTTTTGCCGACGGGAACGGTGACGTTGCTGTTGGCCGACGTCGAGGGCTCGACGCGGCTGTGGGAGACCCAGTCCGAGGAGATGACCGCCGCGATCGCGCGCCTCAACCACGTCGCGTGCGATGCCATCGCCGCCCATGACGGTGTCCGCCCGGTCGAGCAGGGCGAGGGCGACAGCTTCGTGGCCGCGTTCGGGCTTGCCAGCGATGCGGTGGCGTGTGCTTTGGAGCTGCAGCAGGCGCCGCTGGCGCCGATCCGGCTGCGGATCGGGGTCCACACTGGCGAGGTGCAGCTGCGGGACGACGCCAACTACGCCGGCCCAACCATCAACCGCACCGCACGGCTGCGCGATCTGGCGCACGGCGGGCAGACGGTACTCTCCGGCGCGACCGAGGCGGTGGTCATCGACCGGCTCCCGCCCGATGCGTGGTTGACCGATCTGGGCACCCACCCGCTGCGTGATCTGCCCCGCCCGGAGCGGGTGGTGCAACTGTGCCACCCTGACCTTGCCAACGAGTTCCCGCCGTTGCGGACCACGTCAAACGTTGCTGCCCAGCATCTTCCGGTGCAGCTCACCAGTTTCGTCGGCCGCGAGGCCGCGATAGGTGAGCTGTGCCAGATCCTGGCCGACAATCGGCTGGTGACCCTGACCGGCGCGGGCGGTGTGGGCAAGACACGTTTGGCGGTGCAGATCGCGGCCCAGATGGCCGGGCAGTTCGGCGGCGGGGTTTGGTACGTCGACCTGGCGCCGATCACTGATCCCGAGCTCGTGCCGGTGACGATGGCCCGGGCGCTGGGCCTGCCCGATCAGCCGGGGCGCTCCACGATGGACACACTCACCCGTTTCATCGCCGACCGTCAAATGCTGATGGTGTTGGACAACTGCGAGCATCTGCTCGACGCGAGCGCCGCGCTGATCATCGCGCTGCTGGGCGCATCTGCCGGGTTGACGCTGTTGGCGACCAGTCGGGAGCCGATCGGGGTGGCCGGCGAGGTGACCTGGCGGGTGCCGTCACTGTCGCTGGCCGACGAGGCCATCGAGCTGTTCACCGACCGCGGCCGCCATGCTCGCCCCGATTTCACCCTCAGTGATGGCAACGCCGCGGCTGTGACGGAGATCTGCCGGCGCCTTGACGGCATGCCGCTGGCGATCGAGCTTGCCGCGGCCTGGGTGCGCGCGCTGTCGCTGGCCGAGATCCTCGACGGCCTGCATGACCGCTTCCGCCTTTTGACCGGCGGTTCCCGCACGGCGGTGCGCCGCCAGCAGACCCTGCGCGCGTCCGTCGATTGGTCACACGCGCTGTTGACCGAACCCGAACGGATCCTGTTGCGCCGACTGGCGGTGTTTGTGGGCGGGTTTGATCTCGACGCCGCCCGGGAGGTCGGCGCGGGCGGTGACGTGGCGCGCTACCAGGTGCTCGACCTGCTCACCCTGCTGGTGGACAAGTCCCTTGTGGTGGCCGAAGACAGCAGGGGGCGGACACGTTACCGGCTACTGGAAACGGTGCGCCAGTACGCGCTGGAGAAACTCGGCGAGTCCGGCGAAGCCGACGCCGTGCGCACCCGGCACCGCGACCACTACACGGCCATGGCGGCCCAGCTGGACACTCCGCCCGACGACGGTTATGGGCGGCTTGTCCCCCAGGCCGAGATCGAGATCGACAACCTGCGCGCCGCGTTCGCGTGGAGCCGCGACAACTCCGATAGCGCGCTCGCAATGCAACTCGCCTCATCGCTGCAGCCGCTCTGGCAAGCACGGGGCCGACTCCGGGAAGGACTGGCCTGGTTTGACGCTGTCCTCACAGCTGAGCACGTCCACCGTGGCGAGGGGGTGCCCGCGGTGCGGGCGCGGGCGCTCGCCGACAAGGCGGCACTCGACGCAATGATGCGCGAGCAGGACAGCATGTACCAGGCCGAACAAGCGCTGGCGATCGCGCGCGAACGCGACGATCCGGCCCTGCTGGCCCGCGCGCTCACCGCATGCTGCAGTATCACCGCCCACAGGCCCGAGATCGCCCGGCCGTACTTCGCCGAGGCGGTCGCCTTCGCCCAGGCACGAGGCGATCGATGGATGCTGAGCATCATCCACGCCTGGCAGGCATACGGGGCGATGCTCGCGGGTGACCCGATCGCGGCCCGTGCGGCCGCCGAAGAAGGCCGCGACCTGGCCGACGCCAGCGGTAACCGGTTCGGCTCGCGTCAGTGTCGTGTGTTTCTTGGCTGGGCACAGATCATGCACGGGGACCTGGGCGCAGCCGCTGCACAATTCGGCGACGTGCAACCCGAAGCTGACGCCGCCCACGACGTGATGGGTATGGTCCTCACCCTGATGGGCCTGGGCTACGCGCTGGCCTATCAGGGCGATACCAGCGCGGCTCGCTCCGCTGCCGACGCCTCTATCGCGGCCGCGGCCGAGCTCGGAGGCCGAGCTGAGAGCGGCGCCAGTGCGGCGTTGGCTATCGCGGCCATCGCCACGGGCGATCTTCTCACGGCCCGGGAGGCCAGCGAGGCGATCGTGCAGCGCGGACATGTGCAGGAGCCGACAAACGTCATGCAGGGGCCGATAAACGTCGAGCCCATGGCGCAGGTCGCTCTGGCGCGCGGTGATCTGATTGCGGCCCGACGCTGGGCCGACGACGCGGTCTCGACCACGACGGGCTGGTGGCACATGCTGGCACTGACCACGCGTGCCCGCGTGATGAGAGCACAAGGTGAGCCCGAACAGGCCGAACGCGACGTCCACTACGCTCTCGGGTGCGGCGCCGACGTCGAAGCGCGCGTGGGTGTTGCCGACATCCTCGAGTGCCTTGCCGATCTCGCCTGTGATGGCGGCAGTCACCGCGAAGCGACCCGGCTGTTCGGTGCGGCACAGGCCATCCGGCAGCGCATCGGCGAGGTCCGGTTCCAGATCCACCAAGCCGGCTACGAAGCCTCCGTCGCGGCGCTTCGTCAAACCATGGGCGAAGATGATTTCACCAGCGCATGGGCCGAAGGCGCCGCCCTGTCCACCGAGGAAGCGATCGCCTACGCCCGGCGCGGCCGCGGCGAACGCAAACGCCCCACCAGCGGCTGGGCATCGCTCACCCCCACCGAGCGCGACGTCGTGCGACTCGTCAGCGACGGGCTGGCCAACAAAGACATCGCCACCCGGCTTTTCGTCTCACCACGCACCGTGCAAACCCACCTCACCCACGTCTACCACAAACTCGGCCTCACCTCGCGCGTGCAGCTCGTCCAAGAAGCAGCCCGCCACAATTAACCTCAAGCCTTTCCAAGGGTCGGATTATCGGGCCACTAAATTTACGCGTATCCGCTGATGTTTTGCGGTACGCGGTCCCCGCATGCTGGCTAGCATGAGCGACACTGACCCGCGCCGGTGAACGGGAGCGAGTTCGGCATGAGCGACCTGCCAACCGGAACGGTGACGCTGCTTTTGGCCGACATCGAAGGCTCCAGGTGGCTGTGGGAGGACCCAACCCGACGAGATGGCGGTCGCCGTGGCGCGGTTTGACCGCCCAGTCTGCGACGTGCCTGGTTGACCGATCTGGGCACCGATCGGCCGCGTGATCCGCCCCGCCCCGAACGGGTGGTGCAGCTGTGTCATTCTGACCTTCGCAACGAGTTCCCGCCGTTGCGGACCGCGACAACCGTTGCTGCCCAGCATCTTCCAGTGCAGCTCACCAGTTTTGTCGGCCGCGGTTCGGAGATGAACGAGGTACGGCAGCTATTGTTCGGATAACCGGCTGGTGACCCTCACCGGCGCGGGCGGTGCCGGCAAAACACGTCTCGCGCTGCAGGTCGCCGCGCAGCTGGCCAGCGAGTTCGGCGACGGCGTGTGGTACGTCAATCTGGCCCCGATCACCGAGCCTGAGCTGGTGCCGGTGATGATGCCCGTGCGCTCGGCCTGCCCGATCAACCCGGGCGCTCCACGATGGACACCCTGACTCGTTTGACAGGTCACGGCCGGCGGTAGGTTCGGTGGGCGGTTCCGCGTGATGGACGATCACGGCTGAGATACTTGCGACATGTGTTGTAGCCCAGGCTGACTCCGCGCTTCGCATGTCACTCAGACGACCCGGAGGCGATTAAGGCCGCGCCCAGAGCGGTGGTGTACAAGTCGGGCCATCGCGTGACCTTCGTTCTGCAGTTTAGGTCGTGAGTCCTGGTTTGTATTAGTCGGTGGAGCCGTCGGTCATCCAATTTGTCCGGGCATGTGCATCCGGTTCGCAACAGGCCAGGTCACGCGGCGTTCTAAGCTGACGGCAACCTTCGGAAATATGCATGTTTGTTCATGAGCCGACGGACAGGACTGAGGGGAGCGAAGTGACCGAAACTGATGGCGCCGTCACGAACCACCTGATTGAGCGATACCTGGCCATCGTCGCTAACGACAACTACGAGCGGTTCGGCGAGTTGCTCACTGATGATTGCAGTTTCACCCTGATGCCCATCGGCCACACGTGGAGAGGCCGTAACAACGTCATGAGCGCGGTCATGGCCGCAGGAAGCCGCAGGACGCACGATAGCCGGTCGAAGGTCAATATCACCAACTGGTTTACCAACAACGAGTATCTCCTCCTCGAATACGAACATGCAGCGCTCGTCGGCGGAGTTCGGGTCAAGATCGACGGATACTGCTGGGTATTTCACATCCGGGACGGACGCTTCGATTCGATGCGTGAATACATCAATCCCAGCAATGCAGGCATGAGCATCCTGTTGAGTCTTGTCTTGAGAGCGTATCCGCTCCTCGCGCGGAGGAGCGCCAGGGCGCACCGGCGTCCTGACTGGCCGTAGAAGTTTCGTGGACCCGTCAGCCCTGTCGGGGATGGATCAGGCGGTCAGCGCTGGTGCGGTGGATGGCTCCTGTGCGGTGGGGGTGGTGAGTGCAGCGCGGGAGCGGCTGAGCACATCAAGTCCGAGGTAGCGGCGGCCTTCGATCCATTCGTCGTGTTGTTCGGCAAGCACGGCACCGACTAGGCGGATGATCGCGGTGCGGTCGGGGAAGATGCCCACGACGTCGGTGCGGCGGCGGATTTCCTTGTTGAGTCGTTCCTGGGGGTTGTTGGACCAGATCTGGCGCCAGATCTGTTTGGGAAAGGCGGTGAATGCCAGCAGTTCGGCGCGGGCCGCATCGAGCTGCTCGGCCACTTTCGGCAGCTTGTCCGCTAGTGCGTCGAGCACCCGATCATACTGAGCGACAACAGATTCTGCGTCTGGTTGGTCAAAGATGGAGTGCAGTAGGGTGCGCACCCAGGGCCATGAGGACTTCGGGGTGACCGACATCAGGTTCGTGGTGTAATGGGTTCTGCAGCGGTGCCAGGCCGCCCCGGGCAGGGTGGCGCCGATCGCGGCCACTAACCCCGGGTGAGCGTCGCTGGTGACCAACCCGACCCCACACAGGCCGCGGGCCACCAGGTCGCGGAAGAACGCCAACCAGCCCGCCCCGTCCTCGGCCGAGGACACCTGCGCCCCGAGGATCTCCCGGTAGCCCTCGGCGTTGACCCCGGTGGCGATCAACGTATGCACCCCGACGACGCGTCCGTTCTCGCGGACCTTGAGCACCAGGGCATCAGCGGCCACGAACGTGTACGGCCCGGCGTCGAGTGGGCGGGTGCGAAACGCCTCGACAGCTTCGTCGAGCTCGGCAGCCATGATCGAAACTCGGGACTTGGACAGACTTGTCACACCGAGGGATTCGACGAGCCGCTCCATCCGCCGCGTCGACACGCCAACCAGATAGCAGGTGGCCACCACGCTGGTGAGCGCCCGCTCGGCCCGCTTGCGGCGCGCCAGCAGCCAGTCCGGGAAATAACTGCCGCTACGCAGCCTGGGGATCGCCACGTCGATCATGCCGGTGCGGGTGTCGAAATCACGGTGGCGGTATCCGTTGCGGCGATTGGCACGCTGCTCGCTGCGTTCGCCGTAGCCGGCGCCACACACGGCATCGGCCTCGGCGCTCATCAACACCTGAATAAACGTCGATAGCAGCCCGCGCAGCAAGTCCGGACTCGCGGTGGCGAGTTGGTCGGCCAACAGCTTCTCAACATCGATAGGGTGGGGATTGGTCATCGCGTTGTTCTCCTTCGATTGACTTGGCGGTCGTTCGAAGGATCACGCGATGACCGTCCTCTACCCGGCTACGACACGCCGCCGGCCCCGAAGCCCCATACACCACTCGCCTGGACGCAACTGGGATTAAGGCGGTGGCAATCAAACCACATTGCGTGGTGTGCGGTTTCTCAAGTGACGCCGCGGGTTCCGTCGAATTCTCCGATACTGTCCGTAGTTGGCGGCCACCGACCGCAAGTGACGGCGATGAGATTCTCGGCCGTAACCGCGATTTCGGCGGGGCGAGCGTCGGGTCGACTGCCGTGTATGGGCTGACCAGTTATGACCGCGAATTGGCGGGGACCGTCGAGGTCCCCGCCGATTGGCGTCAATGGCTCCGCTCAGAACCCCACATGCGGGTCGACGTGCGTGTGCGTCGACGCGTCATTCTCGACCGGAGTGGGGTGCGATAGCGACGTGTCGTGACCGGTGTCGAATACCGAGTGACTCGATGAATCGGTGCCCGACTGGGCCGACGAATCGAATACCGGGTGATCCGGCGTGTCAGTGACCGCATGGGTCGACGAGCTGATGCCGGAGTGCTCGTCAATCGTCGTCGACGTGTGGTTGGGACTGACCGAGCTGACGCCACTGGTGTGGACGCTACTGTCGGAGGCGGTGATGATCGAGCCGCTGTGTGCTGCGGAAGTGACATCGCCACTGGCCGTCGTCGACCCGCTGTCATGGATGGCATTGCTGTCGCCGACTGAGACGGTCGAACCGTGGCCACCTGCAATGGCACTCTGGTCGACGCTGCTGTGGCCGCTAAGCGCTGCACTCTCGTTGCCGAGGATGTCGCCGTGGCTGCCACCCGCTGCTCCGACCGTAGCGCCACCTGCAGCGTTCACCCGTCCGGCTGAGGCGACGCCACCAGACGGGCCCGTGACTTGGGCGTTGGTGTGGCCGCCCAGCGCGGTGCTCTCATGGCTGAGGAAGTCTGCGCTCCCCCCACCACCGGCTCCGACGGCTGCGCCACTGGTGGCGTTCTCGTGGCCAGTCAGACTGACATCACCGAATGGGCCGGCCGCTTGAGCGTTGGTGTGGCCGCCCAGCGCGGCGCTCTCATTGCTGAGGAAACCGGCTGCTGCGCCACCACTGGCGGCGGTCTGTGCACTCGGGGTTGCACCGCCCAGCGGGTTCGTCAGGCCGGCGCTCGCGGAGCTGTTCATCGCGGCACCTCCCTGCGCGGCCAGGCCGTCGCCGTAGTTGCCGCCGACCCCGGCCGCTCCGCCACCGCTGGCGGTGACCTGATCACTGAGAGTCGCGCCGCCCAACGGGTTCGTCAGTCCGGCGCTCGCGGAGCTGGTCATGGCGGCACCTCCCTGTTCGATCAGGCCGCCGCCGTAGTTGCCGCTTACGGCCGCCGCTCCGCCACCGCTGGCGGTGGCTTTGTCGGTGAAGTTGGCAGCCGGGCGTTCTTGTCGCTGCTCAGCCCGGCGCTCGCCGTCGAAACCGCCACCGGCCGGACCACCCAGCTCGGCTTCGCCGGCGAGCCTGGCACCGCCGCCAGCTCCGAATCCGCCTTCACCGCCGACACCGGCTCCGCCGCCCAGCCCGGCGCGACCGCCTAGTTCGGCTCCGACTCCGGCACCCAGTCCGGCTCCGCCGCCAAGTCCGGCGCCACCGCCGAGCCCGGCACGACCGCCCAGTCCGGCTCCGCCACCGAGTTCGGCGCCGCCGCCGAAGCCGCCTTCACCGCCGAACCCAGCGTCACCGCCTAGTCCGGCGTCACCACCGAGCCCGGCACGACCGCCGAGTTCGGCTCCGCCGCCGGCCTCGAATCCGCCTAACCCAGCGTCACCGCCCAGTCCGGCGCCACCGCCGAATCCGGCTCCGCCGCCGGCCTCGAATCCGCCGCCGAAGCCACCTTCACCGCCGAGCCCGGCACCCAGCCCGGCACCCAGCCCGGCACCGAGCCCGGCGTCACCGCCGAATCCGGCTCCGCCACCGAGTTCGGCTCCGCCGCCGACCTCAAATCCCGCGCCGACCTCAAATCCGCCGCCGAAGCCACCTTCACCGCCGAGCCCGGCACCGAGCCCGGCGTCACCGCCCCGCCCGACACCACCGCCGAGTTCGGCTCCGCCGCCGACCCCGAAACCGGCTCCGCCGCCGGCCCCGAAACCGGCACCGCCACCGTCGTCGAATACGGGCCCCACCGGAGCACCACCGTCACCGCCCATCTGGATGGTGTCGTTGCTGAACAATCCGCCGTCGGGTTCCGGCACGAACGTCGGTCCAGGCGCAAATGCCGGCGGGGGCGAATACATCGAGGAGGGGTCGACAACCGGTTCTGAGGGCAGCGGGAAGCCGAACTGGTTTGAGACCGCTTGCTGCAGACCGGAGATCGGATCGCCGTCGCCAAGAGCCAACCCGGGGATCGCGCTGCTCGCGACGGACTGAAGTTGATCAGGGCTGACGTCGGACAGGCCGGCGTTGGCAAGTGTCCCTGCCGGGTCCGCGGCGAACGCCTGCGCGGCGCTTTCGTTGCGGAAGAGGTCGAGGATGAATTCGAGCACGGGGTTCATCTGGAGCGCCTTTCGGGTTTCTCGGAAAGCTCATCGCGGGTGTCATCCGGTGATCTGATGACCACGGTATGGACCAGCTCAAGCCCCGCACACGGGGTCGGCACCCCTGCCTCACAGGGGCAGTTCTGGGCTATGCCAGCAATCTCGGTTAGGGGATTAGGGGATTTGCAGGGAAAGGTGGGGTGACTCCCAGCGGTATCTCAGCTCAGGAGAGTTTTAGGAGCGGGACCAGTCAGCGTGCTGAGAAATTCAGCGTTGGTTTGCTATCCCCGATAGATGTCCAGCAGCGAAACTGCGCCGAAGTGCAGATCTGTGATGTCGAGGCGCGCATTAGTCAATTGCTGCGATCTATGACTACTTATCGTCGCCGACGTCAATATGCGGCCAGGTCGCGGGCCGGTGACATGGTCTCCGGTAGGCCCCGACTTCTATCGGATGCTGAACAAGAAATTTGACAAACACGCTCACTGGCAAAAGGCGCAAAGCTCGCCCAACCATCTTGTTCGTGGCGGCACCGCTAATCGGCCCGGCTCACTGCTCGTCGCTCTTATGCTGGTTTGCAGCTTGTCCGGGCCACGGGGGAGAGTGGATCGTCGCGCTTTGATGCTGGCCCCGCTGAGAGGGCGGTGCCACAGATGACTTGCGAGTCGTGCGGCACGCTGCTTCGGGACAACGCCAAGTTTCGCGACCGGTGCGGCAAGCCTACGACGACGCCCACAAGGACCGCCCACGATGAGCCCGTTGCGCTGCAGTGATGTACCCAGGTGACGTGCAGAGCCACATGCACCCCGAAAGGCGGGGCCGTGTGCGCAAGGACCGCGGATTCGGCTGATCCCTTTGACGCTTGTGTGCCTGAGCGTCCGGATCGGTCGCACGGCACGTTGTCAGCAGCGTGCCAGGTGGTTCGAAGCACGGTCACCTACCGTCAATGCAGGGGCATCATGAAAATGAAGCAACTGCTTTCAAGAGCAGCTATCGCCGCCGCTCTGGCGGTAGCCGCGACCATCCCGCTCGGCGTCTTCACGACCGGTGCGAGCGCGGGCGTCGCTAACGCCGACCCGGCCCCGCCTGCACCCCCTTGGCCACCGCATGTCGGTGGGGGCGGGGGAGCACCTCGTGGCGGGCCGGTGCCGTCTCGTGGTGGCCCCGGACCGGGCGCGCTGGCGCCGCGCGGCAGACCGGGTGGGCCACCGGCCGAGGTCCGCGGACCGGGATGGGGCGGAGCACCGCGGGGCGGCCCGGTCGGACCGGGCGGGCCGCCCGCCGAGATCCACGGACCGGGCGGGCCGCCCGCCGATATCCACAGACCGGGCGGGACTCCCGGGGACTTACGCGGGAACTTGCGCAGACCCGACGTGCCGACACCGCAGGGTGCCCCCGCACCGCATGGCGGCACGGGGCGGCCTCCAGCGGACTTGCGCGGGGACTTCCGTGGGCTGGGGGCGCCGCGCGCGGACCTGCGGGGACCGCGCCTGCCTCCCGGACAATTCCGCGGGGATTTCCGCGGACCCGGCGCGCCGCCGCTTCCGGGTTTCCGCCCGGGCTTGCACGGCCCCGGCGCGGCTGCCGGAGACTTCCGCGGGGATTTCCGCGGGCCCGGCGCGCCGCTCGGAGACCTGCGATGGGACAAGGACTTCCGCACGCCGGGCGATCACTTGGGTCCGGCGCCGTGGCACGGGGGAACACCGCCGTGGGGAGACGGTCGACCGCCGTGGGGGTGGGGGCCGCCGCCACCGCCACCGTGGAACGCCGGCTGGGGTCAGCAGCTCGGGAACTGGGGGCCGCCGCCGTGGGGCTGGGGGCAGCCACCGTGGGGGTGGGGGCCACCGCCACCCGCCCCGTGGGACGGATGGATCGGGCAGCCGTGGGGCTGGGGTCCGCCGGCGCTGTTGGATTGGGACGACTGGGCGTACGCGTCGGGCTGGACACCGCAACCCTTTGACTACCTCGGAATCTCGGTCGTCCCGGTGTGGGATCCGTACTACCAGCAGTGGGGTTTCTGGGAGTTCGGGATTTGGATCCCGCTGCCGTTCCAACCGCCAGCGCCGTACGGCTATTAGCGGCTAGGGCGGCTATGAGCCGCGCGGCCTCCAGGACCCGGTCGCGAACACCGCGGCGTCACCAGCCGATGCCGAGCGCCTGACACGTGGCCACCGGACCCCCGTAAGCCACGATGCTGTCGGTCCACGCCGCCTCGTCATACTGCGTGCCCGGTCCCGGGCGGACACTTGCAACGAACAGCTGCATGTCGTCGATGTAGCGCTGCAAGCTGCGGGTCAGCAAGCGCGGCGGGGTCGCGTGCGCATCCAGCGCCTGCTGGGTGCGGCGCGCCCAGTCCTGGGTGTCGGTGACGAATTTCGGCAGCGCCGCGTCTCGCTCGGGCGACCCCGGCTGCCCGGTTGCCAGGAAGGCGTTACTGCGGTCGTCGTTCTCCTTCATCAGCGGCGCGATCGCCTGGCACAGCGCCCGATCCGCCGCGGTCGACGCCTGCGGGTCCGCCGGTGCGGTGGACGTCGGTGCGGGTTGGCGCACCAGCGACACCACGGCAACCACAAGCGCCGCCGTCGCGAGCAGAATGGCCAGCACCGTGCCTACGCCCAACAGGATTCCGCGGCGCGATCTCGGCGGGGAGCCGGCCTGCGAGAACAATGGGCGATCCGGCCGGAACCGCGCGCCGGCCGACCCTGGCGCTGAGCCGATTTCCTCACCGCGAGTGCTCATCGCCCCAGCGTAGGTTTTTGACCTGGGGATCACCTTTGCGTCCCGTGCCCGGCGAAGGACGCCGACGAAACGACCTCAACGGCCAGACCCGGGGGGCACTCGATACCAAGCCGCTGCCTGCCGTCCGCCGGCTCGGACGCCTCGGTGAGGCCGAGCGAAAAGCGGCCGTCATCGGCTAACTGGTCGACCGGTTCGGCGCGAACGCAGCCTCGCCGCTCGTGCTGACCGAATTCGGCCACGCCCTCCGCGAGGCGTGCGGGCGCATCCAGTCGGCGGGAACCGAGAGCTCGGCCGTCATGTGCGGCTGGGTCGATGGCGCCGTCCGCTCCGGTGAGCACGCGGCCACCCAAGTGTTGGCAGCCGAAACCGTGGCGGCGGCCTGAGTCAACGGCCTAACTCAGTCCGTCCCAGACGGATGCGTCGTCGGCCGGGTAGTTGGCGCAGTTGTCGGTTTCCTTTGCCGCAACGCCCTTGTTGTTGAAGAAGATCTTCGCCCAGTTGGGCCACGCCAGGGTCATGGGATCGGCGAAATTCGTCGCCATCTGTTCGGAGTAGGCCCTGCGATCCGTCGGACTCAGCGAGTAGAAATAATGCGCGCTGTCGATGGCGGCCTGCTGCACCTCGGGCGGCTTGTTGTGCTTGTCGATCATGTACCGCTCGTAATAAACCGGCTCGAAGTCCCGCGCGGCGGC
>Ga0209040_10002670_pt1 | contig 13873 bp, 4 predicted proteins | sample BogFormECP12_OM3_FD_188240 | JGI IMG/M metagenome (GOLD analysis project Ga0209040, IMG submission 188240) | Bog forest soil microbial communities from Calvert Island, British Columbia, Canada - ECP12_OM3 (SPAdes) (version 2) | ecosystem: Environmental > Aquatic > Freshwater > Wetlands > Bog ...
TGTGCACCCCCGGGTGTGCGCATCAGCGTCGAACGTGGTGCGTACCTGCCGGTCTGCCCGAGCGTCGCGCGAGGATACTCATCCCCGGTGCGCGGCACTTCACACGCCCGGACGTGGCAAACGTCGGTCAGAAACGAGGACGTGAATGCCGGGGCGGGCGCCCAAACCGACTACCCGTATTGATCACCCACCACAGTCGTGGTTAAGGCATGGGGAGACACACCAACTACCTCACGGGATGACGAGTTGGCGATTAGCTATGACGCTCGCACTGGGCCGCAAACACTGTACTGGCGATCTTGAAGGATGCCGGCATCCCAATACAGCCACGGGACCCCAAGTACCGAAGCAGCCGCATCGACGGTAGATGCCGCGTTAGTCGGCGCGGATCCTGAACTCGACATGGGGATTTCGAAGCTTCCTGCCGCACAGCGGTGTGATGATGACACCGTCACATTTCAGCGTGCTTGGCCACCCCAGGGAAGTAGGCACCACCACCAACGGTGGTGTCCTCAGGCTGTTGGCGCCCCTTGAGTTCTCCGAAGATCGTTGCGTCGGCCGATTATTGGCCGTCCATGCGAACACACGAGATCACGCGCGGGACATTGCTTCAACCGACATCTGTTGCAACACATCCGAGCTGGCGGGCGCACCCGCCGCTAAATTCGGGTCTTGGTGGCGTGCGCTGCGTTGCGGCTGCCACAGCGGTTGGCGCAAATCCTGTCATGAGGAGGAACCGGCGATGACTGATCAAGACACTGCGGAACTCGTGCGGCGTGCTGCCGCGGGTGATGAACTGGCGTGGCGGCAGCTTATCGACGGGTTGGGGCCGTTGCTGCGTCGGGTCAGCTCGGCCTACCGACTGGGCGAAGCCGAGGCTGCTGACGCGGTCGCCACGGTCTGGTTGAAATTGGTCGAGAATATCGGCTCGCTGCGCGACGGCAGCTCAGTGCCCGGCTGGCTTATGACGACGCTCCGCAGGGAGTGCCTTGCCCGAGCGAGCGCGCGCAGTCGCGAGCGGCCCGTGGCAGACTTCGCCGGTGTCGATGAGCCGGTCGACGTCATCGACTTCGACCGTTGGCTGCTAGACGCCGACCGCCGACAGATGGTGCATCGGGCCATGATGAAACTCTCGGAGCAGCAACGTCAGCTGATCGGGATGCTCTTCGCCGATCCCACGCCTTCGTATGCGGAGATAAGCGCAAACCTCGCCATGCCGATCGGCAGCATCGGCCCTACGCGTTGCAGGCTCCTCAGCAAGCTTCGAGACGCCATGTCGGACGAGGAGGGGTGGGAGCTCGCAAACGCCGGGTGAATTCGATTGTGGCGCAACTCCTCCCGATCATGCTGGCTACCGCGTCCCTGGTTCGGCGCGGCATTGTTGGCAGGCGGGGTACGTCAGGAACCGACGGGCACCCGATAGCTGCTCCTACCCATGAGCGCGGCCCCAGAGGCCGCGACACAGTAAGGAGGTGACTAGGTCATGATGCCACGCACACCCGGCGCGAAAATCGACGAACTGCGCCGCGCAATAGGCGAGTCTGAGCAACGCCGCCAAGCCGCCGAAGTCAAGCTCGCCGATTGCGAACGCCGACTCGGCACCGCAGGCGAAACGATCGCCGCGCAAGATCGCCGAATCGGCTGGCTTAAGTCCGAAGTCGCTCGACTGCGAGACGCGGCCGCATCGACCGTGCCCACTGATTATGCTCGCGACGCCAGGCAGTTCTTCAGCGTGTACAGCACCGGCGGTGCCCGCTGACGCCGCTCTGCCGCCGCAAAACCCGGACCACGCGGCGAACATAAGCTGGCGCAGAGTCTGTCCCCTCACTTGCGCCAGGAACCATGGTGCCCAATATCGGGCCGTGCACCGCGACGACCGAACTCGACCAGGGCGATAATGCCCGAACAAGATGGATGTTCAACGCCGTCCGACGATGTTGCGGTACACCACAGAATGACGGGTCCGGGCCCGGCTGTCGGAGGTTACCTCACGTTACGGGTTGCGGCCCAGTTAACCCGGTGCGGTACCGGGGCGTGCGCCGGGCCAACACGAGACCACCCGGCGGACCAAGGTCGCCAGCGCCGGTCACGCCGGCTAAGTTCCGCGGGATTGAGTTGCGCGAGCGGTGCGGACCGTCGCCAGCCGGCCGCAGTGGAGCCGATGGGGCCGGATTGCGTGGTGGCGCTGGCGAGAGCCAGCAAGGCAACCAGCGCCGCGATCTCTTCAGGGCTGGGGTTGCCCTTGGTGATCTGGATCATAGGCGGTCTCACAGGGGCATGTTGCCGTGTTTGCGGTGCGGCGAGGACGCTCGTTTCGAGCGCAGCATGTCGAGGGAACGGATGAGAATTGTCCGTGTCTCGCCGGGGTCGATGACGTCGTCGACCACCCCTCGTTCGGCTGCGATGTAGGGCGTCATCAGCTGCTCGGTGTAGTCGGCCACCAGCTTCCGTCGGCGTTGCACTGGGTCGGGCGCGTCGGCCAGCTCCTTGCGGAAGATGATGCTGGCCGCGCCCTCGGCGCCCATCACGGCGATCTCGTTGGACGGCCAGGCGAACGACAGGTCGGCCCCCAGCGACTTCGAGTCCATTACGATGTAAGCGCCGCCGTACGCCTTGCGCAGGACCACCTGGATCCGCGGCACGGTCGACTCGCAGTAGGCGTAGAGCAGCTTGGCGCCACGCCGGATGATGCCGGCGTGCTCCTGGTCAACACCGGGAAGAAATCCGGGGACGTCCACCAGGGTTATCAGGGGGATGTTGAAGGCATCGCAGGTGCGGACGAACCGGGCGGCCTTCTCGGCCGCGTCGATGTTTAGTGCCCCGGCCAGCACACTCGGCTGGTTGGCCACTATCCCCACGACGTGACCATCCAACCGCGCCAGCGCGCACACGATGTTGGTCGCCCACAGCGGCTGCACCTCGAGGTAGTCACCGTCATCGACGATGACCTCGATGACGTCCCGCACGTCGTACGCGCGGTTGGGCTCGACGGGCACGATATCGGCCAGCTCGTCGCAGCGACGCGAGGGCCGATCGGTCGGCACTACGTAGGGCGGGTCCTCGTGGTTGTTGGACGGTAAAAACGACAACAGGTAGCGGACCTCGTCGAAGCAGCCGGACTCGTCGTCGATCAGGAAGCTGGCCACGCCCGTGCGGGTGGCGTGTGTCACGGCTCCACCGAGCTCCTCGTGCGTGGTCTTCTCGCCGGTTACGGCTTCCACCACATCCGGGCCGGTGACAAACAGATTGGTCTTGTCCTTGACAGCGAACACGAAGTCGGTGAGCGCGGGCGAGTAGGCGGCACCGCCGGCGCAGGGCCCGAGGATCACCGAGATCTGTGGCACGACGCCCGACAGACTGACGTTGCGCGCGAAGATGCCGCCGAACCCCGCCAGCGCGGTGATGCCCTCCTGGATCCGGGCGCCGCCACCGTCGTTCAGTCCGATGATCGGCGCGCCGGTCGCGGCCGCGAGGTCCATCAGCGTGTGGATCTTGCTGGCGAACACCTCACCGAGCGATCCACCGAAGATGCGGAAGTCGTGGGCGTAGACGAACACCTTGCGTCCCTCGATGGTGCCCCAACCGGTGGCGACGCCGTCGGTGTCGGGGCGGTGACGTTCCAAACCGAACCCGCTCGCGCGGTGACGGGCCAGCACGCCGATCTCCGTGAAGGAACCCTCGTCGAGTAACGCCTCGAGACGCTCCCGCGCGGTCATCTTCCCGCGCGCACGCTGTCGCTGCGTCGCCTGCTCTACCCCCCTGATCGCCCGTTCCTTGCGCGCCCGCAGCGCCGCGGTGGCCTCCCACAGCGAGTTCGGCCGGCGCGGGGACGGCCGCTCGGGCGCGGCCCCGATGCCCGCGGCGAGGGCATCGCAGGGTCCGGCGATGTGTAGTCGTGGCGCAGAGCCTTCGGCCCGCCGCTGATCGGCGGCCGCCCCGGGTCGGTTCACGATTTCTCCTCTATTTCTGATGTCGCCGGTCGAGCCGCGCCCTGGTCAAACCAAAAGCGGGGTACGGAAGCGGTGCCGAACTGTGCGGCCGGGGCGGTGAGGGCGCCGAACACGAAGGCTGCAACCCCGCCCATCGTCGAGTAGTCGCTCAGTCGAAAATCCGTTGGCCGCGCCGGCAGCTGGTAATGGCCGGCGGCATGAGACAGAAGCTCGGTCTGCTTGACCGAGTCGACGCCGAGGTCGGCCTCGAGTTCCACGTCCTCGGTGAACACCTCGACGGGATACTCGAGAGCGGTCGCGTACCTGCTGCGGTATGCCCCCTGGCTGGGGAACAGCAACACAGTTTTGCGCGACATGTATCCAGTCCTTTCGCGTGTCGGAAGAGGCGCGGCCTGTTCGGCTCGAGCCGAAAGACCACATGCTCCATAGGAGTGATGTGGCGGTCGCACAGATACACCCAACTGTCATGTATTTGACGCGCCCACCGAACGCTCCTATTCAGCAAGACCCGGACGGAAACCCACGGTCGAGGGAGCAAGCGCATGTCGAGGCAGACCCAGGATGTGCAGGGCGTACCGCAGTGGTGACCGCTGCCGGAAAAGGCGTCGGCAAAGTCATCGCCCAGCAGCCGGCGGAGCGCGGAGCACACGTAGATGCCGGCATGTGCCGGGAAACTCCTAGTGCCGACACAAGCCAAGTTACGGGCCGCGATACGGGAAAAACTATCAGGAGATTCAAGGCGTGACGATCTACGAATACGACAGGGTGTCGGCAGGGCGCGACGGTGATTCCGCCCAAGATTCCGCGGTGCCGTCGCACGGCGGTCACGCTCTGGTCGATCGTCTGAATGCCGGCGAGCCGTACGCGGTCGCCTTCGGAGGCCAGGGCGGCGCCTGGCTGGAAACACTCGAAGAACTTGTGTCCTCCGCGGGCATCGAGTCCGAGATTGCGACGCTGGCGGGTGAGGCCGATCTGCTGCTCGCGCCGGTGGCGCGGGATCTGGTCGTCGTTCGGCCGATCGGCTTCGAGCCGTTGCGCTGGATGCGCGCGCTGGCAGCCGAGGAATCGGTGCCCACCGCCAAGCAGCTGACGTCCGCGGCCATGTCGGTGCCGGGCGTCCTGCTGACCCAGATCGCCGCGATCCGTGCCCTTGGCCGTCAGGGCATGGACTTGGTCGGCGCCCCGCCGGTGGCCATCGCCGGGCATTCGCAGGGTGTGCTGGCCGTGGAAGCGCTCAAGGCTGCCGGCGCCAACGACGTGGAGCTGCTAGCGATGGCGCAGCTCATCGGCGCCGCGGCGACATTGGTCGCCCGCCGGCGCGGTATCGCGGCGCTCGGCGACCGCCCTCCGATGGTGTCGGTGACCAACGCCGACCCGGAGCGGATCGCCGAGCTTGTCGACGAATTCGCTCAGGACGTCCGCACCGTGCTGCCGCCGGTGCTGTCAATCCGCAACGGCCGCCGCGGGGTCGTCATCACCGGCACCCCCGAGCAGCTGGCGCGTTTCGAGCTGTACTGCCAGCAGATCGCCGACTCCGAGGCTGCCGACCGCAAGAACAAGGTGCGCGGCGGCGCGGTCTTCTCGCCGGTATTCGACCCGGTGCAGGTCGAGGTTGGGTTCCACAGCCATCGGTTGTCCGACGGCGTTGAGATGGTCGGCGTGTGGGCGGACAAGGTGGGCCTGGATGTAGCGCTTACGCGCGAGATGACAGAGGCGATCCTGGTGCGCCGGGTCGACTGGGTGGACGAGATCACCGGGCTGTACGAGGCCGGGGCCCGCTGGATCCTCGACCTGGGTCCGGGTGACATCCTGACCCGGCTCACGGCGCCGGTGATCCGCGGTCTCGGCGTGGGCGTCGTGCCGGCCGCCACCCGCGGCGGCCAGCGCAACCTGTTCACCGTCGGCGCGGTTCCCGAGGTGGCCCCGCCGTGGTCGACCTACGCGCCGAAGGTGGTCAGCTTGCCCGACGGCTCGGTGAAGCTGTCGACCAAGTTCACCCGGCTCACCGGCCGTTCGCCGATCCTGCTGGCCGGGATGACGCCGACCACGGTCGACGCCAAGATCGTTGCGGCCGCGGCCAACGCCGGCCACTGGGCCGAGCTGGCCGGCGGCGGTCAGGTTACCGAACAGATCTTCAACGATCGGATCGCCGAACTCACTGCGCTGCTCGAGCCGGGCCGTGCGGTCCAATTCAATTCGCTGTTCCTCGACCCGTATCTGTGGAAGCTGCAGGTCGGCGGCAAGCGGCTGGTGCAGAAGGCCCGTCAGTCCGGCGCGCCGATCGACGGCGTCGTGGTCAGCGCCGGCATCCCCGACCTCGAGGAAGCCGTCGAGCTGATCGAGGAGCTCAACGGCGTCGGCATCAGCCATGTGGTGTTCAAGCCGGGAACCATCGAGCAGATCCGCTCGGTCATCCGCATCGCGGCCGAAGTGCCATCTAAGCCGGTGATCGTGCACGTCGAGGGCGGCCGCGCCGGCGGCCACCATTCCTGGGAGGACCTCGACGACCTTCTGCTGGCCACCTACTCCGAACTGCGTTCGCGCTCGAACATCACCGTCTGCGTCGGTGGCGGCATCGGAACCCCGGAACGCGCGGCCGAGTATCTGTCTGGCCGCTGGGCGGAGCACTTCGGGTACCCGCTGATGCCGGTGGATGGCATCCTGGTGGGCACCGCCGCGATGGCGACTAAGGAGTCGACCACGTCGCCGTCCGTCAAGCGGATGCTGGTCGAGACCCAGGGCACGGATCAGTGGATCAGTGCCGGAAAAGCCCACGGCGGCATGGCTTCCAGCCGTAGCCAGCTCGGCGCGGATATCCACGAGATCGACAACACCGCCTCACGTTGCGGCCGACTGCTCGACGAGGTCGCCGGTGACGCAGAGGCAGTCGCCGAGCGAAGCGACGAGATCATCGCGGCGATGGCCAACACCGCCAAGCCGTACTTCGGTGACGTCGGGGAGATCACCTACCTGCAGTGGTTGCAGCGCTACGTCGAGCTGACCATCGGTGAGGGCAACTCGACGGCCGACACCGCCTCACCGGGCAGCCCCTGGCTGGCCGACACGTGGCGCGACCGGTTCGAGGCGATGCTTAAGCGGGCCGAGGCCAGGCTGCATCCCAAGGACTTCGGGCCGATCGAGACGCTGTTCAGCGACTGCCAAGAAGACGCAGCTCTTCTGGAGCGGCCTGCTGACGCGATCGCCGCGCTGCTGGCCCGGTATCCCGATGCCGAGACCGTCCAGCTGCACCCGGCCGACATACCGTTCTTCCTCCAGTTGTGCAAGACGCCCGGCAAGCCGGCCAACTTCGTGCCGGTGATCGACAAGGACGTCCGGCGCTGGTGGCGCAGCGACTCGCTGTGGCAGGCCCACGACGCACGGTATGACGCCGACCAGGTCTGCATCATCCCCGGCACCGCGTCGGTGGCCGGCATCACCCGGATGGACGAACCCGTCGGCGAGTTGCTGGATCGCTTCGAGCAGGCCGCCGTCGACGAGGCGCTGGCCGCTGGAGCCGAGCCCAACCCCGTCGCCGCGCGCCGCGAGGGCCGGACCGACGTCAACGGTCCGCTGGCCATCGTGCTCGACGCACCCGACGTGCTATGGGCCGGGCGCACCGTGACCAACCCGGCGCACCGGATCGCGGACCCCGCAGACTGGCAGGTCGACGACGGACCCGAAAGCCTGCGTGCCACAAACCCATCCACCGGTGCCCGCCTAGAGGTGGCCGGGGACGAGGCCATCGTGCTGAGCGTGCCGCTGTCGGGCACCTGGATCGACATCCGGTTCACGCTGCCCGACGCGATCCGCGACGGTGGCGCGCCCGTCGTGTCGACAGATGACGCCGCCACCGCGATGCGCGCGGTGCTGGCGATCGCCGCGGGCGTCGACGGGCCCGAGTTGTTGCCCGCCGTGCACAGTGGCACCGCCAAGGCCAGCGTCATCTGGAACCCGGAAGAGGTTGCCGACCACACCGGCGTCACCGCGACGTTTGGCGCGCCGCTGGCGGCCGGGCTGACCGTGGTGCCCGACGCCCTGGTCGGCCGCTGCTGGCCGGCTGTGTTCGCTGCGATCGGCGCGGCGGTCACCGACACCGGCTTGCCGGTCGTCGAGGGCCTGCTGAGCCTTGTGCATCTGGACCACGCCGCCAACCTGCTGCGGGCGCTGCCCACGACGATCGCCGAATTGTTGGTCACCGCAACGGCTGCGGAAGCCACCGATACCGTGATCGGCCGCGTCGTCCCGGTCTGGGTGACGGTCACCGACGCCGACGGCACCGTGCTGGCGACGCTCGAGGAGCGCTTCGCGATCCGCGGACGCACCGGTGCGGCGGAGCTGACGGATCCGGCGCGCGCCGGGGGCGCGGTGTCGGACAATGCCACCGACACGCCAAGGCGTCGCCGTCGCGACGTCACCATCACCGCTCCCATCGACATGCGGCCCTTCGCGGTGGTCTCAGGCGACCACAACCCGATCCACACCGACCGGGCCGCCGCGCTGCTGGCCGGGCTGAAATCTCCTATCGTGCACGGGATGTGGCTGTCGGCCGCCGCCCAGCACGTCGTCACGGCCACCGACGGGGAGGCCCGTCCGCCGGCCAGGCTGCTCGGTTGGACCGCCCGCTTCCTGGGCATGGTTGAGCCGGGCGACGAGGTGGATATCCGGGTTGACCGCGTCGGAATCGACCAGGGCGCTGAGGTTTTGGAGATCGCGGCACGCATCGGTTCTGGGTTGGTTATGTCGGCGACAGCACGGCTGGCCGCGCCCAAGACCGTCTACGCGTTCCCGGGCCAGGGCATCCAGCACAAGGGCATGGGTATGGAGGTGCGCGCCCGCTCGAAGGCCGCCCGCAAGGTCTGGGACTCCGCGGACAAATTCACCCGGGAGACGCTGGGCTTCTCGGTGCTGCACGTCGTCCGCGACAACCCGACGAGCCTGATCGCGTCCGGGGTGCACTACCAGCACCCCGAGGGCGTGCTGTATCTGACCCAGTTCACCCAGGTCGCGATGGCCACTGTCGCCGTGGCCCAGGTGGCCGAGATGCGTGAGCAGGGCGCGTTCGTCGAAGGGGCGATCGCGTGTGGCCACTCCGTGGGCGAATACACCGCGTTGGCCTGCGTCAGCGGGATCTATGAACTGGAAGGCCTGCTGGAGGTCGTCTTTCACCGCGGCTCGAAGATGCACGACATCGTGCCGCGCGACGAGCGGGGCCGGTCCAACTACCGGCTGGCCGCGATCCGGCCGTCGCAGATCGGCCTGGCAGACGCCGACGTTCCTTCGTTCGTCGACGAGATCTCCAAGCGCACAGGCGAATTCCTGCAAATCGTCAACTACAACCTGCGCGGCTCGCAGTACGCGATCGCCGGCACGGTCCGCGGGTTGGAGGCGCTGGAGGCCGAGGTGGAACGCCGCCGCGAGATCACCTGCGGCCGCCGCTCGTTCATCTTGGTGCCTGGCATCGATGTGCCGTTCCACTCGAGTGTGCTGCGCGTCGGTGTCGCCGACTTCCGTCGCTCGCTCGAGCGCGCGATGCCTCGCGACAAGGACCCCGACCTGATCATCGGGCGTTACATCCCGAACCTGGTGCCGCGGCCGTTCTCGCTGGATCGCGAATTCATCCAGGAGATACGGGATCTGGTCCCGGCCGAGCCGCTGGACGAGATCCTGGCCGACTATGACACGTGGCGTAACGAGAATCCGCGCGAGCTGTGCCGCAAGGTGGTCATCGAGCTGCTGGCCTGGCAGTTCGCCAGCCCCGTGCGGTGGATCGAAACGCAGGACCTGCTGTTCATCGAGGAGGCCGCCGGCGGTCTGGGCGTCGAGCGGTTCGTCGAGATCGGTGTGAAGTCGGCGCCGACCGTCGCCGGGCTGGCCACCAACACGCTCAACCTGCCCGAATACTCTCACAGCACAGTAGAAGTGCTCAACTCCGAGCGCGACGCCTCGGTGTTGTTCGCGACCGACACCGATCCCGAGCCCGAGGAAGCCCCGGCTGCTGAGGCTGCTGCTACGGCGGGGGCTGACGGTTCGGCGGGAGCCGCTCCGGTGGTGGCCGCTCCGATTGCGCCGACCGCGCCGGCGGGCGCCCCGCGCCCAGACGACATTCCGTTCGACGCCGCCGACGCCACGCTGGCGCTGATCGCGCAGTCAGCGAAGATGCGGATCGACCAGATCGAACCGCTGGATTCCATCGAGTCGATCACCGACGGCGCCTCGTCGCGGCGCAACCAGTTGCTGGTAGACCTGGGCACCGAGCTGAACATTGGGGCGATGGACGGGGCCGCCGAGGCCGACTTGGCCGCGCTGAAGTCGCAGGTGAGCAAGCTGGCCCGCACGTACAAGCCGTTCGGCCCGGTGCTGAGTGATGCGATCAACGACCTGCTGCGCACAGTGCTCGGCCCGTCGGGCAAGCGTCCGGCGTACATCGCCGAGCGGGTCAAGAAGACCTGGGAGCTCGGCGACGGCTGGGCCAGGCACGTGACGGTCGAGGTAGCGCTCGGCACCCGTGAGGGCTCCAGCGTTCGCGGCGGTGCACTCGGCGGCCTGCCCAACGGGGCGTTGGCCGACGCGGCAAGCGTCGACAAGGTCATCGACGCCGCGCTGGGGGCAATGGCAGCGCGCAAGGGTGTAGCGGTATCACCGCCCTCGGCGGGCGGCGGTGCCCGGGGAATCGTCGACTCGGCTGCCCTTGGCGAGTTCGCCGAACAGGTCACCGGCCGCGACGGTGTGCTGGCGTCGGCGGCACGGCTGATGCTCAACCAGCTGGGGCTGGACGACGCGGTAACCACCCCGGATACAGCAACCGACGCGGAGCTCATCGACCTGGTCACCGCCGAACTCGGTTCGGACTGGCCACGTTTGGTGGCGCCGGTCTTCGACGCCAAGAAGGCGGTCGTGTTCGACGACCGCTGGGCCAGCGCCCGCGAGGATCTCGCCAGGATTTGGCTAATGGACGACGACGAGATCGACGCCGACTGGCCGCGACTCTCGGAGCGATTCGAGGGTGCCGGACACGTCGTCGCTACCCAGGCCGGCTGGTGGCGGGGCAAGGCACTGGCCGCGGGCCGCACCATCCACGCGTCGTTGTACGGCCGCGCGTCGGCCGGCGCGGAGAACCCGGGCAAGGGCCGCTACAGCGACGAGGTCGCCGTGGCCACCGGCGCGTCGAAGGGTTCGATCGCCGCATCGGTGGTGGGCCAGCTGCTGGCGGGCGGTGCGACCGTCATCGCCACCACGTCCAAGCTCGACGACGACCGGCTGGCGTTCTACCGCGGCCTGTATCGCGACCACGCCAGGTTCGACGCGCAGCTGTGGGTGGTGCCCGCCAACATGGCGTCCTACACCGACATCGACGCGTTCGTGCAGTGGGTGGGCAGTGAGCAGACGGAAAGCCTTGGGCCGCAGTCGATTCATGTCAAAGACGCGCAGAACCCGACGCTGCTTTTCCCGTTCGCGGCGCCGCGCGTCGGCGGCGACCTGTCGGAGGCCGGCTCGCGGTCCGAGATGGAGATGAAGGTCCTGCTGTGGGCCGTGCAGAGGCTCATCGGCGGGCTGTCTGCGATCGGCGCCAACTACGACAAGCACGTCGTGCTGCCCGGTTCGCCCAATCGCGGCATCTTCGGTGGAGACGGGGCGTATGGCGAAGCCAAGTCGGCGTTGGACGCGGTGGTGTCGCGGTGGAAGGCCGAGTCGTCGTGGGCGCAGCGGGTGTCGCTGGCCCATGCGCTTATCGGCTGGACCCGTGGCACCGGCCTGATGGGCCACAACGACGCGATTGTCAGCGCGGTCGAAGAGGCCGGCGTCACCACCTACTCGACCGAGAAGATGGCGAGGATGCTGGTAGACCTGTGCGACATCGAGTCGAAGGTCGCGGCGGCGCGGGAGCCGTTGCAGGTCGACCTGACCGGCGGCCTCGGCGACATCGAGCTCGACATGGCCGCGCTGGCCGCCAGGGCGCGCGAGGAGGCGGCGGGCCCGGAGGCCGGTCCCGACGGGGACGGCGCGGCCACGATCCGCGCGCTGCCGTCACCGCCGCGCGGGTTCACCGCGGCGCCACCGCCACCGTGGGAGGACCTGGACGTGGATCCGGCCGACCTGGTCGTGATCGTCGGCGGTGCGGAGCTAGGCTCGTACGGCTCGTCGCGGACGCGTTTCGAGATGGAGGTCGACAACGAGCTGTCCGCGGCCGGCGTGCTGGAGCTGGCCTGGACCACCGGGCTGATCAAGTGGGAGGACGACCCACAGCCGGGCTGGTACGACACCGAATCCGGTGAGCTGGTAGAGGAATCCGAGCTCGTCGAGCGCTATCACGACACCGTGGTGGAGCGCTGCGGCATCCGTGAGTTCGTCGACGACGGCGCGATCCACCCCGATCACGCCTCGCCGCTGCTGGTGTCGGTGTTCCTGGACAAGGACTTCTCGTTCGTCGTGTCCAGTGACGCCGATGCCCGGGCGTTCGTGCAGTTCGATCCCGAGCACACGGTCGCGCGTCCGGTGCCGGACTCCAGCGACTGGCAGGTGATTCGCAAGGCCGGCACAGAGATCCGGGTCCCGCGCAAGACGAAGCTGTCGCGGACTGTCGGCGCGCAGATCCCCACCGGGTTCGACCCGACCGTGTGGGGCATCAGCGCCGACATGGCCACCTCGATCGACCGGGTGGCACTGTGGAACATCGTGGCCACCGTCGACGCGTTCCTTTCGGCCGGGTTCACCCCGACCGAACTGATGCGCTGGGTGCACCCCAGCTTGGTGGCCAGCACCCAGGGCACCGGCATGGGCGGCATGACGTCGATGCAGACCATGTACCACGGCAACCTGCTCGGCAGGAGCAAGCCCAACGACATCCTGCAGGAAATGCTGCCGAATGTCGTTGCCGCCCACGTGATCCAGTCGTATATCGGCAGCTACGGCGCGATGATCCACCCGGTCGGCGCATGCGCCACCGCGGCGGTGTCGATCGAGGAGGGCGTCGACAAGATCCGGCTGGGCAAGGCCGAACTGGTGGTCGCAGGGGGCTTCGACGACCTGACGCACGAGGCCATCATCGGCTTCGGTGACATGGCGGCCACCGCCGACACCGAGATGATGCGCGCCAAGGGCATCATCGACTCGAAGTTCTCGCGTGCCAACGACCGGCGGCGCCTGGGGTTCGTCGAATCGCAAGGCGGCGGCACCATTCTGCTGGCCCGCGGCGATCTGGCGCTGAAGATGGGGCTGCCAGTGCTCGCTGTGGTCGCTTACGCGCAGAGTTTCGCCGACGGCGTGCACACGTCGATCCCGGCGCCAGGCATCGGCGCGCTGGGCGCCGGCCGCGGCGGCACGGACTCGGTCCTGGCCCGTTCGCTGGCCAAGCTCGGGGTAGGTGCCGACGACATCGCGGTGATCTCCAAGCACGACACCTCGACACTGGCCAACGACCCGAACGAGACCGAGCTGCACGAGCGGCTGGCTGACGCGATGGGCCGATCGGACGGCGCGCCACTGTTCGTGGTGTCGCAGAAGAGCCTGACCGGCCACGCCAAGGGTGGCGCTGCGGTGTTCCAGATTATGGGGCTGTGCCAGATCCTGCGTGACGGCGTAATCCCGCCGAACCGCAGCCTGGACTGCGTCGACGACGAGATGGCCTCGTCGGCCCACTTCGTGTGGCCGCGGGAGACCCTGCGGCTCGGCGAGAGGTTCCCGCTCAAGGCCGGGCTGGTGACCAGCCTCGGCTTCGGGCACGTGTCGGGGTTGATTGCGCTGGTCCACCCGCAGGCGTTCCTCGCGGCGCTCGATCCCGAACAGCGGGAGGTCTACACCGCGCAGGCCACCGAGCGCAGCCTGGCCGGACAGCGGCGGCTGGCGTCGGCGATCGCCGGCGGGCGGCCGATGTACGAGCGGCCCGCAGACCGTCGCTTCGACCATGAAATGCCGGAGAAGCCACA
>Ga0209040_10002671_pt1 | contig 13871 bp, 11 predicted proteins | sample BogFormECP12_OM3_FD_188240 | JGI IMG/M metagenome (GOLD analysis project Ga0209040, IMG submission 188240) | Bog forest soil microbial communities from Calvert Island, British Columbia, Canada - ECP12_OM3 (SPAdes) (version 2) | ecosystem: Environmental > Aquatic > Freshwater > Wetlands > Bog ...
CTCGTGGCGGCGGTGCTGGAGTTCACCGGCCTCGGCGCCAACGTTTCGGGTTGAAGGGAGACGACTCATGCCTCTCAGGCTGGCCCAGTCCGCCCGCTCGGTGTTCCTGACCGAGTTCGTGGCCGCGTTCGCGCTGTCGGTCCGCTACATGTTCAAGCCGAAGGCGACGCTCAACTACCCGCACGAGAAGTCCCCGCTGTCGCCCCGTTTCCGCGGCGAGCACGCGCTCAGGCGCTATCCGAACGGCGAGGAACGCTGCATCGCCTGCAAGCTCTGCGAAGCGATCTGCCCGGCTCAGGCGATCACCATTGAAGCCGGGCCGCGCCGCAACGACGGCACGCGGCGCACCACGCGATACGACATCGACATGACGAAGTGCATCTATTGCGGCATGTGCCAGGAGGCCTGCCCGGTCGACGCCATCGTCGAGGGACCGAATTTCGAATTTGCGACCGAGACGCGCGAGGAGCTGTTCTACGACAAGGACCGGCTGCTCGCGAATGGCGCGCGCTGGGAGCGGGAGCTGGCGCGCAACATCGCGGCGGACGCGCCGTATCGGTAAAATCCCTTCTCCCGTCAGGGCGTTCTGTTGAACGCCGGTAAAAAGACGGGGCTATTGCGGGAGAAGGTGGCCGGCGAAGTCGGCCGGATGAGGGGTCGGCGCCGCAAGGCGCGATTTCGAGCAACGCGATGGCGCGCCGAACCCCTCACCCCTAACCCCTTCTCCCGCAAGGGCAGAGGGGAGAGAACAAGAGGCGGAGCATGCGGGCCGAGGCTGTATTCTTCTGGATTTTCGCGACGATCCTCGTCGGGTCGGCGCTCGCCGTCATCCTTGCCAGGAACCCGGTCCACTCGGTGCTGTTCCTTATTCTGGCCTTCGTTAACGCGGCCGGGCTCTTTCTGCTGCTCGGCGCCGAGTTCCTGGCGATGATCCTCGTCGTCGTCTATGTCGGCGCGGTCGCGGTGCTGTTTCTGTTCATCGTGATGCTGCTTGACGTCGACTTCGCCCGGATGAAGCAGGGCTTCGTCGAATATCTGCTCCCGGGCATCCTGATCGCTGTCTGCGTCGCCCTCGAGCTCATCTATGTCGAATGGGGCTGGGCCGCTTCGCCGAATGCTGCCGACCCCGCGACGCCCTCCGGCACGATCTCCAACACCGCCGCGCTCGGCGAAGTGCTTTACACCCGCTATTTCTACTTTTTCCAGGCGGCGGGAATGATCCTGCTCACCGCGATGATCGGCGCGATCGTCCTCACCCTGCAGCACAAGGCCGGCGTCAAGCGTCAGGACGTCGGCGCCCAGGTCGCGCGCGATCCCGAAACTGCCGTCGAATTGCGCAAGGTTCCCTCGCGAGCCGGCGTCTGAAGGATCAACTCATGGACCTTTCCAGCTATCTGACGCTCGCGGCCATCGTGTTCACGATCGGCGTCGCCGGCATCATCCTCAACCACAAGAACATCATCATCATCCTGATGTCGGTCGAACTGATCCTGCTCTCGGTCAACATCAATTTTATCGCATTCTCGACCTTCAGCGGCGATCTGACCGGGCAGGCGTTCGCGCTCTTTGTCCTCACGGTCGCCGCGGCGGAGGCGGCGATCGGACTGGCGATCCTCGTCGCCTATTACCGCAATCGCGGTTCGATTGCGGTTGAAGACATCAATTCGCTGAAGGGCTGAGACGGACCACATGTACGATCTGATCGTCTTTCTGCCGCTCTTCGGCTTTCTGATCGCCGGCATTTTCGGGCGGTGGATCGGCGCGCGGGGCGCCGAATATGTGACCTGCGGCTTTCTCGGCGTCTGCTTCGTCCTCTCCTGGATCGCCTTCTTCCAGGTCGCGGGCGGTGCGGAGGCGCATGTGCCGGTCGCCAACTGGTTCACCTCCGGCAAGCTCGCTGTCGCCTGGGCGCTCAGGATCGACAGTCTGACCGCCGTGATGCTCGTCGTCGTTTCGACGGTGTCGTTTCTCGTGCACGTCTATTCGATCGGCTACATGGCGGAGGACCCGTCGATTCCGCGGTTCTTCGCCTATCTCTCGCTCTTCACCTTCGCCATGCTGATGCTGGTGACGGCCGACAATCTGGTCCAGTTGTTCTTCGGCTGGGAGGGCGTCGGCCTCATGTCCTACTTGCTGATCGGCTTCTGGTATGAGCGTCCCTCGGCCAACGCTGCAGCCATCAAGGCCTTCGTCGTCAACCGTATCGGGGACTTCGGTTTCGCGCTTGGCATCTTCCTCACATTCCAGCTGACCGGGTCGGTCACTTACGACCAGGTGTTCGCCGCCGCGCCCGGGCTCGCCGGCAAGACCGTGCACTTCGTCGGCTTCGACTGGGACGCGGTGACCCTCGCCTGCTTGCTGCTCTTCATGGGCGCGATGGGCAAATCGGCCCAGTTCCTGCTCCACACCTGGCTCCCGGACGCGATGGAGGGCCCGACGCCCGTCTCCGCGCTCATCCATGCGGCGACCATGGTGACGGCTGGCGTCTTCATGGTCGCGCGCCTGTCGCCGCTGTTCGAGATGTCGTCGACGGCGCTCAGTGTCGTGACCATCGTCGGGGCGACCACGGCCTTCTTCGCCGCCACCGTCGGTCTGGTGCAGAACGACATCAAGCGCGTCATCGCCTATTCGACCTGTTCGCAGCTCGGCTACATGTTCGTCGGCCTCGGCGTCGGCGGCTACAGCCTCGGCATGTTCCATCTCTTCACCCACGCCTTCTTCAAGGCGCTTCTGTTCCTCGGCGCGGGCTCGCTCATCATCGCGATGCATCACGAGCAGGACATGCGAAGGATGGGCGGACTTCGGACCGAGATTCCCGTCACCTTCTGGATGATGGTCATCGGCACCTTGTCGCTGACCGGCGTCGGTATTCCGTTCACCTCGCTCGGCTTTGCTGGCTACGTGTCGAAAGACGCCATCATCGAGGCCGCTTTCGCGTCCCATCGCGCCGGTGCTGTCTACGCGTTCTGGTGCGTGGTGATCGCGGCCGCCTTCACTTCATTCTATTCGTGGCGCCTCGTGTTCATGACCTTCTTCGGCCGTCGCGGCGACTGGGCGGGCTCGCTGCCCCTCGAGGCGCACGACGACCACGGGCATGGCGACCACGCCCACGACGATCACCCGGCGCATGAATCGCCGCCGGTCATGCTGATCCCCCTCGCTGGGCTGGCGCTCGGCGCGGTGGTCGCGGGCGTCGTCTTCCGCTACTGGTTCATCGGCGGCGGCTTCGAGGAATTCTGGCGGAATTCGCTATTTGTCGGCCCGGAGAACCGCATACTCGAAGAGATGGAGCATGTTCCCGCGCTCGTCTCGCTGTCTCCGACCCTGATGATGCTGGGGGGGCTCGTTGTCGCGATCTACATGTATCTGGTTGACCGGACGATGCCGAAGCGCCTCGCCGACCTCTTCCCCGCGCTCTACCGGTTCTTGCTCAACAAGTGGTATTTCGACGAACTCTACGACGCGGTCTTCGTCCGTCCTGCCTTCGCCATCGGCCGCCTCTTCTGGAAAGGCGGCGACGGCGCAGTCATCGACGGTCTGGGGCCGGACGGGATCTCGGCCCGGGTGCTCGACGTAACGCGCGGCGCGGTCAGGCTGCAGTCGGGCTACGTCTACCAGTACGCCTTTGCGATGCTGCTCGGCGTCGCCGCGCTCGCGACCTGGTATCTTTTCGGGGGGGCCCGCTGATGTCCTGGATCCTCTCCGGCCTCCTGCTGCTGCCGGTCGTCGGCGCCCTGTTCATTCTCTTGCTGCCGGGCGAAACGGAGGCGACAAAGCGCAACGCGCGCTGGATCGCCCTGTTCGCGACGCTCATCACCTTCGGCTTGAGCCTTGTCGCCTGGGGGCGGTTCAATCCCGCGGAGCCGGGCTTCCAGCTCCTCGAGGAGCACGACTGGTTCTCGCACGTCATTCTCTACAAGCTTGGCGTCGACGGAATATCGATGCCGTTTGTCCTGCTGACGACCTTCCTCATGCCGATCAGCATCGCGGCTTCATGGACGATCGAGAACCGGGTGAAGGAATATATGATTGCCTTCCTGGTGCTCGAAACGCTCATGATCGGCGTCTTCGTGGCGCTCGATCTCGTGCTGTTCTACCTCTTCTTCGAGGGCGGCCTGATCCCGATGTTCCTTATCATCGGCATTTGGGGCCACAAGAACCGCGTTTATGCCGCATTCAAGTTCTTCCTTTACACCTTTACCGGCTCGGTCCTGATGCTGCTCGCGATCATGGCGATGTATTGGACTGCGGGCACCACCGACATTACCGTTCTGCTCAAGACCGCATTCGCGCCGAAGATGCAGACCTGGTTGTGGCTCGGTTTCTTCGCTTCGTTCGCGGTCAAACTGCCGATGTGGCCGGTGCATACCTGGCTGCCGGACGCCCATGTCGAAGCGCCGACCGCGGGCTCGGTGATCCTGGCGGCCATTCTCCTGAAGATGGGCGGCTACGGGTTCATCCGCTTCTCCCTGCCGATGTTCCCCGACGCCTCGGTCTATTTCACCCCGCTCGTCTACGCGCTTTCGGTGATTGCGATCATCTATACCTCGCTCGTCGCGCTGGCGCAGGAGAACATGAAGAAGCTGGTCGCCTATTCGTCGGTCGCGCATATGGGCTTCGTGACGATGGGCATCTTCGCCGCCAACACGCAGGGGGTGCAGGGCGCGGTCTACCAGATGATCAGCCATGGCCTCGTCTCAGGCGCGCTCTTCCTTTGCGTCGGCGTCGTCTATGACCGCACGCACAGCCTCGAGATCGCCGACTACGGCGGCCTCGTGCAGCGCATGCCGCTCTATGCGCTCGCCTTCATGCTGTTCACCCTCGCCAACGTGGGCTTGCCGGGCACCTCGGGCTTCATCGGCGAATTCCTGACTCTGATCGGCACGTTCCAGGCCAACAACCTGGTCGCCTTCTATGCTAGCTTCGGCCTGATTCTTTCGGCGGCTTACGCGCTCTATCTTTACCGGCGGGTCATCTTCGGCGTGATCGAGAAAGCCAGCTTGATGACCATCGTCGACCTCGTGCCGCGCGAAATTGCGACTTTGCTGCCGCTTGGGCTCTTGGTGGTCTTCTACGGCGTGCACCCGCAGCCGATCATCGACGCGAGCGCGGCCTCGATCGACTCGCTGCTCAAAAGCTTCGGTGAGGCAATCACCGCAACCAAGACCGCGGGCCTATGATGGGTCGAATGCGCGCCGCCACTTTCGAGAACGAGTGATCTATGCACGAGACAGCCCTTTCTCTCCCGGTGGTTCTGCCCGAAGCGGTGCTGGCTCTCGGCACGCTGGCCCTCGTGCTCTATGGGGCCTTGCGTGGCGAGCGGGCCTATAATCTCGTCACCGAAATTTCGGTCGCGTTGCTTGGAGTCGTGTTCATTCTACTTATCGCCAAGAACCGGCCTATGGGGATCACGTTCTACGGCTCTTTCGCCGACGATGCGTTCACGCGCTTCATGAGCGGGCTCGCGCTGATCGGCTCGCTGGTGACGCTGCTCCTGTCGCTCGAGTTTATGCGCTCGGAACGGATCGCCGGGTTCGAATTCCCGGTCCTCATTCTCTTGTCAACGCTCGGCATGCTGATGCTGATCTCTGCCAACGACTTCATTGCGCTTTATCTCGGCCTCGAACTGATGAGCCTTGCGCTCTATGTCATCGCCGCCTATCGCCGCAATGATTTGCGCGCGACCGAAGCCGGCCTCAAATATTTCGTGCTCGGCGCACTGTCGTCCGGCATGCTGCTTTACGGCGCGTCGTTAATTTACGGCTACTCGGGCTCTGTGTCTTTCACTGCCGTCGCATCCGCGGTGCACGATCACAGCAGGATCGGTGTACTGTTCGGCCTCGTCTTTGTTCTGGCGGGCCTTGCTTTCAAGATATCGGCCGTGCCGTTCCATATGTGGACGCCTGACGTTTACGAGGGCGCGCCGACGCCCGTGACGACGTTCTTCGCCTCCGCCCCGAAGATCGCGGCGATGGCGGTGCTGGTGCGCGTTGCGTTCATCGCCTTTCCGGGGATCACCAACGACTGGCGTCAGATCCTGACTTTCGTGTCGATCGCCTCGATGGCGCTCGGGGCCTTCGCCGCAATTGGCCAGACCAACTTCAAACGACTGATGGCCTATTCCTCGATTGGCCATATGGGCTTCGCGCTTGTCGGACTTGCGGCTGGCACAGTCGAGGGCGCGCAGAGCGTCATCGTCTATATGGCGATCTATGTGGTGATGACGCTCGGGACCTTCGCCGCCATTCTCTCCATGCGGCGAGACGGCAAGGCGGTCGAGACCATCAGCGATCTTGCGGGGCTTGCGCGGACCGACTCGACGATGGCCTTTTTCCTGGCGACGATGATGTTCTCGCTCGCTGGAGTTCCGCCGCTCGCCGGCTTTTTCGCCAAGTTCTATGTGTTCGCCGCCGCCATCAAGGCCGATCTTTACGGCCTCTCCGTCATCGGCGTGCTCGCCAGCGCCGTCGGCGCATATTATTATCTGCGTATCGTCAAGCTAATGTATTTCGACGAGCCGGGCAAGGCGTTCGACCGCCCGGGAGTGGTGGTGCGAAGCGTGTTGGCGATCTCGGCGCTGCTGATCATCGTGTTCATGTTCGCCCCGTCGCCGCTCACCAACGCCGCGATGGCGGCGGCGCAATCCCTGTTTTGAACGCGGGTCCGGGGCGGGGGGCCGCAGGTTTCGAGTGGCGCGTCGATCGCCTCGATGCGATCGATTCAACCAGCGAGGAGGCGCGAAGGCGCGCACTTGCCGGCGATCCCGGGCGGCTCTGGATCGTCGCCAAAGAGCAGAGCGCCGGGCGCGGCCGGCGGGGGCGGACCTGGCTCTCGCCCAGGGGCAACCTCTACGCTAGCGCTTTGCTGATCGACCCCTGTCCGCCGGCGATCGCCGCCCAGCTCGGCTTCGTGGCGGGTGTCGCGCTCGCGCGCGCGGCCGAAGACCTCGGCGCGGCTGCGCGCCTCAAATGGCCGAATGATCTCGTCTCAGGGCGCGCAAAATGCGCCGGGCTTCTGGTTGAGGGCGTCTTGCTTCCTCGGAAGCGCCTCGCGTGCATCGTCGGCGTCGGCGTCAATTGCGAAAGCGCGCCTGAGGGCGTCGGATATCCGACAGCCAGACTGACCGACGGAGAGGGCCGCCCGGCAGACAGGGGCGCCCTCTTCCATCGTCTTGCGATCCGGTTTGACGAAGCCCTCGACCAATGGAAGGCAGGAACGGCGTTCGAGGCGATCCGTGCGTTCTGGCTCGACCATGCGGTCGAACGTGGCGAACGCATCCGGATCGAGAACGCCGGCGGCCGGCGCGAGGGGACTTTCGAAGGGCTTGACCCTGACGGCCGTTTGCTGTTTCGCGGGAAGAGCGGGATCGAAACGATCGAGGCCGCGGACCTCTGGATATTGCCTCAATCGGATGGCTCGCCCGTGGCGTCGTCGTCTGTTTCGCGCGCGCGGGAAGGCCGAACTTAGATGACGGACGACAGCGAATTTGTGTTCGCAGCGCTCGGGGGCTTGGGCGAGATCGGCATGAATTGTGCGCTCTACGGTTACGGTCCGCCGAAGAGCCGCCAATGGCTGATGGTCGATCTAGGGGTCGCGTTCGCGGGTGCCGACCTGCCGGGCGTCGATCTCATCATGCCCGACATCGGCTTCATCGAGAAGGTGAAGAAGGACCTCGTCGGCATCGTCATCACCCATGCGCATGAGGACCATATCGGCGCGCTCGCCGACCTCTGGCCGATGCTCGGGGCCACGGTCTACGCCTCGAATTTCGCCGCTGGACTCGCGGAGGCTAGGCGCCTCGGCGAACCTGGCGCGCCCAAGATTCCCATCCAGATCGTGAAGGCGGGCCAGCGGATCGCGATCGGGCCCTTCGACGTCGAATTCGTCGCCGTCGCCCATTCGATCCCGGAATGCACGGCGCTCGCGATCCGCACTCCGGCCGGAATGGTCGTCCACAGCGGCGACTGGAAGATCGACCCGACCCCGATCATCGGGCGCCCGACTGACGAGGCGCGGCTCAAGGCGCTCGGCGACGAGGGCGTGCTGGGCCTCGTCTGCGACTCGACCAATGTCCTGCGCGAGGGCGAGAGCCCCTCGGAGCGCGACGTCGCTGAGACGCTCGAGGGCCTCATCGCCAGGGCGAAGGGCAGGGTCGTCGTAACCACATTCGCCTCCAATGTCGTCCGCCTGCGCTCGGCCGCCGAGGCTGGTCTTAAGGCAGGACGGCAGGTCTGCATCCTCGGGCGCGCGATGGAGCGCGTCGTCGCGGTCGCGCGCGAGTGCGGCATGCTCGACGGCGTGCCGCAATTCCTCGGCATGGACGCGTTCGAGCGCCTGCCGCGCGACAAGATTCTCGCGCTCGCCACCGGCAGCCAGGGCGAGCCGCGCGCAGCGCTCGCCCGCATGTCCGAGGACGAGCATCCGACCGCGGAGCTGAGCCCCGGCGACACGGTCATCTTCTCCTCCCGCACCATTCCCGGCAACGAGAAGGCGGTCGGCAAGCTCGTCAACGCCTTCGTGTCCGCTGGCGTCGAGGTCATCACCGACCGCAACGCGCTGGTTCATGTATCGGGCCATCCGCGCCGGGCGGAGCTTGCGAAAATGTACGCCTGGCTGAGACCCCGGATCGCGGTGCCGGCGCATGGCGAACCTCTGCATTTGAGCGAGCACGCCGCCTTCGCCAGGGCGCAAGGGGTGCCGCAGGTCCTGCGCGTCTTCAATGGCGATCTGGTTCGCTTTGGGCCCGGCGATGTGGCCGCCATCGGGACGGTCGGCTGCGGGCGGCGGCTCAAAGACGGCGAGATCCTTCTGCCAGCCGAGGAGGACTGCGTCGCTCAGCGGCGCCGACTCGCCTTCGCTGGTGTCGTCTCGATCGCCATCGCGCTGACGCCGAAGGGCGAGATGGCGGGCGACCCGGACGTCATGATCGCCGGACTGCCCGAGCGCACGCGCGACGGCGCGGGCCTAGACGAGATCATCGATACGGCGATCTTCGAGACCTTCGAGGGCTTGCCCGGCGGCAAGCGTCGCGACGCCGATTTTCTGTCGAGCGCGATCGAGCGGGGCGTGCGCAACGCCGTCAACGGCGTCTGGGGTAAGAAGCCGCAGGTGCATGTGCTGATCGTGGAAGTCTGAGTGGGGAGTGGCGAGTGGGGAGTGGCGAGTGTTATTCGCCATTCGCTATTCGCTATTCGCTACTCGCCCCCCACCGCCACTCGCCATTCGCGGCTCGGTCAACAGGAGCCAGATCATGATCGGACGACTGAACCACGTCGCCATCGCCGTCCCCGACCTCGAGAAGGCGGCGAGGACTTACCGCGAGACGCTGGGCGCGCGCGTATCGGCTCCAACCGACGAGCCGGATCACGGCGTGACGGTCGTATTCGTCGAGCTCCCCAACACCAAGATCGAGCTCCTCCATCCGCTCGGCGAGAAGTCCCCGATCGCGAAATTCCTGGAACGCAATCCGGACGGGGGCATGCATCACCTCTGCTACGAGGTCGAGGACATCATCGCTGCGCGCGACCGGCTCAAGGCCGCAGGCGCGCGCGTGCTTGGCGACGGGGAGCCGAAAATCGGCGCTCACGGCAAGCCGGTGCTATTCCTGCATCCGAAGGACTTTGACGGCACGCTGGTGGAGATCGAGCAGGTGTGAGGTTGGCGACGGGCATCGCCCTGACGCCGCTCTTCCTCATCCGCGCGGCAAGACCGCTCACGCTTGCCTTCGTCCAATATACGCTCTGCGGCGCACTCGCCGCGGCCTCCTCGATGGCGCTCGAAACCGTCCAGCCGCAGCCTTCGTCGAGGCGGCGCCCTCGATCCCTGTTCGCTACGCCTGCCGGCCGAAGCGGCGCTGATCCTGTCGCTCGAAAGCTTGTTCGCGGCGATTGCGGGGGCCGCCCTCTCGGCGAACGGCTGACGCCCGTCGGCGCGATCGGATGCCTGCTGATCCTGATCGGCGCCGTCGCGGTCGAGCTGGCGCCTGCGTTCGCGCGAAGGTCCGCCGCGCAGGCATGACCGCGGCGCCGACGCTTCAGCGTTCGCGCAATTGCCAGCCTAAGCCGTCGGCGGTGGGCTTGCAAAAAAATGCGAATGGAAGATGATGTTGGTTAATTCCGAGAATCAAAATTTTCAGTCGCACGGACCGGGAGGAGAGCAATGAGCATCGAGGCATATGTAAAACATAGCTCGCACGTCAAGGTCGCGACAGCCAGCCTGATCGGCACTGCGATTGAGTGGTACGACTTCTTTCTGTACGGAACCGCAGCGGCCCTGATTTTCAACAAGCTGTTCTTCCCCACTTTCGATCCGTGGATAGGCACGCTGCTGGCGTTCGCCACTTACGCGCTGGGTTTCGTGGCGCGGCCACTGGGTGGCGTGGTGTTCGGCCATTACGGCGACACCATGGGCCGCAAGACCATGCTTTATCTCACTCTGTTCATCATGGGCCTGGCGACGGCGGTGATCGGCCTGTTGCCGACCTATGAAACGGTCGGCGCTTGGGCGGCGGTCCTTCTTGTCGCGTGCCGGCTCATCCAGGGTTTCGGCCTCGGCGGCGAGTGGGGCGGCGCCGTGCTGATGGCGGTTGAACATGCGCCCGAAGACCGGCGCGGCTTCTACGGAAGCTGGCCGCAACTCGGAGCGCCGCTCGGACTGGTGCTGGGGACGCTGGTTTTTTCCATCGTTTCGGCGACGATGAGCAACGCCGACTTCCTTGATTGGGGATGGCGCCTTCCCTTCCTGTTCAGCATCGTCCTGGTGATCGTCGGATTGTGGATACGGTTCACCCTCGCCGAATCGCCGGAATTCCAGAAGGTAAAGGACGCCAAGCAAGAAGCCAGGATGCCGATCATCGAAGCGATCCGGATGTATCCGAAGAACATCCTGCTGGCGATGGGCGCGCGCTTCGCGGAGAACGGCTTCTTCTATATTTACGCGACGTTCGTGCTGGCCTACGCCACGCAGGCGCTCGGAATGAACAGGCAGGACATTCTAAACGGCGTCCTGATCGGCGCGCTCTTCGAAACTGCCACGATACCCGCGTTCGGCGCGCTCTCGGATGCCCTGGGGCGGCGGCCTGTTTACGTTTTCGGCGCCGTGTTCTCCGCGCTCATGTCGTTCCCCTTGTTCATGCTGCTCGGAACGAAAACGCCAGAGCTCGCCTGGATCGCGATCGTTCTCGGTCTGGCCGTCGGGCATGCCGCGATGTATGGCCCGCAGGCGAGCTTCTTCGCCGAACTTTTCGGCACCAAAGTCCGCTATAGCGGCGTGTCGCTCGGCTATAACCTTGCGTCGATTTTCGCCGGCGCCCTGTCGCCGCTGATCGCCACCTCGCTGATGGCGGCGTACAAGCCGCAAACTTGGCCGATCTCGGTTTACATGATCATTCTGGCGGTGATCACGGTGGTGTCGGTATATTTCGCGTCGGAGACGCGCCAGCGCCCTGCACCTGGAGGACTTGCAGCGCCTCGTTTAGGCGCATAGCGCGCCTGGTGGAAGGCAAAGCCGACCGGAAGCCGCCGATTTTCGAATGAACAGCGAGACAGAGCGAGGCGGCGCCGACTCCTGCGGGCAAAACGGCGCCGGGAGAAACAATGACGACGCATCCGGTTTTGGCGTTTCTCAGGCGCAACGAAAAGGGCAAGGTCGTCTCCGCCGCCGAGGCAGTCCAGCTCATCCGCGATGGCGACACGCTGGCGACCGGCGGGTTCGTCGGGATCGGTTTCGCCGAGGAGATCGCGATTGCGCTCGAGGAGCGCTTTCTCGCCGACGCCGCCCCGCGCGGTCTCACCCTCGTCTATGCGGCGGGGCAAGGCGACGGCAACACGAAAGGCCTCAACCACCTCGGGCACGAGGGCCTGGTGCGGCGGGTGATCGGCGGCCACTGGGGCTTATGTCCGAGACTGCAGAAGATGGCGATCGACGGCGTCATCGAGGCCTACAACCTGCCGCAGGGCGTCATCACCCACCTATTCCGCGACATCGCCGCGCACCGCCCGGCGCACGTCACCCGCGTCGGCATGGAGACCTTCGTCGATCCTAAGAACGGCGGCGGCAAGCTCAACGCGAAAACGACCGAGGACATCGTCGAGCGGGTGAGCCTCGGCGGCGATGAGTGCCTCGCCTACAAGACCTTCCCCATAGATGTCGGGATCATCCGAGCCACCACAGGCGACGCCGAAGGCAACCTCACCATGGAGAAGGAGGCGCTGACGCTCGAGGCGCTCGCCATCGCCATGGCTGCCCACAATTCCGGCGGCATCGTTATCGCCCAGGTCGAACGCGTCGCCGAAAGCGGCAGCCTCAACCCGCGGCAGGTGAAGATTCCCGGAATCCTCGTCGATTGCGTCGTCGTCGCGCGTCCGGAGCACCATTGGCAGACCTTCGGCACCCAGTACAATCCCGCCTACAGCGGCGAGATCCGGGTGCGCGCCGGCTCGCTGCCGCCGATGGCGATGAGCGAGCGCAAGGTCATCGCCCGCCGCGCCGCCTTCGAGCTCAAGACGAACGGCGTCGTCAATCTCGGCATCGGCATGCCCGAGGGAGTCGCGGCGGTCGCCAATGAGGAGAAGATCATCGACCTCATTACGCTGACCGCCGAGCCGGGGGTCGTCGGCGGCGTGCCGGCGAGCGGGATCGACTTCGGCGCGGCGACCAACACCCAGGCGATCATCGATCAGCCCTACCAGTTCGACTTCTACGACGGCGGCGGGCTCGACGCGGCCTTTCTCGGCCTCGCCCAGGTCGACCGGCGCGGCAATCTCAACGTCAGCAAGTTCGGCCCCAGGCTCGCCGGCGCCGGCGGCTTCATCAACATCAGCCAGAACGCCAAGGAGGTGATTTTTGTCGGCACCTTCGGCGCCGGGAGGCAGAAGGTCGGCGCGCGCGAGGGCAGGCTTGTCATCGACGAAGAGGCCCCGCACCGCAAGTTCGTGCAGGATGTCGAGCACCTGACATTCAGCGGCGCCTATGCCGGGCAGCGCGGCCAGAACGTGCTCTACGTGACCGAGCGCTGCGTCTTCGCACTGAGGCCCGAGGGGCTCGAGCTCGTCGAGGTCGCGCCCGGAATCGACATCGAGCGCGACATCCTCGCCCGGATGGACTTCAAGCCGCTCATCCCCCGCGACCCGGCCGAGATGGACGCGCGCATTTTCCACCCCGAGCCGATGGGCCTGCGCGACGATCTCGTCGGCATCCCGCTCGATCAGCGGCTCACCTACGACCCGCTGCAAAACGTGTTCTTCGTCAATTTCGAGCGCTTTTCGGTGCGCAGCCGCGACGACATCGAGGCGATTGAGAAAATGGTCGAATCGATCCTCGAGCCGGTCGGCGAGCGCGTCTACGCTATCGTCAACTACGACAACTTCACCATCCTGCCCGAACTGCTCGACGAATACACCACCATGGTGCGAAAGCTGGTCGACCGCTTCTATTCAGGCGTCTCGCGCTATACGACGAGCGGCTTCCTGCGGATGAAGCTCGGCGAGTCGCTCGAGAAGCGCGGCGTCGCGCCGCACATTTTCGAAAGCGCCGCACAGGCGCGCAAGGACTGGCGCGAGGAGACGCGGTAGACGTCAAGAAGCTGATCCTTGAGGCTGTTGCAGAAAGCCACGGTCGGGCTGTAAGCGGATCAAAGCAGAGGATCTAAGCTGGCTCTATAACAGACGCATCGATTGCCCGACTCAAGGTCACGCTCCCGTGAGGTCAAACCCAAGGTGTTGCGTCGCCTGGAAGTTCCTTTCGCCATAAGGCTCGACCGCCTGCATTTGACGCTGCAGGCCGCTATGGGCTGGACGAACAGCCATCTCTTTGAGTTCAGCGTCGGCGATGGCAGATGGGGCATTCCCGATCCGGACTGGGACGAAAATCCG
>Ga0209040_10002672_pt1 | contig 13870 bp, 8 predicted proteins | sample BogFormECP12_OM3_FD_188240 | JGI IMG/M metagenome (GOLD analysis project Ga0209040, IMG submission 188240) | Bog forest soil microbial communities from Calvert Island, British Columbia, Canada - ECP12_OM3 (SPAdes) (version 2) | ecosystem: Environmental > Aquatic > Freshwater > Wetlands > Bog ...
AAGGACCGCGTCGACGACGCGCTGCATGCGACCCGCGCAGCGGTCGAAGAAGGCATCGTGCCGGGCGGCGGCGTCGCCTTGGCCCGCGCCGCGCTGATCCTCGCCACGTTGAAGGCGGACAACGACGACCAGCGCTTCGGCATCGAGATGGTCCGCAAGGCAGCGCATACCCCGTTACGCCAGATCGCCGAGAATGCCGGTGAGGACGGCGCGGTGATCTCGGGTAAGGTGCTCGACAAGCATGAGTACGGCTGGGGCTTCGATGCCCAGACCGGCGAGTTCAAGGACATGGTGAAGTCCGGCATCGTTGACCCGACCAAGGTCGTGCGCGTGGCGCTCCAGCATGCGGCATCGGTGGCGGGCCTGATGATCACAACTGAGGCCATGGTGGCCGAGCGGCCAGAGAAGCGGCCATCGCCCAGTATGTCACCGGGTGGCGGTATGGGAGGTATGGGGGATATGGACTATTGACAGCTATCCAAGCTGCGCCGTTCGGCGTTGCCGGCCTAATAGGCCCCAGCTCTTATGAGGCCGCATTGGAGCGGAGGTCACAAAGCGCACGGCATCCGACCCGATATCAGTCGGACGCCGGTTTTGCTCCGATCCAAAACGGGGGATCACACTACTCGTCTCTGAGAACTGTGTTATCAGATTGAGCTTGCCACACATGAAACGGAGGCGGCCGTGGCCAAAGGGCAAAAGCGATCGAACCGAGAAGCCAAGAAACCCAAGAAGACCGCTGCCGACAGACTTAAGGTGGGCGTGACGACGCCCGACCCTCAAACCGCGCGTGCTGGCTACAAGGACCCTCCGAAGAAGTCGTAGCATCGGAAGAATGCGGTTCGTCGGCTCGTTCATGGAGTGAATAACAGTCTGGCGTTGGTGATGGAGGTCATCCGAGTTCCGACTGAACCGGAATGGCACGCCTTCCACGAACTCTAGCGCGTCACGATCGGCACGTGGGCATCGAGATCGTACGCAAGGCGGCGCTGACGCGAGGAATCGACCTCGCCCTCTGTGGGAAATCAGCCTTACCCGATGCTGATGAAGAAGCCTTCAGGCATGAAGCCTCTGGGCTCATGATTTGTTAGGAACACTCGATGGGCAGGCCCGAACTCGGCACCAAGTGTACCTGTGCTGGTTGCAATGAGCGCTTCTACGACTTGAATAGGTCGCCTGCGAGGTGTCCGAAGTGCGGCGCCGAGCGGCCGCCGGACACGCCTCGTATGCCCCGGCCACCTCGCGGCACGTTAGGCAACAGGTTTCAAACTCGGCAGCCGGCTGCGGTCGCTGCCGCAGATGATGACCTAGAGCCCGTGGACGCTTCCGAAGCGGTGGACGATGATGACGCTGTCGAAAGCGACGACGACACCGATGCTGATATTGAAATCGATCCCGATCTCGCGAAGGCGACCGACTGAGTTTTCCAGGAGCCGCACATGATCAGACAGACGCTGCGTCGGCCGTCGCTCAAGATTACTCGGCACACAAATCAAACCCGGTCAAGCAGCTTCAGCTTCGAGGTATGGAGCCCATTCACAGCCGATTATCAGCCGGTGGAGTCAATCGAGGCTGGGCTGCGGCGCGTCGATCAGCTTGCCGGCGTGATCTGTCAGATGTGGTTGCAGCGACATCCGATGCAGAACGCCCTTACAGACACACCCAACGCAGACAACTCCGATACCGCCGAGTGGGCAGAGTTCCGCATCAACGCGACGACCTACCGCACTTACGACACACGCCGACACGATAGCCGAGGCTGGGCGAGGGCAACCGGCTTGACCCATGCCACCGAAGCGACCTGCGGCAGGGTAGGCTATGCGCTGCCGAGGTCAAGCGTGCCGTGACAGCCGACGAAACCGCAAAGTCAAGCAGCCGATGGCCGGGAAGAGACCCCGCGCAAGCCGGCTCAACCTTCGTCACGCTAAGCTGGCTGCTGGCATCGTCTGGTGGAGACACTGTGGAGGTGGAGGACTCATTCCGCGCGGCCTTGGCGGCTTGCCTGGCGACGAGGGCCAGCATGTCTATCTGGCGCAACCGCTCACGGCGAAGGATGACACGGCCGGCGCGGACGCAGGAAGCGGGCGCGAGGGCCAGAAATCCGTTCGGCGTGGAGATTCCAGTCTTCCCTGCAGTCGACACTCTAAATTTCGAATTGATCCTGACGACGGCGGCATCAAGCGACATTGACGCTGCCGGGCGGGCAGCGCACTTCCTCGGAGTTGCGACCGCCTCTTAGCCGTGAATTGGCTACCTGCTGCACTGTCTCGTTGGCCATAGCGGTCGTCGGCACGAAAAGTTCCGCCAACAGCTTGAATTCGATGTCGCGGCGTCCCAAATAGTTGGCACTCCCAGGACCAGAGTGCCAGATGAGCAGCGCCTGAAGTTTGCTGCACTCGAAGGTGGTACTGTACGGAGTTGGTCTAGATCACGTGGTACTGTGAACCCGAAGGGAGATTGCTTGTGGCATATTTCTCGGGCCTCTTGAGGACCGTTCAGCGCCATTCTGACGGTGATTCTTACCTGGAATATTTCGTCCCACCCATCGTAATTCCAGGTTTGGTCATAGCCGCGGTTGTCATCGTTGCTGCATGTCGATGGTGGTGATAACCCAGCTACCGCCGAGTTCAAGGACATGGCAAAGCCCGGCATCATCGACCCCACGAAGGTGGTGCGGTCCGCGTTGCAGCACGCCGCGTCGGTCGGTTCGCTGATTGATCACCACGGAGGCGATGGTGGGCGAGCGGCGGGAGTAATCCGCCGCCGGCAATGGATCATCCAACGGTATTGGTGATTCGGGCTACTGAGCAAAGCGTGCGACGATCCAGCACGAGCCGCGTTGTACGCTCACAGGAGAGGAGGGTCCGATGGTGGATCAGGATGCACCCGATCCGCAGTTTGACGCAACGACCGCTCGCCTGTTGCGCCGCGAGGCATTACGCCGCGCAACGCAGGAATTGAACACGACATCCGCGCCAGGGCTTGAAGAAGCTCTGGCGCGGATCTCGGCTGAAGTCACGGCCGATGCCGCCGAAGCCAGGGAGACCGCCCACAACAGGACCCGGCCGGAACCTATCCAAAGGCCGCCAGGATAGGACCAATCCTGCATGGCGCATGAGATCATTTGTCTCGTCCAGGCGTTCAAGGCCGGTCGCCTGCCGGCACCGTTCGAGTAGACATGAAGGCGCAGAAGAGTTGTGAGTCGGGCTCATCGGTTAGAAATTGGCCTGATCAGCGGAAAGCATTGGCTTGATTACTCGCGTCCGCCGCGCTCTCGATCGCGCATCGTCGACCTCGCCCTGGGATAGTCGGAAACCTGTTCGCGAAGAGGCGCGAAGCCTCGCGGCCGCCCAATCGGTAACGCCGGAGCCGACCAAGGGCCGTCCATTGTCTGGCCGGCTCGCCGACAATGGTACCGTGCTGCTCCACGCCTATCGGACGATCGCCAGATCGATCGATGAAGACCGCGCCATTACGCCAGCGGCTGAATGGCTGGTCGACAACTACTACGTTGTCGAGCGCCATATTCGTGAAATCCGCTCAGCTCTCCCGCCTGGTTACTACCGGCAACTGCCGAAGCTGGCTGATGGGCCGTTCGTGGGATACCCGCGTGTGTTCGGTGTGGCCTGGGCGTTCGTCGCACATACCGACAGCCACTTCGACAGCGAGATGTTGTCCCGCTTCGTGCGTGCCTACCAGGAGGTGCAGCCGCTGACAATTGGCGAGCTGTGGGCAATCGCCATAACGCTGCGGATCGTTCTGGTCGAGAATCTCAGGCGGCTCGCCGAACTGATCATGCACAGCAGCACGGCGCGGCGGGAGGCGGATGATTCTGCGGATCGCCTTTTGGGTGCTGGCGGACGCCCTGCTGAGGCAGCGTCGGTCGTGCTCGCGGAGCGCGACGGAACAGCCCTGCCCGACGCGTTCGCCGTCCAGCTCGTCCACAGGCTGCGCGACCAGGATCCCAGAATCACCCCGGCGCTGACATGGCTCGACCAGCACCTTGCGGCGCAAGGATCGACGGCGGACGCGGTCGTGCACGACGAACACCAAAGGCAGGGTGCCGGCGTCGTGAGCGTCCGCAACATCATCACCAGCATGCGCTTGATCTCCGATGTCGATTGGCCCGAGCTGTTCGAGCGCGTCAGCCTCGTGGACGAAGTGCTCGCCACTGGCAGCCAGTTTCGGGACATGGACTTCCCGACACGCAATCTCTATCGCAGCGCTATCGAGGAACTGGCACGGGGGGCCCGTCGCACCGAGCTCGACGTCGCCCACGCTGCTATCCTGGCAGGGAAGCAGCCCTCATGCGCGCCGTTGGGCGTCGAGGAGGACCGCCGCGGCGATCCAGGCTATCACCTTCTCGACGGCGGACGCCGCGCATTCGAGACTGCGATCGGCTTCCGACCGCCGCCAAGTGCCTGGCCCGGACGATTGAGCCGGAGGCTTGGCATCGGCGGTTACGTTGGCGCCGGCGTTACAGTCGCCGCGGCCCTGCTCGCAATACCGATCGTCACGCTGCACACCCAGGGTCTCAACCTGGCATGGCTCTGCCTGCTCGGCATCGTTGGTGTGGTGCCCGCCATCGACGCGGCTGTGGCGCTGGTGAACCGTTTTGTGACGCGCGGGTTCGGTGCGACAGCACTGCCTGCTTTGGAACTCCGCAATGGTGTGCCCACACATCTGCGTACGATCATAGCAGTGCCGACAATGCTTGCGATGGCCGAAGCGATTGAACAACAGATCGAGCGTCTCGAGGTCCACCATCTTGCAAGCCCGGAAGGAGAGCTGCATTTCGCTCTGCTCTCCGACTGGCTCGATGCGGCGACGCCGCGCGTCGATGGCGATGAGGCACTGTTGGAAACGGCGGTGGCCGGTATTGCCCGGCTCAATCAGCGCTATGGCCCGGCTCCTGGCGGTGACCGCTTTATGCTGCTTCACCGCCGGCGGGTTTGGAACGCCAGCGAAGCGCGATGGATTGGCTGGGAACGCAAGCGCGGCAAGCTGCACGAACTGAACCGGTTACTCCGCGGTGCGACGGATACCAGCTTCCTCGGCCTCGACCGACCGTCTCCGAAGATTCCCACTGGGGTTCGCTACGTCATCACACTCGACGCCGACACCAGGCTGCCTCGCGATACGGTCCGCCGGCTGATCGGCAAGATGGCGCACAAGCTCAACCAGCCGTACTTCGATGCCACCAGCGGCCGGGTGGCGACAGGCCATGCTGTGCTGCAGCCGCGGGTCACACCGTCACTGCCGGTCGGCCGCGAGGGTTCGCTGTTCCAGCGCGTCTTTTCCAGCATGACCGGCATCGACCCTTATGCCGCTGCCGCATCCGACGTCTACCAGGATCTGTTCAGCGAAGGTTCTTATGCCGGCAAGGGCATTTATGACATCGACGCCTTCGAGGCAGCACTCGCTGGCCGGGTGCCAGAATCGACCCTGCTGAGCCACGATCTGTTCGAGGGCATCTTCGCCCGCGCAGGTCTCGCATCCGATATCGAGGTGGTCGAGGATTTTCCAGCCCGCTACGACGTCGCTGCGAGGCGCCACCACCGCTGGGCGCGCGGCGATTGGCAGTTGCTACCCTGGGTGCTCGGGCACGGGCCTGCTGCTGGCAAAGATCGCATACGGGGCGCCGTTCCGGCGATCGGCCGCTGGAAGATGGTAGACAATCTGCGGCGAACATTATCGGCACCGGCCTGCATGCTGGCCTTGCTTGCGGGCTTGGTGCTGCCGTTCACCGCTGCGTCGGTGTGGATCGCCTTCATCCTACTGACGATCGTGCTGCCTACCCTCATACCTGTCGCCGCCACCGTCCTGCCACGCCGCGCAGGCATCACGCCAGGCAGCCATCTCGGTGCACTTGATTCCGATCTGCGCACGGCACTTGCTCAGTCGGCGCTCACCATCACTTTCGTGGCACACCAGGCATGGCTGATGGGCGATGCGATCGCGCGGACCTTGGTGCGGTTGCTCGTCACGCGCCGGCATCTCCTCGAATGGGTTCCAGCGGCGCAGGCAACGATAAGTCCCCGCCTCGACCTCGTTGGCTTCTATCGCGTCATGGTCAGCGGCGTCGGTCTCGGCGTACTGGCCGCGCTGCTCTCCCTGCTGACGAGGCATGGCACGTGGCCCTGGGCAATGCCTCTCGCTTCGATCTGGATTGCCTCGCCGGCGATCGCGCGCTGGACCAGCCGGTCGCCCAGGATTTCTGGACATATGTCCGTGTCGGCCACCGACGCCCACGCCCTGCTACTGATCGCACGGCGAACCTGGCGGTTCTTCGAGACCTTCGTGACCGCGTCCGACCATATGCTGCCGCCGGACAATTTCCAGGAAGATCCGGCGCCCGTGCTGGCGCACCGAACCTCACCGACCAATCTCGGCCTGTATCTCCTTTCCGTCGCATCCGCACGCGATTTCGCATGGCTGGGAACCACCGAAGCGGCGGAACGGCTGGAGGCGACTCTGGCCACCATGGGCAACCTCTCGCGGTTCCGCGGTCATTTCTACAACTGGTACGACACAAGCGACCTGCGCACGCTTGATCCGCCCTATGTCTCAACTGTCGACAGCGGAAACCTGGCGGGCCACCTGATCGCGCTGGCCAATGCCTGCCATGAGTGGACCATCCTGGCGCCAACCGCTACGCAGCGCATGGCCGGAATCGCCGACGCGATCGACCTCGCCCGCGAAGCCGCAGACCTGTTGCGCGACGGACGGCGCACCCAAACCGTGACGTGGCATCAGATCGATGACACACTCGCCACTCTTTCGGCGAGCGCATGTCACGCCGGGCAGGATGATTCACGCATTGCGGAGGATCTGACTGACCTTGCTGCGCAGGTCGAGATGTCGGCAGACATCGCATCGGCATTCGCAAGCGAACGCGGCGACGACGCAGGCGCGGACATGCTGTTCTGGCTGGCCGCGGCGCACCACTCGATCGAGAGCCATCGACGGGACGTCTGTCAGTCACCGGAGGCCGCCAAAGCCCTTGCAGCGCTCCTCGCATCGCTTGCAACGACAGCGAGGACCATGACGCTCGAAATGCGCTATGATTTTCTGCTCGATCCCGAGCGCAAACTGCTCTCGATTGGCTATCGGGTGGCCGACGGCGCCCTTGACCCGAGCTGTTACGATCTTCTCGCCTCCGAGGCGCGGCTCGCGAGCTTCATCGCGATCGCCAAGGGCGATGTTGCAGCCCGCCACTGGTTCCACCTCGGGCGTGCGGTCACACCGATCGCGCATCGCGCCGCGCTGATCTCGTGGTCCGGATCGATGTTCGAATATCTCATGCCCTCGCTGATCATGCGGTCGCCGACGGGGAGCCTCTTGGAGGAGACGAGCCGGCTGATCGTGCGACGGCAGGTCGGCTACGCCAAGTCGCTCGGCATACCCTGGGGGATTTCGGAAGCGGCGTACAACATTCGCGACCTTACACTGACCTACCAATACTCGAATTTCGGGGTTCCCGGCCTCGGGCTGAAGCGCGGCTTGGGCGAGAACGCCGTGGTAGCACCGTACGCGACAGCGCTTGCAAGCATGGTCGAACCGTCGGCCGCGGCACGCAATTTCGCGCGGCTCGCCAGCGTTGGTGCACGGGGTCAATACGGATACTACGAAGCGCTGGACTATACACCGAGCAGGTTGCCGGAGAATGCCAGCGTGGCGATCGTGCGCGCGTTCATGGCACATCATCAGGGTATGACCATCGTGGCCATCGCCGATGCGCTACTGGATGGCGCGATGCGCACTCGGTTCCATGCCGAACCGATGGTGCAGGCGGCCGAGTTGCTGCTACAGGAGGGCGCGCCACGCGATGTCGCCGTGGTGCGCCCCTGGGCCGCGGACGCGAAATCGGATGGCAAGGTGCAACAGACCGGACAGCATAGTGGCCGGCGATTGACCGGCGTGCATACCGCGGCGCTCACCACGCACCTGCTGTCCAACGGCCGCTACACGGTGATGCTGACGGCCGCCGGCTCGGGGTACAGCCGCTGGCGTGACCTGGCCGTCACGCGCTGGCGCGAGGATGCCACCTGCGACGACTGGGGTTCCTATATTTTCCTCGGGGACGTCGCTAGTGGCGAGGTGTGGTCGGCTGGCTTCCAGCCGAGCGGCATCGAGCCGGATGCCTATGAAGTCACCTTCAACGAGGATCGCGCCGAACTCGTCCGATACGATGGGCCCCTGACAACCTCGCTTGAGGTGCTCGTTTCGGCCGAGGATGATGCCGAAGTGCGCCGAGTTTCAATCGCGAATACAGGCAATCGGACGCGTGAGATCGACGTGACGTCCTATGCGGAACTGGTGCTAGCGCCGCAGGCCGACGATGTCGCGCATCCAGCGTTCATGAAGCTGTTCGTTGCTACCGAGTATCTCGCGGCGCAGGGGACGCTCCTGGCAACGCGGCGGCGACGTGCGCCGAGCGAACCGGAAATCTGGGCGGCTCATTTGGCGATCGTGGATGGCGAGGTGGTAGGGAAGCCGGAAGTGGAAACTGATCGGGCTCGATTCCTCGGCCGGTGCCACAGCATCCACCGGCCAATCGCGATGACAGATGGCCGGCCCTTGTCCAACACGGTCGGAACAGTCCTCGATCCGATCTTCGCCCTGCGCCGCCGTGTGCGGGTTGCGCCGGGCGCCACCGTGCGCATTGCGTTCTGGACGGTGGTTGCTGCATCACGTGAGGCGGTACTCGATATCGTCGACAAGCATCGCGATGCCGCGGCATTCGAGCGAGCTGCCACACTGGCGTGGACCCAGGCGCAGGTACAGCTCCATCATCTCGGCATCGCTCCGGGCCAAGCGGGACTGTTCCAGCGTGTTGCCGGTCACCTGTTGAGCGCCGGACCGACGATGCGACCTTCCTCCGCCACCATTTTGCGCGGTTCAGGGGGCCAGTCGAGCCTCTGGCCCATGGGCATTTCCGGTGACCTGCCGATCGTGCTGCTGCGCATCGCCGACATCGAGGACCTCGACATCGTCCGCCAGCTGCTGCAGGCGCACGAGTACTGGCGGATGAAGCAGTTCCCCGTGGATCTGGTAATCCTGAACGAGCGCGCGTCTTCCTATGTTCAGGATCTACAGCTCGCGATCGAAACCCAGGTCCGCGTAAGCAAGTCAGGACCGCCGATCGGCGAGGAGCGACGGCTGGGGCGGATCTTTGTCCTGCGGGCCGACCTGATTTCGCCGGAATCCCGCTTGTTGCTCGCGTCGGTTGCACGGGTCGTACTGGTTGGGCAGCGCGGATCCCTCGCCGATCAGCTCGACCGTGTGCCGGAACCCGAGGAGGCTGCTTGGTCTACACGAAGCCCCGCGACAGCCCCCACAATGCCGCCGACTGCGCTGCCGCAGCCAGCGCTCGAGTTCTACAACGGGCTCGGCGGATTCGCGAAGGACGGGCGGGAATACGTGGCAATCCTTGGGCCAGGCCAAGCGACGCCAGCACCCTGGATCAATGTCATCGCCAATCCTGTCTTCGGGTTTCAAGTCGCGACAGAGGGCAGTGGCTTCACCTGGTCGGTCAACAGCCGTGAGAACCAGCTCACGCCGTGGTCGAACGATCCGGTCAGCGACCGTCCCGGTGAGGTGTTCTATCTACGCGACAACGACACGGGTGACCTGTGGTGTCCCACGGCACTCCCGATTCGCGACAACGACGCCACCTACGTGGCGCGGCATGGCTGGGGTTACAGCCAATTCGAGCATGCCGCCCACGGCATCGCTGCCGAACTGCTGCAGTACGTCCCACTCGACGATCCGATCAAGATCTCGCGCCTGACGTTGCGCAACACATCGCAGCGTACCCGGCGCCTATCGCTGACCGCCTATGCGGAGTGGGTGCTGGGTCCATCACGGACTGCCTCGGCGCCTTTCGTGGCGACCGAGCTCGACCCGGGCACCGGCGCGATGTTCGCGCGCAATCCTTGGAATGCAGCCTTCGGATCACGCGTCGCCTTCCTCGATCTGGCCGGGCGCCAAACGGATTGCACGGGTGACCGGCGGGAATTCATAGGACGCAATGGGTCATTGGAGAGCCCAGCGGCTCTCAACGGCACGGTCCCACTGACGAATACGGTGGGCGCCGGTCTCGATCCCTGCGGCGCGCTGCGGACCACGATCGTGCTGCCGCCGAACGGCCGCGCGGAGATTGTATGTTTCCTCGGCGAGGCCGCCAGCGCGAGCGACGCACGGATGCTGATCACCCGCTATCGCACGGCGGATCTCGATGCCGTACTTGCCGCGGTCAGTCATCACTGGGCCGCTACGCTCGGCGCGGTCCAGGTGAAGACCCCAGACCGTGCAATGGACATCATGCTGAACGGCTGGCTGCTGTATCAGACGCTGGCCTGCCGGATCTGGGCCCGCTCGGGGTTCTATCAAGCGAGCGGTGCCTACGGCTTTCGTGACCAGTTGCAGGACGGCATGGCGCTGGTTGCCGCCCAGCCCGCAATGACGCGAGAACACCTGCTTCGCGCCGCGGCGCGACAGTTTATCGAGGGTGACGTGCAGCACTGGTGGCTGCCGCATTCGGGTCAGGGCGTACGCACGCGCATCTCCGATGACCGGGCGTGGCTGGCCTACACGGTCTCGCATTACGTCGGTGCAACTGAAGATGCCGCGGTGCTGGACGAGTTGGTCCCCTTCCTGGAAGGTCAGCTCCTGCATGCCGACGAACACGACAGTTTCTTCCACCCGACCGTATCCGACGAGGTCGGCACGCTGTTCGAACACTGTGCCCGTGCTCTCGATGCCAGCCTCCAGGTCGGCCGTCACAGGTTGCCGCTGATCGGCACCGGCGACTGGAACGATGGCATGAACCGTGTCGGCGCACTCGGCCAGGGCGAGAGCGTCTGGCTCGGCTGGCTGCTCTACGCGGCGCTCAACGCGTTTGCACCCTTGGCCGATACACGAGGCGACTTGGCTCGCGCCGCGACATGGCGAAAGCACGCCGACGCGCTGAAAATGGCGCTGGAGCAGGAGGCCTGGGACGGCGAATGGTATCGGCGCGCCTGGTTCGACGACGGCACACCGCTCGGCTCGGCGACTGATCAGGAGTGCCGGATCGACTCGATTTCACAGTCGTGGGCCGCACTCTCGGGCGCAGCCGACAGCGGCCGTGCGGAGCGCGCCATGGCGGCCGTCGAGCGCGAGTTGATCCGGCCATCGGATCAAGTGGCATTGCTGTTTACGCCGCCATTCGACAAGTCGCCTGTGGATCCTGGCTACATCAAGGGGTACCCGCCAGGCATTCGCGAAAACGGCGGGCAGTACACGCATGCGGCGCTGTGGTCGGTTATGGCTTTCGCCGCACTCGGCAATGGCGACAAGGCAGCCTCACTGTTCTCGCTGCTCAATCCCATCAATCACGCGCTTACGCGTTCCGATGTGCACCGTTACAAGGTGGAACCCTATGTCATCGCCGCCGACGTCTATGCCACTCCGCCACATGTCGGACGCGGCGGCTGGACATGGTACACCGGCTCAGCAGGATGGATGCAGCGGGCCGGCGTCGAGAGCATCCTCGGGCTGCGCCTGGAAGGCGACATCCTGCACCTCAATCCTTGCATCCCGAAGACTTGGCCCCGCTACGAGATGATGGTGCGGTTCCGCTCGGCGCAATACACGATTCTGATCGAGAATTCCGACCATGTCGGTAGAGGGATCGTGGGAGCCACTGTCGATGGGATTGCGATCGAAGAGGGACCTTTTAGTTTGAAGCTGCTGGATGACGGCGCCACCCATCATGTTTTGGTGCTGCTCGGTTGATGCTCCGATGGGGCTGGCGATAATCCGGTTGGGGAGGAGAAGCATCGATGGTGGCCGAATGCGCTCGATGGTCCCGGCTGGAGCTCCCGGCGTTTCCCCTGACTGCCATTAGGACGCATCCGGTCGTGCCAACCAGCCAAACCCTGTTGCATTACAGTCGTGGACATCACCAACTGGGTGGTGTGTTCTTCCGAAAGCACATCAGATTTCGACACGCCTACTATGCCAGGGGGCATCTCGTGTCGGCCACCTATTGCGGCGACGTCCGTCAGCTGCATGCAGGCAGCAATTACGCCGCGATCGACTTCTTCTGGAACGGACTGCTTGGCACGTACCGTAGTCCCGACGGCGACGTGCGTCGATCAATCTATCCAACCTTATATCGGAGACTGCACAGACCCATGTGCGATGTCTCCGATGGGATGCATCAGATAATGTCAATTGATTTTCATGCTGCCAGATCCAGGCCACGTCTGAACGAATTGCCTCTCGCCCGGCAACGCAGTGGCACCTAGACATGGACCTCGGCACCCGGCTGACGATCTTCCTGAGAGGCCGGTTGGTCGGCAGCGACGCCGCCGGCAACCGCTACTATCTCGAGAAATCGCGTCGCCGAGGCAGCATGCGAGCCCGCCGTTGGGTCGCGTATGCCGGCGAAAAGGAAGCCTCGGCGGTGCCCGCCGAGTGGCACGCCTGGCTGCACTATACGTCTGATACACCATTGCCCGAAACCGGCAGACATCCCTGGCAGAAGCCGCATCTTCCGAATGCCACGGGCACGCCGTCGGGCTATCGCCCGCCGGGACACGACTACCGAGGCGGTCATCGCCCCGCAACGGATGGCGATTATGAGCCTTGGACGCCCGGCGGCTAATGAGGGGATGCCATGAGGCTTGTCACGTCGTTGCCGCGAGTCTTTGGTGCGTCCGATGTCGTGAAAACGCCTGCTTCGAAGGCCAGCGCGAATGCCAGGCTCACGAGCACAAGACCGATACTGATAGCGCGCGCTGCCTTTGTGCCATCTGCTGATGTTTCCAGATCATCGCCGGATTTCGGCGATCGCATCGGCAATAGCGCGATCAAGCGTGTGGCTATCTCCGTCGCAGCGGGTAGCGGCCAAGCGCTGGTCGGCATACCGGCGATGGTGCGCGCCAGACTTTCGGTGGCTTCCACTCTCGGCAACCCGGCCAGTCTGCCCGCCTCCCGCCATGGATCGTGCCCTAGTCGGGCAAATACCGAAACCAAGCAAAGCACCATGCCATTCGCTTCCGTGCCGACTGCTGCGAAGAGAAATTCATTCAATCCGGAGCGCCGCAAGGCAAAGGCATCGGTGCTGGGCATCGGAATTCCCAAGATAAAGCGGAGACCTCGTACAGCGATATGAGGTAGGAGGATGGGCGATACAACTTCCTCGCGTCCGTATCTCTCGTATCGAATGATAAAAACAGGCACCACGGAGGGCAGGATCCGTCGGCTGACGGTCCCGCAGGTCATGGTCTACCGCTATGCGGAGCCGGTGCGATTAACTGAGCATCGGACGTCGGACTGCAGCGCAATCATCGGCGCGGCAGCGCGGCAAGCACCCGACGAAGCGCGCCATCCTTCCGGCGCGACCCAATGCGCAGGCCGCCGCAGAGCCGCCCTGGCGTGCGAGGGCGAGGGGACACAGAAAAAGCCGCCCTGGCGCCGAAACGCGAGGGCGGCCAGTTCGAAGAGGAGTAGAAAGGCAGCCTGCCGTGCACAGCAAACTGCCGATGTCACTTTACTCCAGCGTCGTGCAGATCGCCATCAACCAAAAGAATGCCGCCCTGCCGGCGGGAGCCTGGAGGGCGGCAAGGTGGGAACAGACGGCGTGCCAGCCAGCACATAGTCTGACCGCCACTTTCAGCCTATGCCCACCAAAGAAAGCCGCCCAAGCATGCGAGGGCGAGGGCGGCGAGTGGATTGGCACGAAGTGTCAGATGTGCCGGCAGCCCATGCCAGGAGGCTGCCGTTTTCAGCATACAGCGTCGCCACGTCCGGTGCCAGCGTCACCTGCCGGCTTCATCCCGAACGTGGAATGCGCGCCCCGCGCCCCCAAAGAAAGCCG
>Ga0209040_10002673_pt1 | contig 13869 bp, 12 predicted proteins | sample BogFormECP12_OM3_FD_188240 | JGI IMG/M metagenome (GOLD analysis project Ga0209040, IMG submission 188240) | Bog forest soil microbial communities from Calvert Island, British Columbia, Canada - ECP12_OM3 (SPAdes) (version 2) | ecosystem: Environmental > Aquatic > Freshwater > Wetlands > Bog ...
TCACCGTCATCCCACGCCACCCCGACAAGCCTCACGCAAACCGAGGAGCGTGACATCTCTATCGGTGAGGCCGGTGACGTTTCTATCGGTGATCTACATGTCAAAGTCGTATAATGTCCATTATGACAAATTGTTTTGAAGTGTTTGTTAAGTCCTCCTGTTAACCGTTAAGTCCTTTTTAGACTCCCTCATAATATTCGTGTTTGTCCTGACAACCAGCATCTCGCCACGGGGTGGCACAACCTGTTCGATGTCGTCGCGCATGCCGACGTGGCGGAGGTTCTTGCCCGACATCAAGGCCGGGGTGGCCTAGCTATCATTGCTATGAAGGTTGTTCATCCGGAGGAGTCCGGCCAGGCTGTGGGTTGCGACACTCGCAGCAATGATCGGAGGATCGCCCGGATGAACGTCCAGAAGAATGCCCGCTTGCCGCCGCAAGGTCGACTGCTGTTGGTGCGACGGGTCGACGAACTCGGTTGGCAGATGGCGGAAGCGCCAGGCGGCCGGCGCCCCAGCCTTCCCGGCTGTTTGTTCGGGCGGCAGCCTCGTATCCCAATGCACGGCGAGAAAGCCCGACCCGTTACTTTCCCGCATCTTCTGCCACCCGTTCACCGTGAGACGCGAAGCGGGGTGAAGTCGACGTCGTGGATCGTGCAGTCACCGTATCGGTCAAGCTGATATATCAAGCTGCTGTCGATGCCCTTGCCGCCGGGGTGTTGAGCTCCGTCGTCCCGATCTTGCCACGGCGCAACCGGATCGTGGTCGGTGTGAGACCGTAAGCTGCCGCCGGCGATGGCTCTGTCTGCTCGAGGATATAGCCCTGGCCCAGGTGGTAAACTTGCGGCTCCAGGATCATTCCCTGGTACAGCAGAGCGTGATCGAGGTCGCGGATGAGACAGGCGAGGTTCTCGTGCGCGCCGATTTCGTGGGTGCGCTCAGCGGCACCAGGACAGGATCAGGGCGGCGATTACGGCATCACACATTCCTGGCGTATCGACCGGAGAGGCCGCGTAGGGAACGTCGCGTTCGTGTTTATCGTGGAGCCATCGACGATGTTCAAATCGGCGGCATGGCTCACTAGATGCTGTGATCGGGTCGCGGGCGGCACGACAGCGCCGGCGGGCGGGACACCCTCGCGGCGGAAGGTCTGATTGAGATGCAGGACCACGCCGGCCTTGCTCGCCTCCTCGATCGTGCCGGTAGCCGGCGTAGAACCCGGCAACAATTTGAGCCGGAAGCGCAGATGAGCGACATACCATTGGAACCGCCTCAACGCCTCCTCGGTGTGCGGGCCGAACGCGCCGTCCGCCGGATCCGTCAGCGTGGCAAGCGTGATCAAGCGCGGTTTGCAGCTCTGTTACGGGAGTACCGTCTTGCGTCGGCCGGAGGCTACCTCCCCAGATCCGCTCGCGATCCTGATCGCCGCGTTGAAGTGACGCCGAGGTCATGAAAGGTAAGCGTCGCCATTGCCTTTGCTCCTCCGCCCAAGAGATCGTTGCCGGGTCACGCCGACATGGAATTGCGTCGATAGGCTCCCCGAGGGTGAGAGGATGTGCGCTTCGGGCGTCGCTGACAACGCTTGCCGATTAGGCTGACCGGGGTCGTGTAGATGCTGGATGACGGCCGCGGGTTAGGATCAGCAAATCTCGTCGGCCAAATGCTAGGTGACGGCCGTTTCCAGCTAGATCGAGTTCCTCGAGATCGTCAGCAGTTCTGCGTGGTTCAGCCCGGGATCGGCAGCGCACGGCTAGCGGCGGGTCACAGGCGAGGCCAATGCTGGCCGGACGGCTCGGCCCGAGATAGCTCCAAGCTGAGCTAACTAACAACTGTCCCGCGGGGACCCCCGGTTGCTCTCCCCAAGGGCAGTCCTCTCGTTAATTTAGCCCGCATAACCCCATCGTTCCGCCGGCCAACACCTGATGCTTCGCTTCGGGAGACAGTGGCTCAAGCCGCTCGCGGATCATCTGCGGCGCTCCGGGGAAGAAGCCGTCCTAGTGCGGATAATCGGTCGCCCACATGATCTTCTGAGGGCCGATATAGTCGGCCAACATGGAAAGGTTTCTCTCGACCGGCTCGAACGAGATCCAGATCCAGCAGTTGCGCTGGAAGAGTTCGCTCGGCCGCGTCTTGCGACGATCATGGCGCCGCCGCGACCCCGGGATTCTCACCCAGATTGTCGCCGCCTTCCCATCCAGATCGCCCCGCTGCAGCTATTAGCGGAACAACATTTGTCGGCGCCGGCCGAACGAGGATCTCGACGTAACGGCCCCACGTTTCGAGCGCCGCCTTCCGCTCCTCGAGGTAGGCGTGACGGTTGTAGACGGCAGCCACACCCCGGATAGTTCCGGAGACATGGTTAAGGATTCGGTCAACGACGTGCGGTGCGATGTTAAGTCGGGCCATACCGGTGGCAGCGGTGCGCCGGAGATCGTGGAGTGTCCATCCCTCGATCTTCGCCTTGTCTGGATCCGCGCCGGCTTGCTCGAACTCGGCGCGGAGCAGCTGCAACATGTGCCCGTCAACCCGAGCTTTCGCTTTGCTGAAACCTGACACCGGCCGTTCGCCGTTAGTCGTGAAGGCATACGGGCTTGGCTCCGAACCGGCACCGTCCGGACGCGGGCGCGACATCCTCGGGAGCTCGTTGATGATCTCCAGGGCAAGCTCGGAAAGGTGGACTTCGTGAGCTCGGTCGTTCTTTGCCTTCTCGCGCGGAATGGTCCACAGGCGCTTGTCGGGGGCGATCTCGGACCATTCCATCCCCCCTATTTCGTCGCGCCGTTGCGCGGTCAAAAGCAGCAGCTTGAACATCGGGCCGAAAGGCCAGCCAAGCTTGTCGCACCCGGTCCAGAAAAAGCGGACCTCCTCGTCGCTGAGGGCTCGATCGCGTGCTGACTCTTTGACGATCTTCCGAACACGAGCGGTCGGGTCAGAGGCGGCGAGCTCCTCGTCGACCACCCACCTGAACAAGGTTTTGAGGCGGGCAAGCGTACGATTCGCCTGAACCGGCGAGCCCCGATCGGCGATACCATCAAGAAGCTCGGTTACGTCCTGGCGCGTAATAGTTGCAATCGGTCGATCGGCCCACTTCGGGAGCACGTCAACCTCAAGCTGCCGCTTCAGCTCCAGCCAGGTCGTCGGCTTCGTGTTCTTCTTGGCGTAGCGTTCGACGTAGCGTTCGGCAACCGCTCGAAAATTATCCGGCAGCTTCTCCGCGACAGCGGTTGCTGCCCGCTCGCGCTCACGTCTCTCCGCAACGGGGTTCTCGCCGGCTTGCGCTTTCTGCATGCTTTGCCGAGCCCGCTCGCGCGCTTCCGCGACATTTGGGATAAGGCCTGCGGTGCCGATCGTCTCTCGGACCAGCTTGCCGCCGACCCGGTACAACGCGACCCAGGTTTTCCGGCCGCTGTCGGAGATCCGAAGCCCGAAACCGGGAAGCTGCGAATCCCAGTATTCCACACGCCCCTTCTCCGGAGCCTTGAGCTTCTCGACGGCAGCCTGAGTGAGCTTGGTAGATGGCATCCGTTGCTCCCGTTTTTTGTTACCCGCGGGGTAGCAGACCTGAGCAGCTTTCCCGGGACGGGTGCTATCCGGTGCTATTTTGGGTAGCAGAGGGGTTGCTACCCCGACCTGTTACCCCGTGATCGAACGTGTTACTAACGGGGCCTAACATTGGAGCAGACGAACCAAAAAATCAAGCTAATTGAATGCGCTAAAGTGATACCGCGTTTGGTCTCGTAACGGTGGACCCCCTGTCTTCTAAGCGAGTGGTCGCAGGTTCGAATCCTGCCGGGGTCGCCATAAATCGCGAGTCGTGCGGCAGACACACCGACACCGCCAGCGTGCGGACGCCGCCGGGGTCTCGGGCTCGCGGAGATCCGCGGGTTAACTGACTAACTGGATCGGAGCCCGCTTAGGCGAGTACCCGTGGGGTGAGTTCGACGCGAGCCCGCGGCAAGTCGAGGGTGATTGCCAGACCATCTGCCAGCGTCGTCTCGGCCCTGAAGCCGAGTTGCTCGGCGGCACGACGCGGATCTCCAATCGATGTTCGCACCTCACCCGATCGTGCCGGGCTGTGATATGCGGCGAACCCTGTTCGATATAGCCCCGCCATGGTTTCACCAAGGGCGCGCACTGTCGTGCCTTTGCCGGTACAGATGTTGAATACCGGGGCATTGGTGCTCGCCGCCGTCAGGGCCCTGCCGAGCGCGGCGATGGCATCGCCAATATAGGTGAAATCGCGGATCTGCTCACCGTCGCCAAAAATCTCGACGGGTTCGCCGTGCCTCAGCCTATCGGCAAAAAGCGCGATGACGCCCGAATAGGGCGACCGGGCATCTTGACGCGGGCCGTAAAGATTGAAGAAACGCAATCCGACCGTCGGGATTTCGTGCACCTCACCGGCAACGCGTGCATGCAGCTCGCACGCGCGCTTGTCCGCCCCGTAGGCACTGAGCGGCACAACCGGAGTGTCCTCGCCGATCGGAACGGTACCGCAATCGCCATAGATTGCCGCCGACGAGGCGTAAACGACGGGGATTTTTCGCCGATGCCGCAAGCGCCGTGCCTGATCGAAAATATTGATCGTGCCGGAAAGGTTAACCTGGTGCGTGCGCAGCCACTCGCCGTTGGAACGCACAACAGAGGAAATTGCGGCCAGGTGAAAGCAGGCATCAATACCCTCGAAGGCCTCTTCGACCGCCGTCGTATCGGTGACATCTCCGTGTAAGAAGTGGATCTGCCGCGGCAGGTTTTGTCGGTGCCCATTAGACAGATCATCGAGGACGCGTACTTGGTGGCCCTGCTTCAGCAACGCATCTACCAGATGCGAGCCCATGAACCCGGCGCCGCCGGTCACGAGAAAGCAGGCCATCCGAGATCCTTAAAACAGTTGCGAAAGCAGTAGAGTTAACGGAATCAGGAGTTCGTTTTGGAGCATCCGATGGGAACACCCGTCGGTCCTCGGGGTTCCCGTTGGCGGCGCAACCCATTGTGAATTTGCAGCAGTCAATAGCGACCAGTTCAGTCCTGCTTGCCAAGCCGGCGCCCACGCATAGCGCTGTTTCACTCGGTTGAAAAGGGGAATCAGGGTTAAGCCGGGATAAAGGTCCCATGACTTTGGAATGTGTCAAGAAACCGTAAACATCGGTATTGACAGGAGCGCGAGTACATTTCACGCCAGCGTCAAAGGGGTCGGGTCAGGCCACGGCTGCGATAACTCAACCGATTGACGAGAACTGCAGGCTTGCTGAGCCGAGCGGGGTCTGGGATGTTTTGCATCTTCCAGCGGCTATGCGAAATAACGTGATGCGCAGCAGGAGATTTCATACCGGGCTGGTTGTGCTGCTTATCTCTTGCCTTCAGACGTGGGGCCCTTTATGGGCTGCCGCTGGACAGAAATTCCGCGCCGACGAGTGGGTCACCGAATGCGACTCCGGCCCCGGGATGGGTGCTCCGGACTGCTCGATCACGGTGCCGTTTTGGCAGACCCGCGGCGACCCAAGGGGCTCCTTCGCCCTCGTTGTCATGCTCCAGACCGGGAATATCGGGATTGTCGGTCAACCTTTTCCGATCAGGGCAGTCCTTCGGGTGGACAAGAACCCGCCGATCGAGTGCAGGCAAGTGCGCTATTGCGTTTTCCCAAGTATCCAGGCGCTGGCCCTCCTGAGGCAACTCAAGATCGGATCGCTTGTTTTGATTGACGTCTATACGGAAAGGGGGGAGTTCAGCTTCAGTCTGACGCCGAAAGGGTTTCAGGCGGGAATGGCGCAGATCCGCGCCTGGGGTTATCAAACTGAATAGCTGAAGGGCACGCCAGCCGGCATTCTCGCCGGCGCGGAACCGACTGAGGTTCTCGCCGGTCCTGCTGCTTACCGGTGCAAGACTGCGACAAGCGGGACGAGCAGGAAAGCCCACCCCAGCAGCGACAGTCCGAAGGCCGCAAGCAAAGCAGGGGCCACCGGCAGCCGATCTCCGCCGAGCTTCGGTTGCTCACTTACCGTATAGTTTCGATACGAAGTATTGCTTTCGATCATTTTTTGCCGGATGGATGGTGTTACCGTCAGCCCATGAATGTAAGCGAGATCACCAAACAGGCAACAAACATCGTCCGGGATTTTCTCCGATTTTAGTGAAGATTTGTCCCTCTAAAAAACTAACTCTGCGGAATGCAAGACCTTCCCCAAAAATATTAACAAATATTAAAGACTTTTTTGCCATTCCCGCATTAGGAAAGTGACGGCCGACAGTGGATATCACCTGCGATTAGCAATCACCATCCGCTCGCCGTGGCCGTTCAAAGGCCGCCGGATCAAACGAGCCCGAAGGACTGCATCTTGACGCCGCCTCGGACGGGCGCTTGACGCCGACACGGGCAAGATGAACGCGGACGGTGGAAGGCACGGCGCGGAAGTCGGGCGGCCCGGCCTCGCTAAGCCGATCACCGGGAAGGAGATCCGATGGACGCCAGTATTGCCTCGAAATCCGCTTCGCCGTCCGAAAGATCGATAGAGGCTGAGAGCCTGCGCCTCGACAGGCGAACCTCGCTGATGCTGATTATAGTGTTGTCGCTCGGATTGTGGGCGGCAATATGGGCGGCCGTTGCCTCGTTGGCTTCGGTGGCGGTGGGCTAACCGGCCACGTCCGAGCGCGGTATGCCGGGTTCGGCCATCAGCTGCTGCGCGATCCGACAGCTCGCGCGGCCGTCGCCATAGGGGTTCGCAATCCGGCTCATCCGCGAATAGGCGTCGGGATCGTCGAGCAGCGCCGTCATCTCGGAAAAGAGCCGCTCCTCGTCGGTGCCTACCAGCTTAGCGAGCCCCAGCCCCATGGCCTCCGGGCGTTCGGTGGTTTCTCGGGTAACCAGCACCGGCTTGCCGAACGACGGCGCCTCCTCCTGGATCCCGCCGGAATCGGTGACCACAAAATGGCAGCGCTTCAGCAGGAACACCAGCTCGGGATAATCGACCGGCTCGGTGAGGAGCACGTTCGGGTGCCGGCGAAGCGGCTCGATCGCCTGACGGACATTGGGGTTTCGATGCACCGGAAAAACAACCGCGGTATCGGGTCGGTCGGCGATGCGCGCCATCGCGCGGCAGATGCTGGCGATCCCGCCGTCGAAGCTTTCGCGGCGATGACCGGTCATCAAAATCATTCGCCTGCCCACGAAATGCGCCGGCAGGACCGCCGCGAACCGGGAGCGCAGGTCCGGCCGGTTGTCCAGCAAAGCGTCAATCCACAGCAAAGCATCGATCCCGGTATTGCCGGTGACGAAGATCCGGTCGCAACCGACCCCTTCCTGCCGCAAATTCGCGCGCGCCTTTGCGGTCGGGGCAAAGTGCAAATCGGCGATATGGGTGACGAGCCTCCGGTTCACCTCTTCGGGCCAGGGCGAGTAGATATCGTCCGTCCGCAGGCCGGCCTCGACATGCGCCACCGGGATGCGATGGTAGAAGGCCGCCAGCGCCCCGGCAAAGGTCGTGGTCGTGTCGCCCTGCACGATGACCCGATCGGGCCGAAAGGCACGTAGGACCTCGCCAACCCCCGATAATACGGCACCGGTCAAATAGGCCAGATCCTGGTTCGGCCGCATCACGTCGAGATTCCAGTCCGGCTGCAGCTCGAAAAGTTCGAGAACCTGCGTCAACATCTCGCGGTGCTGTCCGGTGACGCAGATCCTGCAATCGAAATTCGCCCGGCCCGACAATTCCTTGACGACCGGCGCAAGCTTGATCGCCTCGGGCCGTGTCCCGAAAACAAACAAGACCCTCATGCCGCGAGAACCGTTATCCTCGACGCGGTCAACATGAGCACGGCGAGCTAAGCATGTTGATGGGTCAGCCCGGTTGCATCGATGACGACACGGCGCATCAGCTCCTCGCGCGGGATCTTGCGAAAGGGTGTATGGGCCACGAGGACGGCGACGATGTCGGCTTGGCGTACTGCTTCGAGCGTCTCGCAGAACGAGACATTGGAGAGAGGCGCCAGCTCCTCCGGAAGGCCGCTTAGGTTCGGATCGGCGACCAGGATGCGATCCTGACCGGAGCGCGCCAGTTGCGCCGCTATCGCGATCGCCGGGCTCTCCCGCGTGTCGTCGACATCGGGCTTGTAGGTTAGACCCAAGCAGGCGACGACCGGCCGCTTGAACCGCTCGGCCCGCTCCCGGATCTGCGAGACGACAAACTTCGGCTTGGAGTCGTTGACCTCGCGCGCCGTGCGGATCAGCCGCGTTCGCTCCGGCGCCGACGAAATGATGAACCATGGATCGACGGCAATGCAGTGCCCGCCGACCCCTGGTCCCGGCTGCAGGATCGAGACCCGGGGATGTCGATTGGCGAGCTCGATGACGTGCCACACGTTGAGGCCGAGCTGGTCGCAGATCAGTGACAGCTCGTTGGCGAAAGCGATGTTGACGTCGCGCGAGGCATTCTCGACAAGCTTGACCAGTTCGGCCGTGGCCGCATCGGTGCGGAACACCTTCCCTTGCAGGAAAACGCGGTAGACCGCTTCGGCATGCTCGGCGCAGGCTTCGGTCATCCCGCCGATGATGCGATCGTTCTCGATCAGCTCCCGGACCATCCGCCCGGGTAGCACCCGCTCCGGGCAATGCGCCACATGCACATCGAGCGGCTCCGAGTGCCGCGTCGGCGGAAAGCGCAAATCCGGACGCAGCCGCGCCAGCCGATCGGCCAACCGCTCGGTGGTGCCGACCGGAGAGGTCGACTCTAGGATCACGACATTGCCCGAGACGAGCACCGGCGCGATCGCGTCCGCCGCCAGGTCGATGTAGTCGAGATTGGGTGAGCGGTCCTCGCGGAACGGCGTCGGAACGGCGATTACAAACGCATCGGCAGGCTCGGGCTGGGCCGTGGCGCGCAACTTACGCAGCGTCGTCGCGGCGCGCAGCAGCATGTCGAGATCGGGCTCGGAGAAATAGGTTTGCCCGGCATTGACCGCTTCGACGACCCGCGGATTGATGTCGACGCCGACCACCTCGATGCCGCGGCTCGCCAAAGTCGCTGCGGTCGGCAAGCCGATATAGCCGAGACCGACGACGCACACGGTCTTGATCGGGTATTCCATCACTCGGCGCCTGAAAAAGCAGGTTCTCGCCCAGGCTCTACCGCGGAAGCCCAGTCTGCGAGCGTGATAAATACGCGACTAAGATCAGCGTGGCAAGCAGTTCCGGTTCTTATCAAAGTTAATGACCGGATCAGCCTCGCCGTGAAAACTTAACGCCGCGCCGGAATGATTTTTTGAACCTCAAGCTGTTGTGTACTCAGAGCCTGATCCGCGCGGGGCGCGCATCGGGGAGCCCCGACGGCGTCGGCGGAACGGAATACCGCAAGCCAGGCTGGCGTTGGCTTGGTTTACAGGGTAATCTGATGTCGATTGTTGCGGATGACTTGATGGAAGGCACTCCATGCCGAACCCCTCGGACGCCCTGACGATCGAGGAACACTTTTTTGCGGACGACGGCTGCGTACCGAACCACCCGTCGCTGCCGCTGATTGTCTACCGCGGAGCGCTGGAGACGGGCCCTCGGTGCGCCGCCGACTGCGAGACGCTGTTCGCCGATAACGGCTGGAGCGGCTCTTGGCGCAATGGGATTTACGCGCACCACCATTACCATAGCACCGCGCACGAGGTGCTCGGCATCGTCGCCGGGTCGGTTCGGGTGCGGCTCGGCGGCGAGGCCGGCACAACGGTAGAGCTGCATGCCGGAGACGTCGTCGTGATCCCGGCCGGCGTCGCCCATAAGAACGAGGGAGCGAGTCCCGATCTCATGGTGGTCGGCGCCTACCCCGGCGGCAAGAGCCCCGATATGTGCAGCCCCGCTGCGCAGCAGCGCGAGCGGGCGCTGAGCAACATCCCCAAGGTAGCGCTTCCGGCCTCTGATCCGGTCTATGGCAAGCCGGGGCCGCTGCTCGAGCGGTGGCGCGCAGTCAATCGAGGCTGACCGGGGGAGTGTCTCGCGGGACTAGAGACAGCGCCCGGAATAGACAACATCGTGAGCATTGGTGGAAGGTGCGTCCGGCGGCTCGACGAGCCGACGGATTTCGACGACATATCCGGAACCGCACATCCCATGGGCGCCGAGTTCCTCGGCGAGCCAGTCGCGTCGGATCCGCTCGGCCTCACCGTCGTCGTTCGGCGTCATCACCGTATTGGTCTGCGCCGTGAAGACAAACGTCCCGGCCGAATCCGTCTCGAAACTTACGACCCGCACCCGATCGTTGTCGATGATGCAACCGCTGAGCAAGAGGAGACAGGCGAGAGCGGGCGCACGCATCGAGTTTAAACCTCCTGATCAGATTACAGCGCTTCTCTTCCCTCATTCTCCGACGCGAGGCAAGAAAACGCCAACCTTGGCTCAAATTCTATACGCTACGATCACAAGCCTGCGGCAAGGCCTTGCAGATACCGCCCGTATTCGCCGTTGCCCAACTCCCGAGCGAGTCCGAGAAGGCGGCCGTGATCTATGAAGCCCATGTGATAGGCCACTTCTTCGACGCAGGCGATCTTGAGGCCCTGGCGCATTTCGATCGTGCGCACGAACTCAGCCGCTTCGAGCAAGGACTCGTGGGTTCCGGTGTCGAACCAGGCGCAGCCGCGGCCCAGCCTTTCGACCGTCAGCATCTCGCGCTCGAGATAGACATTGTTGAGGTCGGTGATCTCGAGCTCACCGCGCGCCGAAGGTTTGAGCCCGGCCGCGATCTCAACAACAGCGTCGTCATAAAAGTAGAGCCCTGTCACCGCCCACTGTGAGCGCGGATGCCGCGGCTTTTCCTCGATCGCCATCGCCTTGCCGCGCGCATCGAACTCGACCACGCCATAGGCTTCGGGGTTGCGCACCTGATATCCGAAAACAGTCGCTCCCGGCCGCAGCACCGCTGCCCGTTGAAGGGTCGTCGACAGACCGCCCCCGTAGAAGATATTGTCGCCGAGCACCAGCGCGACATGGTCGTCGCCGATGAAGTCCCGGCCGATCAGAAAGGCCTGCGCGAGCCCCTCGGGGCGAGGCTGCTCGGCATAACTCAGCGATATGCCCCACTGACTGCCATCCTTGAGCAGCCCCTCGAAGCGGCCGCGATCCACCGGCGTGGTGATGACGAGGATGTCGCGGATGCCCGCCAGCAACAATGTCGTCAGCGGGTAATAGATCATCGGCTTGTCGTAGACCGGCAGCAATTGCTTGCTGACCGCCAAGGTGACCGGGTACAGCCGGGTGCCGGAACCGCCGGCGAGGATGATCCCCTTCATCGTGGCCAATTCCCGGTTAACCGAAGCCGCGGCGCTTTAAACGGATGGCTCATAACAGAAGTATTGCGGAAGATCAGCCAGTACCGGGTGCTTCCGATCCTTGTCCGACAATATCGCCTTTCCGACTTCCAACGGCCAGGCGATACCGAGGGAAGGATCGTTCCAGAGGAGGCCGCGATCATGATCGGCTGAATAGTATCGATTTACTTTGTATATAACCTCTGTGTTGGGCTCCAGGGCGCAATAGCCGTGCGCAAAACCTTCAGGTATGAAAACTTGGTTCCATTCGCAAGCACTCAGCACCACTGCAACATGATCACCGAAGCTCGGAGAATCCCAGCGTATATCGACGGCAACATCAAAGATCGAACCCGCCGTCACGCGCAACAGCTTGGCCTGAGCAAATGGAGGAATCTGGAAGTGAAGTCCGCGGACTACGCCCTTGCTTGCAGACAAAGAGTGGTTCTCTTGGACGAAATGGACGTCTATTCCATGCCGCCGAAGCGCCTCCTCCTTGAACACCTCAGAGAAAAAGCCGCGGGAATCGCGGTAGCGAACCGGGGTGATAAGCTTAATTTCCTCGATCGTGGTATCTAAGATTTCCATAAAGTGCAACCATAGGGAAGATCCAAAGATATTCCCTCTATTACCACACTATCAGAAAAATGGAAGAGCATGAAGGCGGGGAGCATTTTGAATGGGCATCGTTTCAGGCCAGGGCGACTCGATCCGGTACCCTGGAGCCGATTCTCGGCCTTCTGGCTGCTGTAAAGTGGGGTCTCAAACTGTCCTGCCTTCGGCAGCCATCCAGCGAGACGAGACAGCCGAGAGCGATCATACGCACCGGGTCGATCCTCCTGGCCTGCGACAAGCCTTTATTCCCTCATCCGTCACCCCGAGTTGAGCCGGACCTTGATCGCGACGGATTCGGCAGGTGGCTCGCGGCCGTGCCAAGGCGCTCGCCGTGGTATCGGCGCGCCCGGATCGGCTCCCACCACCAGCGGTTCTCGAGATACCACGCGACCGTCTTGCGCAGACCGCTATCGAAGGTTTCGCGGGGTGTCCAGCGCAACTCGTGCCCGATCTTGGCGATGTCCATCGCGTAGCGCTGGTCGTGCCCGGGCCGGTCTGCGACAAAGGTGATCAGCTGCTCGTGCGGCCGATGCGCCGAACCCGGCAGCATTTCGTCGAGCAATCGGCAGATCGCGGTTACCGCATCGAGGTTGGTCCGCTCGGCATTGCCGCCGACGTTGTAGCACTCCCCCACCCTGCCCTCGCTCAGGATCGCGAACAAGGCACGGGCGTGATCCTCGACATAGAGCCAGTCGCGCACATTGTCGCCCTTGCCGTAGACCGGGATCGCCTCGCCGTGCACCGCTTTCAGAATGGCGAGCGGGATCAGTTTTTCCGGGAAGTGGTAAGGGCCGTAATTGTTCGAGCAGTTGCTGACCAAGGTCGGCAGCCCAAAGGTCTCGTGCCAGGCGCGGACCAGGTGATCGGAGGCTGCCTTTGACGCCGAATAGGGTGAGTTCGGCCGATACGCCGTCGTCTCGGTGAATTTGCCGACCGGGCCGAGCGAGCCGAAGACCTCGTCGGTCGAGACGTGGTGAAAGCGGAACCGTGCGGCCCGCTTCGCCGGGAGCTGTTGCCAATAGGCGAGCACTGCTTCCAACAGAACGTAGGTCCCTTCGATGTTGGTCTTGATGAATGCCAAGGGGCCGTCGATCGAGCGGTCGACATGCGATTCCGCGGCGAGGTGGAGCACCGCATCCGGGTCGAATTCCTGCAACATCTCGGATACGGCTTTCCGGTCGCAGATGTCGGCCCGGCGAAAGGCATAGCGCGGGTTGCCGTCGATCGTGCCCAAAGACGCCAAATTGGCGGCGTAGGTCAGCTTGTCGAGATTGAGGATTGTCACGTCGAGTTCGCCGGCCAACAACCGACAAACCGCCGAGCCGATAAAGCCGGCGCCGCCCGTAACCAAAACTCTCATTGCCAATTCCGACTACTTTGCGTATAGCGGCGATGGGTTAACACAGTTCCGAAGAGATCAGTCTAGCAAATTGCGCAAGACTCGGCGAGCCGCCCGACGCGACTGCGACCATTGAGCTTGCGGCTTTACACAAGAGTGCTGCTAATCTTGATACCGCGGCTCTGGTGCGAGGGGTGACAGTGAACGCGATCATCGACTACCTGATCCAGTCGCGCGATACCATTCAAGCGGCGATCGACGACCCTGATTTCTGTCGGGTGGTCCGGGACATCGCCGAGGTCAGCGCGCGGGCCCTCCGCGGCGGCGGCAAGCTTCTTCTGGCTGGTAACGGCGGGAGTGCGGGCGACGCGCAGCACCTTGCCGGAGAGATCTTGTCGCGACTCAATTACGATCGCGCTCCGGGCGCGGCGATCGCATTGACGACCGACAGCTCGGTCTTGACCGCGATCGCCAACGACTACGGCTACGACCGGGTATTCGAGCGGCAAATTCTTGGTCTCGGCCGTCCCGGAGACGTCCTGATTGCGATCTCGACCTCCGGGCGTTCGCCGAACATCCTGCGCGCGATTGGCGCCGCCCGGGAGAAACGCCTCGCCGTCATCGGCTTTACCGGAAGA
>Ga0209040_10002674_pt1 | contig 13868 bp, 8 predicted proteins | sample BogFormECP12_OM3_FD_188240 | JGI IMG/M metagenome (GOLD analysis project Ga0209040, IMG submission 188240) | Bog forest soil microbial communities from Calvert Island, British Columbia, Canada - ECP12_OM3 (SPAdes) (version 2) | ecosystem: Environmental > Aquatic > Freshwater > Wetlands > Bog ...
GCGGGCAATAAAACCAAAAAAGATAAAATTTGTATCGGCAGATGCGTGGACATGAAATAGACTACATCCAAAGTCCAGTCTTTCCGAAAGGTTCCTTGTTCGGGATACTGCGGCCAGAGCCTTTCGAGCGGCACATAGATCAGCGCCATCAAAAGCAAATCAACCAAAAACCAGTCCAGCCCGATGGCTGGCCCATTGTGCAGAGTGCCGTTAATCTGCACGCTGGACCCGCCCAAAGCCGTGGCCGCTATGGCCAGCAGCATTCCCGTCAGTGCCAAAATCTTTTTCTTGCGCTTAATCGCAGCAAATACTCCGAAGAAAATAGCCGCCACGATCAGGCCCTGGATTAAAACGCGCATGGTGCGCATCGGATAATGCGGACGCAGTTCGGGAGAGCTTAGCAGCTCAGGGAAATGCAGGCACAACACTCCCCCGAAGGCCAGAAATCCAAAAAAGGCCGACAAGATCCCGCTCCACCAGCCCGTTCCGAAGCCGGTAGCCTCGCTATCGCCAAAGAATTCGTTAATTTTTTGCTCGATCACGATAGCTTCTATTTTATGTTCCTCGACTCAATACCCGCTAGTAGCAAGATAGCGACATAACGCCGGGTGGGCGTTGGGTTTTTCTGGCAGTTGAATTTCGGGTGCCGCACCCTTGCGCATTTTTGCAAGGGTGCGGATTTTGACCTTGCTCAGCGCTCCCCCAACCATGTTTGTGATTCGAACGGTATTACTAAATACTGTTGACAAGTACGTAATAATGTGCTAGCTTCCACCATGTTCGCCAGAACGTACGCCGCCTCCGATCCGGCCGTCCAGAAACGCTCCGCAGTCAGCGGCTCCCGCCAGAATTCTCCCGTAAACCCTTTAGAATCCGCACTTCCAGGATTGGCAAACTCACAATTTGTAACCCCAATAGAATCAACACGCAAAATCCAAATTTCGCAATTTCGTACCAAATGTGCTCCCATAACCCGAGCAGTTGCAACACTTACAAACATGCCTTCCAGTAACCCCAGCAGAATGAACACTTCCGAGAAATGTACCAGGGCCCATACTACGCAGTATCATTTAAGTATTCTATTTACAATAAGATATGCGATTTGTGTGCCGCTGCATTTACTCCGCAATGCGTTTCTCGATGCGCGGATCGGGAACAATCCACATGATCGCGACCCCGACATACAGGGCCACCGCCAGCCGGGTGTTCACGAAAGAAAGCCCGATGGCCACGCTATACAAAGCAAGGGAGAGCTTTCCCTTATCGTCGCGGCCCAGGGCGATACCCAGCGGAGAATTCTGGCCATGAAGCGCGACCAATTCGCGCGCCAAAATGGTGTAGGCAATGCCGGTCATCAGCAGCACCACACCATACAAAGCCACCGGCAGCGCAGCGTTATGATTTGCGCCCATCCAGCCAGTGACCACCGGAACCAGCGACATCCAGAACAGCAAATGCAAATTGGCCCACAGCACCCGGCCATTCACTTTCTGGCAGGCCTGCAGCATGTGGTGGTGATTGTTCCAGTAAATTCCCACGTAGATAAAGCTCTGCAGATAGGTCAGGAAAACGGGAAGCAGCGGGCGCAGCGCCGCCCAATCCGTTCCCTGCGGGACCTTCAACTCCAGCACCATAATTGTAATGATCACGGCGATCACGCCGTCGCTGAAGGCTTCAAGGCGGCCCTTATCCATGGCTCATTCTACTTATCTTCGGCTTCTTTTGAATTGTTCTTGCGACTTTGCGGAGGAAATCAGCGGCGGGCGCGGTCTTTGCGGACGGCTTCGTCGATGAGGGCGTCGAGTTCGCTGCGCGTCAAAGTGACCGGTTCATCCTCTTTGTCCACACTGTCGCTGGTGATGGGCAGTTCCGCGCCACCGCCCGGGGGAGTTTCCACGGAGTAGCGCGAGCGCGCGGCCATCAATTTCGCCACCTCGCGGCCGGAGAGCAGTTCCGGGGTGCCCACAGCTTCGGCAGCCAGAGTGATTTTCGCGGCATGCTCGATGGTTTCCATGCGGAAGAATGCGGTGAGCAAATCCGGCGCACAGGTGACCGCACCGTGATTGGCCAGCAGCATGGCGTCGTAATGGGCTACAAAAGGTTCGAGCGCGGCGCTGAGTTCGGGAGTTCCAGGCGTGCCGTAACGCACCAGGGGAATTTGGCACAGACCAATAATCACTTCGGGAAGCAGCGCCTGGTCCAGAGCCCGGCCCGCAACCGCGAAACCGGTAGCCGTAGGAGGGTGCGCGTGGCAGATGGCATTCACATCCGGGCGCATGCGGTAAAACAGGAGATGCATGGCCAATTCCGAGGAGAATTTTTTCTCTCCGGAAATTTGCCGGCCGTCCAGATCGGTGACCACCAGATCGCTAGGCTGCAGAGTGCCTTTATTCATGCACGTGGGGGTGGTGAGGATGTGGTTGCCGGGTAGGCGAACTGACAGATTTCCCTCGCAGGCCACAATGTAGCCGCGCTCGTACATCCAACGGCCAGCGGCACAAATTTCACGGCGATGGTGGTCTTCGCTCTTGAGGTGGCCGGGTATTACGGAATGTTCGAACATGGGCGCTAGTGGCAGCGCGTTCGCGGGGCACGCGCGCTGCGGAGCGGAAGCATACACATTTCGCTCCGGGTGCGCCAGCAAGAAAACAATAAAAATGCGAGGATCGCCGGGGCGTTGCGTCCCTGAGCATGGGACCCCGATCCGGGCACCTTTCGGGAGCCACAAGCCGGCAGTCGTGCCCGCGTGGACGCGGTTAAGTGTACGCGCGGGCCGCCCGTCTAGGCGTAGATTCCGCGGAGGCGCAGGGCGTTGGCGACGCGGTCGATGGCCAGCATATAGGCTGCAATTCGATTGTTGACGTGATGGGTTTCGGCGTAATGCACCACCTGGTCGAAGGCATTGTCCATGACGTCGAGGAGGCGCTCGTTGACTTCGCTTTCGCGCCAGAAAAAGCCCTGGCGGTCCTGCACCCACTCAAAATAGCTGACGGTAACGCCGCCGGCATTGCCGAGAATATCGGGCACGGTGAAAATGCCTTTGCCATCGATGATGGCGTCGGCTTGCGAGGTGGTGGGGCCGTTGGCGCCTTCGCAGAGGATTTTGGCCTGCACCTGGCTGGCGTTTTTTTCGGTGATTTGATTTTCGATGGCCGCGGGAATGACGATGTCGCAGGGTTGAAAGAGCACGTCGCGCGAACTCATTTTCGCTCCGCCTGAGGGAAAATCCTGCAGGGATTTTTTCTGGGTGTACACCCAATCGATGACCTTGGGAACGTCGAAGCCATTCTCGTTGTACAGGCCGCCGCCGATGTCGGCCAGGCCCACGATTTTGTAGCCGGCTTTCTGCATCAATTCCGCAGCCAGGGAGCCGACGTTGCCGAAGCCCTGAATGATGACGCGGCAGCCTTCTTTCTTGATGCCGAGCTTGGCGATGGCTTTGTTGCAGCACATCATCACGCCGCGGCCGGTGGCTTCGCGGCGGCCAGCGGAGCCGCCCAGTTCAATGGGCTTGCCGGTGACGACGGCGGTGGTGGCTTGACCGAGGTGCATGGCGTAGGTGTCCATGACCCAGGCCATGGTTTGTTCGTTGGTGCCGACGTCCGGGGCGGGAACGTCTTTTTCTGGGCCGAGCCAATCGGCCAGTTCCGCGGTGTAGCGGCGGGTGAGGCGCTCCAGTTCGAGCTTGGACATTTTTTGCGGATTGCAGATCACACCGCCCTTGGCGCCGCCAAAAGGAATGTTGACGACCGCGCATTTCCAGGTCATCCAGGTGGCGAGGGCGCGGACTTCGTCGAGGGTCACGTCGGGAGCAAAGCGGATGCCGCCCTTGCCGGGGCCCCGCACGGTGGAGTGCAAAACGCGATAGCCAGTGAAGACTTCGAGGGTTCCGTTGTCCATGCCGACGGGGATGTAGAGGGTAACTTCCTTGCTGGGATGTTTTAGATAGCGATAGAGACCTTGTTCGAGATTCAATTTCTTGGCGGCGATTTCAAAACGCGCTTCGGCATTTTCGTAGACGTTCAATTCTTCGTGTGTCAGCAACTCGGACATGCGCAGTCTCCTAAACTCTCCGGGCTTGCGGGTGATGCAGCGTTTCGCGGCCCGGCCCAACGCACGCACACGCGTTTTGCCGCAGAGCAAAGCTGACCTGCGGGAATATGACCGTGGCGTTTGAATCGAGGATAAACGGCGTCCAGTTTAGCGAGCTACCCACTCGCGGGACGTCATTTGTCCGGGTGACCAGTATACGAACCGAAGTGTCCTCGCCGCAAGGAGGCAAGGCGCAAGTGTGCCAGAGTCAACCAAGGCGCAGAAAACGAGAGCGGCTACTGGATGCGGAATTGGATAGTGACGGTGAGGTGCATGGCGACGGGACTGCCGTCCAGGGTGGCGGGTTGGTAGTGCCATTGGCGGAGTGCGTCCATGGCGGCTTGGTGGAGCATGACTGGTCCGCCGACGACTTTCATGGTGGTGACTTTGCCGGCGGCGTCGATGAGGGCGTCGATTTTGACGTCGCCGCTCACGCGTTGCGTTTTGGCGAATGCGGGATAGACGGGAGGCACGGATTTTAGGAGTTTGGCAGCCTTGACGTCGCCCCCGATGGGAATGGGTGCGCTGGGTGCGGCGGGGCCGGAATTGGCGGTGAAACCCTGGGAGACTGGGGCATCCGCTGGCGTTGCGGAACCGTTTAGCGTGGGATCGGCATCGCTGACGGAGGAGTCGTCGGTTCGGCGTGCGACCGTGGGCGAAGCGAGGTGAACGTCGCCTAAAGAGGGGCGCTTTTGCGCGGAGGCTGAAGGCTGGACGGTGGGCTGGACAGTGGTCGTCGGCGCGGCCGAGACGGGGGCAGCGGCGGTTGGCGCCGCCGCGCGATTCGGGGAAACCACCAGGTTGGCGCTGAGGGCCGCGGGAGTAGCGGCCTTATCTTTGATGGCGGCCGAGGCAGGTACATTGGCAGCGACGGCGGGGAGGCCCGAGTTAGCAGGCGTGGTGGCGGAAGATGGCGCGTTGCCCAGCGGAGCCGGCGCTGAGGATGCGGAACTGGTCAAGGTCAGCGAGGACGGGCTGCTCTTCGTGGAACCTAGCACGGCGTTGAGAATCGGTGCGCCTTTTCCGGTGTACCAGAGGCCGCCCAAGCCGGCCAGGACGACGGCGGCGGCGACCGCGAAGAGGAGTTTCTTGCTGGAGTGTGGGGCGCCATCGGCGGATTGTTCGCCGAGGCGAAGGCCAGAACCGAAGTTGGGCTCGGGAAGAGCAGGCAGACTTTCGTCTTCGAGCTGATCTTCGTGAGAAGCCGGTTCGGACGAGGAATGCTGGTGGAAATCAAAGTCATGCGTGGAGATTTCCAGCGAGGTGGATTCCTGGCGCGGTGAAGTTGCTTGCGTGTCCGGGGTTTCCGAAGCGATGAACAACGATGAGAGGGTTTGCGAAGGCGAGGCCTTCGCGCCGACAGCGTCGTCGAGCGGCGGAACAAGTGCGAGGGAAGCCGATCCTGGCGCGCTGACATGGGATTCGTGCTTGAAAGCGGCGGCGGACGAGTCTGGCGTGGCCTGTGGAGGTGGTGCGGGAATCGCGGCGTTGCGCGCGAGAGGTTCCAGCCACGAGGGAATTTTGAGTTCCTCGTGTTCAAAGAGCGAAGTAAGAGCTGTGGTCGGCGCTTTAGCGGGAACTGAAGGTTGCGCGGCTATGACGGGCGGAGGAGCGGGAGTTGCGGAGGGTTTGGTTGGCGTGGACCCCGGCTCGACCCCTTGAGGGGCGGCGGGCGAAACCGGGGAAACGCCGGTGTGAGCAATTTCAAGAATTTTGGCGGCGGTTTCCGCAGCGGGCTTGGGGGCAGCGGGATGCTCGACGGCGGCAAGGGGAACGGACTGTTTGCTTTCCGGGAAAAGGAAGGAGGCGAGTTGCTGCTGGAGACGGGCGTTCTCCGCTTTTAGTGCCGCAGTAGGATCCTCCGGTGAGGGTTTAGCGGAAATGGGAGAAGGAGCGACGGGTTTGGCTGGCTCGGGAGCGAGCATCACAGTGGAGGAAAGCGGGCTGGGCTTGGGCTCCGAAGCGCGCGGGAGGGTGAGCACGGGAGGCAGCGAAAGAACGGAGCTAGAGGCCGTGGAGCTTACCGAGACGTTTGGCTTGGTGGGGAACGGCGTCACGGGAGAAGCGGGTGGCAACGGAGTGGCAGGTGCGGCGGAGTCGACGGGCACGGGAGCAGATTTTGAAACAGGCGACCGCAGCGCTCCTGCAGGCAACACGTCTGAAGACGGAACGTGCGGAGCAGTGGAGGAGGCGGGAGCTTTGGCGTCCTGGGCCGCGACGACAGTGGAGCTCTTTTGAGCAGGAGCGGTGGGCGAAGGAGCAATCGCGGAGGGCGCAGATGGCGTACCAGCGGCCGGCAGGGGCGGCGTGGCAATAGGCGCCGGAGTCACCGGCGCGGCGGCTGCCGGAGCGAGGCGGTCGCCGGGGAAACGCATGCCCCAGAAACCGATGACTGGCTCGGTAAATTCCAGTTCGACGTAGCCGCTGACGCTGCGGTAATTTTTTGATTTTACGACCTGGCAGACGACTTCTTTCTTGGTTTTTTCGTTGGTGAGGAAGAGCAGCTGGCCCGGGGCGACGGAAGATTGCAGACGAATCACGGCGCCGTTGCCAAAGACGAGGACGGTCTTGGTGGACTCGGAAAAGGGTTCGCGCTTGTCGCTGCCTTCGAGGGTGCGGGCGCCGTTGACGGTAACGTTGACCTCGAGAGCCACGGGCTGCGGTTTGGAGGGCGGCTCGGCGGGAGCCGCGAGAGAGCGAGAATCCGGTACCGCTGGCGGAGTGGTCTGCGGAGCGACTTGGTGCGCACCGGCGGAGAGTTCTGCATCTTTCAGAATTGTGGACATAGCTTACGCACCCGCGAAGAAGATTTGCTGGTGGCCCCCAGGAGCCCTCAGTGTTGGTGGTTCCCCGTATCATCTGTATGTTCAGGCTGGCGGGGCGGGGCAGCTATAGTACGCGCGTACCAGCATAGAAACACTGGACAAGAGGACAGGTGGCGAGTTGTACCTAGGCGGGATGTCGTAATGTGCGTTGTGGTTTGGGCAGCTACTGGCGGCCAAAGGAATAGTATTCGAAGCCGAGGTCGCGCATTTTGCCTGGCGAGTAGAGGTTACGACCATCGATGACCAGCTTACGGGCCATTAAATTTCCGGCGCGCTCCCAGTCGATTTTTTTGAAGATGTCCCACTCGGTGCAGATGAGGGCGGCGTCAGCGTTGCGGAGGGTCTCGTAAGGATCGTCGTGATACTGGATTTGCGGGAAGAGTTTGCGGGTGCCGGCGATGGCTTCGGGGTCACTGGCGTGGAGATGGGCGCCTTCGTTGAGGAGTTTTTGTACCACGTCCAGGGCGGGGGCGAAACGGATGTCGTCGGTGTTGGCCTTGAAGGCCAGACCCAGGATGGCGAGGCGTTTTCCTTTTACGACCCACAAGGCTTTGTGAATCTTTTCGAGGAAGCGTTCGATGCGCTGCTTGTTGACGCGTTCGGTGGCTTTCAGGATGTCGAAATCGATGCCTACGGTGGAAGAGAGATGAATGAAAGCCTGAACGTCTTTGGGGAAGCAGAAGCCGCCGAAGCCCAGGCCGGCTTTGAGAAATTGCGTGCCAATGCGGGGGTCGAGGCCCATGGCGTGGGTGACTTCCTCGACGTCGGCACCGATACGTTCGCAAAGATCGGCGATAACGTTGGCGTAGCTGATTTTTAGGGCCAGGAAAGAGTTGGAAGCGTGTTTGATAAGTTCGGCGCTGTTGATGCTGGTGACGATATACTCGGCTTTGGGACCGGTTGGACACGCGCCGTTGTGGATGGGGCAATGGAATTTTCGGTCGAGAATGGGGCGATAGATTTCCCGCAATTCCTCGGCTGCGGCAGGGTCATCGACGCCGACGACGATGCGGTCAGGATGGAAGAAATCGTAAACGGCGGTGCCTTCGCGGAGGAATTCGGGATTGGAAGCGACGCGGAATTTTATTGTGCCGCCGCGGGAGTAAGCAGCGAGGGCGCGGCTGAGTTCAATCCCTGTGCGGGCAGGGACGGTGCTTTTTTCGACGACGAGCTTGGGTGATTGGGCTTCGGCGGCGATGGTGCGAGCGACGTGATCGATCGCGCTCAGGTCGGCTTCTCCGGATTCCTTCGGGGGCGTGCCGACGCAGATGAAGATGGCGTCCCCGGCACGAATGGCGTCACCGATGTTGGAGGTGTAGGAGATTTTTCCGGCCTTTCGCGCGGAGGTGAGAATTTCGCCGAGGTGTTGCTCGTAGATGGGGACTTCGCCGGCGTTGAGTTTGGCGATGCGTTCGGTGTTGATGTCGGTACAGACGACTTCGTGACCGGCTTCGGCGAGACAGGCGCCGGTGACCAGACCTACGTAACCACAGCCAATTACGGAGATGCGCAAGCGAGGGCTCCTCAACGAAAGATGATGGCGCAGTGCGAGCTGCGGCAGCGCGCTGCGAGCCTTCTATTGTGAAGGAAAGGCACGGCAAAACAAAGGAGGTTGCAGGAGCGGGTGTCCGGTTTTGAGCGGGTCAAGGCCGGGTATTGCGTCCACGGATCGCGGAGCCGAACTAAAGTTCGGCACCTACATGCGACCGGGTGCGCACAGGCGAGGCTAGAGTCTGCTGGGGGAGCCCATGAGGAGGCCGCGGAGGCCGAGGAGAACCAGGCGGGGCTGATGACGGATCACGCGCCAGAGAAGGCGGGTGGATTCGTCGCGGTTGATTTCGCCGAGGGATTGGCGGGCGGCGGAGTTGAGCAGATCGACGAGCAGAGAATAGTCCGGCTGCTGAAAACGGTGGAGGGTGCGGCGAATTAGCCAGTGAGTACGGAGTTCGCGGCGGAGGGCAGAGAGTTCGCCGCTGCCGCCATTTTGGAGGATGGCATCGGCAACCCCGAGGGCGCCGCGAAAGCCAGTGACAATGCCGCCTACGGTGGAGACTTTGACCTGCGCGGCGGCGTCGCCGACCAGGAAGACTTCGCCATTGCCGATGCGCCGGCGGACGGGTATCCACTTCTTATAGACAGGGATACGGGCGCCCTGCCACTCGAGGGGCTCCATGTTTTTCTTTTCGAGGAAGCGCTCGATGCAGCGTTTGGTGTCGCGGCCATCTTCGCCGATGATGCCGAGCGCAGCGCGTTCGGGGGATTCGGGAACGAGCCAGTAGAAGTAGGGCGTGTCGTCGGGGACGAACCAGACGCGGGTGGTGTCCGGGGGACAGTCTTTGGGCAAGCGGATGATGGCTTGCATGAGGGGCACCGTTTCGATGGCCGGCCAGCCGGAGGCGCGAGCGACACGGCTGGAGGCGCCATCGGCGCCGACGAGGTTGTCGGCGTGGATCTGGTCCTTGCGGCCCGCGGTGTAAACCTGAACTTTGAGGCCATGGCCGTTGGGGGAGAGGCCGAGGAAGCGAGTATCGAAATCGAGTCGCGCGCCAGCTTGCTGGGCGGAGCGAGCCAGGGCGGGGATCAGGCGCGAGCGTTCAATGATGAGGTCCGGTTTATTCAACGGGACTTGCGCGGAGCGGCCATCCGTGAAGAGTTCAAAACGGCGAATCTCGTTCACGATGCTCTCGGATGCAGCGGAGCCAAGCTGCTGGCGGAAATGATCGGTGACAATGAGCGTGCGGGAGGCGGGCTCGAAATGGGGCTTGGATTCGAGGACGCGAACCCGGCGGCCACCCTGTGCGATTTTCGCCGCGGTGAATAGACCCGCGGCGGAGCCACCCACAATCACTACTTCGCCGTCAGCCCGCGTGGCGCGGGAGTCCCGTTCAGGTCTCGCCACAGTGTCCGATCTTCCATCGTGCGGGGCGCTAGGAACCGGGCGTGGTCCGGTTGTGCCGCCACGAGTCTCAGAGAGCTCGCCCCAGCCAACCCGGGCTAGGGATGCGCGGGTGAGAGGAGGCTGCGTAAGTATAGCGAAAGACATGCGAGGGGCAAAACCCGCGGATAGGTGTGGCGAGAGAGCGAAAGGAAATGGGAAAGCGGGGGGGCGTTCAAAGTTCCTGGTAATGTCAATTCAAGCATGGCCATTTGGCTTCGAAATCCCTGCAATCATGCTGGGACAAATTGAGCGCCGCAGTGCATATCTCAGGTGGCAGTGCAGCCACCCCAAATCCGACAGACGAGGGCCACACGCTGCGCTCGAAGAACCTTGCAACTTGACGTTAGTCACTATAATGTTAGGGCCACTATCGGAATGTGCCGCGGCAGGCTTGGCGGCGCTTCACCGGAGGATAAGGTCATATGCGCCGCGCAAAGAGTGCAGTGAGACGGCCGCCCTCGACCTCGCACCCCAAGCACCGCAGTTCCGGAGATATTCTGGGCGACCTCTCGGGTGGCGCCACGCCGCAGATCGATGGCCTTCGGGAACGCAAGAAGGCCCGCCTTCGCCAGCAAATTGTGGAATCGGCGTTGCATCTGTTCCGGCAGCGGGGCTACGAGAACACCCGGATCGACGATATTGTGCAGAGCCTGGAAATCAGCCAGCCCACCTTTTTCCGCTATTTTCCCAGCAAAGATGCGGTATTGCGCGAAGTGGGTCGGCGCGCATTTGCGCGGCAGGCAGAGAGTCTGAAAGCCGAACTGTCCGTCAAAGCCACGACGGAGCAGCGCCTCCGGCGATTTTATGAAACGCTGGGAAACGTGACCGAGGTAGGGCGGCCGCTGTGGCAGGCGGTGATTCTCGCCGGGGCCATGGATCCAGTGCGTTCGCCAGAATTGCGCGGGGCGGAGGCGGCTACGGTCAGACTGCTACGGGAAATTATCGCGGAGGGCCAAAAAAACGGGGAGATTACGCGAGACTTTCCGGTAGTACATCTGGCCGAGTTTATGGAAGGTCTCTTCAACACGGTAGTTCGCCAGTGGGCCGTGGACCTCACCGGACCTCACAAACTCACAGAGCGGGTACGGAACGCGGTGGAATTTTTCCTGCGTGGCGCCAAGCCCTCATAAGAGGAAGACGTCCCCAAATCGGATGCCGAAGCGGCAGTGTGGCCCATATACGCTCCTGGAATCGTCGAGGTTGATGCGATGAAAGCAGCTGTCCTGCACGAGTTCCGAATGCCGCTCGCTCTCGAAGAAGTTGCACAACCAACACTCGATGCGCACGAAGTGCTGATCGAGGTGGAAGCCTGCGGCGTGTGCCATTCCGATTTGCACGTAGCCGATGGCGACTGGTCACAAATTGTTCCCATCACCAAACTGCCGCTGATTCTGGGCCACGAGATTGCAGGCCGCGTAGTAGAAAAAGGTTCCGCGGTGGATGGCTTGCAAATCGGCGACCGCGTTGGCGTACCCTGGGTGCACTGGACTTGCGGCGCCTGTGATTTCTGCCGCGAAGGCAACGAAAATCTCTGCAGCAAACAAAAAATCACCGGCGTCATGGTTGACGGCGGTTACGCGGAATATGTGAAAGCTCCCGCGTCGCACGCATTGAAGATTCCCGAAGGGCTTTCTAGTGTCGACGCTGCGCCTCTTTTCTGCGCGGGTGTCACGGTATACCGGGCACTGCAGCACGCGAAAATCCAGGCGGGCCAGCGTTTGGCGGTCTTCGGTGTGGGCGGCCTCGGCCATTTGGCGGTGCAGATCGGCAAGGAACTCGGCGCCCTAGTCATAGCTATCGATATTTCCGATGAGAAGCTGGCGCACGCGCGGGGTCTCGGCGCCTCTGTCACGCTGAACGCAGCAACGGCCAACGTCGCCAAAGAGGTGCGAAAGATGGGCGGAGCTCACGCCGCGCTGGTGACTTCCGCGGCCAAGGCCGCTTACGACGCAGCGTTTCCGTGTGTGCGCCCCACGGGAACGCTTCTCGTCGTCGGTTTGCCTGCAGAGTCCATCTGTTTTTCCCCGATCACAATGGCGGCCACGGAAGTACGCATCCAAGCTTCCTCCGTGGGAACGCGAAGCGACGTGCGCGAGGTTCTCGAGATGGCTGCAGCGGGGAAGCTACATTGTCAGGTAACCGAGCGGCCGCTTTCGCAGGTGAATGAAGTAATGGCGGAACTCCGTACGGGTGCTGTTTCCGGCCGTGTGGTGCTGATACCTCGCCAATAAGTGTTAATTCCTTGACACCCTCACGCATGAAACCTGTGATTTGCGACTTGCCGGATTATCGCCTCTTTCGGTAAGCTACCCGCGCCGCAAGGTCCCGAATAATCGATGCTATGCATCGGAGTTTGTGTTGACATTAGTTTCTATAATGTGATATCCCCTATCACAATTTCGGTATCGTCGAGGTGTGGGGGTACGGTGATGGTAAGGACTGCTGGAGGTCTTCTGGCCTTCTCCGCCCGCGACGCCGGCACTCGTACGGCTGTGACCCAGCCGCAGAGCGCCGCGTCCCGAATCGCGACCCGCAAAAGCTTCAGCGCAGGATCTTTGGACCAGTTCATGCACCGCCCATCCAACATCGCCGACGCAAAACCTTTGCGGCAAACCGGAGGACCTATGAAATCCAACTTACTTTCAGGACTGTTGTTCTTGCTCCTGGTCAGTTTGCTTGCCAGCCCAGCGGGGATGGCGCAGGGCGTTGGCGCCTCCGGCCAAATCAAGGGGACGATCTTCGATCCCACTGGCCGGGTGATTCCCAATGTGACGGTAGAAGCCGTCGATATCGCGAAAGGCACGCGCTCCACGGCGGTCTCCGATATTACCGGCCAATACCAGTTTCCGAGCCTTCCGCCCTCTACGTATGACTTGACTTCCAAGTTCTCTGGGCTGCAAACGCAAGTGCAGAAGGGGCTGCAGCTGGAGGTTGGTCAGACCGCCATCCTGGACTTCCACATGGCGCTGGCGGGCGCAAAGGTGGAAGTGGAAGTCTCCGCCGAGCTGCCAGCCATCGAGACGACCCGCGGCAGCCAGGCCGACACGCTCTCCCAGAAATATATTGATGACCTCCCCATCAGCCGTCGCGACTACCTGACCTTCACCCTGCTACTGCCCGGCGTCAGCAACTCCAACACCATCGCCGACAACGCCGACTTTCGCGTCAAGCAGACCCCGCAGAGCGGGCTGTCGTTCTATGGGAGCAATGGGCGCGGAAATAGCGTCACCGTCGATGGCGGCGAGTTCAATGATGATGCCGGTGGCGTTCGTTTAAACCTGAATCAGGACGCGGTGCAGGAGTTTCAGGTCAATCGCAGCAACTACACCGCGGAGTTGGGAGGGGCCAGCGGCGCATCCATTAATATTGTCTCGAAATCGGGGACTAACGAAATCCACGGCAGTCTCTACGGGCTGTTTCGCAATGACGCGATGGACGCGCGCGATCATTTCGCCCTGCAGCCAGCCTTGTCTCCGGGAGACCCCTTCTCCAACGACGCCACGGCCACGCCATTGAAAAATTCGTTGAACCGCCAGCAGTTCGGCGGGAATATTGGCTTGCCCATCCAGAAAGATAAGACCTTTCTCTTTTTCGGCTTCGAAGGTTTGCGTTCCGATGCGCAAGATTCCGTGCCTTTGCTGACGAACACGAATATCTTTAACGCTACCTCGCAGCAGGACTCGATCTTCGCCGGCTTGAATAATTTAGCTGTCAACGCTGGCAACCCAAACGTCCCGTGTCTCTCCGACCCGACCAATCCGATCGGCGGCGCTCCAACGTTCTTGCCGGCGGGGACCTGCGCGTTTGTGTTATCGCATTGCTTGAACATCACTCCCAGCGCATCCCCGTGCCAAATGGGTTTAGCTGCACTAACCGGCAACCCCGCTGTCCTCAATCTCAATCCTTTCATCATCGGTCAAGCGGAAACCGGCGGCGGTCTGTTCCCGTTTCCTATCCGCCAGTACCAGGGTTCCGCACGGCTGGATCACCGATTCAGCGACAACGACCAAGCA
>Ga0209040_10002675_pt1 | contig 13868 bp, 12 predicted proteins | sample BogFormECP12_OM3_FD_188240 | JGI IMG/M metagenome (GOLD analysis project Ga0209040, IMG submission 188240) | Bog forest soil microbial communities from Calvert Island, British Columbia, Canada - ECP12_OM3 (SPAdes) (version 2) | ecosystem: Environmental > Aquatic > Freshwater > Wetlands > Bog ...
CTGCACAACACGTTCGTCCTTTTCGCAATCATCCTCACGGCTCACGGCTTGATTAACGTCTTCTCCTCGCCGCTGGTCGCGCTGCTGAACCGGATCTCGGCCTGGTGGATGCTCGGCGGCGTCGCGGTCATCGTGGCCGTCCTGATCTTCGGCCCGTCCGCACACCAGAGCTTCTCGTTCGTGTTCGGCCATCGCCAGAACAACACCGGTTTCGCCGGCGGCAGCACCACGGGCGTGTACTGGTTCTTCATCCTGCCCCTCGGCTTCCTGCTGACCATGTACACCTTCACCGGCTACGACGCGTCGGCCCACCTCTCCGAGGAAACGCACGACGCTGAGCGGGCCGCGCCTCGCGGGCTGTGGAGGTCCATCGCCTACTCGGCGCTGGGCGGCTGGGCGCTGCTCCTCGCGATCACCTTCGCGGCCACGCACGTCGCGGCGATCACGAAGGGCGGCGGCGGCTCGATTCCGGTGATCACGACGGCGCTGAGCAGCGGCCTCGCCAAGCTCGTGCTCGACATCTCGACCGTCGGTCAGCTGTTCTGTGGGATGGGCTGCGTCGCGGCGGCCTCGCTCGTCGAGGCTGCGATCGGACGCGAGATCGGCTCGGAGCTCGTGTCACTCGACCCTTGTGCCGGCGTGTCGGTCTCCGCGTGGCTTTCAGGGTCCACGTCAGCCGCCTCCGCGGGTCGCCCGGCGCTCATCCGAGGCGACTTCTGCGCGAGACCGTGCGCGCTATGAGGTTGAGCAGCAGGATCATGGTGACGAGGGTGAGCGCCGCTCCCCAGGCCCTTTCGACGACGGCCGTGGTCGGTGAGGTGACGTCGTTGTAGATTTGCACAGGCAGCGAGTTCATGAACTGACCGAGGTTGAAGTTGGTTTCGTGGGTGTAGGCCGCGGTGAACAGCAGCGGCGCGGTCTCCCCGGCGGCGCGGGCGACCGCGAGCAGCATGCCGGTCACCATGCCGGGCAGCGCGGTCGGCAGCACGACGCTGAAGATCACCCGCCAGCGCGGTGCGCCGAGCGCCAGGGCCGATTCGCGCAGCGCCGCGGGCACGAGCAGCAGCACCACCTCGGCCGAGCGGATGACGACCGGCAGCATCAACAACGAGAGCGCGATCGAGCCCTTGTAGCCGGCGTAGGAGCTGCCGGTGCCGATGATGAGCACGATGTAGACGAACAGTCCGAACACGATCGAGGGCACGCCGGTGAGCACGTCCACGAAGAAGCGCACCGTGTTCGCGAACCAGCTCCCCTTGCCGTACTCGACGAGCCAGATCGCGACACCGACCCCGATCGGGATCGAGATCGCCGAGGCGAGCGCCACCATCTCGATCGTGCCGAGGATCGCGCTCTGGATCCCCCCGATGTCCGCGCGCCCGAAGAACGTGTTGCCGGTCGGGTCGCTCGTGAAGAAGCTCGGGCTCCATGAGCTCAGGCCCTTGCGCAGCAGGTAGTAGACGATCAGGACGAGCGGGACGAGCGCGATCAGCGTTGCGATCAGGATTGCGCGACGCACGATCGTGTCTCGGCGCCTGCGCGCCGGGCTGACGGCGAAGCGGGCGAGCTGCTCGCTGGATGCCGTCGGTGTACTCATGCGCCCGCCGCGGCGTCGGCCAGCATGCCACCCGCGCCTCCCTGCTCCACCGGCGGCGCCTGGTTCTTGCCGCGGGCGGCCCTCACGACCAGCAGGCGCGCGATCGCATTGACCAGCAGCGTCAGCACGAACAGCACCAAGCCGGCGGCGAACAGTGCCGAGCGGTGCAATCCCTGGGCCTCGCCGAACTCGTTGGCGATCACCGCCGCGAGGCTGTATCCCTGCTGGAAGAGATGGTGGCTCAGCGTGGGCGAGTCGCCGATCAGGATCGTCACGGCGATCGTCTCCCCGATCGCGCGGCCGAGGCCGAGCATCGCGCCGCCGACGATGCCCGAGCGGCAGTAGGGCAGCACGGCGATGCGGATCATCTCCCAGCGGGTGGCGCCCAGCCCGAGGGCCGCCTCCTTCTGGTCGTCGGGCACCGTCGCCATCACCTCCCGGCTGATCGCGCTGACGATCGGCAGGATCATGATCGCCAGTACGAGCCCGGTGATGAAGTAGTTGGGGATCGTCACGAGCCCGCCGCCGATGAACGGGATGAAGGAGAGCCTGTCGGCGATCCACTGCTCCGCCGGCTGGAGCTTGGGTGCGAGGAAGAAGATGCCCCACAGGCCGTAGACGACCGAGGGCACCGCGGCCAGCAGGTCGACGAGCACCGTCAGCGGCGCGCGCAGGCGCAGCGGGCACAGCTCGGTGGCGTAGATGGCGGTCGCGACTGCCACCGGGACGCCGATCAGCAGCGCCAGGGCCGAGGTGATCAGCGTCCCCACCAGCAGCGGCAGTGCGCCGAAGTGTTCGGCGCTGACGTTCCAGTCGTTGCCGAACACGAAGCCCAACAAGCCTTCCTTTTCGAAGGCCGGCCTGGCTTCGCCGAACAGGCGGATGAAGAAGTAGGCGATCAGCGCGAGGATCAGCGCGGCCAGCGCCGTCAGCCCATGCTTCAGCGCCCAGTCGGGGAGGCGCGCGAGCGGTGACCGCGAGAGGACCCCGCGGTCACCGCTGGCGATGGTGGCTGCCTCCACGGCCCTTGCCTACGCGAAGCGGGGCCGTTGGGCCACGCTCAGCCGATCGTCGTGCCGTTGCACTGCAGGCCCGCGGCCGCTTCCTTGGACTTGGCCAGGATCGAGGCGGGCAGCGCCGCGTAGTCGGCCTTCGAGAGGATCGACTGTCCTTCCCCGAGCCCGTACTGGATGAACTTGACCACGCCCTTGGCGGCCGCTTCGCCGCCGGGGGTGGCGGCCTTGCAGAGGTCCTTGTTGACGACGATGAACGTCTGCGAGGTGATCGGGTAGGCGGTCGCTCCGGGTGGGTTGCTGATTTTGATGCCCAGGTTCGCCGGCACGGTCACGCCTTCGGCGGCCGCACTCGTCGAGGCCAGGGTCGGTTCGACGAACGCGCCCGACTTGTTCTTCACCGACGCGTACGTGAAGTTGTGCTCCAGCGCGTATGCCTGCTCGACGTAGCCGACCGCGCCGGCCGTCTGCTGGATCGCGCCGGCGACGCCGGCGTTGCCCTTGGCGCCCGTGCCCGTCGGCCACTGCACCGTCTTGCCTTCGCCGACCTTGCTCTTGAATTCGGGATCGACCGCCGCGAGGAAGCCGGTGAAGCCGGCGGTCGTGCCCGAGGAGTCCGAGCGGTGGATGACCGTGATCGCCGTGCTGGGAAGGCTGACCCCGGGGTTCAGCGCCTTGATTTCGGGCGCGTTCCAGGCTGTGATCTTGCCGAGATAGATGTCGGCGATCGTCTTGCCTTCGAGCTTCAGGCCGGACTTCACGCCGGGTAGGTTGTAGGAGACCGTGATCGCGCCCAGGAACATCGGGATCTGCACCGCGGGGCTGCCGTTCTTGGCGATCGCTGTTTCGTCGGCGGGCTTCAGCGGCGGGTCGCTGGCGCCGAAGTTGACGGTCTTGCTCTCGAGCGAGGTGATGCCCGCGCCTGAGCCGACCGCCTGGTAGTTGACGGTGAGGCCGGACTGCGCCGAGGCCCACTGTTCATAGACGGGCGCGGCGAAAGTCGAGCCAGCCCCGGAGATAGTCGTCGACGCGCTGTTCGATGAGGAGCTGGTGGAGGAGCTCGAGCTCCCGCATGCCGCCAGGCCCAACGCGAGCAGCGCACAGCTTGCGAGTGCGCCCATCTGTTTCGTGATCACAACGTCTCCTCTGGCTTGGTTGCTTGCTCGGGCCGAAGGCGCCCGAGCGGAGGCCTGACCGTACCGCACGGTCACGCGCCGGGCCGCCGGGCCGCCGGGGCATCCGCCTGAGCGGCGTGTCAGTCGTCCGAAACACCAACGTGAAGACTGCGTGTAAAGCGGGGCGTCTCGGTGTGGGCTGCCTCGCCCGCCACTGCGCTCTGCTCGGGCAGCCGTCCCGCGGCCATCTCCCTTGCCGGCTCGGGCTGGAAGCGGTAGCCGAAGCCCTGGTGGGTGTGGATGAAGCGGCGATCGGGCATCGCCAGCTCGAGCTTGCCGCGGAGCTTGCTCACATACACGTCGACCGAGCGGTCGCCCGGCCGCAGCTCGCCACCCCAGACGGTGCCGTAGAGCTCCTCCCGCGTGATGATCGCGCCCATGCGCCTGGCGAGTGCGGCGAGCAGTTCGAACTCGCGCACCGACAGCGTCAGCGCGCGTCCGTTGGCGAGCACGAGCCCCTCGCCCAGCCTGATCTCCAGCTCGCCTGCGAACAGAGTGTCGGCGCTCTCGGGAGGGGCCCCCATGGGTGCGCACGATGGCAACGACCGATCTTCGAGGAGTTGCGATCTCGTGATCGGAGCGTAAAAAACTCGTGAAAGCGATGCGGAGATCGCTGCGAGCACCGCGGCAGCTCAATAGTCTCGCGGGGATGAGCCTGCTGCGCCGCAGCGACGACGCCACCCTCCTGGCCCTGGTCGAGGAGGCCGGACGCAACGTGCAGCGCTGTGGCCTGCTGCTGCGTGACCTGCTGATCGACTATCCCGAGCGCGCCACCCTGGCGCAGGATCTCAAGGTGTGCGAGCAGGAAGGCGATCGCATCACGCACGACATCATCCACCGCCTGGCGGGCCGCGGACGGGTGCGAGCACCCTTCGACGCGGGCGACGGCTACGTCCTGGCGACCGCCCTGGACGACATCGTCGATCACTCCGAGCACGTGGCCGCCCAGCTCGGGCTCTATGGCGTGGAAGCGCCGATGGAGCAGGCGGTCGCGTTCACCGAGGTGCTCGTCGGTGCCGGCGAGCAGATCGCCCAGGCGCTGCGCTGCCTGCGAACGGGCACCGAGCTGGCCCCGCACCTCGTCGAGATCCACCGCCTCGAGAACGAGGGCGACCGCCTGCAGCGCGACGGCGTCGCGTCGCTGTTCGCCGGGGGGATCGACCCGATGGTGGTGATCCGCTGGAAGGACATCTTCGAGTCGCTCGAGGCGGCGATCGACGCGTGCGAGACCGTCGCCCATGTGCTGGAGGGGATCACGCTCAAGCAACGCGGCCGGCGGCGGCGCTGAGCGTCGGTGCGCCCCTCGGCGGTGCGCCCCTCGGTGGTGCGCCCCAGGGCCGGCGCGAAAGCTAGCCGCTCGTCGGCGGGGCGCTCGCCTGCAGCTGGGCCCCGCGCGGTTCGCCGATGAAGAAGACTTCGAAGGGCACGGATGCTCCCGCGCCGACTTCGGGCAGCACGGCCCTGCCGGCGGCCACGATCCTGCCGGCGCGGCGGGCGAGCGCGAACACGACGAGCTTGTGCTGCGCGACGCCCGAGCGGTTGCTCACGGTTCCGGCCGCGCCGACGCCGTTGGATGAGCTTTCGCTGACGTGCAGGCCGGCGAGGGCGATGTCGGGCAGGCTGCCCCCCGCGGCCGCCACTTCGCCCAGGCGCGCGCTGACCGTGGCCGGTGCTCCGCTCGCCGGCAGCTGATCGTCGATCCAGGTCAGTTCGGCGTGTGGCGCGAGCGCGGCAATCGACACGAGCGCCGTTTCGAGGCCGGGGAGATTGTTCTGATACAGCGTGCTGCCGGCTGCGTCCTTGACCGTGATCGCGATCGGCACCGCGCGCAGCGTGCGGGAGGAGGTGTTGCGCACCGTGACGACCGCCGCGGCGCCTTCTGAGCTGTGCAGGACGGTGGCGTCCACGACCTTCACGGCGGTGCTTTCCCGCACGATCGAGAGGCCTTTCGGCGGCGGCGGGCGGTGGGCGGCGAGCTCCTTGGCTTCATGTTCGAGCTTGGCGCTCTTTTCGGCCGTCGTCTCACATCCCGTCAGTGTCAGCGCCAGCGCCACCAGCAGGAGCGCTGCTCGCCTCACCCGAACGCCCCGCTGATGTAGTCGCGCGTGCGCTGTTCGCGGGGGCGCTCGAAGACCTGCTCCGCGGGCCCGTACTCGACCAGCTCGCCGAGGTGCATGAAGGCGACGTGGTCGGCGACCCGCTGGGCCTGTTGGAGGTTGTGCGTGACGATCACGATCGCCACGCTCTCGCGCAGCCCGACGATCAGATCCTCGATCGTCGCCGTCGAGATGGGATCGAGCGCGGAGCAGGGCTCGTCGAGCAGGAGCACCTCGGGCTTGGCCGCCAGGGCGCGAGCGATGCACAGCCGCTGCTGCTGGCCGCCTGACAGTTTGAGCGCCGGGCGCTCGAGGTCGCCGGCGATCTCGTCGTGCAGGCCCGCCCGCCGCAGGGCGTCTTCGACGGCGAGCTCGAGCTCCGGCGTGTGCCTGCGCCGGCGCCCGCGCGGGGGGCGCTGCTCGGCGAGCGCGTAGGCGACGTTGTCGAAGATGCTCATCGGGAAGGGGTTTGGCTGCTGGAAGACCATCGAGACGCGTCGGCGAAGGTCGTTGACCTCGAGCTCGTAGATCTCGGTGCCCTCGAGCGTGATCCGCCCGGAGCGCGCCGCTCCCGCGGTGATCTCGGTGAGCCGGTTGAGCGAGCGCAGCAGGGTCGTCTTGCCCGATCCCGAGGCCCCGATCAGCGCCAGCACCTCGCCCTGGCGGACGGGCAGGCTGACGTCGCGCACGACCCAGTTCTGCCCGTACGCGAGCCACAGTCCCTCGGTGCGCATGCGCTCGCGCACGAGCGCCGCGGCCGGCCTGGCGGCGCGCACCGGCTGCGCGGTCGCGGTCGCGCTCGCGGACCCGTTGACCGGCGCCCGCGGCGGGGCCACCTGGGGCTCGCGGTCCACGACGATCCGGCGCACGGGCGGCGGCGCAGACGCGAGCGCGGCTGAGCGCTCGCTCACCGTGGACTCCTGGCCATAGGGATCACGATCGCTCGTCATTTCATCGTCCAGTCGACCGCCCCCGCCGAGCGCCCGCGGCTCAGGCGCGTCACGAGGGCGTTGAGCACGAGCACGACCATCAGCAGCACGAATGCCGCCGCATATGCCTTCTGGGGAGCGTTGCCTTCGCCCGCCGGAGAGTTGTTGTAGATGTAGCTGGTCAGCGTCGAGCCGCTGCCGCGCAGCGTCTTGAGCAGGGGTACGTTGCCGACGGGTTCGTTCTTGAGCGTCGCTCCGAGCAGGATCACGATGATCGCAGTGTCGCCGATGATGCGCCCGATCCCGAGCACCACGCCGCTGGCGATGCCCGGGCGGACCGCCGGGAGCAGCACGCAGCGCAGCGTCGTCGCTCGCGTCTTGCCGAGCGCGAAGGAGGCCTCGCGCACGCGGCCGGGCAGCTGCGTGAGGGCCTCGCGAGTGGCGCCGACGATCAGCGGCAGCGCGAGCAGGGACATCACGATGCCGGCCACGAGGAAGGACTGCGCCGTGACGGTGCCGTCGCTGGCGCGTTGGGAGAGAAAGCCGAGGAACCCCTGCGAGAAGACGATCAGGCCGAAGATCGCGAGCACGATGCTGGGGACCCCGGCGATCATCTCGATCGCCGACTCGACCCCCCGCGCCAGCCCTGCCGGGCGCGCGTACTCCGACAGCCACGCGGCGAGCGCCACGCCGAGTGGGGCCGCGATCAGGATCCCGATGGCCGTCACGATGAACGTCCCGATCAGCGGATCGAGAAAGCCGCCGGACTGGCTCTGGTGCAGCGAGGCCGCGGGCGATTCGACGAACAGGTTCAGGCGCAGGGCGGAGATGCCTTCGACGAGCATGAACAGCACGATCGCCGCGGCGATCACGCAGAGGCCGATGCCCGTCGCCCAGCAGGCCCAGTAGCCGATCCGGTCGAGCAGCGGCCAGGACGAGGTTCGATCGCGCGGCGGCTGCACGATCGCCGGCGGGGCAGGGGAGGGCGCGAGCTCGACGGTGGCCATCAGACGCCGATCCCGTAGCGCTTGAGCGGCTGCTTGACCGCCCAGCCGGCGAAGGACAGGAAGGCCGCCGAGACGAGCAGCACGAGCGCGATCGCGTAGATCGTGCTGGCGACCGGACCGGTCGTCTGCCCGCCGAACTCCTGGACGATCGTCGCTGCCAGCGGCTGGACCGGCTCGAACAGGAACGTCAGCCCGTCGATCGGATTGGCCGCGAAGGGGAGCCCGCCGGAGACCATCGCGAGCATGATCGCCTCACCGAGGGCGCGGGCCGTCGCGAGCACCGTCGCCGCGGCGATCGCGGGCCGCGCGGCGAGCAGCGAAACGCGCCAGATGGTGCGCCAGCGGTTGACGCCCAGCGCGGCGGAGCCTTCCTGCCAGGACGCCGGGACGGTGGCCAGCGCACCGGCCGTCAGCGCGATCATGATCGGCAGGATCATGATCGTGAGGATCAGCGAGGCGGTCATCAGATCGGTGCCGTTGAGCTGCACCACGTATGCGACCGACTGCTTGCGGGCGTTGCTGATGAGGTGTTCATCGACATACGGCGCGATCGCGAGGATGCCGATCAGCCCGTACACGACCGAGGGCACGCCCGCGAGCAGCCGCACGACCGGCTCGAGCACGCGCCGCACCGGCGCCGGCGCGAACTCGGTCAGGAAGATGGCGGCGAGCGTGGAGATCACGAGCGCGATCACGACCGAGATGACCGTGACGAGGATCGTGCCCCAGATCAGCGGCCACGCGCGGAAGTAGAGGATGGAGTGCCCGGGCAGCGCGACGCCCGCGTGCATCGCGCGGAACTGCGTCACGACGTTGCCACCGGACCCGAACCAGCGCAGCCCGTTGGCCGCGAACGAGGGCCAGGCGTCTATGCCCACCGTGACAAGCATCAGCCCGATCAGGGCCAGCACCCCCACGGCGAGCGCGCCGAGCATGAGCTCGGCGCGCTGGTCCTTCCTGGCTGCGCCTCCGGGTGGCCTGCGATTGGGGGCGCCGCCGGACACTGCTCTCAGTGGACGGCGATCCAGCTGGAGTTGATGATGTTTTTGGTGACGCTGTTACCGCTCGTCACCCAGCCGATGAACTTGGCCGCTTCGCCTTTGGGGCGGCCTTTGGTGACCATCCAGAAGTTACGCACGCCGCCGTACTGCCCGGACTTGGCGTTGCGCAGGTTGCAGGCGACTCCCTCGTAGCCGACGGGGTTGACGCCCCCGGTGTAGGCGAAGGACACGAAGCCGATCGCCGTTTTGTCGGCCGCGACCGCGTTCTGCTCGAGTCCGTTGGAGGTCTCGGCGGTCGCCGCCGGGGAGATCTTCAGCGCTTCTTCCAGGAAGATGTGCTGGAAGGCGTCCTGGGTACCGGAGGCGCCGTCACGGTCGAACAGGTCGATCGGCCCCTGGATGGTCGCTCCCGGGACTTCGCTCCAGTCGCGGACTTTGCCGGTGAAGATCCCTTCGACGGCTTCCTTTGAGAGGTTGGAGAGATGGTTTGAGGGGTTGGTGATAACGCACACGCCGTCGCGCGCGATCTTCGTGAAGACGAGGCCTTTCGGGTCGACGCCGGGGATCGGGTCGCGCGAGGAGTCGCCGATGTCGAAGCGCCCGTCTGCGGCGCCCGCGATGCCGATGTCCGACTGCCCGCCGCTGACCTCGGGCGCCGCGATCTTCGGATTGGCCTTGTGGTAGGCCGCCGCGAGTTTCTGCGCGAGGGGCAGCACGGAAGTCGAGCCGCCGATGATCAGTCGCCGGGCGCCGGCGGCGGCCGGCGCGGCGAGCAGAAGGGCGATTGCGATGGAGATGATCAGGGTGCGGTGGGCGCGCACGTTGCTTGCTCCTTTGCTGTTGGGCGATGATTACGGGCTGCTGCTGAGGTAGACGCAGGCGCTAACAACACAGGGCTCGATTCGATGTGGTCGGCGCGAGCAGGACGGCACCCGGGGTGCAAGGGTGGCTGTCGCCGGTTTGAGCGTTGTGTCGTTTTTGTGAACGTGGCGCGGGCATCCGAGACCGGCCGACGCGGCATGTGAAGTTTTTGTAAACAGACCTGCGGCTGGGGGCACGACGATCGGGGAGCACGAGGGCGACCATGTACCCTACGCGATGTGTCGTTTTTGTGAACGGCATTGCTTTTCCCGCCGAGTCGTGTGACCCTGCCCAGCAGTGAGCGGTGCGGTGCCCTGCATCGCGCATCACGGCGCGCTGCGACACGTGTCCGCGCGGGCCCTTGCAAGCGGTGCATCGTCGCCGTCTTCGTAGCATCCACGCCGATGACCGACAACCCCGAGTCCCCAAAGCCCCCCACAGGCGCCGGCTCCGACGAGCCGCCCGCGTCCAGTAACGGCTTCTCCCGCAACAAGGCGAGCGTGCGCTCCGGGTTCGCCGAGCACCGCAACCCGGTCCTGGTGGGTCTCGGCGAATTCGTCTCCAACACGCGTCGCACCGTCTCGCGCGACCCGCTGTCGCTGTTCCTGCTGCTCGCCTCGGTCGGGCTGGCGATCACGTTCGCGCTGCTGCTCGGTTCGATCAAGCCGAAGAGCTCGGGCATGGAAGTGCCGATCAGCACCGTCCAGCAGCTCGCCAAGCATCGGCAGATCACGAGCGCGGTGCTGCTCGACCACGACGACCGCGTCGTGCTGACCACCAACGCGACGACCCACGTCGAAGCCGACGGCACGATCGTGGCCCCCCCGACGCCCGCCGAATCGGCGAGCAAGTCGGCGAAGACGACCAAGACCGCGAAGGCGACCAAGGCGGCCGCAGCATCCACGGCGACAGGAGCGAGTGCGCCCGGAGCCACTGCGACGACCGGGGGCACCACGACGGGCGTCACTGCGACCGGGGCCAGCGCGACGGGGGCCACTCCAGCCGCGGCCACTGCAGCCGGGGCCGCCACGACGGGCGCCACTGCGACGGGGGCCACCGCGACCGGGACTAAGGCGACCGGTGCGATCGCGGGAAACCAGACGCTGTGGGCCGCATACCCCGCCTCCGGCGCACAGACTCAGCAGCTGCTGGCGGAACTGAACGCGACCGGCGCGACGGTCACCGTCGATCAGCAGTCGTTCAAGGCGACGGAGACGATCATCGTCCAGTTCCTGATCCCGATCCTGCTGCTCGTGTGCCTCTTCTCGCTGTTCACGCGGCTGGGCGGCGACAACGCCGCGGGCGGGATCGCGGCCTTCTCGCAGTTCACCGGCAAAGGCCGGAAAAAGGGCAAGGGCACGACCGACAAGGTCACGTTCGCCGACATCGCCGGCGCGGGCGAGGCGCTGGCCGAGCTGCGCGAGATCCGCGACTATCTCGCGGACCCGAGCAAGTATCTGGAGGTCGGGGCCGCCGCGCCGAAGGGCGTGCTGCTCGTCGGGCCTCCCGGCACCGGCAAGACGCTGCTCGCCAAGGCTGTCGCCGGCGAAGCGGACGCGGCCTTCTTCTCCCTCTCGGGCTCGGACTTCGTCGAGTCGCTGGTGGGGGTGGGGGCGGCGCGCGTGCGCGACCTGTTCCGCAAGGCCCGCAAGGTCTCGCCCGCGATCATCTTCATCGACGAGCTCGACGCCGCCGGGCGCAAGCGCGGCGCGGGCATCGGGCAGGGCAACGACGAGCGCGAGCAGACGCTCAACCAGATCCTCGTCGAGATGGACGGCTTCTCCGGCGACGGGGGCCTCGTGGTGATGGGCGCGACCAACCGACCGGACATTCTCGACCCGGCGCTGCTGCGCCCCGGACGCTTCGACCGGCAGGTCGTGGTCGACGTCCCCGACGTGCACGGGCGCGTGGAGATCCTCCGCCTGCACGGCGGCAAACGCCCGATGGCGCCGGACGCCTCACTGGAGGAGGTCGCGCGCCAGACACCGGGGTTCAGCGGCGCGGAGCTGGCCAACGTGATCAACGAGGCGGCGCTCTTGAGCGTGCGCGACGGCCGCCACGACATCGATCAGGCGACGCTCGAGGAGGCGATCGACCGCGTCGTGGCGGGCCCGGCCAAGCGCCACATCCTGACCGAGCAGGAGCGCTGGCTGATCGCGATCCACGAGTCCTCCCACGCGGTCGTCACCGACGCGCTCGGTCACACGACCTCGACGCGCAAGCTCTCGATCGTCGCGCGTGGGCGCCAGCTGGGCGCCGCGGCGCACATGCTCTCCGATCGCGACCAGACGATCATGACCGAGCCCGACCTGCAGGCCCAGCTGATCGTCATCACGGCCGGCCTGGCGGGAGAGCGGATCGCCTTCGGACACACCTCGACGAGCGTCAACGACGACCTGCACGCGGCCACCGCGCTGGCGCGCAGCATGATCACCTCGTTCGGCATGTCCGACGCGCTCGGCCTGGTCACGATCGGTGAGAAGGGCGGCGAGGTCTTCCTCGGCGCCTCCCTCCAGGACCTCGGGTCCGTGGGTCCCGAGACACTGAACATGATCGACACCGAGATCGAGCGCTTGGTGGGCGACGCCGAGGCGCGGGCCGCGGCGATCCTCGATCGCAACTGGAACACGGTCGAGGAGACCGCCACGGCGCTGCTCGAGCACGAGACGCTGTCCGGTGTCGCGCTCGACGCGGTGCTCTCGACCGTGCACGATTTCACGCTCGAGGAACTGCGCCAGGTGCGCCGCGCGGCGCCGCCGCGCTTCACCGAACGCGATCCCAATCAGGCACCGTGAGCAGGCGCTGGCTGCCATCGCCGGCGATGATCATCGCGCTGGTCGCGCTCGTGTTCTCCACTACCGGCCTCGCCGACGCGGCCCGCCACGCGGTGCTCAGCGCCTTCGACGGGCACCCGGTGAGCGCGAAACCGTACGCCGGCGGCGTGCTGCTGCTCGGCAAGAACAGGAAATTCCCGGCCTCGGCTATCCCCACAGTGAAAGACGCCGCCCGCGTGGGCGGCAAGGACGCCGAAGAACTAGCCGGGACCTGCCCGCCGGCGACCGTCGACCTCGGCACCTGGTGCATGGACTCCGCGCCCTATCCGCTGACCAACGCCGAGGCCGGCAAGAACAACTTCATCTGGGCCAGCCAGGCCTGCGAGGCGGAAGGCGGCTGGCTGCCGAGCGCCGCCGAACTGCTCGGCGCCGCCAACCGCGTGAAGCTCGAGTCGACGATCCACGACTCGCAGCTGACCGCCACGATCGACCTCGACCCCAGCCGCGGCCTCAAAGACGAACGCGAGATGAGCTCGACGCTCGTGACCACCGAAGCCGGGTCCGCGGCGGCCGGCTTCGAGGGCGTCAGCGAAGGCGCGACCGGCAACCCGCGCCAGGGTCAGAACAACCCGATCCCGCTGCCGGCGAACCCGTTGCCCGAATCGCTGCAGTACGTGACCGTCTACAGCAACGGCCAGAAGGGCGGCTTCGCCGGCTCGGAGCCGGTCGCCGACCCGGAGAACTTCCGTTGCGCGTTCAACCTGGCACCGGGCGCGCTCAACAAATCGGAATCCTGAGGGGGCGCGGGTGGTCCTCGCAGGAACGCGTCTTCGATGGCTCGCAGCGACACTCGCGCTGGGGCTCGCCGCCACACTCATCGCGGCCCGCTCCCAGCCGGCGCTCGCTGTGATCCTGCCGGCGGTCACGATCGACGGACCCAACGAAAACATCGTCGGCTTCGGCGGCGCCGCGATGGCCGACGATGGCACCGGCGGCGTCGTGTATCTCAAGCGCGTCGACGGCGTGCCGCACGTCTACGTCTCGCGCTACGTCGGAGGACAGTGGCTCACGCCGATCCGGGTGGACTCGGGCGAGCCGTACGCCGCGAGCTGGCCGCGGATCGGGGCGAGCGACGGCGGAGAGCTCGTCGTCGTGTGGGCCACCGCGTTCGCCACGCGCAACGAACGTCCCGTCGATGAGCTGCTCGGCGCCACGCTCGGCCAGGGCGGCTCGACGTTCGGGCCGGCGATGATCGTCGACCCAAACATCCGCGAAGGTGTCGGCGCGAGCCCCGACCTGGCGATGAGCTCGACCGGCTACGCCGACGTCGTCTACCGCGTGGTCGAAACGGAACCAGGTCGCGTCAGCCCGATCCCGCTGCTGCGGCCCGGCGACGTGGTGGGGACCGTGCGCGT
>Ga0209040_10002676_pt1 | contig 13867 bp, 11 predicted proteins | sample BogFormECP12_OM3_FD_188240 | JGI IMG/M metagenome (GOLD analysis project Ga0209040, IMG submission 188240) | Bog forest soil microbial communities from Calvert Island, British Columbia, Canada - ECP12_OM3 (SPAdes) (version 2) | ecosystem: Environmental > Aquatic > Freshwater > Wetlands > Bog ...
GGGTATGGCGGCGATTTCGAGTGCGTTGCTGGGGGCGTTGAAGGCTGGGGATGACCTGATTTCTACGGCGGAGCTTTATGGCGGGAGTTACCGGTTGATGCGGGATGTGTTTCCGGGGATGGGGATTGGCGTGAAGCTGGTGGGGACGGATCTGGCGGGATTGGAGCAGATGGTTAGCGCGAAGACGCGCGTGATTTATGTGGAGACGCCGACGAATCCTACGTTGCGGCTGGTGGATTTGCGCAAAGTGACGGCGTTTGCCAAGAAACATAAATTGATTTCGATTATCGACAATACATTTGCTACGCCTTTGCAGCAGCGACCGATCGCGATGGGCTTTGACATGGTGGTGCATAGCGCTACGAAATATATGGGCGGGCATTCGGACATTATTGCGGGGGCGGCGGCGGGGAGTGCGAAGTGGATGGAGCACGTAAGGCAGATGGTGATTAATCTGGGTGGATCGATGGATCCAGGAGCGGCTTATTTGCTAATTCGCGGGATGAAGACCATGGGGTTGCGGATGGAGCGGCAGAGCGCGAATGCGTTAGCGGTGGCGAAATACTTGGAGAAGCATCGCAAGGTGGCGCGCGTTTATTATCCAGGGCTGGCTTCGCATCCGGATCATTTGCTGGCGAAGAGACAGATGAGCGGATTTGGGGCCATGTTGGCTGTTGATTTGAAAGGCGGACTTGCGGCGGCGCGGCGGTTCTGCGAGCGAATCAAGGTTTTCTTGTTGGCGGCAAGTTTGGGCGGGGTGGAGTCGCTGGTGATATTGCCGATTTATTCTTCGCATTACCGGATGAGTTTGGAGGAGTTGGCGCGTGTCGGGGTTTCGCCAGGGACGGTGCGCATGTCGGTGGGCATTGAAGATGTGGGGGATTTGATTGGGGATTTGGAGCAGGCGTTGGGGAAGGGTTGAGGATGTGAACGTGCGTGCGGATGCCCGAAGCAGCGGAAGCATGCGCATTTGTTACCGTGCGGTGGTTTGTGTGTGGGCTGGTGCGCTAATGGGTGTGCCGCTCAGCGCTCAGGTGGCGAGGGAGAAGGTCAGCGATGACCATACAAAGGCGGTCAGGCGGGTGGTGGATGCGGCGGATTCCCTGGCTATTGAGTTTCGGGCGGACATTCAACTGAATGCGATTGAGAGCGGAGCGCTGCCGCCGGGCGAATTGGCGAAAGGCGTTGTGCAGCGACTGATTGAGTCGGCGGGCAGCGCGAAAAATGCATTCCCTCTGGGACGGGCATTTTTAACGGCCGATACCGTAGAGAACGATCTTTCCAGCGCCACGCAAACTCTGAGCGCTGTGGACGCTCTGTCGGTGCAAACGAGAGCGATATTTGCGCTTAGCAAGATGGACAGGGCCAAGGCGCAGGTGGCGTTGCGCGAGATCCATGTGCAGATCCCGCCAACTGCGTGCGCGTCGGCGTTGATTCCGGACGTCGCGAAGTACTATGGAGCGCTTGATGCGCTGGCGGCAGGCGCGTTTTCCGCGGCGGAGAAAAACAAGGGCGAGGATGTGGCGTGGTATGAAGACAGTATTCGCGGGATGAACTCCGCGCTGCAAATGGCGCCGGTCGCAGATTTCCTGGCGCGGACGTCTTTAACTACGGAGCAATTTGAGCGGCTCTCGGAGGCCTACGCCGGGGCTCTGACGCGGCTTCGCGGGACGGACCGCGAGATGGCGTGGCTCTACGCCGAGGACAGGCTTCCGAATGCGATCCTGGAATTGGCCAGGAAGCGAAAAGAAAAGAATCTCGCCGTCGACGTGCTATTTCTTAGTTACCGGGATTTTTTAGCGCGCAGTGCGAGAGAGGTTCGCTGCGGAGACCAAAGCGCCGATTGGGGAGCGATTGTTGCGGCATTCAACCATTGGCGAGAGTTGCTTCATGCTGCCGAGCGGGTGCCGGCTTTAACTGCGGACGATGTGCAACGCAAAGGATCCCAGGGCGAGCGCGCGGAGATGAGGATGATCCCGGATGTGAAGGAGTTTGATGCGCTGTTCGGGAAGATTTATGCGTTACAGGAAAAGGCCGGGCCACGCGCAACGCCGGAACAGCTGGCAGTGGATACCGAGGCCTGGGAATCGGACGCCGCGCAGCTTTTGAACAATTTAGATGAGTATGATCCCTCAAAGAAGGAGTGTATGGAATGCGCCGACATCGCGAAGATGCGCATGCTGCTGGTGTTTTTCGATTTTTGCCCCGATGACGCGCTCAAGGGGAAAATACTTAGCCGCCTGGTGCGAACTGTGGCGACGAGTCCATTGCAGGTTGAGGATCCAATGGAGTGGTTGTTTCAAATGAAACTGCTGCTGAATATCTCGCGAAAGGCCAGTGGCGAACAGCTCAATGAAATTCAGAGGCTTACCGACGAGGGCCGCGTTCCGACTCTTTTGCCGAGCAAGATGGGGAACGAGATTCGCGAGGAAATGAAACGGTCTGGAGATTACACGATGTATGTTTATGTGGATGCGGACGAGGTCTTGGGGAGCAAATACTATTCTCCCTATTTGCAGTAGCGGACACAGGGAGTCCCGGAAAGAGGGTGTTCGGGAAAGAAAGTGGCGAGTGATTCGCGACGAGTGGATGGCGCCGAAGTACGGCGATAATTGTTAGGAATTAGACCCGGCCGCGGAAATAAAAAAACGGGCGGGACGCTTGTGGCGTCTCGCCCGAAATTTTCCAGTCGAAGTGGTTACAGCGGCTGGACGTTGGACGCCTGCAAGCCCTTGGGGCCGCGGACGACTTCGAATTCAACCGCTTGGCCATCGTTCAACGACTTATAGCCATCAGCCACGATAGCGGAGAAATGGACAAATACGTCCTCACCGCTCTGGCGCTGGATGAATCCAAAGCCCTTGCTGGCGTTAAACCACTTCACTGTTCCTTGTTCTTTGCTCACTGCTGTGTCTCTTTTCAAGAATTAAGCTATTTGGTGCTGCGGTACGTCTTGGCCGCGGTTTTAAGGCGGTACAAAACAAAAAAGCCGCAAGAGTTACCTTGCGGACCTTTACGAATTCCAAAGGCGATACAAGAGCAACAAACGCAACAAAAAGGTACCACGGTTTGGGGAGGAAAGGCAAGCAAAATCGTATGCAATTGATTGCACGAGGTTTATTCTTGCAGCGCGGAGGGCCTGGCTTAGTTTTTTCCGGCCGCGCTGAAGAAGGAGGCGGTTTTTTTCATGGATTGATTTCTGTGAGGGCGCAGCACGGTCTTGCTGGGGAGCGCGGGTGCCTTGGTTTCACGGGGAATATTGCGCGGTGCTGCGATGCTTTTTTTCTGGATGGGCAAGGGGGGACTCCTTGTTTTTTTAGTTGCACAGCGAATTTAACACGGGAGGCGCGAAGAAAAAACAGGAGAAATGACTGGCGCGAGAAGACTCACGGTTTAGCGGACTTTTCCTTGGGCCTGGGAAGGTCGAGGACGATGGCCAGAATTTTTGCGGCGAGATCGTAGGTGCCAACGCCGTCGATATTGGCCAGGACCACGATGCCAGCCCGGCGCTCGGGGGCGAGCATGATGCAGGTGCTGGTGCCCTGCTGGCCACCGGTATGGCCTACGGTGGAGAGACCGTTTTTTGTCTCGAGACCCCAGCCGAGGGCGTAGTCCAATACTTCGCCACTGGTGGTTTTGCCGGGGGTCCACATGAGGTCGCGGGTGGGACGTTTGAGCAGGGTGTCGTTCAGGATGGCGGATTCGTAGTGGGCGAGGTCGTCGGCCGAGGAGAGCCAGCCGCCGCCGGGGATTTTGTAGCTGGAGTCGAGCACGCCAGCGTTATGCACCGTGCCGCTGGCGTCTTTGTGATACCAACGGGTGCGGTGGGGGATGACGGCGAAGAAGTCGTCAGCGACGGAGTGGTCCATGCCTGCGGGTACAAAGACATTTTCGCGGACGTAGTCGACGTATTTTTGTGCACTGGCGCCTTCAAGAACGCAGCCCAGGACGGTGTAACCGTAGGTGCTGTACTGAAATTTTGTGCCTGGTGGGGCGACGAGGGGGTCGTTTTCAAAAATGGTGAGGGATTCTTCCATGGATTTGAAATGGCGGGCGCTGTCCTCGGGAATGTCGCCTTTGTTGTCGGGGTTGTAGTGGCGGATGCCGCTCAGGTGATTCAAGAGTTCGCGGGTGGTGATGGGGGCTTCTTTCTGCGGGAAGGCCGGGCAATACTTTTGCACGGGGGCGTCGAGGTCGAGCTTGCCGCGTTCGTAGAGTTGCAGGATGGCGGTGGCGGTGATGGGCTTGGAGACGGAGGCCAGGCGGAAGAGGGTGGCGGAGGTGACGGGGACGAAATTTTCCAGATCGGCCATGCCGAAGCCCGCGGACCAGGAGGGCTGGCCGTTGAGGACCACGGCGACGGCGAGGCCCGGGGTGCTGGTTGCGGCCATGAAATCGGAGGCGGCTTGGGAGATTTGGGATTGTTTCTCCTTGGAGAGGTCCTGGGCGCGGAGGCCGCTGGCGGTCAGAGAGAGGACGGCCAGTGCAATGCATATGCGGCGCAGAGTACGGAGCATGAGTGCGGCCCTCACGAGAAATAGGGGATAGCTGACTTGGCGCTCGGCAGTTTACCCCGAAAAGGCGGGTTCGGGGAGCACAGCCTCTTAGCTGGGGTTGGTCTATCGTCGCGCCATAGCTCCGACCCACACGCTAGGTCCCTAAAATTGAATGCGCGAAACGGATGCAAGAGTGCGAGGGTTTGCGCGCTGTGGACTGGATGCCGCTGCTCGCGTTTGTGTGGTGTTTGCGCCAACCCCCGGGGTGGCGGAAAGCGTTGACCCGGGGAGTGCCGGGTACTTACCATGGAGAGATGAAGGACCGAGCCCTGCCCGCCGCATCCAAGCCAAGCCGGAAATTAGCTTTGTTCGTCGCTGTGCTGGCATGCCTGGCGTTTGGATGCGACGACGCCGCCAGACGGCCAGCGCAGGCGCGGGTTCCGGCGTCGGCGCCGGCGTATACAGACCCGGCCCCAGCAGGTGATGCCCGGGCGACGCCAGGCAGTTCCGCGTCGTGGCAGGAAATGCCCGATGGCACTGCGCTGCCGCTGCGGAACCCGACGGCGCGGCCGACGATATCGCTGCTGCCCGCGGTGTTGAGCAGCAGGGAATATCTGGTGCAGCGGGTGGAGGAGAAGTTCGCCGCGGGAGAGCAAAATTACAAGGCGGGGCATCTGGAGGCGGCGCGCAAGGATTTTAATGACGCGGTGGATTGGATGCTGGAGAGCGGATACGACCCGGCCAGCGATGGGCGTTTGAACGAGCTGTTTCACCGCGTGGTGGATACGGTATACGGCGAAGAGCTGCAGGCCTTTCACGCGGGGGATGGTTTTAGCGAGCCGCCGGCGGTTCCCGCGCCGATTGATGAAGTGGCGGAGATGACCTTTCCCGTGGATCCGCGACTAAAAGACCGCGCGGAGGAGTCGGCGAAAAATATTTCGCACGACTTGCCGCTGACGGTGAACGATGAAGTGCTGTCGTTTTTGAATTTTTTCCAGACCACGCGGGGCAAGGCGATTGTGGAGACGGGTTTGCGGCGGGCGGGGCGCTATCGCGAGATGATTTCGCGGGTGTTGCGCGAGGAAGGGGTTCCCCAGGATTTGATCTACCTGGCGCAGGCGGAAAGTGCGTTTCAGCCGCTGGCGCTGTCGCGGGCGGGGGCCCGGGGGATTTGGCAGTTCGTGGCGTGGCGCGGGAATGAGTATGGATTGCGGCACACCTGGTGGGTGGACGACCGGCAGGATCCGGAGAAAGCGACGCGGGCGGCGGCGCACCATTTAAGAGATTTGTACGGCATGTTTGGGGACTGGTATCTGGCCATGGCGGCCTATAACTGCGGGCCGGGCAACGTGCAAAAAGCCGTGGAACGCACGGGGTACGCGGACTTTTGGGAGCTGTACCGCCGCAACGTCCTGCCCAAGGAGACCAAGAACTATGTTCCGATCATCCTGGCGCTGACGCTGATCGCCAAGGACGCCGCGCACTATGGCATTCACGCGGAGCCCGATCCTCCCGTGCCGTTCGAGGTGGTGAAGCCCGGGCGGGCTATTGATTTGCGCCTGGTGGCGGAGACGATCGACGTGGATGTGGAGACGTTGCATGCGCTGAATCCGTCTTTGTTGCGCCTAGCGACGCCGGATGACCCGGCGTTTGAGATGCGCCTGCCCCCGGGAACGGCGGCGAAATTCTCCACGGAGATTGCGGATATTCCGCCGGACAAGTGGGTGAGCTGGCGGCGGCATCGCGTGGCGCCTGGCGAGACATTGTCGTCCATCGCCAAGAAGTACCGAGTAACGCCGACGGCGATAGCGGAAGCCAATAATCTGGAACGCGGCAGCACACTGGATCCCGGAGATAAGCTGATTATCCCTGCAGCCCAGGCGCAAGCGGAAGCCGCGCGGCGGCTAGTGAGCTACCGGGTGCGCAAGGGCGATACGTTTCTGGGGATTGCCGACCGCTTCAGTGTGACGGCGGAAGACTTGAAGAAATGGAACCGGCTGAAGGCCGACCGGGTTAGCCGCGGGATGGTCTTGCGGATTTACACCGTCGGCGGAGCTCCGGAAGCCGCGCCTGCGGGAGGCCGGGCGCACAGCCGGGCGAAGTCCGGGAAAAAGCCGCAACATGCGGGTACGGCCGCGGCGCAGGCGGGCACAGCGTCACCGGCGCACAACTGAGCGAAGAAATCCGCGCAGGGAGGCTGGACATGCGCGCAGGCGGCTTGGTTACGGCCCGGACCTGCGGATATTGCCTTTTTTCCGCGCCCGCGCCGCGGAATGCTTGACAAAGACCGCGCGAATGCTATAACAACGCGGAAGGCTTTTGTAACCTTGCAGGAGCGCCGGCGAGGGGTGCAGCGTCTCCCAGCGGCCGGGCAGCACCAGAGAATCGATGTACGCGGGACCTAATCTGCCCCTGGGGAGGATGGCATGGATTTCGAGAAAGATAGTTTTGAAGAGGATAGCGAGCTGGCACCCATCGAGGACGAAGAAGAGTTGGGCGTAGAGGCCGACGAGCTGGGAGACACGGAAGAAGAAGAGTTGATTGTGACCGAGGAAGAGGGCGAGGAAGCTGCGCCGCGAGTCAAAACCACGGTAAAGGATGCGGCCAAGGCCGCGCCGCGGGTGTCCGCCCCTCCGGTGGCGCGCGCGGCGTCTCCGGCCAAGAAGGTGGCGCCCAAGAAAACCACTCCCAAGAAAGCAACGAAGAAGAGCGCGCCCAAGAAAGCCAAAAAAGCGGCGGGCAAAGGCAAGACGAAAAAGTCCGCCAAGAAGCCCGCGAAAAAAGCCGGCAAGAAGAAACGCCGTTAGCGTGGCCGAACATCGGCTGAAAGAGTTCGTAATGCCAAGCCCCGGAAGGTTCCGGGGCTTGGCCTGTTTTAGGGGCCATGTGGTTCGAAGCGAGACGGAGGGGGCTGGAAGAAGGTTCCCGATTGGCGCGCAGAGTGTTCTCGAATCGGGAAAGTTTGCCTCGTGGCCGCCAGTGCCCTTGCCCTAAATCGCAAGTGCCGTTAGCATAACGCCAGGCGGAAGACGCTATGTTGCGGGCACTGGAGCAGATACGTCGGATGCGCGGCGGGGCGCAGTCGCACTTGATGCACTGCTCGGACGGGCACTACTACGTCGTAAAGTTCCAAAACAATCCGCAGCACAGCCGGGTGCTGGTGAACGAATTGCTGGGAACGAAGCTGGCGGCGCGGTTGGGGCTGCCGACGACGCCGGTGGCCGTGGTGGAAGTTTCCGAGGAGCTGATCCGTCTGACACCCGAGCTGTGTGTTGAACTTCCCCGGTCGCGCATTCCATGCCAGCCTGGGCTGCAGTTCGGTTCGCGTTTTCCGGGTGATCCGCGGCGCATGACCCTGCACGATTTTCTGCCGGACGAGCAACTGCGCGCGGTGGCCAACCTGCACGAGTTTGCGGGCATGCTGGTGTTCGACAAGTGGACCTGCAACACCAACGGGCGGCAGACGCTGTTTTACGTGCGCGCGGACTGGTCGGCAAACGATCGGCCCGCGGGGGGCCCCGCGCCGCACTCCGCGCCGCCGCCGGCGGTGCTGGGGGAGATCGGGCTGGCCGGTGACCCGGCCGAGGCGCGCGAGTTGGTGTACGAAACCAGGATGATCGATCAAGGGTTCTGTTTTAATGCCGGAGAGTGGACGTTTCCGGATGCGCCGCTGCGGGGCTTGTATACGCGCAACCGCGTGTATCAGGGCGTGACGGGCATGGAATCGTTTGCCCCCTGGCTCACGCGGCTCGAAAAAGGGCTGGGCGAAAAAGTGCTCGATGAACTGAGCCGGGAGATTCCGCCGCAGTGGTACGCGGACGATTACGACGCCCTGCTGCGGCTGCTCGAGCAGTTGCACCGGCGGCGGTCGCGGGTAGAGGAATTGATTTTGGGGGCCAAGAAATCCAGCCGCCAGCCCTTTCCCAATTGGGTGTAGGAGTCGCCAGGAATGGCCGCCGAAACCGTTAGCAGCAACCACGCACAGATGGAAAAGACATATGTCTACCGCGTGCTGCGCTACACGCCGAATCTGGTGCGCGACGAGTGGGTGAACATCGGGGTGCTGCTGTACGACCCGCAAACGTCGGAACGCCGGCTGCGTCTGATCGAGGAGCCGGAAGAGTTTCGCCGCGTAAGACGGATACACCCGCAGGCCGACGAGGATCTGTTGCGCGCGTTGCGCGACGATCTGGAAAATCGTTTTGTGGAGTATGCCGCCAACAGCGCCGGGTACGATTCCGGCCCGGCTGGCGCGAAGCCCACCGCCTGGCAGCAGTTGTTGCACAAATGGGACGATACGCTATCGAATGCCCTGCAACTCGCGCCGCAGAAAGCGGTGCTGGCGGGAGACCTGGACGCCGAATTGGAGCGCTTGTATGCCGACCACGTGGCGCCGGAGCGGACTCCGGGGCGCGTGGGAGCGCCGGGCTCGCGAGCGGGCATGCGGCATTACTGCGGCCAGGTGTTTCGCCAGGCGCAGATCTGGAACCGCCTGGAAAAATCCGTGCGCGCTGCGCCGTACACCTTTCCCGGAGATCCCATGCGCATCGACTACAGCTACCGGCGCAACGGCACGCGCGGCTTCGTGCAGACGTTGTCGGTCACGCGCTCTCCCACGGACGCCAAGCTGCTGGCCTACACCGCCGAACGTATCGCCGCCAAATCCGAACTGGGAACGGAATTTGCGGCCGTGACCGATGTGGAGTTGCTGTCCAAAAATGAACGCCACCAGTTCGTGGGCGAAACCTTGCGTTCCGCGGGCATTGAGCCGGTGCCGCTCGACAATTTCGCGGTGTGGGTAGCCAAATTGAAGCCGCTGCTGCGCGTGCAGTAACCCGCGGCCTTGCGGGCTACAGCAGCGGCTCGCTCCAGTTTTCCAGGGTTTCTTTCACCTTGTGCAGGAATTGATGGGCGATGGCGCCGTCCACGACGCGGTGGTCGTAGCTCAGGGTCACATAGCACATGGAGCGGATGGCGATCGAATCGTTGATCACCACCGGGCGCTTTTCGATGGCGCCGAGGCCCAGGATGCCCACGTTGGGCTGGCTGATTACGGGCAAGCCGAAGAGGCCGCCAAAGACGCCGGGGTTGGTAATCGAAAAGGTGCTTTCCTGAACTTCCTCGGGCTTCAGTTTTTTCGTTCGCGCGCGCTCTGCCAGGTCGTTCATGGTGCGCTGGATGCCCAGAATATTTTTTTCGTCGGCATGTTTCACTACGGGTACGAGCAGACCCCAGTCGAGGGCCACGGCAATGCCGATATTAATTTCCTTGTGCAGGACAACGTTGGTGCCATCGAGGGAACTGTTCAATGTGGGAAAGGCGCGCAAGCCGGCGACCGCGGCCTTGACGAAGAAGGGCATGAAGGTCAGCTTGGTGCCGTTGCGCTTCTCGAACTCGTCCTTGGACTTGGCGCGCAGGGCCGCGATCTTGCTCATGTCGATTTCGTCCACCGAGTACACGTGGGGCGAGACGCGTTTCGAAGCCAGCATGTGTTCGCCGATGCGCTGGCGCATGACGCTCATGGGTGAAACTTCGTAGTCGCCGAAGTACAGCTTTTCGCGGGGCACGGCGGATTCAAATGCCACGTGCGCCTGGCCACCGGAACTTATAGGAGGAGGGGCTGGGGCCGCGGGCCGCAAAGGCGCAGGGCGCGCTGGAGTTGCCGGGGCCTCGTAGGCTTCCTCGAGTTGCTCTTCGGTTTCTTCCTCATAGTGCGCGGGCGAGCCTGCGGCGCTTGCGCCTCCTCCGGCGATTGCCGCCTCAATATCCTGTTTGCTGATACGCCCACCGGCGCCCGTGCCGGCGATGGTGCTGAGATCGATGCCGTGTTCCTTGGCCATGCGGCGCACCAGCGGCGAACTGTGAATGCGCGCGCCATCCTTGGCAGCCGCGGCCGGAGCCGCGTGTGGAGGCGTCGCTGGCGCGGAGGCTGCTGGAGCGGGAGCCGGAGCGGGTCTTGCGGGCGGTGCAGCTGGAGCCGGGGCTTTGGGAGCCTCCGCCTTAGGAGCGGGGGCCGGTGCGACCGCCGCCGCAGATCCAGCCGCGTCGATCACGCCAACGATGGTTTGAATGGGCACGGTCTGCCCTTCGCTGACCTTGATCTCTTTCAGCACGCCCGCGGAAGGCGAGGGGATCTCCGCATCCACCTTGTCGGTGGAAATTTCAAACAGCGGCTCGTCGCGCTCGACTTTGTCGCCGGGTTTTTTCAGCCACTTGGTGATGGTGCCTTCGAAAATGCTCTCCCCCATCTGGGGCATTACGATGTCTACGGCCATGATTGCTCTCCTAGGAAACTTTCCAAATTTTTTTACCAACTCGGCCGCAAGTTTATCGTCGCAGCCCTGAATTAATAGCGCGCCAGTTCTTTGGCGGCGGCAAAAACCTTTTTGGCGTTGGGCAGAAAATATTCTTCCAGCGTGGGCGCGTAGGGCACCGGAGTATCCAGAGCGGTAACGCGCATCAGCGGGCCGTCCAAATCGCCAAAAGCTTTCTCGCAAAGAATCGCGGCGATTTCTCCGGCAATGCCGCCCGTTTTGGTGTCTTCGTGTACCACCAGGCATTTATTGGTTTTGCGTACGGATTGCAGAATGGTCTCTTCGTCGAGCGGCTGCAGGGTGCGCAGGTCGATCACTTCGGCTTCGATGCCTTCTTGCGCCAGGGCGTCGGCGGCTTCCAGCGAAGTGTGCATCATGGCCGCGTAGGAAACGATGGTGAGGTGCTTCCCTTCGCGGCGCACGATGGCTTTGCCGAGTGGCACAGTGTAGTCGCCAGCGGGCAACTCTTCCTTGATGCGGCGATATAAGTATTTGTGTTCGAAAAAGAGCACCGGGTTATTGTCGCGGATGGCGGATTTCAGCAAACCCTTGGCGTCGTAGGGCGTGGAGGGATAGACGACTTTGAGGCCGGGAGTGTGCACGAAATACATTTCGGGATTCGCGGAGTGAAACGGTCCGCCGTGCACGCCGCCGCCGGAAGGTCCGCGCACCACCATGGGCGCGGGCGCGCCCCACAGATAATGGCCTTTGGCCACGAAATTGGTGAGCTGATTGAAGCAGCAGGCGATGAAATCGATGAACTGCATCTCCGCGATGGGGCGCAGGCCGAGGTAGCTCATGCCGCAGGCGGCGCCGATGATGGCGCTTTCGCTGATGGGGGTATCGATGACGCGTTCCCAGCCGAAACGCTCCAGCAGACCTTCGCTGGTCTTGAAGGCGCCGCCGTAGACGCCCACGTCTTCGCCAAGCAGTACCACGGCGGGGTCGCGCTCCATCTCCTCATACATGGCCTGCTTAATGGCTTCGAGAAAAGTTACCTGGCCAGCGGAGGGGGAACCGCCGTTGGTAGACGGGGAAGCTTTGCTTTCGGCCATGGCTATCTCCTCGCCTTGCCGGCGGGCACTTTCGCCGACTTTTTATCGCCTGCGTGCGTCGCGGCCCTATTCAGCGATTTTTGCGGGGATTTTTCTGTGCCGTTGCTCACCACTTTGACCGGCGTTTTAGGGGCCAATTTGCCTTCGTTGGCGGCTTCTTCCTGCGCTGCGGGAGTGTCCCCAAAGTGAATCGGGGCGTTCTTGCCGCCCGAGCCTTTGCCCTGGCCAAACCCTTGCACGTTCCACACCGCGACCACGCTGGAATTCGGCGGGGTTACTTCCGCTTTATCCCGCGCCCACTTGGGCGCCACTTTGTGGCAATCGTCGCCGGTGCAATACACGCCCTGCGCGGCCAGCTCCGGCGGCGGCATAGGAGAGGCTTCGGCGAAATCGCGATCTTTTTCGAGCAGGGCATCTATCTTGTTTTCGAGCCCCTTTTTCGTGGCGGCATCCAGCAGCTTTTTCCCCAGCAAAAACTTCTCGTACTGCTCGATGGGGTCGCGCTGTTTCCAGTATTCGAACATCTCCTTGGGAACGTACTCCGCGGGGTCGTGCTGCGCGTGGCCGCGCATGCGCATGGACTTGGCTTCAATGAGGATGGGGCCTTCGCCGGCGCGTGCGCGGTCCACGGCCTCTTTGGCCGCCTGGTACACGGCCACGACATCGTTGCCGTCGACCACGTAGCTGGCGATGCCGTAAGCCTTGGCGCGATCCGCCAAATTCTCGATGGGCACCTGGCGCCTTACCGGCGTCGAATACGCCCACTGATTATTTTCCAGGATCAGCACGAACGGCGCCTTCTGTACCGCCGCGAAATTCAATCCTTCATGAAAAACGCCCGTCGAACTGCCGCCGTCGCCAATCCAGGTCATGGCCACGATTTTCTGGCCGAGATAACGGCCGGCCATGGCCACGCCGGTCATTACCGGGATCAGATCGCCGAGCATGGAAATGGGGGAAACGATGTGGAGATTTTCCAGGTCCCCGAAATGGCTGGTGCCGTCCTTGCCCAGCGTTGGCGACGTGTACTTGGCCATGTGCTGCGTAAAGATGTCGCGGGGCGGCACGCCTTTGACCAGCAGCGCGCCAATGTTGCGGATCATGGGCGCCAGCCAGTCTTTTTTCTCCAGCGCGTACGCCGTTCCTACGGAAATGCCTTCCTGCCCCAAGCTGGAGTACAGTCCGCCCACGATTTTATTCTGGCGGAACAGTTTAGTCATGGTGTCTTCGACCGCGCGGTTGAGGCGCATGTAGTAGTACAGGTCGAGGTACTGCTGGCGCGTAAGCTCTGCTTTCATGCGTCGCTCCGTACGGTTTCCATCTTGGCGCCCGAGGTGTTCGGCATATGTTCCTGCGCGGTTCGTGGAAGAAGCGCCGACTGTTCCGCGCGCTCCAGCTCGCTCATAAATTGTACTCTCGGCACGACCAGCATTTCGAGACTTAGCACCGCGCCGAGATGCCTGGCGACGCGTCCGGCCACGTCCGCGGGGTCCACGCTCTTCCCCAACAGCTTTTCCAGCGACGTGGCGGTTCGCTCCGCAATGCCGCAGGGCACAATTAGGCCGAAATAACGCAGGTCGGTGCTCACGTTGTAAGCAAAACCATGGGAAGTTACCCAGCGGCTGAGGTGCACACCGAGAGCCGCGAGTTTTTCCGGCGGAGTTCCCGCAGCGCCTGTCACCCAAATGCCGGTCTTGCCGGGTTCGCGGACCGCGGTGACGCTATATTCCGCGGAAGCCCGGATCATCGCCTCTTCCAGCATGCGCATGTACCAGCCGATATCGCGCCGGATGGCTGCCAGACTGAGGATGGGGTAGCCGACGAGCTGCCCCGGACCGTGATAGGTGATGTCGCCGCCGCGGTTGCTGTGATACAGTTCCACGCTTTTCTGGCGCAGCACGCTTTCGCTGGCCAACAGGTGTTGCAACTTGGCATTCCGTCCCAGCGTGATGGTGTGGGGATGTTCGCAAAACAGCAACGTATCGTCGATCGCGCCGGCCTT
>Ga0209040_10002677_pt1 | contig 13860 bp, 14 predicted proteins | sample BogFormECP12_OM3_FD_188240 | JGI IMG/M metagenome (GOLD analysis project Ga0209040, IMG submission 188240) | Bog forest soil microbial communities from Calvert Island, British Columbia, Canada - ECP12_OM3 (SPAdes) (version 2) | ecosystem: Environmental > Aquatic > Freshwater > Wetlands > Bog ...
CGCCGGCGAGGTCCTCGACGGTGACGCGCGCGTCCGGGATCGCCGCCTTGATCAGCGCCTCGATCTCGTTCGCCGCCATCGCCATGCCGGCTCTCCCCTAGGTTCCGTCCATCCAGGACGGGAAGAATCGTTCGTGCGCCGCGCGCAACGCCCGCACCGATATTGTGCCCCCGTCGGGCAGTGTCAAATCCTGTCCGCCGGAGGTGCCGATCCGCACCGCGAGCAGCCCCGCCGCCTCGGCGGCGCGGATCAACGCACCGGCGTCCGGGACGGCAAGCACATAGCGGCCCTGGTCCTCGCCGAACCAGTAGGCGTGGCTGGGGATTTCCCGCGGACTGGTGGACAACCTGACGCCGGTCAGGCCGGCCATCGCCATCTCCGCCACCGCGACCAGCAGCCCGCCGTCGGACACGTCGTGGCAGGCGCGGACATCGCCGGCAAGGATCTGCGCGCGGACAAAATCGCCGGTGGCGCGTTCGGCGGCCAGATCGACCGGCGGCGGCGCGCCCTCTTCGCGGCCGGCGATCTCGCGCAGCCAGAGCGACTGGCCGAGCCAGCCCTTGGTGGCACCCACCAGCACGATGTCGAGCCAGGGCCCCAGTGCGATCCCAATCGCCTTCGCCGCATCGTCCAGCACGCCCAGGCCGCCGATCGCCGGTGTCGGCAGGATGGTGCGCACCGTGCCCCGCGGATCGCGCGTTTCGTTGTACAGGCTGACGTTGCCGGACACGACCGGGAAGTCGAGCGCCTCGCAGGCGGCCGCCATGCCACGGATCGCAGCGGCGAACTGGCCCATGATCTCCGGGCGCTCCGGGTTGCCGAAGTTCATGTTGTCGGTCAGCGCCAGTGGCCGCGCGCCGACGGCGGTCAGGTTGCGCCAGGCCTCGGCCACCGCCTGCGCGCCGCCGGCTTCCGGGTCGGCGGCGCAGTAGCGCGGCGTGCAGTCGGTGGTCAGCGCCAGGGCGCGGGACAGGCCTTCGAGCTTCACCACCGCGGCATCCGCGGCGCCCGGCCGCTTCACCGTCTGGCCGCCCACGGTGCTGTCATACTGGTCCCACACCCAGGCGCGGGAACACAGGTCCGGACACCCGATCAGCTTCCACAGTGCCGCTGTCAGGCCGACGCGATCCTCGACTCTGGCCGGGTTCATCGTCTCCAGCTTCTGCGTCGCCGCAGTCGGCCGGTGATACAGCGGCGCCTGGTCGGCGAGCGGCGCCAGCGGGATGTCGGCTTCGACGACGCCGCGGTGGCGGACGACGATCCGGCCGGTGTCGGTGACCTGGCCGATCACCGCGAAATCCAGTTCCCACTTCTCGAACACGGCGCGCGCCACGTCCTCGCGGTCGGGGCGCAGTACCATCAGCATCCGCTCCTGGCTTTCCGACAGCATGAACTCATAGGCGGTCATGCCGGCCTCGCGCGCCGGCACCATATCGAGATCGAGTTCGATGCCGACACCGCCCTTGCCCGCCATTTCGACCGATGAACTGGTCAGGCCCGCCGCACCCATGTCCTGGATGGCGACGATGGCGTCGGTCGCCATCAGTTCAAGGCAGGCCTCGATCAGCAGCTTCTCGGTGAACGGGTCGCCGACCTGCACGGTGGGGCGCTTCTCCTCGGCGTCGGCGGCAAATTCGGTCGAGGCCATGGTGGCGCCGTGGATGCCGTCGCGGCCGGTCTTCGAGCCGATGTAGACCACCGGGTTGCCCACGCCCGCCGCCGCGGAAAGGAAGATGCGGTCCTTCGGGGCGATGCCGACCGTCATCGCATTGACCAGCGGATTGCCGTCATAGGCGGGATGGAAGTTGATCTCGCCGCCGACCGTGGGGACGCCGACGCAATTGCCGTAGCCGCCGATGCCGCGCACCACGCCATCGACAAGGCGCTTCGTCACCGGGTTGTCCGGTGAGCCAAACCGCAGCGCGTTCAGGTTGGCGATCGGGCGGGCGCCCATGGTGAACACATCGCGGAGAATGCCGCCGACACCGGTGGCGGCGCCCTGGTAGGGTTCGATGAAGCTGGGGTGGTTGTGGCTCTCCATCTTGAACACGGCGGCCAGCCCGTCGCCGATGTCCACCACGCCGGCATTCTCGCCGGGGCCGTGGATCACCCACGGCGCCTTGGTCGGCAACTGCCGCAGCCAGACGCGCGAGGACTTGTAGCTGCAATGCTCCGACCACATCACGCTGAACACGCCGAGCTCGGTCAGCGTCGGCGTGCGGCCCATGATCTCCAGCACGCGCGCGTATTCGTCGGCGCTGAGGCCGAATTCCGCGGCGAGTGCCTGGGAGACGGTAGGGGCTGGGCTGGCGTGGGTCATGGCTGCGGGCTGCGGTATAGCGGGCGGGGTCGCTACCTGCCATCCCGAGGACGAATGCGCTAACTTGCGGAGACAGGAGACCGCTGCATGAATGACCTCTTTGACCAGGACATCCTCAGCCGCCATCCGGTGCCCCGGCACCGCTTGACGCTGCACGACTATCACCGGCTGGGCGAGGCCGGCATCCTGGGCGAGGACGATCGCGTCGAGCTGTTGGAAGGGCAACTGGTTGACATGTCGCCGATCGGTCCACGCCATGCGCTGGTGGTTGACGCGCTGAACGAATTGCTGGTCCTGGCGGTCGCAGGCCTGGCCGTGGTGCGCGTGCAGAACCCGATCGTGCTGGATGATGCCTCGGAACCGCAGCCAGACTTCACGCTGCTGCGCAAGCCTTGGCACGGTTATCCCGACGCCCATCCTCGGCCCCCCGACGTGTATCTGCTGATCGAGGTCGCCGACTCGAGCCTGGAGTTCGATCTTGGAGCGAAGCTGGAGCTCTACGCGCGGGCGGGCATCCGCGAGTTCTGGGTGGTGGACCTGACCAGCAACCGGGTGCTGGTGCACCGCGGCCCGCACGAAGGCAGATATGATTCGGTCGCGACGGTGGACACGTCGGGTGTCCTCCAAGTTGAAGCGCTGCCTGGCGTGACCATCTCCGTCGCCCGGGTCCTCCTGTAGGGGCTACGCCGCCGCCAGCGCGTCGAACAGCGGCTTGCCGTCGGTGCCGCCCATCAGCGGGTCCACCAAGTCCTCGGGGTGGGGCATCAGGCCGAGGATGCGCAGGTTGGGCGACAGGATGCCGGCGATGCTCCGCGCACTGCCGTTGCGGTTGGCCTCCGGCGTGATCTCGCCGGAAGCCGTGGCATAGCGCAGCGCGACCAGGCCGTCGCCTTCCAGCCGGTCCAGCGTGGCGTCATCGGCGAAATAGTTGCCGTCGCCATGCGCCATCACGGCACGAAAGGTCTGGCCGCGCTGATACTGGCTGGTGAACACCGTGTCGGAGCGCTCGACGCGCAGATGGCAGTCCATCGACAGGAAGCGCAGCGAGGCATTGCGTAGCAGCGCGCCAGGCAGCAGGCCGGCCTCGGTGAGGATCTGGAAACCGTTGCAGACGCCCAGGATGTAACCACCCCGCTCCGCATGTGCGCGCACCGCGGTCATCACCGGCGAATGCGCGGCCATCGCACCGCAGCGCAGGTAGTCGCCGTGGGAGAATCCGCCCGGGATCACGACCAGGTCGAGACCGGTAAGGTCGGTCTCTCGGTGCCAGATCATGCGCGGTTCGGCGCCGGAGCGGCGCAGCGCGATCGCCATGTCGCGCTCGCGGTTGATGCCGGGGAAGACGACGATGCCGGCCTTCATCGCTTCTGTTCCGCACACGGGAAGAAGCGGACGATGGCCTGGCCGATGGCTGCTGGAGCCGGGCCGTCCTCATGGGTGTCCGCGTAGGCGGTGACCACCTGGGCGAGCAGTTCCGGCGTGAAGTTCTCCGGCGCACACACGCCGCGCGGTGGGGTGGGGGCGAACTGCAGGTCGTAGACGCCGAAGACATAGCCCACGCACCCAGCATGCTGGGCCGGGTCGGTGGCATGACACGCCGCGGCGAGCTGCTTGGAGGTCATCTGCTTCCAACCCGGCGCCTGCTGGGCGTGAGCGACGCTGGCCACCAGTGTCATTGCGAGGAGCGCAGCGACGAAGCAATCCCCATCTCGCTGGGGATTGCTTCGCTTCGCTCGCAATGACAGCCAGCGGCTAACCATCCACCGACACCCGAAAACTCTCGATCACCGTGTTCGCCAGCAGCTTCCGCGCCATCTCCTCGGCGGCGGCGCGGGCGCGATCCGGATCGCCTTCCGCCAGCTCCAGCTCGATCACCTTCCCGGCCCGCACCTCGCCGACATTGGCGAAGCCCAGCGTGTGAAGCGCGTGACCGATCGCCTTGCCCTGCGGATCCAGCACGCCCGGCTTCAGCATCACCGTAACGGTAGCCTTCACTGCATCAGCTCCGGGCCTTTCAGGTCGCGCACGCCAGCCTCGGGCAGGATGCCGAGACGCTTGGCCACCTCCTGATACGCCTCCTCCACCTTGCCGAGGTCGCGACGGAAGCGGTCCTTGTCCATCTTCTCATTGGTCTTGCTGTCCCACAGCCGGCAATTGTCCGGGCTGATCTCGTCGGCCAGCACGATGCGCATCTCGTCGTTCTCCCACAGCCGGCCGAACTCGAGCTTGAAGTCGACCAGTGTGATGCCGACGCCCAGGAACAGGCCGGTGAGGAAGTCGTTGGTGCGCAGCGTCAGCGCCACGATGTCGTCGAGATCGGGGGTGTTGGCCCAGCCGAAGCAGGTGATGTGCTCCTCGGACACGATCGGGTCCTCGAGTGCATCGTTCTTGTAGTAGTACTCGATGATCGAGCGCGGCAGGCGGGTGCCCTCCGGGATGCCGAGCCGCTTCGACAGGCTGCCGGCGGCGACGTTGCGGACCACCACCTCGAGGGGAATGATCTCCACCTCGCGGATGAGCTGCTCACGCATGTTCAGGCGGCGGACGAAGTGCGTGGGAATGCCGATCTCGGCCAGCCGCATCATCAGGTATTCGCTGATGCGATTGTTCAGCACGCCCTTGCCGGTGATCACACCCTTCTTCTGGGCGTTGAACGCCGTCGCATCGTCCTTGAAATATTGTACGAGGGTGCCGGGTTCGGGCCCCTCGAACAGGATCTTGGCTTTCCCTTCGTAGAGCTGGCGGCGACGGGCCATCACGATCCCCTTCTGGGCGGCACATCGGTATAGCAGCGCATGGCGCGTGCCGCCATGCCGGGGGTCATCGGACGGGGCTGAACGGCGCCACATGCGGCGGGCCGGCGGCGAACAGCCATACCAGGGGGCCGGCCTGGGGAATTGCGAGCAACGAGGAGCAGACCGTGCCGAAGCCGCCGCGCGGCACCACGTTGATCTGCCCGCCCGGTTCGCCGGTGCGGTCGGCCAGGATCTCCTGCCAAGCGCGCCAGTCGCCTGGTTCCGGCGGAGCGGCCGAGCTGAACCGTGCCAGATGCCGGGCAACCCGAGGGCTTTCCGGATCGTCCGGGTCGTGGGCGGTGACCATGTGCAGGCCGGGCGCGAGCGGCTGGACCTGCGGATGACCGTGGCCGAGGCCGCGGACGAAGATCGCCCCGGTTCGGTCGGCAAGCACCAGGTTGAAACTGCGCCAGCCGCGGGCGTCCAGGGTGGCGATGGCTGCGGCAGCTGCATCGGCCGCACTGTGCACGAGCGCCAACAGCGGGAGTTCGCCACGGCTTCGCTTGCCGGCCGCCGGGCCGAGGCTCCCCGGCCGGTTCAGCACCGCGGCAGCCACGCCATCGCGGTTCACGCCCATCCAGGTGCCACCGGCTGAGCGGTCGCGCCCGGCGATGACGTTCGGCTGGTCCGGCCAATGAGCAGCAGGCGGGTCCCATGGGCGGTCCAGCATCTCGTCGCGATTGGCAGCAAGCACGAGCGGCCAGGCGTGGCCGGGACGGATCAGCAGGACGACAGTACACATCGGTTCGATCGGGGCGCGGGCCGGCCCGTGACGCTGTGTGGCTTACGCTCGGCGCGTGAAACGGCCAGGCGCGACACACTGCTTCACAGCGCGTCTTCCTGGTCTGCCGGGATGTAGGGAATCATCCCTTTTTTCGTGGGCGATGACCTGCACTTCGCGCGGCATGTCGCGCAGGTTGACCAGTAACCCGTTGACCTGTGCCATCCATATCAGAGGATTGCGGACAACGAAGTCGCGCAGCATCCAGGCGGGGTCCATGCGGTTTGTATGCAATGCGTCCTTGATGACCTTGGCCTTGGCGCTCGCGGTGCTCTGGCCGACGCCGAACGCGGTGCAGATCTCGGCCATTGTCATGTAAGGTTGGGTCGCCTTGTCCGACAGGAAGTTGAGCTGGCCCAACAGGTGGACGATGCCGCAGGCCCAGGTGTTCAGCTTCCCTGAGTTCAGCGGGCTCGGGCGCTTGCGGCAGAGGGCAGCGGTCATGGCCCGTGCGAGGTCACGGTACTCGTCGTTCAGATGCTCGCCGCAGAACGCATCCGTCAGCGCGACGGCGGCGTCGTAGGTCGCCTGCATCGCCTTGGGGATGGAAGTGGAACGAGAGGGCTGCATAACTCGGGCCTCGCTGCGAATCGGGTGTCGCCCCCAGTGTACCTCCTCATCATGTCGTTGCCCAAGCGATGACCACGCATAGGGCGATGCTTGACGTGACGGGCCGCTCCGGGTGGCGAGCGAACATCCGGTCCGACTGCAACGACCGAATCCATTCTCAAGCGGTCGCCCTGCTGTAGGCCGCGCCGAAGCGCTCAACCGCATTCGCAAACGGCTGCGGGCGCCCAAACAAATACCCTTGGACGGTTTCGCAGCTGGCCTCGCGGACAAGACGCAATTGCTCTTCCGTCTCCACTCCTTCCGCAGTTGTGGTCATACCAAGCTTTCTGGCCAGATCGACGACGGAAGCGACAATGGCGGAGCAATCCGCCCGGGTGGCCATCTCGCCGACGAACAACTGATCGATCTTGATCTTGTCGAAGGGAAAGCTTCTGAGATAGCTGAGCGAGGAATAGCCCGTTCCGAAGTCATCCAAGGCGATATTCAGGCCAGCGTCGTGCAACCGGCGGAGCAGCGTTACCGTCTCGTAGTTCTTGTCAAGCAACGCCGACTCGGTGATTTCCAGTTCAAGCCTGCCGGGATCGATCCCGTGCTCCGCGAGTGCGCTGTTGATGATACCGACGATCTCATCGTCGTCCAGTTGGATCGGCGAAAGGTTGACCGCGATGCTGATCCACTCCGGAAGATGCACGATATCGGCGCAAACCTGACGAATCAGCCAGGCACCGATCGGTTTGATGATCCGCAGCTCTTCCGCCAATGGAATGAACAGACCCGGAGGCACGGTGCCGCGAGTCGGGTGGTTCCAACGTAATAACGCCTCGAAGCCGCAGATCTGCTCGGTCCTGAGGCAGAATATGGGTTGGTACGCGATCGATAACTGGGTACGCTCGAGCGCGACGCGCAGATCCGCCTCGACCTTGAGCCGGGCGCGCAACCGGTCCTCGATTTCGGTCTCAAAAATCCGGTACGTGCCTCGGCCTTCCGCCTTGGCCTGGTAGAGCGCCATATCGGCGTTCCGAAGCAAGGTATCCGCGTCCGCAGCGGCATCCGACGCCGTTGCGATACCGATGCTCGCGCCGATCTCAGCCGGACGCCCGTCGATCTGATACGGAGCGGACAACCGCTCGATCACGCGTTCCGCCAGCGTCACGGCAGCCTCCGGATAGAGGGCGGGCCGCCGACAGATTATTGCAAACTCGTCACCGCCCAGTCTGGCAACAACATCGGAATCGCGCGCACATCCTGTCAGTCGTCTCGCAACCGCCTCGAGCATGGCGTCCCCGGCCGGGTGGCCAATGGTGTCATTGACATGCTTGAAGCCGTCGAGATCGAGATACAGCAGCGACAGCAGGTCTTCCCCCCCATGCATCTCACCAAGCATCTCGATCAGCCTGGTGTGGAACATGCCCCGGTTCGGCAGTTTTGTAAGTGTGTCGTAATGGGCCATGAATGTGATCCGCCCCTGAGCCCGCTGCTGCTCGGTGACGTCCTCATAGGTCGCGACCCAACCGTCGTCCGTCATCGGCCGCTGCGAGATGGACAGAGCGAAGTCGTCGCCGTCAGTCACGACGAACGCTCCCGAACGCGCCGCCTGTGACAGCGTGTCCTGCTGCTGACTGATGCTGGCGAGCGACTTCGAACTGAGCGCTCCATTGAGCCTGATCGCATTGAACAGGGTGACCGTGGTCGTGCCCGGAGCCGCATCGACCGCCGAGATGCGGAACATCTCTAGGAACCGGTCGTTGCATACAATGAGCCGGTGATCGGAATCCACCATCAAAAGTCCCTGCGACATGTTGTTCAGCGCGGCGGTGAACAGCATGTTCTGCGTTCTTATCACGCGGTCGCGCTCGACCAGCATATCATTGTGCCGCTGTATCTCGGCGTACGCCTGCTTGATTTGTTCGTTCGCCGCTGCCAGATCGGTGAGTGCCTGCCTGAGCTCGGTGATGTCGGTACGAATGCCCACGATACAGCCGGTCGGCGTTCGCCGCTCGGTGATCAGCAGCCAGCGCCCGTCAGGCAGCAGGCGTTCAAGTGAGCCGTCGTTGCTGCGATGCCACGCGACGGCGTCCCGCACGAAGGCCTCGATATCTTCACCAGCCTGAGGATACTGCCCGATCCTTGCCCCTGCGCGGATGATGTCCTCGAACGTAACGCCCGGCCGGATGAACGGTCCGCTCAACGAATAGATCTCGCGGAACCGCTGATTGCAGACCACCAAGCGATCCCGCTCGTCCCACATCACGAAGCCGTCCGACATCGACTCTATGGCGCTGTCCAGCATGTCGTGAGACTTCTTTCGCTCCATTTCGACCCGCTCGCGCTGGCGTTGCGCGGCGTACAGCGCGCCCGCGAACGCCAGTACGAGCATGGCCGTCACCGCAGCGGCGCCGATCAGCCGGTCCCTGTCACGAGCCCAGTCCGCGATCGCGCTTGACACGTCGAGCGAGAGACCCACCCGAACATCTGGATAGAGCGTGTGTCTCCATATGCCGATCGTCGGGGTGAAGACGACTTTCGAGGGGAAGAGGAAAGGCGCGCCGTCCTGGCCCAGGCTGCTCATCGCAGGAGCCGCCCGCTGTCCGATGCGCAGCTCATCATGCGGCAGACTTGCCAGCAGCGTGCCATCCGGCCGTTCGAGATTGATGCGCAGGCCCGCTATCTCGCCTACCGGGGAAAGCAGCGACATCAAGTAAGGCACCGGCACCTCGGCGATGGCCTGCACCTGGCCCACGCCTTGTACGGTAACGGCCCGGGCAAGGTACCAGGACCAGGCGCCGGTCAACGCGTTGCGCACGGGACCCTCCACCGCCACGGCGCCAGGCGTCGGTGCCGAACCGGGATGGACCGGGAAGGTTGGCGGCGGTGCGTTCCTCGGACGCGGACGCGCGGCGGCCCAGACAGACCCGTCGGGGCGGATCAATAGAAGGTCGCGGAAGGCGAAGGTCTGAAAATCGAACGCTTTCAGCAAACGCTCGGCAGCTTGTGCATTCACTTCGCCTGTTTGCTCGAGCGTGGCGGCAAACAGGGGCGGGAGGCTCACCAGGGCACTGTCGACCTGCAGCAACTGACGATTGATGGTATTCTCGACCACCGACGCGATGTTCTGCAGCCTCGATTCGGCGGCGTGCAAGGCAGTCTGCTTCGTCCGTTCAAGCAGGAGCTCGCTGCCGCCACCGATCGTCGCAAGTATGACGACAGTCCCGACAGCGATCGTAAGACGGATGCTCCGTAGGCCCATCTTCAGCAAGTCGCCTGCACCGTCGACATCGTCGGCGCCTCGGATTAAATGCGCGTTAAGTGCCTGCAGCCGCGCCGGGTCGATTGCCGGCCCATTGGTCGGGGCGTTATCGGCTCCTTAAGAACCTGACCCCACTATGTCGCTGCGCTCGAATGGCGTGTGAATGATGCAGAATCTTGCCGCTCATGAGTCGGCTGCTTCCGGCAGCGTGAGCCCGGGAGTTCCGGTCGTCCGCCGTCCCTGTCCAGCCGATGCCCCGGCGCTGGCGGCGCTCTTCTCCGAGATGCAACGCCACTACGGTCGTCCGGTGTCTGACGCGACCGCAGCAGAGGCAGCGGCCCTGGCATGCTCACCACCGGCTCTCGCCTTCGATCCGCGGGTGCTTGTCGCTCTGACGGGCAGCCAGATTGTCGGGTCTCTGGTGATGAACGTGACCTTTCCGGCATTTGAGCTGACGCGCTCGCTCTACATCCGAGACCTCTATGTAACCAGACGTTTGCGCGGATGCGGCGTGGGGACCGCCCTCGTGAAGGCCGGCGCGCGACTGGCAATCAGAGAAGGGTTTTCCGCACTGGAATGGACGACTGAGACAGCCAACGCCGCGGCACGCGGGATGTATGAGGCGTGTGGCGCCCGTCAGCTCGACCGAACCTACTACCGCCTCTTCGACGACAGTCTGGCAGCCGCCGCTGCCTGACGGTCATCGCCGCACCGCGAGCTGGCTCAATCGGTCGAAGCGGTAATGCCGACAACAGACGCCAGGTTCTGGTTCCACAGAGTGACGCAATCCGTGCCGCAACGCCGGATCCAGCCCGGTAACACCGACTGGACGAGCAGTTGCCGCCGCCTCGCTTCGTCCTCCGCGGTGACGGGCACGAGCCGCATGTGGCCGGGACGATGACCATCGGGGCAGGCGTCACCCCCGGTGTCACAGGCAAGGCCTTCAACGGTCTCTCGTTCCGCGGCCGTCCAGATGTCCTGTTCCAGCCTGCCGATCGCCTGGCGTAGCGTGACCTGCAGGTCGGATGGGATGGCCTCCCAGGCGGCGACGTTCGCACCGAAGAACGACAGTCCCCAACTGATGGCCAGGGGATAGATGTAGCTGGTGACGTCGGACAGGCCGATCTCGTGTCCGCTCAATGTCCCGGTGATCGCGCAATCGACCACCCCGGCTCGGATCGCGGTGACAACCTCGGCGAACGGCGTGATGACCGGCACTGCCCCCAATGCCGTCATCATTTCCGACTGGCCGACCGATGATGTGCGGACTCTTCGCCCGACGAGATCGCTCAATCCCGTGAGCGGTTTGGCGCAAAAGATGACCTGCGCGGGATATGAATAGATGGCGAGCAGCTCCACTCCGAACCTTGTGCGCAGTATCTGCTGAATGCGTGGGCGGTACGCGCCCACGGTCCTTCGCAACGCCTGTATGTCCGGATTCAGCGCAGGCAGGTCGACGACGTTGAGCTCAGGCTCATCGCCTGCCGCCAGGGCGAGCAGCGCCGTCCCGAAGGGCACGACGCCAAGTCGCATCAACTGGAGCATTTCCGGACCAGGCAATCCGCTACGGTCGTACGGGTGGATTTCCGCGGCGATGCGTCCGTTCGAAAGCGCGGTGATATCGCGTTCCCAGAATGGCTTTTCCAACCGCTCGTATTGACTGACGCTCGCCAGGCCGCCGACGATCTTGAGCTTGACCGGCTGATCGTCCGACACCGCTGAACAGCACAACACGACGCTCAACGCCACCATGGCCAGTTCCGACAGGCGCCAGGTCGCGCGGCGGCTCGGCCCGTTCCTGCACTGACGCACACTGTTCATACCGAGCAGTCCCGTTTTGCCTGGCCTCGCGCTACCTGGAACGCGGTATTGTCGAGGGCTCCGACAGGAATTGCCTCAGTCTGGATAATAAAGCCTTAAACCTTCATTCGCCCGTCTGGCGCCTGTGATCGGTGGCGTGCCTTAACCGAGCATCAATTAATTCGCGGGTACCGTGTTGCGCATGCTGATGCTCCGGCTTGGGCAGACTGGACGGGATCGCGCGGGCATGAAGGCGGGCGACACCGTGCTTGTACCCGCCAAGCTTGTCGGCTTTGGATGCCTCGTCATCACGTCGCTTGGGTGGGGACTCAACTGGCCAGCGACAAAGCTGTTGTTGCAAGAGTGCCCGCCGCTGATGGCGCGTGGAGTCGCGGGTATTGTCGCGGGCCTGGCGCTTGCAGGGCTCGCATTGGCACGCGGCGAGGCACTGGTGGTGCCCCGGTCGGAATGGTGGCGCCTCGTGAGAGCGGCGTTGCTCAACGTAACAGCCTGGATGGGCCTGACGACGCTGTCCCTGGTGTGGCTCAACGCCGGGGAAGCCGCGACGATCGCTTACACGATGCCAGTTTGGGCCGCTCTCCTTGCCTGGCCGGTACTTGGCGAACGGCTCGCCTTGGGCAGAGCAGTCTCACTCGTTCTCGGCGTCGGGGGCGTTGTCATTCTGCTCGGTCAGCATGGCTTCAGTCGCGATCTGGCGCATCTGCCAGGAGTCGGGGTCGCACTTGCCGCGGCGACGTTGTTTGCCTTGGGGACGGTGCTATCGAAGCGTTGGCCGCTCAATATGGCGCCGGTCCCAATGACTGCGTGGCAAGTCGGCCTGGGTTGCATCCCTCTCCTGGCAGCCAGCCTTCTGCTGGAGAATGCTCATCTGCGCGAAATGCCTTGGATCGGCTGGGCAGCCTTGTTCTACACCACAACCGTGTCCCTCAGCACCTGCTACATCACCTGGTTCGCCGCGTTGCGCAGGCTGGAAGCAGGCACCGCGGCAATCGGCACCTTGTTGACGCCAATCGTTGGCGTCGTGGCTTCTGCCATTGCGCTCGCTGAGCCGCTCCTGCTTCCGCAGATTTCCGCTCTTGTTCTCGTGATCGCCGGCGTTGTTCTCGCTGTGCGGTAATGCCACCCGTCATGTCCCGCAGAGGAGGCACCGAACATGCTCTTCGCCGTCATTCGGCACGACAAGCCAGGTTGCGTTGGCTTGAGGCAGTCTGCACGTCCAAGGCACCTGGAATACCTGAAGGACGTTATGAGCCTGATCCGATCGGGGGGGGCGATCCTGAATGACGATGGTCACCAGGTCGGCTCGATCCTGTTGATCGACGTGGCCGATCGCGCGGCCGCAGAGGAGTTTGCCGCTCCGGACCCGTTTGTGGAAGCGGGGCTGTTCGCGAGTACGCAAATCGTTCCATTCCGAATGGTGTTCGCAGACGGGGTCAGGATCGATTGATGATTCGCAAAGTGCTGGACAGCTCGTTCAATGGCCTAGATCCGGTCTCTGGCAGCCGGGCGGCGGCGCTCTGTCAAGATACAAGGCGACCGGCCCGGTCACTGCCATGCCGCGCAGCTCCTCCGGCGATACCAGCCGCGCCTCGATGATCTCGCGGTTGTCGAGCCGCAGGTTTGGCAGCCGGTCCAGCCGCAATTCAAAGAAGTGCACCCGGTCTCTTCGCCCGTCCCAGATCCCGCTTGCATCACCCGCGGGAAGCAGCACGGACGCCGCGAGGCCGATCTCCTCGGCCAACTCCCGCCGCGCCGCCGCGTCGGGCGTCTCACCGCGCCGGACGCTGCCGCCTGGGAAATTCCACTCGACCCGATATGACGAGCGCACGAGCAGCAGGGCCCGATCGATATAGACTGCCACGAGCGCACCTTCATGCCGCTCGCGCCGCAGCCGCCACCAGATGCGGGCGAGCGGGAAACCGAGGCGGAAGGCGATCCGCCAGGCAACATCGAGACGTGCCAAACGTGGAGCTACCCAAGGCCGGACATGGATGGACCTGTACCACGCCCGGAGCGCACCCGGGATTTCCGGCGGTGGCTAGCTGCTGATGAACGCCAACAGCTCGGAATTGATCGTGTCCGCTTGCGTGGTGGGCATGCCGTGCGGGAAGTCCTTGTAGGTTTTCAGGGTTCCGTTCTTCAGCAGCCTGGCGGACAGCGGCCCGGCGGCGACATAGGGCACGATCTGGTCGTCTTCGCTATGCATGACCAGCACCGGGACGGTGATCTTCTTGAGGTCTTCCGTGAAATCGGTCTGGGAAAAGGCCACAATGCCGTCGTAATGCGCCTTGGCACCGCCCATCATGCCCTGGCGCCACCAATTCTG
>Ga0209040_10002678_pt1 | contig 13858 bp, 9 predicted proteins | sample BogFormECP12_OM3_FD_188240 | JGI IMG/M metagenome (GOLD analysis project Ga0209040, IMG submission 188240) | Bog forest soil microbial communities from Calvert Island, British Columbia, Canada - ECP12_OM3 (SPAdes) (version 2) | ecosystem: Environmental > Aquatic > Freshwater > Wetlands > Bog ...
CGGACATGTGGTCTAGTGAGCTTGCTAATCTCGACCAATGCGTTCCTTTGCCGGCCGCTGGATCACCACGATTTGCAAAGGATCAGTGCCCAGTGCGGCGGATCAGCGTGGCCCAGCGGTCGAGGATCGGGAAGATCTTGTCGCGCTCTTCCGAAAGCAGCATCGGGACCACGCGGGCGACACCCATTTCTCGATAGCGGGCGAGCTCGCCCTCATCCTCGGCCGGATTGAACAGGGTGACCGGCAGGGTTTCCGGATCGCGCCCGGCATCGCGCGCCATCTGCCGGTATTTCTCCAGCACATCGAGCAGGCCGGAGCCCGTTCGGCCGACCGGACACCAGCCGTCGCCATAGCGGACGGCACGGCGCGCGGCCTGCGGAAAGCCGCCGCCGACCAGGATCGGGGGGTAGGGCTTCTGCACCGGCTTGGGCCAGGTCATCATCTCCGGAAAATCGACCATGTCGCCGTGATATTCGGCCTTGGACTTGGTCCAGATCTCCTTCATCGCCTCGATCCGCTCGCGCATCAATTTGAAGCGGCTTTCGAACACGGTGCCGTGGTCCTCCATTTCATCTTGGTTCCAGCCGCCGCCAACACCGAACAGAAAGCGGCCGTTCGACACCAGATCAACCGAGGCGACGAGCTTGGCCGTATGGATCGGGTCGCGTTGCTGTACCAGGCACACGCCGGTTCCGACCCTTAGCTTGGTCGTGGCGATCGCGGCGGCGGTCAGCGAGACGAACGGGTCCATCGCGTCGTAATAGCGCTTCGGCAACTCGCCGCCGCCCGGAAACGGCGTCTTGCGCGACGTCGGTATATGCGAGTGCTCGGGCGCCCAGACCGACTCGAACCCGCGCTCTTCGAGCGCCTTGGCGAGGTCGACCGCCGAGATCGCGTAATCGGTAAAGAACATCAATGCGCCGAAATCCATTCCATCCTCCCGCTGATGGGGCTCTCGCCCCGTTGCCCGACAACTTAGGCTTCGGCGAGATCGAGCCAGCGCTTGATGTGGATCTCGCCGAGCTCCGCGCGGATCAGCGCGACATCGTTTTCGATCTTGCGAGGTGGTAGGCGCGAAGGGGAATCGAACCCCTGACCTCTCCCATGTGGTGGAAGCGCTCTGCCACTGAGCTACGCGCCTATCGCAAATTCTCTCGAGTAATGGTGGGGGCGACGGGGATTGAACCTATAACGTCACCCGTGCGGATGGTGCCCTTTCCGCTGTGCTACGCGCCCGTCCCCCGACCCTTTGCATTTAGGAGAGCCCTCGGAACCCTGTCAAGGCGGTGGGCGCAGTTCCCTCAGGGCATCAACTACCGGGACCGGAGACTCCTGCGGCAGGAAATGCCGGGCGATCGGGGCGATGCGGCGCTGATAGGGCCGGCTCAAAGAGGCGCGCGTGGCCCTCGGAATTCTCCGGCGGGGAAACCCCGTCGCGGGCGCCGTGCAAGACGATCGTCGGCACCGCGACCTCGAGGAAGGCCGTCTCGCCGCCATCGGCGAGTCATCCTCGCAAGGTTGAAACGTCGATGGTTTAGTTCATCGGCATGCCCTTCCTCGATGGATCGGCGAGAGTAGAGCGCGGCTCCGCAGTGCGAAACACCCGGGCGTCGCGGTCCTCGGCAGCGGCTGCCAGGTGCTGCTGCCCGGCTTCGTCAACGCCCACCACCATATCGGCCTGACCCCGGTGCAGCTGCGCCCGCCCGGCACCGCTCGAGCTGTGGTTCGCGACCCGGCTGGTGGCGCGGCGGGTCGATCTCTATCTCGACACGCTCTATTCCGCCTATTCCGCCTTCGAGATGATCGCATCGCGTATCACTACCGTGCAGCATCTGCACGGCCGGCTGCCGTGCGGTCTCGCCGCGGTCGAGGCCGGCGCCGACGAGGTGATCCGCCTACGAAGACATCGGCATGCGCGTCTCCGACCCGTTCGCGTGCCGCCCACGGTGGCGATAGGGCGCAGCACGTTTCGGCTCGCGCGATGTTTGTCGCCGCGGTAGAGTCGCACCGGGTGGCGGGAGATCAAGGATGCCGATGCATGTCGTCAACTCGGCGCAGCTAACGTGCTCGTTCGGCACCTCGCCGTCGAGCTTGGTTGTGCTGCCGGTGCATAAAGAGGAAATCGAGAACCAGTTCGCGGCAAACATCATGGACCACGTTCCGATGGTCAACATCATGCCGTTCGGCTTGTGCATGAGCATCGCCAACCCGCAGGTTGCTTCCGCGACTGCGGCGGCGCTTGGCGTATTGACGCCGCAACCCTGCATCCCGGCCACCAGCTCGTCGTGGACACCGGGGTCGCCTACGGTGATTCTCGATAATCAGCCGGCGCTCGACAATCTCTCGATCTGCATGTGCAACTGGGCCGGTGTGATCACAGTGTCCGACCCGGGTCAGAGTTCGACGCAGATCCCCTGACTGCCGCCTCAGGAGAGCGCGCGCGGAAAGGCGTCGGTTCGTCTGAAGAGCTGCAAGCCGGTCGTCGGGTAGCGCCGCGACACCCGCAGTGCGTTGCGCATAGTATTGCGCGTCACCACAACGAACAGATCCGGGGCATATTCGGCGGGTATCGCAGCTAACCCGTCCCTCCCCGCGAGCCAGTAGCCGATCGTGAGCTGGACGCCCTTGATCTCGACGATCTCGTATCCACGCAGCAGCAAATCAGGAAAATAGGGGCTGGTCTCGGCGAGCGGCAGCGCGATCTCGATGCGCCCCTCGAGGCTGGCCCCTGCCGGCACGCGGCGGGCAAGTGGCAAGACCGCGACCGCGATCCGGCGATCGGTTGGCAGCGGCGCGGCGAACTTGCCGATGATCGCGTCCCCGTTGTCGCTCGCGATGACTATCGCCGCGGTCTCGTTTGCCCGCGCCGCGCCGCTTGCCGGGTCGGCGGCGGGCAGGGCGTGCATCGCGTAGACCTCGTCGCTGCCCTGATTTTCCAGGGTATAGGGAAACATCAAGACGTTGCCCGCCTTCGACGGGCGGCAGTTGAGGCGTAGCGCCGCGGTCCTGACATCGCTCATCGGTCGGCCTCCGCCTCGGTTCCCCAGTCGGGGATTGAGGGATCGCTCTTGCCCGCGGCGTTCAAATTCGCCTGGCGCAGCATCATCAACAGCACCGCGACGCTTGATGGCGAGCGCGGGTCGCCGTGCCCCGGCCAGTCGGCCGGGTTGTAAACGATAGTGCTGCCGCATCCAGCGCCGGTGCCCCGCAGCACGGTGGTGCTCCCTTCTGCTTTTCCGACCGACGAACTCGGCGATGTTGCCGCGACGATGTCGTCGGGTACGATCCATGCGTTCGGCGGCTCGGTCGGAGGCTCCGGCTTCGTGATCCAGATGGTGTGGCCAATCGCGTCGCCCCGCCGCAGCGCGTCCTCACCCTCCGGGGTGTGGACGATCCGGCCGAGGTCGCCCACGACATCTCCGACAAAGCGCACGTCGTCGGGGGCGATCTTGATCCGCCCGAGTCCGATCGCAAAGCTACCGTCGTCGTCCCGGAACACGCGGATCGCCTCGCCGGGACGAGCCGTATAGGAGGGTCGGACGCTGTTCGCCATCGCTCGTAGACGGATTACTTGGGCGGGGTCAGGGTGTCGCCGGGATCGGCCGCGATCGGCTCCGCGGGCGCGGCCACCGTGGGGTCGTTGGTGTTCACGGGCGAGGGGGAATCCGGGTCTGCCGGGGTTGGCCCACTGCCGGAGTTGATCTTGACCGCCTGGGAGGCCAGGATCGCGGTAGAGGTAATCACGATAGACGACGGGGTAATCACGATCGAGCTTTGGCCAACCCTTAGTGAGATGTTGTTCTTCGCGTTCAGCACGATCGTATCGCCCGCGTCGATCGTGGTCTTTCCACCGACCTTGGTGTTCCAATTTATGTTGATGGTCTGGTTCGAACTCTTTTTGACCAGGATCTCATCTCCTCCGTCGATGATCGTGGTGCGGCGCGGGTCCCCGCTCGAGACCCCGACATGTAGGTAATAGTCGCCGCCGACGGCAGCCTTCATGTCTCGCTTGAGGTCGAGCAACATGTCTCCCTTTATGTTCCCTGTGCCCACCGCCAGTTCGTAATTCTGCGCAACCCGAGTGTGCATCGACCCCGGCGGGTCCGCATCATCGTCCTTTCCGACGCGCAGGTGATAGTTTTTATAGACTTCGGTGATGAAATCGCCACCGCACTTCTTGGGGTCCTCTCGACGCTGGCCGCCGATGCTTAGGTGGCGGCTGCCATGTGTCGTATCGTAGTAGGTGCCCATCACCGTTACATCCATCCGGCCCTGCGAGCGCATCAGATACTGCTCGTGCTGCGGGTCGTCGTCGAAACGGAGCAGATGAAAGCGGTCCTTGTCGGTCGACTTCAACGGCGTGGTGCGGGTCTTGATCCCGCTGCGGCTAAAGTTTGCGCTACCGGTGTTGTGAAGATCGGAAAGGTGGTCCAGATTTTTGTTCGCGGTGTTCGGGTCCGGAAACGGCAGATTGGTCTTGCTCCGATCGGCGTTGTAGACGCGCCCTGTGATAATCGGCCGCTCCGGATTGCCGTCGAGAAATTCGACGATCACCTCTTGGCCGATGCGAGGAAGGAACTGGCTCCCGAAATGTCGTCCGGCCCATCCCTCGGAAACTCGCACCCAACAGGTGTTTTGGTCAGAGGTGAGGGGATTAAGATCAAAGTGCTCGGGAGACGACCATGGCGTGGGTAATTCTCCTTGCTTAGCGGGCGGCCCCGGATCCCACGGGAAACGGACCCGCACTCGGCCAAGGGCATCGGCATAAAGGTCCTGAACGCTGGTGTCGATGCCGTCCGGGCCCACCACCAGAGCGAGATGCGGCCCGTGGACGATCGGTTGCGGTCCGGCCGGCGGGGTGGGAGCCACCGGATAATAGGTGCTCGACGCGGGACGCTCGAGCGCGGCAAATGTATTGGAGTAGGCACCTTTGTTCTGTGTGAGAACCTTATCGATGTCGGTGATCAGCAGCGGGATTAAGGCAGTGATGCCAACCTGAGTGATGCCACCGGAGAAGAACGAAATGAAATCCGAGTAGTTGGGCAAGTCCGGGCCATGCGGGTAATACGCTTCATAGAACACGCGGGCCTGCTCGTTCTGCAGATAATTGTTCAGGCCGGCGGCGGCAGCCCCCGAAAAGAAGTCCACTGTCGACCGCTTTGACTGAAACGGGCTGAAAAACAGGTCGCGGAAGAAGAAGTTCAGTACGTCGGTTCCGGTCGTGGTCTTATAGCTGTTTTCGTAGGCGCTGATGTCCATGTGGGTGATCAGGTAATCGCCCGGCTCTCCCCGCGAATTCTGATCCGCGGTGATCGTGAAGGTTCGGCCAGCCTTGAAGGTGGGATTGAGCGTGGCGCCCGTGATCTTGGATGAAAGCACGCGCTGCTGCTGCATGCGGGTATCCGCGTAATCCTTGATGTTGCGATCCCCCTGCCCATTGGCAGCGCCGACCTCCTTGGCACCCGGGTCATTCTCGAACTGGCCGGGGAACTCCTCGGTTTGGAAGAACCCAGCGACCGACGGGTTGCCCGCCAGGACATTATTCGGATCGGAGAGTTTTTCCGACTTCAGGATGGGCTGTTTCGGATTTAGGATGTTGAAATTGCCGTACCAACTGTTCTGCGTGACCGGATTCGTCAGCCGGTGGAAGTTCGCGACTGTCGCGTTTTGCGGGGCGTGGTAGTCGATTTCCGGGTCGTTGTCGGTGATCTTATGGGTACTGATATCACACGGCTTGAAACCCGAGAACGGCAGCCGCCCGAGCACCATTGTGGTATTCTCTGCCATCATGATCTGGTCACCGCCGGGCACCGGGTCATTGGCCGGTCCCGTATTCGGCTGCGCTTCATTGTTGTCGAAGATATACCAGATGCCGAAGCGCTCCATGAGGCGTGTTAAAAAGCCAAATGTACTCTCACCATACTGGACGCAGTACTCCATCTTTTGAAAATCACTCGATTTCAGTCGCGACGAATCATACAGGAAGTTCGGAAAGCGAGAGTTCATATCGCCAAGCAGGGCGTTGATGATCGTCACGACATCCTGGCCCTCGAAGATCCGGAATGCAGTCTGACGCCCAAGCATCTGGACGGCAGGAAGCAGCGTTGCCTTGTAGACGGACAGGTTATCCTGCTGGCCGCCCGGGTTGAACGTTCCGGTCAGCTCGAACCGGGAGATCATGCCGGTTCTGTGGGTGTAATCGGTATCCTTCGGGCCCGTCAGGATGCCGATCCGCGCCATCGTTCCGATCAGGCTGGCCGCGGGGTTGTCGGCGAGGTCCTCGATATCCCTGGATGAGCTCACCATCTCCAATTCATATGAGAAGGGCATGGAAATGCCCTCCGGACCGGTCAGCTTTGTCGGCTGGAGGACGTCGCTGCCCATTACCGTGTCGAGCGTCAGGACCTTGTTGACCATGCTGAGCTGCTCCTCAGATCGTCCCGTTAGTCATCAACCTGTTTGCTTGCTCGTATCGCCCGGTGAGGTGACGGTGATGGCGCCAGCCCACATCCATGAGAGCGGCTGATACAGCAATCTGTTGCGGCTCACCGTATAGCATGGCGGAATAGAACCTTGATCCGCCGGGTGGCCCGGCCCATCAGCTGTGTGGTGCCGAGGCTATCGTTATTCACCTCGCCGGTAACGATCGCGTCGAAACCCGGGTTCTTCGGCCGCGCGTGCCGCCGTCTTGACCTCGTAGGCGCGCCACCCCAAGCCCAGTCGATCTGCGGTCCTCCCTATCCTTCACTCCGGGGCCGAGCTGTACCGTCCTCCACTTTACGCCAAACACCCAAACATCTTAGCCAATATTCCCCGATTCCGGGTGCCGATGAGGGACACCGTCTCGCTTCGGGCCGCCGGCGCAACAAGCGTCGCCCATGACGCGCCCAGGGAAGTGACAGCCGAGGATTGTCTGCCTGGCGGCACTGGAACTGGTTGCTGTGTCGTCGTCAAGGCGTACCTCTCCTCTCACGGTCCGCGCCTCCCGACCTCAAGCCCCCATGCAGGGGCGGGTGGCGCCCGCAGCTGGGCGATCTGCACCAACGTTCCTTGAACATCTGCCGCCACACGGCGACCTCGGCCATTTAGAAGGTGACGTAGCGGCCGCGGCTGAAAGCCTTGGCGCCGATCTTGATCAGCTTCCTGCCGCACGCTGGTCAGCGACCACGGTTCCACGGTTTGTTTTGGCATGGCGCCCTCCACAGCGCGGACGCTCCGACGCCCCGGAGCGGCCTCACTCAAATATCTCGCGGGGCTCCGAATACATGTGAGCTGCTTCACATCACCGGCGATTTATTTTGCGGGAGCGGATTTGCCATCGCATTCCACCTGTCCACGTGACAATCCCCTGTCATCAGCTATGATAGACTTCAGGATGTTGCTCGGTAAGAGCGTGCATACCCGGCGTGCCTATCGGCTTAATGTCCAACGCTTGAGGGCGAAAAACGGAAAAATGCTCTCGAGGATCTGGCGTGCCCAGGGCAGCCGGTCGTCGCGATCGAACCTATCGCCGAAAAAGCACATGAGGTCGACCGGGGAGAGGACTGAGGGGCGACGGACTGATGGAGGTGCGCCGCGTGCAGGCCTGAGCGTACCATCGAGATTTCGCAAAAGCGTGATCTCTCCGCCTGTTGTATAGTTTCCGGGAGCCGAAGGGGTGCTCTGCTCCGTTAGGAACGCGGCCCGATGACGCTGACCCTCAACATCCTGCGCTGCCCCGATGCGGTGCCGCCGCAGACGCGTACGGTAGCGGGGGGCGAGTTCTCGATCGGCCGCGGCGCCGGGAACGATTGGGTATTGCCTGATCCGGAACGGTTTTTGTCGAACCGCCACTGCCTGCTCGCCTACCGCTCGGGCGGCTGGCAGATCGCCGACCTCTCGACCAACGGCACCTATCTGAACGGCGAAGCCGAGCCGATCGGCCATGGCCAGCCGCGCGATCTGCGTGACGGCGACCGGTTGCGGCTCGGCGCCTACGAGATCGAGCTGCGCATCGCCGAGAGCGCGATGCCGCGGCGCGCACCGACCGGGCGGGACGACCCTTTCGCACTCGATCCGTTTGCGCCGCGCGTCGCGCCGGCCGTCGGACCGCTCGACCAGGATTCGTTGCTGCGGCCCGGCCCCGAACAGAATCCCTTTGCCCCGGGTCTTGTCCCGCCCTCGATCAACCTGCCGGCCGACTACGATCCGCTCGCGCCGGATCCCGGCGAGGCGCCTTTTGGCGGCCCGGCGCAGCCCGATCATTCGCCGCATCTCGAGGACGCCTTCCAGCCGGCTTCTCCGCGGGCGCTGCTGCCGGATGACTGGGACCGCGAGCCGGCCTCAGTGCCAGCGGCCTCAGTGCCAGTGGCCCCAGTGCCAGCGGCCCCAGTGCCAGCGGCTCCAGTGCCGGCGGCCGCAGGACCGGCGCCGGCACCGTTATCGGCGGAGCCGCGGATCGTATCGGTCGCGCCAACCCCCCACGTTGCGGCCCCGCCAGCGCCCGCGGCCGCCGCGATCCCGAGCGACGAGCTCCTCACCGCCTTCCTGCGCGGGACCGGGCTTTCCGATGCGCGTCCGACCGATCCGGCCGCCGCGATGGAGGCGCTCGGCGCCGCGTTTCGTGCGCTCGTCTCGGGCTTGCGTCTGGCGCTGATCGCCCGCTCGTCGATCAAGGGCGAATTTCGCATCGAGCAGACGATGATTCGCAGCCGTGGCAACAATCCGCTGAAATTCTCCGCGGATGACGATGACGCGTTGCTCGGCTTGCTCGGCGCCGGCAGGCGCACGGAAATGGGGGTCGCCGAGGCGGTGGCCGATGCGTTGCGCGACATGCGCCTGCACGAAGTCGCGACGGTCGCCGCGATGCGGGCGGCGGTGCGCGCTCTTCTCGCAGGCTTCGAGCCGGCGAAGCTGCGGGTTGCAGCCGAGCACGGCGGACTGAACCTCGTCCCGGCCCAGAGGAAAGCCCGCGCCTGGGATGCGTTCGAGGCACTCTATGCCCAAACCAGCCAGGCCCTGACCGATGATTTCGACAGCGTCTTTGGCAAAGCCTTTGCCCGCGCCTATGAACAGGCACTCGCCGAGGCCTCTGCAAGGGAGCCTCCATCGTGATCGCCCGCCGCGCTCTCCTCGGCCTGTTCGTCCTACTCGTGGTAACGGCGGCCGCCCCGCCACCGCCGCCGGCGGTGCTGACCTTGACGATCGTTGCCGGGGCTGACCAAAACCCCGATCCAACGGGCCACCCCGCGCCAGTCGCGGTCCGCCTGTTCGAGCTCAACGGCACCGCGAAATTCGAGCGTGCCGACGTGTTCGCATTGACCGAACACGAGCAGCAGACGCTGGGCGAGGAAGGTCAGGGTTCGGAGGAGTTCGTGCTGCGACCGGGCGAGACCCGCACGATCACGCGCGAGCTCAAAAAAGGCGTGCAGTTTGTCGGCATTGCCGTGCTGTTCCGCGACATCGATCGCTCGCGCTGGCGGGCGGTCGCGCAAGTGGGCGTGAGCGGTCCCACAAAACTTGCGCTAAGGATCAACGGTCTCAGCGCCACGCTCGCTTGATCCCGGGACAAATGCTAGGTTATCGGTCAGGCGGCTAGGGGAAAGGGCGCGCCGGCCATGACATGGACGAACCGGGTCGTCTGGCAGGAGGGCATGTTTCTGCGCGCCCAGCATTTCCAGCAGCAGGACCGCTGGCTGGAGATGATGGTGCGGGCCCGGACGGCGGCGTTGCGTCCCCATCCCTGGGGCATCGTCGAGATGGCGATCGATCGCGACCTGTTGTCGACCGGGCGGTTCGCGCTGAGCTCGGCTCTCGGCGTCTTCGAGGACGGCACGCCGTTCTCGATCCCGAGCGAGACCGATCACCCGCCGCCGCTCGATCTGCCCGAGAACACGCGCGACGCGGTCGTCTATCTCGCCGCCCCGATCCGCCAGCCCGGCGCGGTCGAGATCGCGATGAACGGCAGCGACGGCCGCTACGCGCTGCGCGAGTTCGAAGCCTATGACACGCACTCTGCGTCACCCCAGCCGGCGCCGTTGCAGATCGCCCGACTGCGGCTGCGCTACATGCTGGAGACGGAAGAGCGCGCCGGCTATCTCTGCATCGGTCTCACCCGCGTCACCGAGGTGGCGGCCGACCGGCGCGCTACCCTCGACGAGCGCTGGATCCCGCCTGCGCTCGTCTGCTCGGCGGTTCTGCCGCTTTCCGGCCTGATCAGCGAGTTTTCCGGAATGCTCAACCAACGCGGCGAGGCGCTCGCGGCGCGGCTCACCGCCCCCGGATCTCGCGGCGTCGCCGAGGTCGCCGATTTTCTGCTGCTGCAGTCGGTCAACCGCTGGCAGAAGCTGCTCGCCCATTGGGCCGATGCCGGCAACATCCATCCCGAGGATCTCTATTCGGCCTTTGTTCAGATGGCCGGCGAGCTGGCTACCTTCACCGAGCTTACCCGCCGCCCGAACGCCTATCCCGCCTACCGGCACGACGATCTGCAGCGCAGCTTCGCCCCGGTGGTCGCCGATCTGCGCCGCTCGCTGTCGGCTGTGCTCGAGCAGAACGCCATTGCGATCCCGCTGCAGGAACGGCGCTATGGCGTGCGCGTCGGGCCGATCGCCGATCGCTCGATCCTGCGCGCGTCGAGCTTTGTGCTGACCGTGCAGGCCGACATGCCGACCGAGCAGCTTCAGCGCCTGTTCCCGAGCCAAGTGAAGATCGGCGCCGTCGAGCACATCCGCGACCTGATCAACGTTCTGCTCCCCGGCATTGCGGTGCGCCCGTTGCCGGTCGCGCCGCGCCAGATCCCGTTCTACGCCGGCGCGAGTTATTTCGAGCTCGACCGCAACAGCCCGCACTGGCAGCAGATGCAGGCCTCGGGCGGCTTCGCCATCCACGTCTCGGGCGATTTCCCCAATCTCCGAATGGAGCTTTGGGCGATCCGCGGCTAGCGCGCGGCCATCAGGGGGCGGTATGAGCGACAACCCCTTTTCCGAGCCCGACGACAGCGAACGGACGGTCATCCGGCCGGTCCCCGGCGGCCGGCGTCCCCCTCTTCCAAGCGGTCCCCCCGCGCCGGAGGCACCGGGTCCCGTGGCTGCCGCGGCCGAGAGCGCGGAAAGCATCGCACTCCGTGTCAACCCGATCGTCGGCGCAGCGGCGCCGCTGTTGCAATTGCTCGCCCGGTTGCGCAACACCCTCAATCAGCCGGACCCGGGCGAGCTGCGCGAGCGCGCGGTGCGCGCCGTGCGCGAATTCGAGCAGCGCGTCCGAGACCTCGGACTGCCGATGGAGCAGCTGCGGCCGGCGCACTATGCGCTCTGCGCCAGCCTCGACGATGCGGTCCTGAATACGCCCTGGGGCAGCACCGGGGTCTGGGATGTGCGCTCGCTCGTCTCGACCTTTCACCAGGAGGTGCGCAGCGGCGAGCGCTTTTTCGACTTGCTCGGCCAGATGCGCCAGAACCCCGGCAGGTTTCTGCCGGTCATCGAGTTGATGTATCTGTGCATGTCGCTCGGCTTCCAGGGCCTTTATCGGCTCTCGCCGCGCGGTCCGGCCGAGCTCGACCGGCTGCGCGAGGAGACTTATGCGCTGATCGTGCGCCAGCGCCAGACGGCCGAGCCCGATCTCTCGCCGCACTGGCGCGGTGTTGCCGCCCCGTACCGTCCAGCGCGGGCAACGGTCCCCGTTTGGGTCGCCGCCAGCGCCGCGCTCGCCGTCATTGCCGTGCTGTTCGTCTGGTTCTCGCTGAGCCTCAACGCCGCGTCCGACGACCTGTTCGCGCGCATGCTGAATGTGCCGCCGGTAAAGATGCCGCAGATTGTCCGCGCCGCCCCGGTAGAGCCGCCACCGCCGCCCGTTCTGCCCGCCGTCGACCGGTTTTGCGCATTTCTCCAGCCCGAGGTCGACCAGGGCCTCGTCACGGTACTTTGCACATCGGCGACGCCCATCGTGCGCATCCACAACCGCGGCATGTTCGCTCCGGGCAGCGCCGTCGTCGAGCCTCGTTTCATCCCGCTGCTCGACCGGGTCGGCCGTGCGCTCAAAGAGGAGCGGGGGAATGTGCAGGTGATCGGGTACACCGACAATCAGCCGATCCATAATGTGCAGTTTCCGTCGAATTTTCAGCTCTCGGTGGCGCGCGCGCAGGCGGCGAAAGAGATCCTCGGGAACACGGTCGGCGACGCCTCGCGCCTGACCGCGGAGGGTCGCGGCGAAGCCGACCCGATCACCAGCAACACAACGGTCGAGGGCCGGGAGGAAAACCGGCGGATCGAGATCGTATTGCATCGCGCGAGCCCGAACCCGTGACCACACTGCGCGCCTTCGTCCTTTCGCGGTGGTTCGTCACCTTTATCGGCACGGCGCTGCTCGCGCTCCTCGTCTGGTTCTTCGGACCGTTTTTGGCCGTCCTCGAAGGCTGGGGTATCCGGCTGCTGATCGTCGTCGTGATGCTGGCGCTCTGGGCCGGAATCAACCTGGTCCTCGACCTTCGCCGCGCCCGCCGCGACGCCGCATTGGCCACGGGGGTCACGCAGACGGCACCCGATCCCGCGGCCGTCGCCTCGTCCGAAGAGGCGGCGGCGTTGCAAGACAAGCTGACGAGTGCCCTTGCGCTGCTCAAAAAGGCCCGTGGCACCGCCGGCTTTCTCTATGAGCAACCGTGGTACGTGATCATCGGTCCGCCCGGCGCCGGCAAGACCACCGCTCTCCTCAATGCGGGATTGCGCTTCCCGCTCGCCGCCGAAATGGGTCAGGGCGCGGTCGCCGGCGTCGGCGGGACTCGGCTCTGCGACTGGTGGTTCACCGAGGACGCGGTGCTGATCGACACGGCGGGCCGCTATACCACCCAGGACTCCGATGCGGCGGTCGACCGCGCCGGTTGGGGAGCTTTTCTCGACCTGCTCAAGCGCACGCGCGCGCGACAGCCGCTCAATGGCGTGATCGTCGCGATCTCGCTCAGCGAAATCGGCGCCGCCAGCCGCGAGGAACGGCTCGCTCATGCGCACGCTGTGCGGCGCCGCATCAAAGAACTCGAAGAGAGGCTCGCGGTCCATCTGCCTGTCTACGCGCTATTCACCAAGGCCGACCTCGTCGCCGGCTTTACCGAGTTCTTCGACGATCTCGACCGCGACAAGCGCGCCCAGGTCTGGGGCGCCACCTTCCCGCTCGCACAAAAGGAAGCCGGCGCCGTCGGCGGGTTCCTCCCCGAATTCCACGCCCTGATCGAGCGCCTCGACAGCCGGCTCTTCGATCGGCTGCAGGCCGAACGCAGCCCCGACCGCCGGGCCCTGATCGCCGGCTTTTCGCCCCAGGTCGCGAGCCTCGAAGCCCCGCTTACCGAATTTCTGCAGGAAGCGTTCGGCGGCTCCCGCCTCGACCCGGCACCGATGCTGCGCGGCTTCTATTTCAGTTCCGGGACCCAGGAGGGTACCCCCTTCGACCGTCTGACCGGGCTCCTCGCGCGTTCCTTTGGCATCGACCAGCGCCGCGCCCCGACCCTGCGTCCCGAGGAAGGCCGCAGCTATTTTCTCGCCCGCCTCGTCAAGGAGGTGATCTTCGGCGAGGCGATGCTGGTGTCGGAAAAGCCGGGCGCGGCCGGCCGGCGGACGTTGGTCCGGAGCGGCGGATTTGCGCTTGCCGCCCTCGCCGTGCTCGCCGCCGCCGGGCTGCTGTGGCACAGCGACAATGCAAATCGCCGCGAAATCGGCGAGATGGATGCGGCGCTCGGGGCCTATACGAAGACCGCCGCCGGGCTGCCGCTCGACCCGGTAGCAGATGCCGACCTCCCCCGCATCCTGCCACTGCTCGACCAGGCGCGGGCGCTGCCGCACGGCTACGATCGCGGCAGGGACGACAGGCTTTCCTGGCTCGAATTCGGCCTGTC
>Ga0209040_10002679_pt1 | contig 13856 bp, 30 predicted proteins | sample BogFormECP12_OM3_FD_188240 | JGI IMG/M metagenome (GOLD analysis project Ga0209040, IMG submission 188240) | Bog forest soil microbial communities from Calvert Island, British Columbia, Canada - ECP12_OM3 (SPAdes) (version 2) | ecosystem: Environmental > Aquatic > Freshwater > Wetlands > Bog ...
ACGCTTTCTTGTTGAGCGCGGCAATATCCGTTATCCCGCGTGCGCGGATGTTCGCCATGCGCTTGCGAGAGCGCTCTCTTTCGGCATTCTCCCAATAGCGTTTCTGATCGTAATCGCGTTTTTCTCGTCTGTTCATCTGAAAGTATCCCCGAATGCTCACTCTTGCGAATGAGCATAACGCGGGAGACTTGCGCGCTAGTAGTCTTCGTCTATCGGCTCGTCGACGTCCGCTTGCGTGTACCCGGAGAGTATCTCAGGACGATAGTGCGAGAGTTTCTCTTCAACGCAGTCTTCGCACACACGGCAAAGATATATCCCTTGCGCATCGTACTCTTCCCACGAAGGTAATCCACTGTCGCAATTGCAGATCTTAAATGCTTGTGAGTGTGCCATGTTTGTGTAGTCCTTAGACTTATCTCAAGAGAATCTAGGTGTTCTCTTCGCCTAAAAACTGTCCCAATGGGATCGGTTGATTTAAGCTAAGCCGATAAATTAAGCGTTTTCACTCACTTATCAGCCTGTGCACATCTTAAAACTTTCCTCGGAACGTGTCAAGGGAATTGTTACGAACGGTAAAAATAAATAGTTACGGATGGTAATATACTTGCTCAACTGTTACGGATGGTAGTAATCTCGCACGCGGAGGACAATATAATGATACGAACGGTAACAGTTATCGAGTGTACTTGCGAGAAGTGCGGGAAGAGTTGGATACCGCGCACGTGTCCTGAATGCAAAAATACCGGATGGAACAGACCGCGCAAAGATTATGTCGCACGCGCAAACGAAGAGGAAAAGGCACGATCGATCGAGCCGGAGCCGGAGCCGATCGAGGAAGAGCCGGAGACAATCACCGTCCAAACGATTGCCGAAGACACGCCAGTTGAGACGCCTAAGCCAGCTAAGCGAACGAAGCGGTCGGCGCCGACGCCGAAGCAACCAAGCAAAGGATTGCGCATGTGTAGACACGGCTTCGCAGTCGTTGACGGCATAACGATGTGTAAGGCTTGCGCGTGACTGGCGAGCGAATGGCACGGCAATGGCGAGCGAATGTTTTCCCGCAGACGGCGGGAGGGCCCCAGACGGGAAACCCGAACCCGCCGAAAGGAAAATCCGCGGAGACCGAACTAAATCGAGACACCCATAGGCACCGTGGGTCTGATTTTGGTGTAACGTAGATACAGGAGGGTATATGGGGTTGATACGTGGGTTATGGTTATTTGTGAGGTGGGTAGTGTGGGCGGGGGAGGACGAGCGGCCGATGGGGTGGGGGGCGTGGGGATGGAGGGAGAGGTGGGGGAGTGCGGTGTACGTGGCGAAGATGAAGCCGGTGTGGGAGGGTAGGGCGGCAGACAAGAAGAGGTTGGAGGAGTTGACGGAGGAGGGGATAAATCCGAAGAGTGGGAGTCCGGGGCATGATGGGGGGTGTCCGTGCCACAGGTGCAGGATGAGCAGGGGGTAGGTTTTTGGTGTAACTGTGTTACTGTGAGGGTGGGGCATTCGGGGTTTCACCGAGAACCGCCAGGTGTCCGTTACTTCGAAACGGGCAAAGCACCTGCCTTAGGGAAGATGCGGGTACGGTCTACCGCCCGAAAGAGCGTGGAATAGCGGGTGCCCTAATTTTCTTGCAACGGGGTTACAGTGGTGGTATATGGTGGAGGGAAGCAACGCGGAGGGGGTGGGCTAGGTCATCCCATATGACCGGGCGAGCCCGCCCCCGAAAAGAGGAGAAGTGGAAGACGTCGCGGCGTATGAGGCGTGCTGGAACAGGGGAGATCCGTTGAACGAGGTGAGGTGGAGGGTGTTCAACCGGATGGTAGAGATGGGGGCGCACAATCAGGCTCTCACTCGAGCGATGCAGGCGATGGAGTTGGATATGTCGTTTCCGAAGATTGAGAAGACGAGGTTCCCGGAGGGGGCAGAATTATGAGGAAGCCAACGATAACGATAGAGATGCGAGACGTCGCGAAGATGGAGATTGAGTGTACGGTTGAGAACTGTCCAAACCTGGATTACATGCTGGCGATGATCGATCAAGCGCGCCGGAGTTTGCAGGTACAGTACGAGGTGGGATTGCATAATCAGATGATGGCGGCCGCGGAGCAGAAGGCGGAAGCGGAGGAGAAGCCGCGGATTGTAAAGCCACAGTGAGGGAAGATGGATTGGTGGTGGGACCAGAAAGAGCACCTGGAGATGCTCAAAAAAGAGTACGAGCGCCGGCACCCTACCCCGGTCGAGGGAGAGCCTTGTACGAACGTGAACGCGCTCAAGCTCAGCGATTGGGATAAGAGGTTTTTGCGGAGCATCAAGATTGCTACATAAGGAGACTCTATGTCGATCATCAGTTTGATTATCACCCTCGTCGTGATTGGAGTGATCCTGTGGCTCGTCAACACGTACATCCCAATGGACCCGAAGATTAAGAACATTCTGAATGTGGTGGTGATTATCTGCGTGGTGCTGTGGCTGCTCAGCGTCTTCGGCGTGTTCAATATGAATCTTGGGAATGTTCCTCGCGTTAGAGGCTAACTCTCGATCTTCCAGATTCCATCCTGCGTCACGAGGTACATCTGATGGTCTACGATCGCCATGCCGTCAGTCGTGGCAGTGATGTGCGGGTTGGCGTCTTTGATCGTCTTGCCAGTCACGTAGAGCGTGAAACCGTTCTTCGTGACGTTCGCCTTGGCTTTCGCTTCGATGTCGTCGGCAGTCATGTTTCACTCTCCGGGAGCGGCTCATGCTTCCACTCTGGCAATCGAAACATTCCACTGATCCGCGGATCTCGGCCCTTGGAATTTATCTCCATCATGGTTCCTGGCGCCAAGTGTTCGCTGTAAGTTACGGCCGCGCCATTGAACACACTGCACATTTCCCCTTCTGGCCCTACTCTTATGAACCTTTGTTCCGGGGCTAGTAGAGTCAAAAACTGTCCGTACATATCCTTTGACATGAGAATCAGGTCGGGCTCGTCATAACCATAAACGCAGGATTGGTACGCCTCTTCCAATTTTTGGTAGGTGAGTACTCCTGGCGTTGGCTGGAAAACGGAATCGGGGAGCGGTCCTACCTCGTAAGGTAGAAACGGCTCGGAAAGTATTTTGGGAGCAATCGCCACAACGGCGGCCGCCGTCGCCGCCCTCTTGAAAAACTCCCTACGACTTATGCTCATTTCTTCCCCTTGGGCTTCACTGCTCCCAACTGACGCGCAAGCCGGGTTGCTCTGGCAATCTCGATCGTCTTGCGGCTCGACATGCGCTTCTTCTTCGAGCGTACACTCCCCATCGCACTCATGCGCTTGCGCAACTCTTCCTTCGCCCGAGCGCGTTCGTTCTCGATGATAAGTTGCCGCTCCGCTTCGGTAATCGTCATCGCATCTTCCTTACGAGATTAAACATCGGACTCTCCATTTCCATCAGCATCTTTGCTTGATGCTCGAACATCTTGAACTGACAGGCTCCTATTCCCCGGAGTAGATGGGCGCGGGATTTCTCATCGAGTGTCATCGGACGAATCCGATACCCGCTCCGGCACTCTTCTACGGTGTGCCATTTCAGTTTCGCGCACGCCCGCCTCGCCCACCCTCTCCGTTTGTAGACTTTCTCTCTCACACTGCCCTTATACTCCCACTGTAACCTAGTTACAAGGGGAAACTTGACAAACGTCCGCGATACAAATTACCCTCACCTCGTGAAGAAGGATAAGCTCCCTACCGCGGAAGAGTTGAGGCGCGCCGAGCGCTTGCGTATCAAGCAGGAACTTGCGGAAGGCCGCGAACGCAGAATCAGGGCTCGAGAGTTGCTCTTTGGCAAGGGCAACGGACGCATGAAAAACCTTTCTCTCGCTGAACAGAAATTCATCCAGAGCGTCAAGCGCGCATCCTACACCATATACGTTCACGAGAAGGCGATAGGGAAAAGGATACGTCCCGAATTTCATCCAATGGTCCCAACTTACCGCGTGCTGAAATATATCGAGTGGATGAAGTTGTGGTGGTGCCGATCGAAAGGCATCTACAAAAAGTTCGATGTTCCCCGCAACATGAAAGCGAAGATGGAGGAGATGCGCAGTGCCGACAGAGATTCCGCTTTGTAGAAATTTTAAGGAAGACCGCCAGTGCAGCCGAAGCGACATGCGCCTAGTCGAAGAGACTGACGAGGCCTGGGTGTTTGTCTGCAAGTGCTGTGAACTGGTTTCAGTCGTGGCGAAAGACGGCATCAGCGATCGAAGCAAGTTTGAACTGCAAAGGAAGCGTATGCACGAACAGGCTGAACTGATTCGCAGATGGGAACGGCGAAAAAAGATTTTCTCCGTGCGAGCATAAATGGCAAAGAAACTACCTCCACAACCTAGCGCCGCGGAGCAAGCTGCCAGATCCCGCGGGTTTAAGGGCAATGCCGAACTTGCCGAACAGTTTGGGATTACCGACGACTTCCACCGCGAACTCGTTAAGGTTGACTCTCTCCCCGATCCTCCTGCCACAGAAACAGTTGAGAGAGTGATCCATGGAAAGCGCAGAACAAAATCCCAAAAGATTGAGATGAATCCCGAAGAGTACGTGATGATCGTGCTCAAGGAAGAAGCTGAAGAAGTTGCCGTCAGACTCGAGCGAATCGGCATTGCCTTTGGCCCAATGGCTCAACAGCAACTCGTAGACTATGGCATGGCGATACTGACCGGCATGGTCGGAGGGGGAGCGCTTGCGCGAAGATAATAGTTTCCTGATGCCGCGGAGGTCGCATTGCGAGATTGTTCGCTGTAAGTTTCACCCGGAAGATGGTCGCAACATCATCAAGCATTTCCCCGAATTTGGCATTCTCGTTTTAGTCTGTGAGGCGTGCAATCCCCCAACGGAACTTGCTCGCTATAAGATCGTAAAGGAAGAGGCTCACCGTGGAATCGACTCTCGCATCCATACCCCCAGGTTTACCGTCCCGCGTTAAGAAGAAAACGCTAAGCCAGGTGCGGCAAGCAGCCGTGCTCAGCAGGTGGGACTCGGTAAAGCAGGAAAAAGAGAAGTGGCTCGAGCCGTTTCATAAACTGCCCCTCGAGCGCGCTCTCGTCTACCTCGATGATTTGCGCAAGGTGATCGAAGCGGCCGGCTTGATTATGAATCAGAGAATCAACGATCCGAAAAACATCACTGTGTGCGAAGTCTGCAAGAAAGATGTTTCAGGTACTTTGCCCAGCGGACAGGTGAGGTGGATCGCCATTAAGTACATCAAGAACGAACGGAATCCCTCGCTTGGCCGCAATATTTATTTCTGCACCGAACTCTGTCACAACAAGTGGGTTCACAGTCACATGGGCGCTATGGGTGGAGACGGAAAATGAAAAACCAGATACGCCGCTTGCGCTTGCGCGAGGGAGACATCGTTGTGTGCCACGACTCTGAGACTTACCGCATTCTAGGACAGACCATCGCGCCCAAAGGGACTCCCAGTTGTCCGATAATCTTTGTCGAGGGGAGCATTCACCGCCTATCGAAAGAGTACCTCCGTAAAGTCATGGAGAAGTAAATGGATCTCCGCGCATCCGAACGCTTTCTCGAACGGTTCAATATCAGAGACCGCGACAGCCACAAACAGATTCCGTTCAAGTTAAATTTCAATCAAAGGAAAATCCATGAAGTCGCAAGAGTCCAGCAAGAAAAACGAAAACCTGTTCGTATCTTGGTCGATAAATCTCGACGCGTTGGAGTCTCTTCTTGGGCCGAAGGGCTACTCTTCTGCCAGTGCATCAATCTTCCTGGAGCCCACGACATCATTGCTGCACACGAGTTCAAAAGCTCCAAGGCTCTCTTCGGAATCCCCAAAGGGTTCGCTAAACAGGCTTATTGGCTTGGATTACGCGACGTTGAACGGGAAATCACTTTTCCTCACTCAGCCGGGGACTCTCTTCTACAAATTATCACGGCAGGAAAAGACACTTCTGGTAGAGGTTTCACTCTCGCTGGATTGCACCTGTCAGAAGCCGCCCACTACAAATCCGCTGAGCCTTATACGTCAATTATTCCAGCGGTCTCAAACCACAAAGACACCATAATTATCATTGAGTCAACACCGAACGGAATGGATGGTGACGGCGAAGTGTTCTATGAGATGTGGATGGATGCCGTTGAAGGTCGATCGGAATACGAGGCTTGCTTTCTTAGTTGGACTGATGATCCCGCTTGCGTGGCCGACCCTGAAATAGCTAAAGACGCTCCCAGGGACAAAGAGGAAAAAGAACTTCTCAAACGAGGACTGAATAAAGCGCAACTCGCTTGGCGCAGGTTGAAGATCGCTTCGCCTGAGTGCGGCGGCATCGTAGAACTGTTCCACCAAGAGTTTCCGGTTACATGGGAAGAATCGTTCATCACTTCCGGCTTCCCCGCATTTGAGGAAGTGGAACGCCAGTGGGCGGCTGCCAATGTCAAAAAACCAAAATGGCAAGGATTCATCGAACGAACCGAAGACGGCAGCCTCAAGCTCAGGGAACATCACAAGGGCGACTACCTCGTTTGGGAAGATCCGAAACCCGGCCACTATTACTACATCGGCGCTGATGCGGCCAGAGGCGATGATGAAAAGGACGGACGTGACTTTGCCGCAAATGTTGGAATTGATGGAAATACTGGGCGTCAGGCTTTCCGTTTCGCAGGCCATGTTGTTCCAGAGGTTCATGGGTGTTACCTCAACTCTCTCGGGAGACATTACAATCGGGCGATGCTCAACGGGGAACTCACCGGGGGTTACGGCTACAATACACTTTACGTCGTCAGGGACCAGCTCAAATATCCAAATCTCTACCGCTGGAAAGGAAAGGACGACAAAGTAGGCAGTTGGGCTTCCGGTAAGAATGCCGTGTGGTTTGAAACGACTCAGCACATGCGCACCGTGCTCTTTGAATCCATGCGATCGGCACTTCGCGAGGGCGCCGGCACGGGTGGAGAATACGGACTGACACTATACGACGAGCAACTCGCCAGCCAGATTCGCATGTGTACTAGAAAGGAAACAGGCCGCGTGGACGTCAAGAAGGGCCACGACGATATTCTCTTCGGCGCCATGCTTGCCAATCTCTCGATGCGGCAGTACGCTCCACCGCGCACGATGAACATTGCGAAGACACACACTGAGGAAGAAGACGAAGAAGTGCGCAAGAAAATGGGAATCCGCGGCGATCAGGTCATGGAAGAGGGAGACCCGGCGCGCCTCGCGCAAATGCACATCGAAAAGATTAAGGACATGGTTAGGACGTACCCGAACGGACAAGAGGAGGGGTAATGCCAGCACATAACATCGACATGGCCGACCCGAAAGCGATTGCCAGGTTACTACTAGCTGTAGTGATTGCAGGCGGCGGCGAGATTGAACTTCCGGCCACGACGTATGATTCCCTGGACAAGGGGCGCATCCTGCTTGTAGACTTCGACCGAGCGACGAGTAAACTCGTCTTGAGTACGTCAAGCGAGTGGGGACGCGCAATAACGGTTCAACCAGAGGCGGTCGCATGGAGCGCACCAATAGAAACAGCACCGCTCGAGCGAGCGAGAGTGACCGCGGAGAAGGAAGCGGCAAGGTCAACGGTCCACTCGGACGAGGAACTCGCGGAGATGGAAGAGAACTTCACGCGCAGACAGCAAGTGGCAAGGGACGTGGCGAAGGGGATAGCGCCGCTCAGAATAAAGACCTTGAAGTAGAAGACCTAATCGAGTTTACCCCGGAACAGATCCTCGCAGACATGGGGATGGAATTAAACCAAAACATCGAGAAGCGCGGGAAAGTCTTTGCTTGGCGCGTGTATCAGAAACGCCTCATGGAATATAGCGGACGTCTGAGCGCGATTATGAGTGGCAAGGAAATCCTCGAGAGCTACTGGAAGATTGAAGCAGACCTGAAAACGGAAACAGGCGGCGGACAGCATGGCACTCCGCTTGACGAGTGCCGGGAGTTTTTGGATGGCCCGAAGATCAAACCGAAACTTGGGAGGCCAGAGAAGGTGATGTAATGGAAATAACCACTGAAACCGTAGTAATTTGCCGGTACTGCTTACAGAGAATGCAAGTCGCTAACACTATCTGGAATGACAGGCACGATCGAGTGATTGCGCAGAGATACGTGTGCGGTTGCCAAACTCCTCCCTTCCAGCACAACATTCAGTCGGGAGACACGACTAAGGATAAACCCTGATGGCTTACACTCAATTCCGCACGATGACTGCCAGCGGGTCTCCAAAGACAGATAACGACGCTTCCGAGAAGGATATTCGCAGCCGGCAGATCGATGAGCTCGTGAGGCAGTCGGAGGATGCGCGAAAAGAAATCTACGGTCCTAACTGGGACCGGGACTGCCAAAACTTTTACAACCTGTTTGAAACCAGCAAGAAAATGCCTTCCTACCGGCCGCGCATCACTGCCCCGCAACTGCAAATCCTTCTCTTGCAAGAAGCCGCCGAAGCTACCGACACCAACATGCGCGTCTTCATCCACAAGAAAGATGCGAGAGACAAAGACAAAGAGAAAGCGTTTCAAGAGTATTGGAAGCAACAATTCTTTGGCTTGCAAACTCTGATGGCATCTGTCTACGCGCAATTCAGTGGAACGGCATGGCTCTCGGTCGGCAACGATCCGAACGCAAGGCGCGGCAAAGGACTTGTGTGGCTCCGGGCGCGCAAGCAAGGCACGGTCTATTGTGATCCTAGTAGTCCGTGGCCGGAAGACTGGGCGTGGCAGTGTGTTGAGGATTACGTGTATCTCGACAAGGCGAAGAAGGACACTCCCTACCACATGGATCAAGTGAAGAAGGTGACTGGAAAATCGGCTACTCTCGCGGGCGGTCCCGCAGGGGACCTCGAGATGCCGCCAGGTCCGATGTCGATTACTTCGCGTGGGCTACCAACCGGAGATGCGTATTCTACCGATGGACTGATGCGCCGAAGAGTTCTTTATTGCTGTGACGGCACTTTGCGCGAGCCTACCAGAGCAGAGGTCGCAGTATTTGAAAAAAGGAAGATGCCGGTTCCCGAAGCGTTGCCGAAATATCCGGCAGGAAGAATGGTTGTCGATATAGAAGGAACAATCGTTTCAGACGGTGAATCGTGGTGTCCGGTTCCCGATATGTGGCCGAATGTTCCCGTATGGTCGCTCCCACCGTGGGATAGCGTGTGGTGTCCGGCGCCGATGAAATATACGAAACCTCTGCAAGATGCGGCAGAGCAGCAAATGACCAACACGTTTGAAAATGCCAAGCGCTTGAATAACGGCATGATGGTCATTCACGAAAGTACGGGTCTCGTTGCGAACTCAGTCGGTGGATTCCCCGGAGAGATTCAAGTTGTGGCCGCGGCTTCTCAGCCAGGTCAGGGAATTGAAATAAAATATCCTCCACCGATGCCGTCGCAAATGACGCAACTCCCGCAAATCTGGCTGGGCTTGCAGAAAGAATTACGCGGCGCAACGCAATCACGCCAAGGGAACATGAATCCCGGAAACATTGGCCCGGATCTATTCGAAGCGGCAGTCTCGCAATCGCAATCAGGCACAAGACTTACCGCACGGCTCTACGCATGGTCAATTCAGAAAGTCGTTGAACTCCTCTTCTACACGATGAGCAAGAGTTTCAACGATCCAATGGTTTTCAGGGACAAAGAGAAGGTCGTGAAGTGGGAGCCTGACAGCGCGGCAGACGAGTACGAGGTACAAGTGCCGGAGGGCGCCATCAGGCCGATGAGTGAGAGCGCGTTGCGGTCGATGGTCATTGAACTCAAGAAGGCCGGAATGATGGACACGCGACATGGGCTGGACCTTATGGATATTCCCGACTCGGACGAGATTGCCGACGCGATCGAGAAAGAAATGGCGCTGGCCGCACTCGCAAAGGGAGTGAAGAAGTGAAGGAAGAGACGCACACAACCATCTTTCCGCACTTCGCAACTCCGGTTTCCTACCACTGGGTCTCAACCAGTCATGCGGCAAGAATATTCGACAGGGCAGAGCGAAACATGCGCCGATGGTGCGAAACGGGGCGCTTTGCGGCGATTGGCTGTCCGACATACAAGGACGCAAGCGGGCGTTGGTGGATACATCTTCGTAACGACGAAAACTTTTCTATCGCGGACGGCTCAGCGTTGACGTAGGGTATAGAACTCACGGCATACTCCAGCCGTGGAACAAAACCACTTAATTGAGTTAGATTCAATCAATCACGGCGATTACTATTACGCTCGAGTGGCCGTGAATGGCGTTCCGAGCGTAGCCTTCTTCGCACACAAGAGCGTTCGAGAAAAGTTTCCCAAAGAAAATGACTTTATTGCCTACCTGTTTAGGATGGGTGCGGCAACGATTCGTAAATGCGGAGACGCTCGCAATCCACTTCCAAGCGAAGTCGTAGAGGAGAGAATCCAATGAGAGGTCGAACGATGGGCCGTACTGGTGTGATCCGCGGGCGGCATGACCGCGACAAGATGGCCTCCGGCCGCAAAGGGCGGCGTAAGGGCGGGCGATAAGAGTTTGTCGTGTTTCAGGTTTTTGCGATCTGCCGGATAAGCCGGTGTACCTGAAACGCAGAAAGGAGCGCATCTATGGCACGCAGAGGACGCAAGCACCGCCGCGGCGGAAAGCGCAAGTAAGTTTTAAGGGGAAGGATGGGGTGGCCTCGAAGCTGCCCCACTTTTCAAAAGAAGGAGAGAGAAAATGGCAAGCAAAAAGGGTGCAGATTCCGGTGCGGGAATGCCGGGGGGTGGATTTGACGAACTGATTACCCCGATCAATGAGGAAGGAAACCGTACTGGGAACGATCCCGATACGCACAATGTTCCTTCGGCGCTCAACCCGCCAGATCCGATGGGCTTTGAGCACGGTATTTTCGGTCCTAGCGATCGAAACGGACGGCCTCCGAAAAAGGGAAGCTAAATGGGCGCGGGAATGATGCCCCAAATTATGGCGATGCTCAAGTCGCAAAGCGGCATGGGCAGCGGGGTGCCAGGTGGGGCAGCGACAGGCGGTTCATCTGCTGATGAGGGAGTCGGGCCAGCGTCAAGACAGTTGCAAAGTTCCGATCCTGGTTACGTGCTCAAGCAGGTGAACGACCTTAAAAAGCAGATTGCCGACTTGATTCCCTCGTTGGCATTCAGCGCGCCGGCCGCAAGCAGGAATTTGGTGAGTTGTTTCAAAGGGCTCGACGGGGCGATCAAGGAATTGCAGCAAGCGCAAGCCACCAAGAACGCGGTGGGACCGGCTCTCAACATGAGCGCCATTCCAACTCCGCAACCTCCTGGTGGAACCGGGGCGCCACAGATTCTTCCGTCAGCTTCGGTAGGGATTTAAGAGGAGAGAGAGATGCCATTGACACTATCAGAGTTACTCGCACAGGCAAGCGATGACCTTGAAATCAGCATAGGCGATTCCAAGATTAAGGCCAGCGAACTAAAGGCTTTCCGCACGGCGACGGACACCGAACGGCGCCAGTATGAAACAAAACGCCAGGAAGCGGAACGCTTGGCCCAGGAAGCGAAGCAAGTATACGACGGGCTCAAAACCGCGCAAGCAGAGTTTGACAAGCGAAATGCCCCGCCTCCAGATACCAGCAAGGATGGCTGGCGCAAGAATCCCCTCTATGAAGATTTGATTCCCGTCATCGACGCCGCAAACGCAGCGGCCGCAGAATCACGCGCACTCGCCAATAGCACCAAGGGCGAGTACGACAAGATGAGCGCGATCTACGCGCTCGAGCGCATGAGGCGCGAGTGGGCGGAAACCACCACCAAGCCCAAGGACAAGAAATTCGAAGAAGTTGTGGCCGAAGCGCTCCAGGCAAAGGAAGTCGACGCGATGGGACTCCCGACAATCAGCCGTGCGCTCAATCGCTTGACTGAGCCCGACCGCATGGAAGCCTACGCCGCGCAGAAGGTTGCCGACGCTCAGAAGGAATGGGAAAAGAAACAGCGCATCAACGAAGTTGCCAAGCCGGGGAAGTTTGCCGTCAAGGGCAAGGGCAACGAGCCTCCCATCAAGAATTTGAATGACCTGACGTCCGAGTTGGTTGCGAATGACCCGGATATTCAGGCGGCAATGCTTGACGGTTCGACGCACTAAGGGGAAGTATGGCCGAAAAGATCGAGGAACTATTTCCCGACCTATACTTCGATACGAAGATGGTCGAGGAGCGAGTACCGAAAGCGGTCAGACCTTCCGTTGGACAGGTCATTGCTCGCGTAATGGTAGACAACGGGATGCAAAACAGCTCTCTCGCGAGTGCCTTAGCGACCGCGGTTGAACTGTACTACAAGGAATACAAGTAGGATTTTAGGAGACAACAATGGCAAGCGTAATCGGAACTGGAATATCTACCCCGCCAGCACAGCTAGTCAACACTGTCCAGGCGATCGTGCAGAAGTACATCGCTCCGGTAGTGGGCGATCAAGTTCTCTTGCCATGCCCTACCATGTGGGCGCTCGTTCGCCGTGGCAAGAAAATGGCCGGTGGCGCGCTTGTCTATCCTGAGTTCTTCCAAGAGGAAACGACTGGTGGCGCGTACTACGGCGCTCAGTTGCTCAACACTGCGCTGCAAGACGTTGTGCAGCCGGCAGAACAGCAATGGCGGTTCTACTACGAAGCCGTTGTTCTGCCGTACACCGACATCATTCTCGGTCGCGGCGGCTACGCTGGAGTAGACATCGTGCGGCAGAAGTTCCAGACGGCCGCTGGCTCGTTCATGCAAAAGCTCGCCCGTTCGCTCTTTGGGGTTGCTCCCCAAAATACCCCGCTCGATATCGACAACATCGACGCGTGGATCGGTCAAACATCGAACACGATTGCCGGTATCAACCGCTCAACCGCTGGCAACGCTTTCTGGCAGCCTCCCGGAAACCAGTCAGGCGGCTCCGCTCCCCTCTCGATCGTGAACGCCGACCTCGCGTACTGGGCTACTGTGTACGGGTACGATGAACCCGATCTGATGGTCATGGACAATACCCGTTACGCCAACTTCAAACAGGCGTTCCAGGCAACCACGCGCTTTATCGATAACATGCAGGACAAAGAAGCGCTGCAACAGGGGTTCCGCTACCACTTCCTGTTCAACAACTGCGTCGTGCTGGCCGACCGCAACTGCCTCGCGAACGTGGCCTACATTATGAACTCGAAGTATCTGTTCCCCGTGTTCCACGAGGCGGATTACTTCACGATCGATCCGTGGGTGAAACCGTCAAACCAGCGCGTACTCGTTTCCAATATTTACCTGACCTGGCAGTTGGCAGATTTGTCGCCCCGCATGGGCATCAAGATCACCAACATTAACTAGTTGATTTTCAGAGGCATACTGGAGAACTCAAATGGCAATCGTAAACTCGGTAGCAACATACAGCGGTCAGGGATACGAGTATCAGTCGGCCATCAACACGATCGTCACGACGGCCGGCTCGCCGCAGACGGTACGTGTGCCTGCTGGCTCGGTCGTATTCTCTCCAGCCGTGAACCGTGGTTTGTTTCGCGTGAAGATTTACAACTTCACGAGCGCGGTCAACTTCACCAACTTGAGCGTGTACGCCGCAGACGGTACGAACACCATCTGGATGAAGGCTTACGCTCCGATCGCCGCGGTCGCCATTACCGCGACGGCCTGGGTAGATGTCCTGGACGACTACCTGATCGACTACACGACTGCTGGAGGCGGCGCGACCGGTGGATTGATTGCCTTTGGCGCGACGTTCTTCAACTTTATCTTTAACGTGGCGACGGGCTCTGGCTCCTGTTCGGCTGATATTGAAATCGTTGGCGCGCCGTAAAAAGTTTTCTCGGGCAGCAACTCTCCTCACGGGGCTTTGGGGTCGTTTCAGGCTCCAAAGTCCCGTTTTTAGTTTAGGAGCAAAATGTTAGT
>Ga0209040_10002681_pt1 | contig 13838 bp, 5 predicted proteins | sample BogFormECP12_OM3_FD_188240 | JGI IMG/M metagenome (GOLD analysis project Ga0209040, IMG submission 188240) | Bog forest soil microbial communities from Calvert Island, British Columbia, Canada - ECP12_OM3 (SPAdes) (version 2) | ecosystem: Environmental > Aquatic > Freshwater > Wetlands > Bog ...
AGGCACTCCCCTGGCACACAGTCAAACGCTGGCGTCGACCGCTTCCTTTTCAGGCTCGGTCACCGACTCCTCCGGGGCGCGGGTCGCGAACGCTAATGTCACTCTAAGCTCCTCTGAGAAAGGCATCACGCGAGTCTTTAAGACGGATGCCGAAGGAAATTTCTCATTTTCGCTTCTGCCAGCGGCTAACTATACCCTGACCGTCCAAGTCACCGGTTTCAAGACCTACAAGCAGGAAGGAATCACACTTGAAGTCGGGCAGTCCGCGAGCCAGACTGTCGCGTTGACCATAGGTTCGACGGAACAAATCGAGGTGTTAGCGGTGGCCCCATTGCTCCAGACGGATGACGCCAACCTCAGCGCTGAGATCTCGAGCAAGCAAGTGACGGAGTTGCCGCTGAATCTCCGTAACGTGTTCAACTTTGTGGAGTTGAACTCATCGGTGAACAATTTGTCGCAACGGCAGACCATTTCCTCGGGCGGACAGCAAGGCTCCGCCGACCAGGATGTCTCGTTCTTTAACTTTGGTGGCGGGTACTTTGGAACGACGGCAATACTCCTGGACGGCTCTTGGGATGTGAGCGAGGGGTGGGGGGGGGCCATTTATGTTCCATCCCCTGACAACGTGCAGGAATTCAAAGTGCAACAGAATTCATTTACTTCGCAATACGGCTGGAGCACGGGAAATGTCATCAGCGTTGTCACCAAGTCGGGTAGCAGCCAGCTGCACGGGGACGTCTACGACTACCTGCGTAACGGCGCGCTTGACGCAAACAACTACTTCAACAATGCGGTGACTCCCAAACTCCCGCGCCCAAATTCACATCGCAACCAGTTCGGTGTAGCCGTGGGCGGCCCGGTGTACGTCCCCTGGGTCTACAAACAAACGAATAAGACTTTCTTCTTCATTAACTACGAAGGCCATCGCGACCATAATGCCGACGAATCGGGCGTGGGCACGGTACCCACTGCGGCTTTCAGGATGGGGGACTACTCGAAACTGTTAGGCGCGCAAATCGGTACGGACGCGCTGGGCAGGCCGATTTACACTGGCCAGCTCTATGATCCGTTCAGCACACGCCCCCTTGGCGGTGGTTACATTCGCGACCCGATCCCGGGGAATAATCTGGCAACCTATGTATCGCCGTACAAAGGTGGGTCCCTGATCAACTCCATCGGCCAGACGCTGGTGAACTATTACCCGCAACCAATCAATAGTGCACTGTCAGATAACTGGACCGCGTCGGGCCTTGCGGCAGATTATTCCGACGAATATAGCATCCGTCTTGACCACAATCTCAGCGAAAAGACCCGGCTCTATGGGCGATATTCCTACAAGAAGGAATACAAAGACGAGGTGCCCGCCTACTACGGCGCGAGCGATCCCGCCGGCCCTGGACAGAGAAATCCCAACAACCGCTGGGACATCGCGGTTGGCGCAAGCCAAGTCTTCAGTCCCACTTTCACCATGAGCGTTAACTTGGGCGGTACGAAATGGGTTGAAGGCAACGACGTGCAGAGCTACGGCTTCAAGGCTTCGTCGCTTGGGCTTCCGAGCTTCATCGACACCTTCTCGCCGCAATTCCCCATCATCAGCGTGTCCAACTACGAATCGGAGGGGCCGATTGCGGGAGCCGGTCAGGGGGCATTTCCGCGAGCCGCTGGCACCGGATCGTTGGACTTTGTGAAAGTGCGGGGAGCGCACCAGCTATCGTTCGGGTATATGGCTGTCGAGACCGAGGAAAACGGTGGGCGCTTCGCCTTCACACCATTTAATTTCAACAATTTGTTCACGGCCGGACCGGACCCAACGAATCCGACCTCGGGAACCGGCGACCCGAGCGCATCCATGCTGCTGGGCGTGCCCGCCAGTGGAAATACCGGTATTGCTATTTCGGAGGATACCCGTACGTGGTTCCACGGGGTGTATTTGCAGGATGACTGGAAAGCCACCCGGAAACTCACGCTGAATCTCGGGCTTCGGTGGGAGGTGCAGGTCCCCGTGGTCGATGCGTATAACCGGCAGGCGAGGTTCGATTACAGGGCGGTTAATCCTATCAGCGCCGCCGTCGGCCACACTTATCTCGGCGAGCAAGTGTTCGCAACATCCAGCAATCCAAGGCTCTACAACACCAACTACAAGAACTTTGCTCCCAGAATCGGATTCGCTTATCAAGTCATGCCGAAGCTGGTGATGCGGGGCGGCTACGGCGTGTTCTATCCACCCAGCTATCGCGGGACCGGTCCGGCGCCCGGATTTAGCTCGAGTACGCCTTACACAGCTGCGAACGCTTTTGGCTTGCCGGTCAATACCTTGAGCACCGCGTTTTCCAGCGGCCTCGTGCCCATCACTGGAAGTTCATCGGGCGGCTTGACCAATGTGGGATTTAGCGTAAGCGCTGTCTCACCCACCCGAAAGACGCAACTTGTTCAGCAGTGGATGTACGGAGTGCAGTTCGCACCTACACCCAACGACGTAATTGATGTCACTTACGTGGGCAATCACGGGACCCACGTGGTTGACGGCGGCCTCAATCTGAATCAGCTGGATCCCAAGTACTTTTCGATGGGGAGCGCATTGTTTAATCTGGTCCCCAACCCCTTCTACCACCACATCACCGCGAGCGGCTGTAACGGCTACGACTTGTCCGCGGCCATGGTGCCGCAGGGGGCGCTGCTTCGCCCCTATCCGGAATTCTGCGACATCAACGAAAACCAGGATCCCGCCGGCGATTCGAGTTACAATGCCCTCGACGTGAACTACACACACCGAGTATCCCAGGGGCTCACATTGTTGGCGTCCTACACGTTTTCGAAATTCATCGACAACGTTTCAGGGCCCGATGCCTGGGCCAATTCCTCCGGCGAGAGTATTCGCAACGTCTATAACTTGGCCGCTGAAAGATCAGTTGATCCGACAGACACTCCCCACAGCTTTGTTCTGAGCTACGTGTACGAGCTTCCGGTCGGCAGGGGCAGGAAGTTCGCTTCTGATATGAACCCGATCCTGAACACCATCGTGGGCGGCTGGCAGACCTCCGGAACGCTGACTCTGAAAGAGGGCTTTCCCCTAAGCATCTTACAGTCTAATAGCAACCCTTTCGGCGTGGGCCAGCATGTGGATGTTGTGGGCGATTATCACATCGCCAATCGAAGCCGCACAGAATGGTTTAATACCTCAGCTTTCGCCGCTGCCCCGGAATTTACGCTGGGCGATGCACCGCGATTCTTCTCCGATCTACGAGCACCCAACTACAAAAACTGGGACATCAGTATTCAGAAGTACTTCCCGATTGAAGAACGGTTCCGGGTCCAGTTCCGCCTGGATATGTTCAATACCTTCAACCATACCAACTTCTACAGCCCGAACACGACCTTGGGAGCTGGATTTGGTACGATTAATCAGGCATGGACGCCGAGGCAAATGCAGGCAGCGCTGAAGTTTTATTGGTGAGGCGTGCACAAGGCCGCCATCAATGCTGTTGTCTGCTGTTTGGCGCTCTGCCTTCCATCGGGCGAAGCGTTTTCGCAAGGGTCGGAGTTTGAATCTCTCCTAGCCTCGGCGCAGCAAGCCCAGGCTAGGGGAGATTTCGAAGCTGCCGCCGACTCTTATCGAAAGGCTGTCGCGCTTCAGCCTGAAATCGCCGAACTCCGGGCGAATCTCGGCCTGATGGACTACCAGACGGGGAAATATCAACCTGCGATTGATTCTTTTCTTCAGGCGATTCAGCTGAAACCAAACCTATTTGTCCCAAACCTATTCTTAGGACTCGAATACATCAAGCTAAAGCGATTTCAGGAAGCGATTCCTTACCTGAAACGGGCTGCTCTCATCAAGCCGACGGACCTCGAAACGCAGTTGGCTCTCGGACAAGCCTACGCTGGCACCGGGAAAATGAGATCTGCAATTGGTTCCTATTTGCGGGTGGTGCAAGGGGACCCAAGGAACGCCGACGGTTGGTTTCATCTTGGAGTCGTGTATCTAGAGCAGGTCGAGGCGAACGCCCGCATTCTCTTGGCGCGTCATAAGGATTCGGGATACTTGCACGCGCTGGCGGCGGACACCTTTGCCGAGCGAGGGGCGTTCATTCAGGCCGCGGAGGCGTACAAAACCACGCTGGCATCCCCAGCGCATCCCTCGGGCATGCATGCCGCTTACGGCTTCGTTCTCCTAAATCAGCACGATTTGCCGGGCGCGGAGCTTGAACTCAACGCTGAACTCGCCGCCAACCCCGGCTCCCTCATGGCGAAACTAGGCTTGGCTCGATTGCATGTTGAGCGAGGTGCGGCCGCGGAGGGGAGGATGGCAATTGCGGAGATATGGAAAGCGGATCCCAGCTTTCTGCGAGCGAATGCTCCTCTGTTCAGCGCCGGACTACCCCAACCGCGCCTTTCCGAGTTACAGGGCGCCTTGGAGAAGGGACAAGCCAATGGAGAGATTCCGGAAGCCGCGGTCCTCCTGTTCCAAGGTGGCACAACTACTCAAGGCGGCACCGATTCGTCTGAGGACTTCAATGCTAGGGTGGTGGACAGCCCTCGATCCGCCAAAACGCCGGCGGGCACTGTCCGAGAGTTGTACGCCACAGGAAGATATGCACAGTGCAGCGAGGCGCTGTCGGCTCGACTGCAGCAGCTTCCAGCAGGGGAACTCCGGCTCTTAGTCTTCTGCGCCTACTCAATTGCGAGATACCACGCCGCTTTCGATGCTGCTCAGAAGCTCACGCTGAATCCGGCAACCGAAGTCGAGGGATTATATTGGGAAACAAAATCAGCGCAGAAGCTTGCGACCGAGACTTTGGCTCATGCCAGCGAACTGGACTCCAATTCCCCCACGTTACACGTTTTGCTGGGCGACATTTACCGCCAGCGAAAGTATTACCCGGATGCGGAACAGGAGTACCAAAAGGCCTTGGCCATTCGACCGGATAACTCGGGTGCCTTGTTCGGTTTGTGTTTGGCCCTGCTTGGCGACTCACAAATAGATGAGGCACTTCGGCTTGCTGAAGGCGCTTTGAAAAGGAATCCCGATGATCCAGAGTTCAATGCCGTCATGGGTGAGGTCCTTTCCGTGAAACACGATTTCTCGGGAGCGGAGCCATATCTAAGGAAAGCTCTGAACACCAAGCCGGAGTTGATTCCTCACGTGCACGCCTTGCTTGGCAGAGTGTACGCAGAAACAAACCGCACGCAGCAAGCGATCACAGAGATGAAGCTCGGGCTCTCCGATGACAAGGATGGCCGACTTCATTTTCAAATCGCCCGCCTCTATCTGAAGCTCGGAGATCGAAATTCAGCAAAGGAAGCTTTCGATGTCTCACAGCGATTACGAAGCGAAGGGCTGACCAGAGCAGCCGTGGCAATGCAGCAGGGCGAGAACAACACCGAATTCCAATAGAGGTTCGATTCCATAATCGCGTCGTGGATTACGGCAGCGGTGAGTTATATCTCTGCACGAGGGGCGAAAGAATGCAAATAAAGGTAACTGAACTCAGCTATAGATGCTTGATTTTGCTGTTCATCATTGTGAGTTCGGCAGCATGGGCCGCCAATCAGGCACAGTTCAGAGTTAAACAGTTCCATCGGGACTCGGGTGGTGTCACTTTCACGACCAACGCTGGAACCATGCGGATTGAAGTCTGCGGCGATCGTGTCATACATGTTGTCGCCAGTCCGACAGCGGAGATTCCGAGTTCCAAGGTTCCTGTCGTTATCCAACCCTGCAAGGCCGTCGACTTTCAGGTCGCGTCCGAGAAGAATCAAATCAAGCTCTCCACTGAGGCAATCACCCTAACCGTAGATCGCCAGACAGGGGCGGTGGCGTTCTTAACGAACAATGGAAAGCCCGTTCTGACCGAACCGAAGAATGGCGGGAAGGCATTTGATGTCCCTGCGCTATTCGAAACAAATGCCTGGCAGGTCCAACAGACTTTCTCGTCGCCTGTCGACGAAGTTTTGTATGGTTTGGGCCAGCATCAGGAAGGCATTTTCAATGTTCGCGGGGTCCCGGTCCGACTGCACCAGGCAAACACCAACATTTCCGTTCCGTTCATGTTGTCGACTGAGGGATACGGACTTCTCTGGAACAATCCGTCTCTGACTGATTTCAATCCCGCCGATCAAGCCATCAATGTTGACACGAGGACAGGCAAGGGAAAATTCACGACCGGAGCAAGAGGGAGTTACGGCTTCCTGCTGGCCAGCGATAACAAAGATCAGCTGGTTGTCGACGTGAACGGCAAGCACGTGATTGATCTAGTGAACATGTGGACGCCGAGTGCGGCATCCGGCGTGGTGGACTTGGAAGCGAACAAGGAGTACGAGGTTTCCGCAAAAGGTGGGCCAGGAGGGATCCAGTTGTCCGCGCGCCCGCCGCAGGATACGACTACGTTTCGGTCTGAAGTAGGGCAGGCCATTGACTACTACTTCTTTTACGGCCCAGAGTTGAACCGCGTCATCGCCGATTACCGCCAGCTGACCGGGGAGGCGCCGCTATTTCCCAAGTGGGTATATGGATACTGGCAGTGCCGGGAGCGGTATCACACGCAAGCGGAAATTCTCGGGGTTGGAGAGGAGTTCCGCAAACGCAAGCTTCCGGTCGACGCCTTAGTGCAGGACTGGCAGTACTGGGGCAAGTACGGCTGGAACGCGATGAAATTTGACGAGAGCAACTATCCCGATCCTAAAGGGATGATGGATCGATTCCATGCCTTGGACGAGCACGTGCCGATCTCGGTATGGTCAAGGTTCGGGGAAGATTCGGATATCTACAAGAGGATGAGTGCCAAGTCCTTGCTGGTAGCGGGAACGCCATGGGCCGACTTCTTTAATCCGCAGGCGCAAACCGCATTCTGGGCGGAACTCAAGCAAGGGATTTTCGATTACGGATTGGATGGCTGGTGGATGGATGCTTCAGAACCCGAGTTCGACATTCTCAAAGGCCACCAGACTTTCTTAGGCGGTGGCGAGTCGGTGCGCAATGCTTATCCACTCTATGTAACCAAATCTATTTACGAAGGGCAGCGCTCGACAACAGACCGCAAGCGGGTGGTGATCTTTACCCGCTCGGCGTACTCCGGACAGCAGAGATACTCAGCCATTTCATGGTCTGGCGATATCTCCTCGAACTGGATTACCTTCCAGCGACAGATCCCCGCCGGTCTGAGCTTCAGCATGTCCGGCCTGCCCTATTGGACGACGGACGGCGGCGGGTTTTTTCGCCCAAAAGACCAATATACGAACGAGGCATATCACGAACTGCTGATTCGGTGGTTCCAATACGCCGCGTTCTGCCCGATCTTCCGTGTGCATGGATGGATTTCCAATGCCGAGATTTGGAACTACGGTCCCAAGGTCCTCGACATTGCAACGCAGTTCGATGAGCTGCGCTATCATCTGCTTCCCTACATTTATTCCGCAGCGTGGGGAGTCACCAACAACGGAGACACACTCATGCGCGCCCTTCCTCTGGAGTTTTCCTCCGATCCGAGTGCAAGAACGATCGCCGATCAGTTTATGTTCGGTCCTGCATTGCTAATTAATCCGGTTACCACAGAGGGGGCAAGTCAAAGGAGCCTCTATCTCCCGGCTGGTCACGACTGGGTCGACTTCTGGACTGGCAAACGGTTGAGTGGTGGTCAAACCGTCACCGCGGAAGCTCCCATCGACCGAATCCCTATCTATGCCAAGGCAGGTAGCATCATTCCATTTGGACCAGAAGTACAGTCGGCTTCCGCTAAGTCAGATCCAATCGATCTTCGCATCTATGACGGCGCGGACGGAGACTTCACTTTGTATGAAGACGAAGGCGACAATTACAACTATGAGCACGGAGCCTACTCCGTGATCCCAATTCATTGGGACGACAAAACGTCCACGTTGACCGTGGGAGATCGTCGCGGAAGTTTCCCTGGGATGCTGGAACATAGGACGTTTCGGATCGTCCGTGTAAGCGAAGGACATGGAATCGGCATCGCAGCTCCAGCGAACTTCGACGCAATTGTCGAGTTCGAGGGCAAGGTTGTTTCCCTACAGGATAAAGCCCGGATGTGATAGAACCCCTGCATACGGAGTTCGCCGTGAAGACAATCAATCGCCGAGAGTTTGTTACCACTGCCGCCATCGCCGGGGCGGCTGCTGTTCTTCCTGCTCCAGCATTTGCATTTGAAAAGCATGTCGCGGAGGCGAACTCTCTTGTCGTTTCAACGCCAGTGAACCGTGAAGTGGTTGCGTTGCGAGCGCAGCCCTTTCCGATGAGAAACGTCAGACTTCAGGAGGGAGCATTCAGCGCGGCGGCCGAAGCCAACAGGAAATACCTGAAAACTCTCGCGCCTGACCGTTTGCTCCATACTTTCCGGTTGACGGCCGGCTTCCCGTCATCCGCAGAGCCTCTGGGCGAGTGGGAGAAACCGGATTGCGAATTGCGCGGTCATTTTGGCGGCGGACACTACCTTTCGGCGTGCGCCCTTGCTTTCGCCAGTTCCGGTGACGAAGAACTCAAGCGCAGCGGCGACGTCATGGTGTCTGAGCTGGCCAAATGTCAGGCCCAACAGAGGAACGGCTATCTCGGCGCATTCCCGGTCACGTGGTTCGACCGTCTGCGCGACGGAGTGAAAGTCTGGGCACCCTTCTACACTTATCACAAGATCATGGCCGGTCATCTCGACATGTACACGCTGGCCGGCAACGAACAGGCGCTGGATACAGTTGAAAACATGGCAGGGTGGGTGCGTAATTGGACCGACCCTCTCAGTGAACAACAGATGCAGCGCGTGCTTCAGGTGGAATACGGCGGCATGGGCGAGGTGCTGGCCAATTTATATGGTGTAACTGGAAAGCAGCAGCATCTTCTGCTCGCGCAGCGTTTCGACAAGAAGGGATTCACCGATCCGCTGGCGGCTCATCGCGACGAGCTCAAAGGCCTGCATGTGAATACGCACATTCCGCAAGTGATCGCGGCCGGTCGTCTCTATGAAATGACCGGGGACAAGCGCTACTGGAATGTTGCCGACTACTTCTGGAATGAGGTGACCAGCGAGCGCGACTATTGCACAGGTGGCATCAGCAACTTCGAATTTTGGAGGACGGATCCCGGCGTACTATCGACGCAACTCAGCGGAGACACGGCGGAGGATTGCTGCGAATACAACATGATGAAGCTGACGCGGCACTTGTTCGCCTGGTCGCCGCAAGCAAGGTACATGGACTACTACGAACGCTTGCTGTTCAATCACCGCCTGGGGACCATTGACCCAGAAACGGGAACGACTGTTTATTTCGTGCCGGTCGGTGGTGGCTACTCCAAAATCTACGCCAAGCCCTTCGATTCATTCTGGTGTTGTAGCGGCACGGGTACGGAAGAATTTGCCAAGCTAACGGATTCCATCTACTTCCACGACGACAACTCCATTTTCGTCAATCTCTACATCGCTTCCGATGTGAACTGGCCGGAGAGGGGAATTCGTTTGAGCCAGCGGACTTCTTTTCCGGAAGAGCAAGGAGCTACGCTGACGGTCTCGGCAGAAAAACCGGTCGATGTTGATTTGAAGTTGCGCATTCCGTACTGGGCGGAAGGCGGGAGCGTGAAGGTGAACGGGCGCGCGGTGCCAGCTTTTGCAGACGCCAGCAGCTACCTCGTTCTACGCGGGCCTTGGAGGAACGGTGATCGAATTGAACTGAGCCTTCCCATGCATCTACACGCGGCCCCCATGCCCGATCAAGAAAGCCTCCAGGCTGTCATGTACGGGCCGCTCGTATTGGCCGCGCGCTTCGAAGATGAGCCCAAAGAAAAATGGTATCGCCACTACCAGGCGCAAACCAAGCAGGAGCCCGCGCCACCATTGCAATTCAAGGGCAAGGTCGCCGATCCAGCGAGTTGGATACAACCAGGGCATGGAAGTCTCGTGTTCAGCGCGGTCTCACAGGAACGCCCGGTCACGTTTGTGCCCCTGTCGAGCATTTTGCATGAACGGTATTTCGTCTACCACGAGGTTCTATCCTGAACTCATTCGTGAGCCAAATCGTTTCAGGGCATGAGCTCATGGCGGATGGCACGTTTCGGTTCTGTTGCAAGCTCCTTGAAGAGAATCGAAGTAGTTTTTCCATCGCAGTTTGCACGGATGGCCAATATGTGCAGGAAGGAGTAGTCGCGAGTTTCTGCGGGTTTCTCACAAACAAGTGCAGGGACTGATGCTTAGGTATGCCGATAACCCGTCGTTCCTTTGTGATGGTGTCGCTATATGCGGCCGCCGACCGGGCATTGGGCCAGCAGGGCGTCGCGTCCCGTGATGTAAAAGCGCAGTCTGCTCCTCCGGCGTCGGGGCGGGCGTTCAACGCACATTTTACCGACATCGCGGAAGCGGCTGGTTTGCGGTCCCCCACTATCTACGGCGGAGTTGAAAGCAAGAAATACATCCTCGAAGCCAACGGTTGCGGATGCGCTTTTATCGACTACGACAACGATGGCTGGATGGACATCTTCCTGCTGTCGGGTACGCGTCTGGAGGTAGATCCCCCGGAAGCCACAAACCGACTTTACAGAAACAACCGCGACGGTACGTTTACGGATGTTACCGACAAAGCGGGCTTGAGGGCTGTCGGGTGGGCAAACGGGGTTTGCGTGGCCGACTATAACAATGACGGCTTTGACGATATCTTCTGTACGTACTTCGGACAGAACCGGCTCTATCGCAACAACGGCGATGGGACGTTCACTGACGTGACCAAACCAGCTGGTCTGTGGGAGGAAGGTCCACCGCGATGGGGAGCTGGGTGCGCGTTTCTGGACTATGACCGGGACGGCCATCTCGATCTTTTCGTCTCGAACTACATCCGGTTAGATCTACAACACGCTCCAGTACCCGGCCAGAACTCTACATGCAACTGGAAGGGCATTCCGGTGAACTGTGGACCGCGCGGATTGCCGACTGGCAGGCACCTTCTTTACCACAATAATGGAGACGGAACCTTCACAAATGTGACCAAGCAGGCAGGCATTTCGGCCGCAAGTGAAAGCTATGGCATGACCGTCGTTACGGCAGACTTCGATGAAGACGGCTGGCCTGACATCTTCGTGGCCTGTGATTCAACTCCCAGCCTCCTCTTCATGAACAATCACGACGGCACTTTCCGCGAAGAGGGCGTAATGCGCGGCATCGCCCTGAGCGACGACGGCATGGAACAAGCCGGGATGGGTGTCGGTATTGGTGATTACAACCTTGACGGCCACCTCGACATATTCAAAACGCATTTCACAGGCGATACCGCCGGCTGCTACCGGAACGATGGAAAGGGGAATTTTGAAGACGTCACGCGTTCGGCGAAAGTTGGGGTTGAGACGCGTTACACCTGCTGGGGCACAGGCCTGGTGGATTTTGACAACGACGGCTGCCCCGATGTGCTTATTGCGACCGGGAGCGTCTATCCAGAGGTTGAACGGAAATTCCCGCAATATCCGCACAAGACACCGCGAGTTTTATTTCGCAATCTGGGAGACGGAACGTTTGAAGAATTGAATACACAGGCGGGAACGGGAATTACGATTCCCCACAGCAGCCGTGGCTGCGCTTTCGGAGACTTCGATAACGACGGCGACATGGACGTGCTGATCGTAAACATGAACGAACCGCCGTCCCTCTTGCGCAATGACGTGGATCCGAAGCAGCACTGGATCAAAGTGAAACTGGAAGGCGCCAAGTCCAATCGAAGTGCGATCGGTGCGCGCGTGGTCGCACACTACGGAGGAAAGAAGCAGGTGCAAGCCGTGGTCAGTCAGTCCAGCTATTACTCCTGCAATGACCCACGGTTGCACTTTGGTCTCGGGTCCGTCACCTCGGTAGATCTCGACGTATTCTGGCCCAGCGGCCTGCACGAAACCTACAAGAATCTGGCTGCAGATCAACTCATTACCCTTCGTGAAGGCACCGGTCGCGTTCGAAACAAAGGCTGGAGCAGGTAGTACCTTTGCGGCACGTTGCCTTCGTAGTTATTCGAGTATGTCCCAAATTGACTGGCGCGAGAGTGGAAAGCGCATATTCGCCAGACTCATTGGTGACTGCAGCACGTAGGTCATTGGTTTCAATCCGAGTAGCGGTCACCATGGCTCCAGGCACGGTCGCGTCGCTCGGATCAACAACCCTCCCGGTGATTGATCCGTAAGGGACTTGGCCTCTGAGTGGCTAGAGACAAGCAGGCCAATCAGCGCGATGCTTGCGATAAGGTTTGCCGCTGGAAGCATTCGGCGAGGCCCGCGGCTCGCCATCCTCATTATTTCAGCTTGCGGAAATCGCATGCGGCCTCCTGAGACGGTTCGGCTGGCGTGCGGCCCAGTGTGGTCGCCGAGTTCTACGCCATTATTTAAATCAGGTCCACCCAGAACGTCTGGACGCAACCTCCGCCGCCTGCAGTAGATAGAATGAGGGGTGTTCCGGATGACACGCCTAAGACATTAGAATGTATGCCTGCATGTTGGGAGCGCAGAAACCAAAAAGAGTCGCGATCGCGCTAGGCATCCTGCTGGCGTGCCGCCCGTGCGCTCTTGCCTTGGACCCGTCTCTTGACGTTAGTCAATACGCGCACACCTCGTGGAAAATCCGCGACGGCTTTTACAAGGGCACGATCCATGCAATTGCTCAGACGCCCGATGGTTATCTCTGGCTAGGCACGGAATTCGGCTTGCTTCGCTTCGATGGCGTTCGGATGGTGCCGTGGCAACCGCCGGCGAATGAACATTCGCCCAACCACGATATTCGAAGCCTGCTGGCCTCTCGCGATGGGACGCTTTGGATTGGCACTGAGGGAGGACTCGCCAGTTGGAAGGACGGCAAGCTGACTCAGTACCCGGGGCTTGCTGGTCAGGAAGTTGATGCACTCCTTGAGGATCGTGAAGGAACGATATGGGTCGGGTTCGGATACCAGACTCTCGTGGGGAGGCTCTGCGCGATTCACGGCAACAGCGTACAGTGCTACGAAGACGGCCGTCTCGGCAACGCTGTGTACTCCTTACACGAGGATAACAGGGGCAATCTCTGGGTCGGAGCAGAAAACGGGCTGTTGCGATGGAAGCCTGGTCCCCCGGAATTCTACCCGATGCCGGATCGCGTAATCGACCTCACCGAAACCAACAATGGTGCACTCCTGGCTGTAATGCGCGGCGGAATTAGGCAGCTTATTGGCGGCAAAATCACGGCGTATCCGTTGCCCCATACCGGGTTGCTTGACGAGCGTCTACTCCGGGATCGCGATGGCAGTCTCTGGTTCGTAACACAGCATGGCCTCTTGCACGTGCACGGGAGAAGGACGGACGTTTTTGCGCAGTCCGACGGTCTCTCCGGCAATCGGATTTCAGCCCTGTTCGAGGACCGTGAAGGTAACATTTGGGTCGCTACGAATAATGGTCTCGACCGCTTTCGCGACTTGGCCGTCGTCAGTATCTCGGGCAAGCAAGGCATGACTGACGCGGACTACAGTGCGTCCGTTCTGGCGGCTAGGGATGGCAGCGTTTGGGTTTCCAATCTTGATAGCTTGAGCAGATGGAAGAACGGTCGCATTACGACTTACCGCAGTAAAGTGTCGAGCCACAGTCGTGAGGGAAGCGTAGACGCCGGGTTGGTGCGCGAGATCGCCGATAGCGGATTGGCAGATGAAATTGCGGGGTCTCTCGCGGAGGACCATCGCGGTCGAATTTGGGCCTCCACGATTCCTAGAGCTGTCTACTTCGAGAATGGTCATTTTGTTCCTGTGAGGAGCAGCGCCTCCTGCAAATTCATCCACTCCATCGCGGAAGACAGTGCAGGGGATGTCTGGATCAGCGCCCACGAGTTTCTTTGTCATTTGCGTGACGG
>Ga0209040_10002682_pt1 | contig 13837 bp, 7 predicted proteins | sample BogFormECP12_OM3_FD_188240 | JGI IMG/M metagenome (GOLD analysis project Ga0209040, IMG submission 188240) | Bog forest soil microbial communities from Calvert Island, British Columbia, Canada - ECP12_OM3 (SPAdes) (version 2) | ecosystem: Environmental > Aquatic > Freshwater > Wetlands > Bog ...
ATCGCGAGCGTGAGCACCGGTGCATCGGCAGGATTCGTCTTGCTGTAGACCGGAGGTGTCGGAAGATTGGAAGGCAAGTAGCTTTGTGAAGCATTGATCGCCGACTGCACTTCTTCCTCAGCGACGTCGATGTTCAGGCTCAGATTGAACTGCAGCACGATGACCGATGTGCCTCCCGAACTGGTGGAAGTCATCTGGCTGAGTCCCTGCAGCTCGCCAAACTGCCGCTCCAGCGGCGCTGTCACCGTAGTCGCCATCACGTCCGGACTGGCGCCCGGATAAAACGTGAGGACTTGGATAGTCGGGTAATCGACTTCGGGAAGAGCCGACACTGGCAGCTGAGTATAGGCGACGATTCCAACCAGCAGGATTGCCGCCATCAGCAGCGCGGTCGCGACCGGCCGCATGATGAATGGACGGGACGGGCTCACGGGGCTTGACTCTCGCTCGAGGCAGCGGGCAGAGGCTGCTTGGAAACTACGATCTTCGAGTTATTCTGCAGCTTGTCAAAACTACTGTTGGCTACAACGTCTCCCGGGTTGATGCCGGTCACCGCCGTGTTGCCACCGTCGGCGACGCCGGGCTTGATGTTGCGAATCTGGGCCGTGTCATTCTGAATGACATAGACGAATGCAGTCTGGCCATTGTGCTGGATGGCAGAAGTCGGAATTAACGTGACACCCTGCAAAGTGTTTACCAGCAACCTCGCATTCACGAACTGGTTGGGGAAGAGGGCATCGTTTTTGTTGTCGAAGAGCGCCCGCATCTTAACCGTGCCAGTGGTGGTGTCGATTTGGTTGTCGAAGGTGAGGAGCTTGCCAGTGCCGAGCTTGGTCTGCTGCGCGCGATCGAAAGCATCCACGGTGAGCCGCTTTCCATGCTTCGTTTGCGCCTGCACCTGTGCGAGGCTGTCTTCCGCGATGGTAAAAATCACAGTGATCGGCTCCAACTGAGTGATCACGGCGAGCGTCGTGGTGCCACTCGCTTGGACGACGTTGCCCGGATCTACCAGCCTTAGTCCTATCCTCCCGTTGATTGGCGAGGTGATATGGCAAAAGGCCACTTGGACCTGCTCATACTGAACCGTGCCCTGATCATTTTTTACCGTACCTTCATCTTGCAGCACGATTTTTTCTTGATCATCGAGGGTCTGCTTCGGTATGCCGTTTCGAGCCCACGCGTCCCGGTAACGCTGCAGGTCCATCTGCGCTTGCGCGAGCACGTTGGTATCGCGCTCAAGTGCACCTTGAGCTTGCAGGAGTTGTGCCCCGAAGGGTCGAGGGTCGATTTCGATCAGGGGCTGGCCTTTGCGAACGAGTTGGCCTTCCTGGTAGTGAACCTGGGTCACGAGCCCCGTGACTTCGCTGGTAATCGAGTCGGTATAGACGGGAGTGACGGTACCAATCGCTTCCAGATAAACCCCAATATTGCCTTTTTGCGCGGTTGCGATGGTTATTGTGACTGGGCCGGTCGCGCCACGCCGGGAGGGTGCCGCTGCAGTTTTGCTATCATCGTGCTGCCGGAACACCAGCACCAGAATTACGGCCAGGACCAGCAGCATCAATGCCCAAACGAGCAGCCGTCGCCACAAGGGCTTATGCGAATTACTTGCAGGCGGCAACTGATGCTGCGGATCAATGGAGGAAGCAGGAGGTTTGGTTTCCATCCGAATTTTCTTGCGTTTCTCTATCTAGACTTGTGATCCCCGGTGACATCCACATCGAAAGCATACCTCTTCGCGCCACGTGTCGAAGCATATGAGTTGTGCCGGCCATTATAGAACCACCGCATAGAATCGGGCTTAGCTCGCGTCCAATTTCCGGTAGGTCACAAACACCTTATCGCGGACCACCTGTAAGCTAAGTGTGAGCGCCATCGACCACAGTTCCCCCACTCTCCGTGGCAGAGCCGACAATGCATCCACGGTTTGTTGCCTCCGGCTTGCGATTCGTTGCCGAGCACTTGGTACATCAGCTTACATCGGCCCTCTGATGGAAACACGTCCAGGGGTTCCGCAGCGTAAAAAATCGGTAATGGAAGGTAAATGTTCGTAAGAACCGGAGTGCCATTTTTGATCAGGAGGCCCACGCAATAATGGCCACAGCTGAGCGTCAACCGTGGCCATTCTTAAATCGTGGCAAGCATCTCCGGGCGGAGATTGCTCGGGAACCGCGTCAAGCTAGTTCTGAGGTGGTGCGCTCGGTTGGCCGGAACCCCCGTCAGGCCCGCCCGAGTGACGATTTCCCATCCGCTGCTCGCGTTCGGCCTGCATCTCATCCCACTTCTTTTGCTGGGTCGAGTCCAAGAGCCCGCGAATCTGAGAGTCGGTCACCTGCCGGATGTCCATCATTTTAGCGCGCCGATCCTGCTGCGAAAGAGAAGTGTCTTGATGCAAACTTTCCATCTGGGACTTCTCGGATTGCAGAGCAGCCAGCACTTTAGGTTGCTGATCAGACGTGAGATTGAGTTTCTTGGTCAATCGCGCGGTGCGCTCGGCGGGATCCGGCTGACCATGATAACCATGATGTCGGCCACCGTTTTCCTGCGAGGGCGCCTGATCGTTGGACTGGTTATCTTGTGCGGACGCTAAAGGCGCGGCAATTGACAGGGCGCCGGCCGCAACTAGAACAAGCACATATTTCTTGAGCATGGAATCTCCTTTTTGCAAGCAATCGATCTGAATCTATAAACGGAATTATGCCCCCTTAGTTGCGCAAAAAAACGAGATTCCCAAATCTTTGCATAACTTTACGAAACATAACTTGGGCCCTGAGACCGACAAAATGCCACAAAATTTTACAGTGGCGGTCGGGCGTGGACGATATGATCCCAGCAAGATGGCAGCAAACGCCTCCGCAAAGTTATGACGATTTCTAGCCTTCATTTTTCAGTGCCCAAGGCTATGCGGCGGCCTCGCTACGTTCTGCCGTTTGTCTTCGTGCTTTATCTCGTAGAGCTAGGTCTGCCCGCGCTGTGGGGACAGGCTGCCGGACGAACTGCTGCTCCGCAAACCGCTACACCCTCCGCCGGAGGAAGAACGATTCGCGGTTTGGTGAAATCGGGAAATATGCCGATTCCGGGCGCTATAGTTTCCGCAGTGAATACGGTCTCAAAGGCACAAATCAATACATCGACGGATGTTGATGGAACCTATCGATTGGGGATTCCGGCCGATGGACGCTACACCGTCCAAGTGCAGATGTCGGCGTTTGCCACGAGTTCCCAGGAGGTTGTGCTGGATTCGGCCCATCAGAGCGTGCAAACAAACTTTGAACTGATCCTACTTTCGCGGGCAGGTGTGCACAACGAGCAACAACGTGCGAACGCCGGCGGGGCCGGACGCGGCTCTCAGAATCTCTCAGTGTTTCAGAACGCCATCGGGCAGGACGCTGCCGGGGGGTCCATGAGCGACGTTGTGCCAGCCGGTATGCCGGTTCCTGGAATCGCATCGGACAGTGCAACGGAATCGGTGGCAGTTTCCGGGAACACTTCGACTTCATTCAATACGATGAGCGCTGCCGAGATGCAGCAGCGCTTCAACGATGCGCGCCAACAGGGTGGGGGATTCGGCGGCGGGGGCGGATTCGGTGGTCCAGGAGGCGGAGGGTTTGGGGGTGGTGGCGGCGGAGGCGGTGCGATGGTTTTTGGACGGCGCGGCTTTGACAGCAACCGCCCGCACGGCTCCTTGTATTACGGCGTAGGCGATGCGGCGCTGAATGCCTCGCCATTTTCGATTACCGGACAGCCGACGGAAAAACCCGCCTACCTGCAGAACAGTTTCGGCGGTTCGGTTGGCGGGCCACTGAATATCCCCCACATTTACCACGGGGGCACCAAGACTTTTTATTTCATCAATTACAACGGCAAGCGCGGGGAAAATCCCTTCGACCAGTTTTCGACGGTGCCAACGCTGCTGGAGCGGCAGGGAAATTTCTCCCAGGCTGTATACACTGCGGGGGCGGAAGCAGGGCAACCGGTAAAGATTTTCATTCCCGGGACAAACACCGAATACACCAACAACACGATCCCACAAATCAATCCGGCAGCGCTGGGATTGTTGCAATATATTCCCTTGCCGAACCTTCCGGGCGAGTATCAAAATTTCCATTACGTCGCTTCCGCCAACAGTAACATCGACGATCTGAACATACGTTTGAATCACACATTCGGAGCAGCGCCCGTCCGCGGACGCCGTAGTGGAGGCCGCAACGCTCCGCGCAATAACCTTACGTTTGGCTTCCACTACCACGGATCGGGCACGACTTTGACCAATCCGTTCCCGAGCGTGGGTGGCAACACGTCGGTTCGCAGCTTTGATATTCCGATCTCGTACACGCGCAGCATCGGAAAGCTCACCAATATAGTCCGCGCGGATTTCAACCGGAGCCGGACGCGCACGCAGAATCTATACGCGTTCAGCAGCGACTTCACGGGTGCGTTGGGAATCACGGGAGTTTCGCAAAACCCGTTCGACTGGGGTCTGCCGAATCTTTCCTTTACAAATTCCGCCAGCCTTCAGGACACGACTCCGCAACTGAGTCGGCCTCAGACCTACACGTTCTCTGATAACGTTATCTGGAACCACGGCAAGCACACGGCGCGCTGGGGCGGCGACTACCGCCGTGTACAAGTAAACACGCAAACGGACGGCAATCCGCGGGGCTCTTTCGTCTTTACCGGAGTCAACACCTCTGTAATTATGAATGGCAACCCGGTGGCCGGCACTGGATATGACTTCGCCGATTTCCTGCTCGGCTTACCCCAGCAGACTTCCGAGCAATTCGGGCAGAGCGAACACTTCCACGGCAACTACTGGGATCTGTATGCGCAAGATGAGTGGAAGATGCGCGCCAACCTCACACTCAATCTCGGAGTCCGATACGAGTATGTTTCCCCGCTCACCGAAGAAAATAATCGTATCGCGAATCTCGGTTTGTCTCCCGGAGTGTTGAATCCTGCGCTTCCGCTGGGCCCGGCGCCGGTCACTTTGATTCAACCGGGCAGCGGCGGTCTGCCGGCAAGCCTGGTGCGGCCGGATCGCAACAACTTTGCGCCACGATTTGGCTTCGCTTGGAAACCGTTTTCAAAGACGGTTGTCCGAGGTGGCTACGGCATCAACTACAACACGGGAGCGTATCAAGGCATTGCGCAGCAACTCGCTTTACAGCCGCCCTTCGCCACCACGGCAACGAATATTCAGACAACTCCCGGAGAATTGACGCTGCAGAATGGATTCCCGCCGCCAACAGGCATCACGAACGATTATGCGGTGAATCCCAATTATCGAATGGGCTATGTGCAGATTCGCAATCTCGACATTCAACAGCAGATTCGGCCCACGCTGTTGTTGAATATTGATTACACCGGAACCAAGGGAACGAACCTCGACATTCTGGAAGCGCCAAACCGCACGCCGACCGGGCTTCGCATTTCACCAAACGTTGAGCAGGTTGACGCGTTCACTTACGAAAATTCTGTGGCAGATTCAGAAGCGAATGCGGGTTCGGTACGGCTGCGTAAGCGGCTGGCGAAAGGATTTTCCATTGGCGGTACCTACACCTTTTCAAAGGCGTTGGATGATGCCTCTTCCATCGGCGCTGGAGCAACCTCAGGCGCGAGCACTCCTGGACTGGGTGCGGGCGGCACCGGTGCGGCTGGAAGCACATCTACGACGAACGCTGGTGCGACCAACGTCGCGCAGAATCCTTTCAATCTCTCGGCGGAGCGCGGGCTCTCCAGTTTCAACCAGATCCATAAGTTCACCGCGGATTATCTGTTGGAGCTACCTTTTGGTCACGACAAGCGTTGGCTCACCGGCAATACTCCCTGGCGCGCGATTCTTGGTGACTGGCAATGGAGCGGTGACTGGACGATCGCATCGGGGCTACCGTTTACCCCGCGGATCCTGGGCGACGTCAACGACGTGAACGCGGGAACGAATGGCACTCTGCGACCCGATCTGGTTCCAGGTCGATCGGTGAGCCTGGCAAATCCGTCGATTCGAGAATGGTTCAATACGGCCGCCTTTGTTAGTCCTCCCGCGGGACAGTACGGCAATGCGCGGCGAAATAGCATCGTCGGTCCCGGCACAAGAGTGTTTGATATGGCATTCACAAAGCTCGTTCCGCTGAAAGAGTCGCGAATGCTCGAGTTCCGCGCGCAGGCCACCAACATTTTCAACATACCGAACTATTCCTCGATTGACACAAGCGTGACTTCGCCTACCTTCGGCCGGGTTACGGCGGTCGGAGCTATGCGTCAGTTCACTATGACTGCCCGCTTTCGGTTCTGAGGAAACACTTGCTGAGAACGCTCACAAAGAGAATCGTTATGATTTCTAAACCAAGCCGATTCACCAAGAAAGCAGCAACCGTCTTGCTGACATTCGCGCTCCTCTGCGCTACCTCGCCTTCGCAGCAGCAATCGGACTATCTCATCCACGTGCAATCGGAGCTCGTGCTGGTGAATGTGACGGTAAGAGACAAGAGTGGACACTTTGTGCAGGGATTAAAATCGGAGAACTTCACGATTCTCGAAGACAACAAACCGCAGAAGGTTGTTTCCTTCGATGTGGAAAACGTGGATGCGGTACCACCCTCGGATGTGGCCCAGGCAAAGCCGCTGCCGGCGGCGCCGTCTGCGGCAACAACCCCAACTGCTGCTCCAGATGGAGCGTCGAAGCTGGCAGCGCAATTCAAAGATCGTCGCCTGATTATTTTGTTCTTTGATCTTTCCGCCATGGAGCCGGATGAAATTGACCACGCGGTTACGTCGGCCGAACACTATGTCGATGCCCAAATGGCGCCTGCGGACCTGGTGTCGATCGTTTCTTTGGATAGTTCACTCCAAGTGAACCAGGACTTCACCACGGATCGCGCTCTATTAAAAAAGCAGCTGGAGCAGTTCAGTTCGGGTAGCGGACAAGGCTTCGAGGAAGGAACCACGGGCACGACCGAAGGAACACCCGATACCGGCCAGCCGTTCACTGCCGACGACACGGAATACAACATCTTCAATACCGACCGGCGACTCGAGGCGTTGCGATCCGTGGCGGAGAAGCTTTCGTACGTGCAGCAGAAGAAGTCACTCATTTATTTTTCCAGCGGCATGGACCGCACCGGCATTGAGAATGAATCAGAGTTGCGGGCGGCCGTTAACGCCGCGGTGCGTTCCAACATGGCGATCTACACCATGGACATGCGCGGCCTGCAAGCGTTGGTCGCGGGCGGAGAAGCGCAGAATGCCAGCCTGCGCGGCGTTTCGGCGTATTCCGGACAGGCGACGCTCAATGCGTTGAATTCGAATTTCACGACTCAGGAAACGCTGGTGACCTTGGCTAGCGATACCGGCGGGCGGGCGTTTCTGGATTCCAACGACTTTACAAAGATATTCAAAGGCGTGCAGCAAGATACATCCACTTACTACCTGCTTGGCTATCACAGCACGAACCCCGCGCGCGACGGGCATTACCGGCGCATCGTCGTAAAGTGCAACGTGCCCGAAATGAAGATTGAATACCGCCGAGGCTACTACGCTCCGGCGGACTTCAAACATTCCACGCAGGACGATAAAGAGCGGCAATTGGAGGAAGAACTCGCCTCCGAGCTCCCCGCTACGGACTTACCCTTGTATTTGGGCGTTGCCTACTTCCGTCTGGAGAGTAACAAGTTTTTCGTTCCCATCTCGCTGGTGGTGCCGGGATCGCAGATTCCATTTGTTCGCAGCAGTGACCGCGACAAGGCAACCCTGGACGTGATCGGCATGGTACTCGACAGCGAACATCATCCACTGAATAGAATTCGCGATACCGTAAAGCTCGCGGTGAATTCGTCGACTGAGGTGCAGAAAAAGAATGTGCAGTATGACACCGGGATGAGCCTGTTGAGCGGCAAGTATCACCTGAAATTTGTAGTGCGCGAGAATCAGAGCGGCCGGATGGGATCGTTCGAGGCTGATATCGATGTGCCGGATCTGAAGGCACAGCCTCTAAAGATGAGTTCCGTGGTGCTGGCGAGTCAGACTCAGACGGTAAAGAAGGGCGCGAACTTGAACCCGCTGATTCACAACGGTTCGGAGATCGTCCCGAACATCACCCATGTCTTCTCCGCCTCCCAACATCTTCATCTTTACTACGAGGTCTACGATCCCGTACGGCCCACTGTTACGGATCTAGCAGCTGGAAGCAAGCCGGCGATCCGGCTCCTGACCAATGTTGCGTTTTTCCGGGGCAAAGCCAAGGCCTATGAGAGCTCGTTGGTAGAGATGACCGAATTGAACGCGAAGGAGCGGAAGGCGGCTATCTTTCAGCTCGCTGTGCCACTCACGTCCTTCAAGCCCGGCTTCTATACGTGTCAGGTCAACGTGATCGATGACGCCAGCGGGCACTTTTTGTTTCCACGACTCGCGATGTTGATCCGGACAGAACCAGCAAGCGCCCCGCGATAATGCTAGTCTGGATTGATTTCAATCTGCCGCGGAGGCAAGGCCAACATCTCCGGATGCCGCTCATCCCGCCATATGACGTTGAAGCACTCGCCCTCGTTCTGGGCGAGCCAGGTGCTTCCGTCTTCATACTTGACTGAGTGCGGGAAGAAGATCCAACCCATGACGCCTTGCGCACTCTCTGCGCGAACACCGGGCTTCTCAAGAGTCTGTTCCTGGCCAGGCAAGATCGGTTTGACCGATGACCACTCGGCATTGTAGGGTCGTCGCAAATCCTGCGGCGCCAGAAGCATTTCCGCCGTGAGCGCCAAGCCACTGATAATTTTGCTGCTAGTGTTCTTCACCGTTAGCGAAAACTTTTCGGGATGCTTCCAGAAATCTCCACCGGTGAACGCAACCGGGCAGGAGCGCGTTGAAGGGACGGAGATGGTGTAGACCGCCATCATTCCCGCCTCCATGTGATCTTCCACATGGCAATGAAACATCCAGGTCCCTGGGTTGTCAGCCACCATATCGACAGTCTTCATGCTTCCCGGAAGCAGCTCAATGACGTCAGTATTGCTCGTTCCATCCATGACGGTCTCGCCGTGCCAGTGCGGAGTGTGCAGATCAATTTCATTGCCCATCCCCAGCAGATACCAACGTACTTTTTCTCCTTGCTTCATGGTCAAGCCAGGAAGATTGCCAAAGATGAAACCGTTGATGGCATAGAATTGGCCGGCCGGCTTGCCTCCCATTTCATCGAAAATCATGAAGGAGGCGATAAATTCGCGGTCCACATCTTTTGGAGAACCGTCGGGATTCCCTTTACCTTTCGCCGTGACGACGATAGGCCCTAATAACCCCGCGTTGATTTCGATCCCGGGATCGACGTGCGAGTGATACCACCACACGATCGAACTCGGCTGCCCCGCACCCGGACCGCTGCCCTGGTTCGCGAACCAGTGATAAGTAAATCTTCCTCCCGGAGGTACGCGGTCGCCTTTGCCAAATGGAATGTAGAAAGAGCCTTCGTTGTTCTTGTCGTAGTGCAAACCGTGAGGATGCATGTCATGCGCAAGATGTCCGCGATTCAGAAAGTGGACGATAACTTCGTCGCCAACTTCGGCTCGAATGACGGGACCAAGAATTCCAAGCCAGTCAGGTTGTTTCTTCGGGGTGGCAAAGGTGTCATCGGTGTATTCAATGAAGCGGGTTTTCGGCCATTCTAACTTTTGCGCCCACGGTTGCCGAATGGGTTGGGCAGTGAGCAGATTGTGACCGCTGGGCGCGTAATTCCAAGGAACATCTTCGGCGGCGATGTAGTAATGCCGGGTCCCTGCCAGGCATGAAGGAGCCGAGAGGAAGACCATCCACAGCCCAACCGCTTGCTGGATTTTCACCGAGCCATTATCCCATTGCGAAGGTGGAAAGCTAAAACGATTCGCTGCACGGCCGCACTCGCGCCTTTAAGGTCCTTGTCAGCTAAGGCGTTGGATCTCCCCAGGAAGCGGGCGGTGTCAGAGTACAACTTCCTGTCGTGATCTGAGCCGGCGGCGTTGGAGGAGTAGCCCAAGGTTTGTTCACGAAGTCAAAGAAATCGTTGCTGCTCATGTCGGCCTGTGCAAGGTCACGTTGCGTAAGATTGGACAATCCGAAGCGCGTCTCAACCAGCTTCAGGATCGCCGTGTGATCGTACACGGTGTGGGAAACGTAGTTTTTCTTGGCAAAGGGAGAAATCACGATCAGCGGCACACGATACCCCGTCCATTCAAAATCACAAGTGCCTTTTCCGAGCTGTCCAGGCGCATCGCAAATGTCGCCGGTCTGCAAGTCGATCGGGCTTACAAATTGGTCGGGAGCCACTGCAGGTTGCGGTGAGACGTGATCGTAATAACCACCGGCCTCGTCATACGTGAGAATCAAGGCGGAGTCGGTCCAGCTCGGGCTGGTCATCAATGTGTTGATCAGTCCTGCAGCGTAATTCGCTCCCGTCTGGACGTTGGAGGGGTACTCATCAGAATCGGAAGGATGTTCATCCAGCCCAGCGTCGGAGGCGGGTTCAATCAGAGCGAACTGGGGTAAAGTGCTGTTCTGCACATCCGTCGTAAATTGCGATTCCGGAACGATGTTCTGCAATAAGGCGGGGTTATTAAGAATCGTAGTTTCGTAAGTGAACATGTTGATGTAAGAGTGCGTGATGAGGCACGCAGAGTCGGTGTCCGTACATCCCGTACCCTCCGGGTTCACGTAAATCTTCCAACTTTTCCCGGCATTTTGCAGCGCTTCGAAAATAGGAGTGGCTGTGAGCTGCGATTGGTCATTGCTGTCACTACCGATCGGATAAGCGTAGCCCTGCGACGTAGCTGCCATCATGTACATGCGGTTGAGCTCGGTGCGAGACATGACAGGAGAGAACCATCGATCCGATGTCGCAAAGTTCGATGCCATAAAGTAGTAGTAGTTCAGATCGGTCGAGTCAAAATAACCCATGGCTCGAACCCCATTCGCGTCCATGAATGCCGGCGAGTTCTGACGTGCATCATTCGCCGCCGAGAGGACGAACCCGTTCAGCTCGGCAGGATTGACTCCGGTTGGGTCCGTATAGTCCCAATCGTTATGACTTTCATTCCAGAAGGGGCTCTGGTTCTCCTGGCAGACGGAAGCGAAATGAAAAGAGCTAATAAGATTGGCAGAGTCCACGGCGCAATTGGCAGGAGGTGGCTGGGTTGGGTCGCAGCCCGGGTTCGCTGGCACGGCTCCTGGCGACGGATTAAATTGCGGCAAGCCGTCGAAGGTCTGTCCAGCGGTGCCATATCCATTCGCCGCCCAGTAGGCATCCATCGCGCCGAAGTAATGATCGAGAGATCGATTTTCCTGGGCGAACAGAATAATGTGATTGAGGCTTTGCAGCGATCCGCCAAAGATTGCGGTGACGGAACTCGATGCGTCCAAGGTCAGGCTGCAACCAGCAGCGCCGCTACAAGAGCCCGACCAGCCCGCAAAAGTGTTATTCGTGCCGGCAGTTTCGCTGAGAGTGATCTGAGTGCCTTGAGGGAAGCTCGCTGAGCATGTAGTTGGACAATTGATTCCAGCAGGGCTGCTGGTGACTGTCCCTGTGCCGGCTCCCGCCATAGCTACAGTCAATCCATAACCGGCATTGAAATTAGCGGTAACGCTGGTAGCGGCGGTCATCGTCACGCTGCACGTGCTGATTCCGGAACAACTGCCAGCCCAGCCTCCGAAAAAATAGCTTGTGCCCGCAGTCGCGGTAAGAGTAACCTGCGTGCCCTTGGTAAAGCTGGCGCTACAGGTGCCGGGGCATTTGATTCCCGCTGGACTACTGGTGATGGTCCCCGCACCTGACGGCGTTGGAGTTACGTTTAGTTGGTAAGTGGGTGTCGGAGACGGCTGCGGTTGCGGCTGAGGCGAGCTCGAGCCCGTGCCCCCTCCACAGCCGCTCAGAATCAGAGTTGGCACTGCAAGCAGAGACAAGAACCGTGACGAAGATCGAAACTCCATGCGCGCTGCGCTCCTGACAGACCGCGACATATGATGACAGTTTCTGATGTGCGGTTGTTCGGGCTCGCATCTGGAACCTAGGCGGAAAGGCGAGGTGGAGACTTAGGGCTTGAACCCCGCGTCGCAGCGTCCGGGGCAGAAGTGCGTTCCACTCCGGAGAACCGCAGCGGCTCACGCGACTAAAGGAATATCCGTGATCCCCGCCGTACCGAACACTCGTCGGTAGCGTTCGATTTCCTCCGGTGGACCGAGCGCCTTCGCATAGTTATCGGAGAGCTTGACCGCAGGCTTGCCCTCGGCATCGGAGACCTTGCAGATCAGACTGATAGGATCAAAGCCGCTGCCGCCGGTGGGATCGCAGCCTCGGAAATCGTTGGTAAGCAGAGTGCCCCATCCGGCGCTGAACCGAATACGGCGGCCAGGAGTCCACTTTCGTGCATCCAGAAAGTCGGCAGCGCTGCGGAAGTCAGAAGAAGTTGTCCCAGACTGAAGAGCTCCACCGAAATAAGCGTGCAGTCCAAGTATCTCGTCGACGTCGAGGGCGTCGGAGGCGATGATGAGTTTGTCGCGCGGCTCTCGACCGCGTGCTTTCAGCCAGTCGATATACTCGTCTCCCGCCACGAACGGATTCTTGCTGTCGATGCGCTGGCCAGTCCAATCCGCTGTCCAGGCGGGAGCGCCTTCCAGGAATTGAGTTGTACCGAAAGTGTCAGGCAACATGATCCGGAGAGCGCCTTCGTAAGTCTCCTGCCACAGTTTGAGAACCTGGTATTGGGAGAGTCTCAGAGCTGCGTCGTCCGGAGCGAGCGCAGCCAAAACCATGGGGATCTCATGCGCGTTGGTGCCAATGGCCTCCAGATCGTGTTTGTGCGCGAGAAATGCATTCGACGTTCCGATAAAACCGCGGCCAAGGTTGGAAGCCATCGCCTTAACTACATATTCCTGCCATAGAAAACTGTGGCGCCGCCTAGTTCCGAAATCTGCAACGCTGAGGCCAGGAACGCCACGCAGGCGTTCAATCTTGCTCCATAGTTTCGTCTTTGCCTGCGCATACAAGATGTCAAGATGAAATTCGCTCAGCCGCTTTAGGTTCTGCCGGGTTCTCAGCTCGTCAAGAATGGGGAGCGCGTAGAGCTCCCACATGGTCGTCTCGGTCCACAAGCCGTCGAACGACAGCAGAAACTGGCCGTCTTTGACCGACAGCGAATATTCCGACAGTTTGAAATCTCGTTCCAGCCATTCCAGAAATCCAGGTTCGAAAATGCCACGGCGGCCGTAGAAAGTGTTACCAGCCAGCCAAACCAGTTCGGATTTTCGAAATTGGAGTTTCCGAACGTGCTCCATCTGCTGCGCAATATCGTGGGTTGGAATCAACTCCGCGAGGCGCACCGCAGACGAGCGATTCAAAAGTGAAAAAGAAGCGTGAGTCTTCGGGAAGTGCTTCCACACAAACTGCAGCATCAGCAGTTTGTAGAAATCCGTGTCAAGCAATGAGCGGATGACCGGGTCGAGTTCCCAGTTGTGGTTGTGCGCCCGCTCAGCGAAATTGACGATCATCGGGCGACTATATCTCTAGAATTGCGTCTTCACCTTGCATCCATATTTATTCAAACGGAAGTCGCGGGACCTGTCAATCAGGGCAAGCTCCGCGAGGATTAGCCTGACTCATTGGACCTGACCGAATGCCCTGGAATGGAAGATCAGCACTTCTTCAAAGTGAGCGAGAAAATACGTCAGACTGTGATCGCCGGGATAAGGCCGGTACTCGTGCTTCACTCCTTCTTTCGGCAGTTGAGAGTGGAGCGCGGCTGCTCCCTTCTCGAAACCGTAATTGTCTTCCTGGCCACAGTTGAAATAGATCGCTACATTCCGCAACGCTACCGCATTTCTCTGG
>Ga0209040_10002686_pt1 | contig 13828 bp, 15 predicted proteins | sample BogFormECP12_OM3_FD_188240 | JGI IMG/M metagenome (GOLD analysis project Ga0209040, IMG submission 188240) | Bog forest soil microbial communities from Calvert Island, British Columbia, Canada - ECP12_OM3 (SPAdes) (version 2) | ecosystem: Environmental > Aquatic > Freshwater > Wetlands > Bog ...
CAGGCGCGCGATACTGGTGCCTGATCGACACCGAGCACCGCGTTGCCGACCTCTACGGCATGGTGAACGTGCCGCAGGCAGTGTGGATCGACGAAGTGGGGCGCATCGTGCGTCCGCCGGAGAACGCGGGGTCAACCGACCATTTCCGTCTGATGGATCGCACGACGCGCACGCTCGCACCGGAGCACCAGGCGGCGCGGCTGGCCGCGCGCGCGGCGTATCTCGATGCGGTGCGCGACTGGGTGCTGAACGGGCGACATGCGCTGCCGGCCGATGCGGCAACGCGCAGACTGCCGCGCATCACGCCGGAGATCGCGCTGGCGCAGGCGCATTTCCGGTTGGGCGTGTGGCTGCGTCGGCGTGGCAACGTGGCCGAGGGCGACGCGCATCTGGCGGAGGCAAGCCGGCTGCATCCGGAGTCGTGGAACATGTGGCGCCAGGCAGCCGATCTGGACGAGGTCGGCAAGGCGAGCGGCGAAGCGTTCTGGCAGCGCGTCCAGGCGCTGGGGGAGAAGGCGTACTATCCGCCGCCTGAGCTGTAACGTACGACTGTCATTGCTTCGCTTCGCTCGCAATGACAGTCAGCCGCCAACGCACGTCGCCACGTTCTGCGGTGTGCAGACATCGAGACCAGTGTACGTAGGATCCGCAGGCTTCGCCTTGCCGTCCTTGATGTCCTTCAGGAAGAACATCGTCTTGTAGCCCATCTCGAACGGTCGCTGCCCCACCTGCCCGCGCGACAGGCCCGCTTTCAGCAGATCGAGCTGCACCGGCAGCGTATCCGCCACCACCAGCGCCAGCGAGCCATCGTCGATCCGCGCCTTGTACTTCTCCGCCACCTTGCGGTACGCCTGCGGCAGGAACTGGGGGAACCCGCCGGTCGGCACGAACGCGTCGAGCTGCGGATACTTCCCCAGAATGTCCTCCATCTGCTGCACCGCCACGGGGAAATCGTCGTTGGTGTACAGCGGACAGCCATCCACTTCCTTCCAGCCGTTCTGCCCGGTCAGCCGATCGCCCGGCGCCGCCGTGCTCGGCTTGCCGGACAGCGTATCGCGAATGCCCTGCATGCGCTCGTTGTGATTCGCCGCCGCGGCACCCCCCGACTGGATGCAGATCGTGCCGCCCTTCGGCTTGATCGCCATCACCAGCTTCGCCAGGTTCACACCGATCTCGTAATTGTGCGTGCCGACATAGGCGATGCGCTCCTGCTTGTCGCGGTCGAGCAGGTCGGAGTCCCACGTCAGCACCGGAATGCCCGCCTTCCGCGCCTCCAGCAGCGCTCGGCCCATCGCCGGCGCATTCGACGGCGACACCGCGATACCGTCCACACGCCGCGCAATCAGGTCGTTCACCACCTGCACCTGTTCCTCGCCGCCGCCGTGCTCGCCGGGGCCGATGTAGAGGCATTCGACCGCGCCGTTCAGCTCCTTCTCGGCCTTCTTGCAGCCGTCGCGCGCCTGGTCGAAGAACGGATTGTTCATGTTCTTCGGCACCAGCGCGAAGACGTATTTCTTGTCGGCCGCCGAACCGGGTTGCGCGACCGCCAATGCCACCAGCAATGCCGCCGCACCTGCCAAATATGTTTTCATGTCGCTTCCTCCTCGTTGTTCAAGCTCGCCGACGCCCGCGGAGCTTCTCCAGCAGCACCGCGAGCACGATGAACACGCCGACGAACGTGCCTTGCCAGTTCGAATCCACGCCCGCCATCAGCAGCGAGTTGCGGATCACCTCGATCAGCGCGGCACCGATGAAGGCGCCGTAGGCGCCGCCCTCGCCGCCCATCAGATTAGCGCCGCCGATCACCGTCGAGGCGATCACCCGCAGCTCATATCCGGTGCCAAGCGCGTTGATCGCGGAGCCCTGCCAGCCGATGATCAGCACCGCGGCGAGCGCGGCCATCGTCGCCGAAACGATGTAGGCGACGATCTTCGCCCCAGCGACCGGCACACCGGTCAATATTGCGGCCTGCTCGTTGCCGCCGATAGCATACAGGTGCCGGCCCCAGCGCGTCACGTGCAGCATCACTGAGAACACCACGGTCAACCCCAGCAGCACCCAGACGGGATTGGCAATGCCGAGCATCTGGCCGCCGCCGATTGCGAAGATCGTATCGGCGTCAGGCCCGAAGTCATAGATCATCTTGTTCTGCGACAGCACGACGGCGAGCGATCGTCCGATCGAAAGCGTGCCGAGCGTCACCACGAACGGCGGCAGGCCGAGCCAGGCGATCAATGCGCCGTTCACCGCGCCGGCGACGAAGCCGGTGGCCAGCCCCGCGCCCATCGCCAGCCACCACGGCCCCGCGTCCTCAAGCACCAGGCCGGCGACAATGGCGGCGAGTCCCATCACCGAGCCCACCGACAGGTCGATGCCGCCGGTGATGATGACCGTCGTCATGCCCAGTGCCATGATGCCGATGAAGGCGAAATTGCGGGTGATGTTGAAGAAGTTCTCGGTGCTGGCGAAGGCCTGTGGCTGTAGCCAGGTCATAACCGCACACATCGCCACCAATGCGATCGTCACCCAGAACGCCTGCGCCGACAGCACCCACTGCGTCAGCGTGTGCTCGCGCTGCTCCACTAGCGCGGTCATCGTCACGGGCGCCTCAAGCGGCATCGATCGCCCCTGTGATCAGGCCGGTGACCTCCTCGGGGCTCGATTCGGCGACCGGCTTCTCCGCCACCTTGCGGCCGCGCCGCAGCACCAGCACCCGATCGGCGACTGAGAACACGTCCGGCATGCGATGGCTGACCAGCACCACCGCGATCCCCTGATCGCGCAGCCGGCGAATCAGCTCCAGCACCTCGGCAACCTGACGCACCGATATCGCGGCGGTCGGTTCATCGAGCAGCACGATGCGCGCGTCGGACAGCCGCGTGCGGGCGATCGCTACCGCCTGACGCTGCCCGCCCGACATGCGCCGGACCAGGTCGCGTGGTCGCGTCTCGGACTTCAGTTCCGCGAACAGCGCGCCGGCGTGCGCATACATGGCGCGATAGTCGAGCAGACGCAGCGGACCCAGGCGTCGGGTCTTCTCGCGGCCGAGGAACACGTTGGCTGCCGCCGTCAGGTTGTCGCACAGCGCCAGGTCCTGATAGACGATTTCGATCCCGTTGCGGCGCGCGTCGAGCGGACGATGGAAGTGCACCGGGGCACCGTTCAGCAGCATCTCGCCGGTACTGGGCCGGAAATTACCCGCCATGATCCGCACCAGCGTCGATTTGCCGGCGCCGTTGTCACCCATCAGGCCCAGCACTTCGCCCGGCTCGAGCGAAAGATCCATCTCGCTCAACGCGCGGATCGCGCCGAAGCTCTTGGACACCCCGCGCAGCTCCAGCACCGGCTCGGCCAATTCCTGGTAATCCTCCCATGGACCTGATGCGAGGCTAGGAAGCGGCCGGTAGGCTGTCCAGTGACGCGGACGTTGCCAGTTGCCTTTGTTCGCCAGGCATTCTCGGGTTGATTCAGATCAATGCGACGCCATCGCGCGCATTGCACACACCGCTGTCTGTCACCTTCATGTGAGGACCGGGGCAGTGGAATATATCGAACGCGAGCTTGCAGCCTTGGCACGGGACCTGGCTCGGCTGGCGACTTGCGCCGACGATCCGATCATGTCGCGACGGTTGATCGAGATGGCTGATGAAGTTCTCGCCCTCGCCTGCCGGGACCAGGCCGAGTCGCCGATTTACCATTCGGCCATTTTTTTCCGGCATACGGAGAGCCCCCAAATTGGCACTGACCCGCATGCAGATGACCGTCCCCCTCGCGCAACGCAGCGCAACTGAGCTTCAGGCAAAGGCCGCGGAACTCCTCAGGATGTCCGACACGGCAAGGACGACCGATACCAGGGACGCGTTGCGCCGGCTCGCCGGCCGCTTCGCGCTGCTGGCCGAGAACCGCATTGCGGACCAGGTGGGGCGCTGCGCGATGAGCGGCTCGTGGACATTGCTGCAGCCGTCGGATTCGGCCTCGACCAACCCGTGAGACGGCTGAGCCGCCCATCTACTTGCAGGGGTATCGTTCGCCCAGGAACTGGAAGAACCCATCAACCGCATTCTGCGATTTGCGGTCGGGCATCGAACGTACCCAACTGACGAATTCGCCCATCGTGGCGCTACGACTGGGCGCTGGGCTCGGGAAGCAGAACGGCTTCTTGCCCTCGGTGTGACGGAGCTCGACCGTGATCGCGCCCTGCGCGAAGCCATGGCAGAAGTTGATCCTGGCGTCGCCTAACGGATCCTTGGGATTGGTGCCGCAGAGGTCCGCAAGCTCGCCGGCCGTGCGTGCCTGGAGGCTCACACCACGCTGCGCCTGCGCCGGCAGTGCGAACAGGATGGCAGTCAGCGCGACGATGGCGGGGACGGACTTCATGCACTCTCTCCTGGCAGTGATGTGCCGATTGAAGCCGAGCCGGCGCCGGCGCGCCAGCGCTGCCAGCCGGCGGCGCGCAGCTCGCATGCCGGGCAGGTGCCGCAGCCGTAGCCCCAGTCGTGCAGATGTGACCGGTCGCCCAGGTAGCAGCTATGGGTCTCGACGCGGATCAACTCGACCAGCGGCTCGCCGCCCAGGGCGGTGGCCAGCGCCCAGGTGGCGGCCTTGTCGCGCCACATCAGCGGCGTCTCCAGCACGAAGCGGCGTTGCATGCCGAGGTTGAGCGCGAGCTGCATGGCCTTGATGGTGTCGTCGCGGCAGTCGGGGTAGCCGGAGTAGTCGGTCTCGCACATGCCGGCGACGATGCGGCGCAGGCCGCGGCGGTAGGCGAGCGCGGCGGCGCAGGTCAGGAACAGCAGGTTGCGGCCGGGCACGAAGGTGTTGGGCAGGCCTTCCTCGGTCATGCTGATCGCGGTGTCGCTGGTCAGCGCGGTGGTGCCGAGACCGGCCAGCGTGGCGGCGAGGTCGATGGTGTGGTCGGGGCCGAGCCGACCGGGCCAGAGGGCGGCGAGGGCGGTGCGGATCGGCGCGCGGCAGGCCAGTTCCACGGCGTGGCGCTGGCCATAGGCGAAGCCGATGGTCTCCACATGCGGATAGCGGTCAAGCGCCCAGGCAAGGCAAGTGGCGCTGTCCTGGCCGCCGGAGAACAGGACAAGGGCATGGTCTGAATTGGTCGGATCCGGCATGCGACCTCTCTTAACTACGGTGCTTGGCGGCCGATCAAGCCGATCTATGTTCAACGGTTTGTCCGATTGATCCATGCTGTGCGAGGAGATCATGAGCGACACTGACTATCCATTCGCAATCCGGCCGCTCATTAAGGACGAAGGTGGCGGTTATCTGATCGAATTCCCCGATCTGCCGCGCTGCATCTCGGACGGCGATACGGTGGAGGAGGCGATCGGCAATGGCCAGGATGCGAAGCGCACCTGGATCGCCGCGATGCGCGAAGCCGGGCGGCCTACAGCGGCAAGTGGCAGTTGCGCACACCGAAGTCCTTGCACCGCCAACTTGCCGAGAGGGCGCGACAGGAGGGCGTGAGCCTCAACACCCTGGCCGTCATGCTGGTCGCGCACGGCCTCGGAGAGCGCGCCGGGCACGACGGCTGACGCAGGGTCTCGCAAGCCGCCTCGTCCGACCCTATCCTTTCCCCATGGATCTCGATTTCACCGAAGACGAAATCCGCCGTTACTCCCGGCACATCCTGTTGCAGGACGTGGGCGGCATCGGCCAGGCGAAGCTGAAGGCGGCGCGCGTGCTGGTGGTGGGCGCCGGTGGGCTGGGCTCGCCGCTCGCCCTGTATCTGGCCGCTGCCGGCGTCGGCACGATCGGCATCGTCGATCACGACCGGGTGGAGCTGTCGAACCTGCAGCGGCAGATTGCCCACACCACCGACCGGATCGGCGAGCCCAAGGCGGAATCGGCCGCCAGCGCGGCGCGCGCCATCAATCCGGAGGTGCGCGCTGAGCCCTACAGCATGCGCCTCGATGCCGACAACGCGCTCGATCTGCTCGCGCGCTACGACATGGTCTGCGACGGCACCGACAATTTTGCCACCCGCTTCCTGCTGGCCGATGCCTGCGTGCTGGCCCGCCGCACGCTGGTCTCCGCCGCCGTGCTGCGCTTCGAGGGCCAGCTCTCGGTGTTCAAGCCGCATCTGCACGCCGGCGGCCCCTGCTACCGCTGCCTGTATCCCGAGGCGCCGCCCGAGGGCACCGTGCCGACCTGCAGCGAAGCCGGCGTGCTGGGCGCCGTCACGGGCGTGATGGGCACGCTACAGGCGACCGAGGTGCTGAAGGAGATTCTCGACGTCGGCGAGAGCCTCTCCGGCAAGCTGCTGATCTGGGATGCGTTGGCGACGCGCTTCCGCACCGTGCGGCTACGCGCGGACCCGCACTGCGCGCTGTGCAGCCCGGCGGCCACGATCAAGGACCTGTCGCAGCACCGGGACGCAACGGCACCCACCTGTGCCGTCTGAGCCGCTCGGCATCCTGCTGCTTTCCGGCACGCACGACCGCGCGCACTATGCATTCGTGCTGGCTTCCGGCGCGGCAGCGATAGGCCGGCGGGTCATTGTGTTCGCTACCAACGCCGGATGCCATGCGTTGCTCGCGGACTGGTCCGGACTGGCGGGTGCTGATCGCGACGAGCGCGTGCGCGCGGCCGGGGTGGCGGGGTTGGCGGAGCTGCGCGAAGCGACCCGCGACATGGGCGCGCGGCTGATCGCCTGCGAGTCTGGGTTGCGGGTCGAAGGACTGGACGCGGCTGAGCTGACACCTGGTGTGGAGGTCGCCGGCATCGTTACGTTCCTCGAGGCGGTCGGCGGCGGCCAGATTGTCTCGCTATAGTCACTACGGCGCGTGGGATGCGCCGGCCAGATGATTGGTTCGGATGAAGGCCAGGGTGGCCGCCCACCATCCGCTCGACTCGTCCCACTCGAAACGACCGGGGCTCCACAGCACGACGCCATCGGCGAAGCGACGCGCGGTGTCGAGCTGGAACCTCCAGGTGGCTCCATCGAGATACTGGAACTGCTTCGGCGTCCCGTCGTGAAACTGCGGCCAGAGATAGAACAGCACCAGCTTGCCCGGTGCGAGCGCCCGGGCTTCCGCGGCCTCTGCTTCGGCGCGGGCCGCCCAGCCGCCGCGGTTATCGTCGAAGGTGTACATCGGCGGATACATGGCTTCGACATGACGCGCGAGGTCTCGCGCCTCGGCAGCGCCGGCCGCGGGCACACGGGTCAGTGTGTCGCCGCCGTAATAGCCGACCAGTCGGCCGGGAAACGCCGCTCGCGTCCAGTCCGCCAGGGTCGCAAGCACCCGTGCATGTTGCTGTATGGTCTCCGGTGGACCTTTCAGCGGCAGGCGCTCGATGTCGAGCACGACCGGCCCCGGTTTGGTCACATGCTGGCGGATGATCGCATCGAACGCAGCGCGCTCCGGCAGCATCCCGTAATTCTGGTCGTGCGGCCAGATCCAGCCTTCATATACAATGTTGCAGGGCATCAGCCCGGCCCGCGCGACGTCCGGCTTTCCGTGATAGGCCATGTTGTCATAGACCACGAAGGATCGCGGTTGGGCGGCGCTCGCCAGTGCCACCGGCGTCGTCAGAAACATCAGGCTCACGGTTCTGCGGTGCATGTTCATGCTCGAGGCATTCGAGCTACCCGACGCGACGTTGCTGCCCCGCCCAGTACGGCTCCCGCAACGCCCGCCGCAGCACCTTGCCGGTGGCGTTGCGCGGCAGCGCTTCGACGAAGTCCACCGACTTCGGCACCTTGAACCCGCCGATACGCTCGCGCGCCCAGGCGATGATAGATGCGGCATCGCGCTGCGCGTCCGGCTTCACCACGATGATCGCCTTCACCGATTCGCCCCAGCGTTCGTCCGGGACACCGATCACCGCGACCTCCGACACATCGGGATGACCGTCGATCGCGTTCTCCACCTCGGCCGGATAGACGTTCTCGGCACCAGACACGATCATGTCCTTTGCCCGGTCGTGGATGAACAGATCGCCGTCCGCGTCCAGCCAGCCGGCATCGCCGGTGCGGTACCAGCCATCGGCATCGATCGCCGCCCGCGTCGCCTCGGGTTGCCGCCAATAACCACGCGTCACCGTGGCGGTGCGGACCGCAACCTCGCCCACATCGCCCTGCTTCACGTCGTTGGCGTCGGCATCGATCACGCGCAGTTCCACACCGGGGATCGGCCGGCCGCAGGACAGCAGCTTGCCCGGCACGTGCCGCTCCGGCGGCAAGGATGTGACCACACCGCACGCCTCGGTCATCCCGTAGACCTGGGTGAACGCGCAGCGGAACCGCGTCATCGCGCGCCGTAGCAGCGCCTCGGAGATTGGCGAGGCGCCGTAGAAGATCTGCTCAAGCGCCGAGTAATCGGCCTCGGCACATTCCGGCGTCGCCAGGATCATGTTGATCACGGTCGGCGTCAGGAACGCGTAGGCGACGCGCTGTTCCGCGACGACCCGGGCCAGCTCCGCCGGAACGATCTCGCGCAGCATCACCGCCCGCGTGCCCTGGCAGATCGACAGCAGTGCAACCACCGCGCCGGCGATGTGGAAGATCGGCAGCGCCAGCAGCGTGGATTTGCCGGGCTGCCACCGCGCGTAGCTCAGTTGCGTGCAGGCACGGCACTGCGCCACGCAATTGGCATGCGTCAGCGGCACGCCTTTCGGCACGCCGGTGGTGCCGGAGGTGTAGATCTGGATGATGTCGTCGTTCGGATCTTCCGGCAGATGCGGATCGGTCGCGGGATACGCTGCGATCCAGTCGTCGAAGCCACGCTCGAACGGCATCCGCATTTTCAGCTTCGGACATTCGCCTGTGATCGCGTCCACCAGTTCGGCGAACTCGCGGCCGAACACCATATGCGTCGCGCCGGAATCGCGCAGGATGGCGGCGAACTCCGTTGGTGCGAGCCGCGTGTTTATCGGCACTGCGCAGGCGCGCGCCTTCATGGTGCCGAACCACAGGACAGGGAAGGCGTCGGTGTTCTTGCTCAGCACGGCGATGCGTTCGCCTGGCGTGACGCCGACCGCCAGCAGTGCCCGGGCGCACCGGCTGGAACGCGCGTCGAGCTCGGCGAAGCTGGTCTCGCGGCCATCGAACCAGAAGGCGGGTGCGTCGGGCCGCGCGCGCGCCTGCATGCGGGCGAAATCGGTCGCCGTCGCGATTGCATCTGTCGATGCCATGCGTGCCTCCCTGCGGTGCCTTGGCCGATCCCGTTCGGAAACCACTATGCGCCCACACAATGCCGTGCGTCACGCTTGACCCGGCTCGCCGCGGCTTGGCAGGCATGACGCATGACCAATCCGGCGCCGGCGTCCCTGTTGCGGCTGCTGCTGTGCGGCATGCTCCTGGTTGCGCCGGGAGCGATGGGGCAGACCACCCCGGGCGGCAAGCCGCCACCGACGAAGCAAAAGCCGACGCCCGTGGTGCAGCCGCATGGCGCACTTCATCCGCAGAAACCGCCGTCGATGCCCCCGGTCGCTGCCCTGCCCGTTCCGCCGATCCCCGTGCCGCCGCCAGGCCCGATTGAACCGCTCAAACCGGCGGAGGCCGACACCGCCAAAGGCTCCAACACCGGCCTGCCGCTGCCGCGCTTCGCCGCGCTGCGTTCGGACGAGGTGAACCTGCGGGCCGGACCCGGCACCCGCTATCCGATCGATTGGATCTACAAGCGCCGCGAGCTCCCGGTGGAAATCCAGCGCGAGTTCGAGGTCTGGCGGCTGGTGCAGGATCCCGATGGCACCAAGGGCTGGGTGCACCAGGCGACGCTGACTGGCCGGCGCAGCTTCATCGTCACCGGCGGCGACGCGACGTTGCGGCGGGACGCGCAGGATAGCGCCGCGGCGGTGGCGATCCTGAAGCTAGGAGTGATCGGGCACATCAGGTCCTGCGTCGCCGCGTCCGACTGGTGCCAGGTGCAGGCGGGCGACTATCGCGGCTACCTCAAGCGCAGCCAGTTCTGGGGCACGCTGCCGGCCGAGGTGGTTGCCAACTGAGGCGGCCTGAGCCGAAATTCCCGCTTCCGCCGGATGGTACGATGACGAGTGATCCGATCGCGGGAGGATACGCGTGCTTTCATGCGTTACCCGCAACGCGTCGGTCGCATAAAGCAGGCGAGCTAGGGGCGTTCCTTCAGCGTGGAGCTTGGGACGTACGGTACAACTTGGGGACGCAGCGTGCTGTTTGCAGTGAAGGTCCAACCGCTAAGACCGAGGGGGTTGGAGACAGTTTGCGTCGCTCGCAGAACCTTGTCGAAGCGGTTTCGACCCAGCGCCTTGACAACTGGTCACACCGACGTCCTTGTTGAAACTCCGGCAGCAGTAGTTTGGCTTCAGCACGTTGGTGTTTCGCCCAGTAGACGGAGTCACTACCACTACGTCTCCATTGCAGATATCCGGAGAACACCGCCATGACACGAGGTGCCAACAGCTCAGCGGCCCTAGCCGTAGTGCTGCTCCTGGGGGCCTGCGCCGAAACTCCGATGGGACCGACAGTTCAGGTTCTGCCGGGTCCAGGCAAATCATTCTCCAACTTTCAGAGTGATCAGGCAATCTGCCGGCAATTCGCGGAGCAGGCCGTAAGAGATCAGGCGCAGGGTGCCAATCTGCGTGGGCTCGGCACTGCGGCGGTGACAACAGTGCTTGGCGCAGGGCTGGGTGCGGCGATCGGTGGTGGGCAAGGCGCGGCAATCGGTGCCGCCGGCGGTGCCCTCGGCGGCGCTGGACTGGGCGCGATGAGAAGTTCGAACGCCCAGAATTCAATCCAGGCGCAATACGACAATGCCTTCGTCCAATGTATGTTCAGCCTTGGCAACTCGGTGCCGAGCGCTGGGCCGATGATGGTTCAACCTCAGGCACCCAGATAGGCAGCTCGCAACGGCGACCCGGAGCGAAGCTGGCAGCAACCACCGACACGTTCACAAGGGCGTGACTTGCCGTCGAGCGACGGCATCGGAACGTGCCATGCGCCTCATGACCGGTTTGTGCGTTGACAATGCTTGCATCTGATACCAAACGATCGCTGTATCGACAGTCCGAGCCTTCAAACCGGGTCGGTAGTCCTGGCCGGCAGGCGTGAGTAAAGCGCAATGACACCGGAAGTGTTCTCGACGCAACCCTTGGCTCCGAGGGATCGGCCGGATGCCTGGCACGAATGGTTTCGGCCTGTGCTCGACGTGACCCCCTTGCCTTACGTCGGTGACGAATTCCTGGCCGAGAACCGTGTCTGGAAACTAGGCGGCCTCGTCATGAGCCACGTGTCGGCGCCGCCTGTGCGCGTATTGCGAACGAAAGCCCATGTGAGACGGGACCCGATAGATCACTGGGTGCTGACCTATGCCCACCAGGGCACGATGACGGTCAAGGCCGAAGCTGCGTCATTCGAGGTTCCGGCCGGTGTGCCCTATCTGTGGTCGCTCGCGGAGGAATCGGAAAGCGAACGAACACGCGTCGATCGCATCCAGCTTTTTCTGCCGCGCGACGGGTTTCGCGATATCGCGCTTCTGCTCGATGCGGCGCGCGGGGCGGTCCTCGACATGCCGCTCGGCCATCTGCTTGGCGACTATATGCTTGCTCTGGAACGAAGACTACCGGCACTGACACCAGCCGAGCTGCCGGCGCTGACGAACGCCGTGCGAGCCATGATCGCAGCTGCAGTTGCACCAACTGCTGCGCGGGTCGCAGTGGCAAGAAATCAAATCGAGCTTGGCCGCATGGAACGGGTTCGCAAGGCTGTCCAGCGGCACCTGCGCTCTCCCATTCTCGGTCCAGCGACGCTGTGCCGACTAATTGGCGTTTCCCGCTCCAATCTGTATCGCCTGCTGGAGCCCGTGGGTGGTGTTGCCCACTACATTCAGAAGCAACGGTTGTTCGAAGCGCATTCGATCCTCAGCAATCCGGCATTGAACACCAAGATTTCGATGTTGGCCGACGATCTTTGCTTTTCGGATGCATCGAGTTTCAGTCGTGCATTCAAGAAGGAGTTCGGGTGCAGTCCTAGCGACGCGCGGGTCGCCGCATTGGCAGGGTTTGCCATTCCAGCGATCCCGCTTGACGGCGGAGCGCGCGATGTCGCTGACTTCAGCGATTTGCTCCGGGACTTCTAATGGTCTCTTGCAGCTATCTGGCGACCCTTTGCCGCACGCGCCGTTAGCACCAACGCCAGGAAGGCGACGCCCATCGTCGACGATCTGATCTGCGCCCCCGAAGGCTGTTCGGATCAGCACTGAAGGTGCCCTCGCGATCGTGTGTGGTATAGCGCGATTGCGACACAGCGCAACGCAACGGGATTCCCGGCTGATCTCTGTCCAATGCCGGCACTGCTATACTGCGGAGCAACGCCGCGAATGTCGGCAGCCACCGCCGCTCAGATCAATGCCTGACTGTGGGGGTCGTGGCCCAGGGAGAGATCAGGACATTATGAATTCGGGAATGCTCGCTCTCGCATGCTGCGTGGCCCTTCCGACCAGATGGCGAGCCTGGTCGACCTTCGCGCAGCGACGCATCGAGGCAGATGCCGGTCGTGGCCGCTGACTGTGACGCTGCCTAAGTCAGGTGCCACAATCGCCAGAAGGTGACGACGATGTCTGAGCTGGTAGTCATCGTGTATTCAACAGAGACGAAGGCAGAGGCGGCTCGGCGAACGCTGTTGGACATGCAGAAGGAATATCTGATTGAGCCCGGCGATGCGGTGGTAGCGACGAAGAACGCGGCAGGCCAGATCAAGCTCAACCAGTTGTTCGAGCCGGTGAGGGCCGGTGTTGTTGTGTCCGATATATCCTGGGGTTCCTTGATTGGGCTGCTGTTCTCGATGCCACTTGCGGGGGCGGCGAGCCGCGCGGGCTCGGACGCGATTGGAGGCAAGATCACGGAGCTCGGTATCGACGATAACTTCTTGATGGAGGCAGGCAAAGCGCTACGGTCGGAACATGCCACCCTGTTCCTACTGATCCGCCAAATGACCGCTGACAAGGTGGTGGCAGCGCTTCGGGGGACCGGCGGCAAAATACTGCGAACGTCATTCGACGAATCGCAGGAAGAAGATTTGCAGGCAGCACTTGCGGAGCTGCGGTCGGTTCATGTGGGGTCCGATCCGCCAGTCAAATCCTGAGGCGGCGCCGTACTGGGGGGTTTAACCATTGCCTCTGCGGTATGCGTCGTGTTTGGCGTCACTGGACGCGGCTTGAGCGAACCGCTGGGGCGCATCAAGCCTGACGGAGGCGGTTGCTACCGCCGTCCCTCCGTCCGTGCCGCAAGCCGCGCGAAGCCGCCTGGCATGGCGTCTTCATCGGGCGTAAGTTGGGCGAGGCCTCGGCACTCCTCGGCGAGGCGAGCGCGGTAGGTGGGATCGTTCACATCCGGTAGCCATAGCACCACGGGCCGCAATCCCCGCTTGCGCTGCGTGGCGCGATAGCGGGAAGATGTGCGGGCGTCCATGCCTTACAAGTAACGCTTCGTTTGGGAGGCTTCAAGTTAGACCAAGCGGCAAAGACGAATGACGTACCGCACCTGCGCCCGGCCACGGCGGGGAGGCACCGGTGCCGCTACAGCACCAAGAGTCGGTTCTTTCGGCGGTTGGCATTAGCCGAATCAGGACGGCGGGGCCGGCCATTGCTGGCCCCGTGTGTGACGCCTCGATCAGGTGGGTTCAGGGGGCGGCCCGGTGCCGCCTGGTGCTTCGAACCGCAAGGCCGGTGGTCGCGATGCGGCTGGGGTGGCTGCGGACAGGAGCCTGGCCGCCAGGGGAAAAGCCCGGTCGAGGATGTCCGTCACCAGGCGGACAAAGTTGCCGCCGTGCCTGGTCATGGCCAGGTGCACTTCCCGCCACAGCGGATGGCTCGGCCTGATCCCGAGGTCGCGGCAGATA
>Ga0209040_10002688_pt1 | contig 13822 bp, 8 predicted proteins | sample BogFormECP12_OM3_FD_188240 | JGI IMG/M metagenome (GOLD analysis project Ga0209040, IMG submission 188240) | Bog forest soil microbial communities from Calvert Island, British Columbia, Canada - ECP12_OM3 (SPAdes) (version 2) | ecosystem: Environmental > Aquatic > Freshwater > Wetlands > Bog ...
AGCGATCGATATCGGCCTATGGCGAATTGACCTTCACGGGTACCAACTGGTCCGGCAATATCGGCTTGCGGCTCGTGCGCACCAACACGACCGCCTCGACCGCGGAAGCCGTGCCCAGCTCGCTGTGGACACCATCGACCGTGGGATCGACCCAAACCTGGAACGTGCAATACGCGACGCTGCAGCCGGTCGACTCGACGGGCTCCTACCTGCTGCCGCTGCCGTCCGCAAATTTCAATTTCTGGGTCATACCGGATCAGCTGCAATTGCGCGCGGCGGTCGCCGAGACGATGTCGCGGCCCAATCTCAGTGAGATGGCGCCGACCTCGAGCAACAACGCGATCAACGGGCAACCGCAGCTCTATTACGGCGGCACCGCCGGACTGAAGCCGATCAAGGCGACTCAGATCGATTTTTCCGCGGAATGGTACTACCAGCCACACTCCGCGCTGACCGCGGCGCTGTTCGGCAAGAAAATCCGCGACGATATCTACTCGGGCACTCAAGCCAACGTCAATTTGGGAACGCTGCAGTATGTCGGCGGACCGCCCGGCACCGTACCCGGGACGCCGTTCCTGTGGACGGTGCAGGCGCCGGCAAACGGCTACAAGAGCTTGTTCTACGGCATCGAACTCGCGTGGCAGCACATCATGGAGAACGGCTTCGGCGTTACGATGCAGTTCACGCACACCGTGAACAAGAGCTACGACCAGGACGGCAGCAGCATCGGCCCCGTGAACGCCGTGCCGCCCACGACGATTTCCGCCGGTCTTCTCTATGAAAAAGGCCCGATCAGCGCCGACGTCAACTGGGACTATGCCGCGAGCTTTCAGTATTACTGCTCGCAGTGCACCGAGGTCCCGGGATGGCCCGCAGTCTCCGATTCGTTCCAGTGGCTGACTGCGAGCCTGCACTACAAGTTCACCAAGCAGTTCCAAGTCTACGTCGAGGGCAAGAACCTCACGGATGCGATCGCACGCACCTACCTCAACGGCAATCCGCTGCTGCCCTGGGCGCCCGGACAGAACATCGGCCAAAGCTTCAGCGGCGTGGGCGCGGGCTACAGCGCCTACGGGAGAACCTTCACGGTCGGCGCGTCATATCAGTTCTGAGGCGGCCGCGCGCGATGCGGGGACGATGCCGGAACCGGCATCGTCCCTAGCGCTCCAATCGAAAGCGGTAGCGCACCGCGGCCTGTAGCTGGGAATCGACGCGTGCCGGCGGCTCGCCGACGCTGAGGCGCGGCGGATAGCTGCTCGTGACGCGAATTCCCTCGACGAACAATTGCCAATGTTCGGTCAAGTCGTAGCCCCAGGCGAGCGTCCAGCTATGGCCGGCTTGATCGGCCGGGGGCGGTCCGTAAAATCCGCTGTACTGGTTCGTCCCAAAATCGTCGTAGCGCGCCGTCAGCAGTTGCCGGCCCCACTCGAAACTCGCGAGCGCAAATCCCGCGTGGAACGTCATGTTGAACTGATCCGGTCCGGCCGAATCCGGTCCTATCGTGGTCTCGCCGTCCATATATTGCGCAAGCAGAGTCCAATGGTTCGCGGGTTCGAGACGCGCGCCGTAACTCCAAAAATACGTCCTCCAAGCGCCGTCGCCGTCAGCCGCGGTCGCGGCCGGATTGCCGCGGTTGTCGTAGTACAGCGCGCGCAGCTCGAACGTGTCGTGATGGCGCCAGCTGAGGCCGCTGTAATAGCCGGGACGATGATCGATCTCGCGGAAAAAGCCGAACGGCGTTCTGCCGAGGCTGCCGATGAGCGTCGAGGTTCGATCCGACAACGCAAATCCGCGGGTCGCGAGCAGCACCCCTGCCGGGTCGTTCCAGCCGTAAGCGCCCGCCACCAGCGCGACATCACCGTAATAGCCGCTGCTCGCGCCGAGCCAGCGCGCTTCGCCCTCTAACCCAATCGTGCGGAACTCCTCACCGAGCCAGGTGTTCAGAGCCGAGGGGGTGATCGAATAAACGGGCGTCCAGCCGACCGCGCGGTTCTCGAGCGAGATCGGCATATGAAAGGCCCCGACGCGCGCGCTCCAGCGCACGGCGTTGGTCGGGAACGGGCGAACCTCGGCATAAAGCTCGCTGAAGTCCACCGGTTTGTCCGGATCGTCGCCATACGCGTCAAGAACACCGTGCACCGTGATCAAATCCGTGAGACGCAGCGAGCCGGCGAGCATCGCGCGGCCGAGCCGCAAGCCGTCGTGGTCGGCATCGAAACGCAGCGGGCCCAGGCCGCCATTCATATAAGAAGTCTCGGCGTTGGAGGCGACCCACCTCAAGTCGAGCGTGCCCGCGATCGTGAGCGTATCGCTCGCGCACACCTGGCGCGACGAAACCGCGCAAAGCAGGACCAGCAACCAGCTAGCGCATCGCATCAATACTCCCAATCGCCTTTCCGCATGCGCGGCTCGGGTCGAGTGCGTAAATTACGGGTCAATTGCAGACGGGTGCTTGCGGCCGCACCGGCATCGACGTGGATTTTTCGGGTCAGCAATTCCGGCGAATCCGCGACCAGCGGACTCCAGAACGTGACTTGGTACTCACCGTCCGCAAGATCCTTGAACGCAAGGCTCCCGTCCGCGTCCGTCTTGCCGAAATAGGGGGCATCGGTGACGTAAATGTATCCAACCATCTGGTCATGGATATTGCAGCCGAGCACCACGAGTCCGGGTCGATCGAACAGCGCCGGGTCGTGCGGTTTGCCCTTGTAGAGCGGCAGCTGGAAGCGCTTCGCCGGAGAAAACGAGTAGACCTGATGGCTCACGGAATCGTTATTCGGGAACTCAACGCGTGCACCGACCGCAACGACGAGCACGCCGGGTACGAATGCGCGGTTGACTTGGTCCATGACGGCGCCGGCGGGAAGACTCGCGGGAGGGCCCGTGACGCCGATCGGCGCGGCGGTGACGACGACATCGACGACGGGGTGTCCTTGGCGATCGACGACGCTCACCGTGAGCCCGGCCGCGCGGCAACTGCCGGCAACCAATCCGACCGCGCATACGCATAGCAACGTGATCCAGGTAGCAAAACCGCACCGGCCGAGCGCGAATTCGGTCGCAGTTCCACTCCGAGCCGGCTTCTGGCCGAGGTGGATCAACCTACTATATAACATGGCCTGGCCGTATTCCGTGTTGAGCAGCTTTCGCAGCCGCATACTAGCCCTAGTGCTGGGGCTCGTCACCTTGGTTTTGGCGGCAACGATCACGGCGGTCGTCGTCAAAGCACGTGCCGAAGTCGAGAAACAGGTGAGCCAGCAACTGCACGCGGCCTCCTCGACCGCGCGCGAAGCACTGCGATTCCGGGGCGCGCAGCTTGCGAACGCCGCGGAGGTGCTGACCGCGGACTTCGGATTCAAGGAAGCGGTAGCCTCCGCCGATCCGCCGACGTTGCTGTCGGCACTCGAGAACCAACGCCCCCGGATCGGTGCCGACCTGATCATCGTCCTCGATCCGAGCGGCCTCTCGCTCTCGAGCACACTCGGCACGCTATCGGACAAGACTGCTCAGGATTTGCGCAAGCTCGTGCTTGACGATCCCGACTGGGACACGCTGCGGCTCTACCGCTTGATCGACGGCCGTCCGTACCAGCTCGTGCTGGCGCCGGTGCTCGCGCCCGACTTGATCGGATGGGCCGCGATCGGATTTGCACTCGATGAGCGCGTCGCACTCGATATGTCGCGGCTGCTGGGCGTCGAGGTCTCGATCGTCGCCGGAGAACCCGGCGAATCCCCGTATGTTGCCAGCTCGCTGGACAAATCCGTACTCGCCGACTTTGCCGCGCTGGCGGCATCGCCCGAGGACAAGCCGTTCCAGATCGAGGTGCACAACGACAGGCTGTTCACGCTCAAAATACCGATCCGCACCGGGCCGGGCCAATTGACGCTGTTTCTGCAGCGCTCGCTCGCGAGCGCGCTCAGCCCGTATGTCGAGATCAGAAACTCGATGCTCGCGATCGGCGCCCTGCTGCTGGCGATCGCATCCATGCTCTCGGTGCTCCTTGCGCGCAGCACCACGCGCCCCGTCGAGGATCTGACCAAGGCCGCACAGAGTCTCGAGGCGGGCGACTACAGCGTCATCGTGCCCACCAATGCCATTGCGGAGTTGAAACATTTGGCACGCGCATTCAACGCGATGCGCACTGCGGTCGCCGATCGCGAGGAACAAATTCGGTATCACGCCGAGCGCGATGCGCTGACGGGCCTTCCGACGCGCGAGCGCATTACCAAGACGCTCGATGCCATGCTCTCGGCAGCCGCCGCAGCGCATCAGACCGTGGTCGTCTGCCACGTCGAGCTCCAGCAATTTCAAACGATCATCGGTTCGTTCGGTCATGCGGCCGCGGACGAAGTGCTCTGCGAGGTGGCGCGGCGCCTCGCGCCGCGCGACGAACTGCGCGAGCGGGTTGCGCACATCGGCACCGCCCAATTCATCGTCCTGCTGGAATCCGTCGACCCCACGCTGGTGGCGCGTCATGCGCACGCGCTCGTCGAGCAGCTACGCAGCTCTTTCGATTACGCCGGGGTCTCGTTCCAACTCGACACCTGCGTCGGCGTCGCGGTTTTTCCCGACGACGGGACGCGAGCGCCGGAGCTGCTGCAGCGGGCGGACTTGGCGATGTTTCGCGCCAGGGAGAAATCGCGCTCCGTCGGGGTCTTCGTGCGCGGCGATGACGAGCTGCACCGCCATCGCCTCGCAATACTCGGCGAACTGCGGCACGCGATCGAGGCGAATCAACTGGAACTCCATTACCAGCCGAAAGTCGAGATCCGAAGCGGTACGGTCGTGGGATGCGAGGCACTGGTTCGCTGGAAGCATCCGCAACGCGGCTTCATTCCGCCGAGCGAATTCATTGCGCACGCGGAACAGACCGGCGCGATCCGTTCGCTGTCCGCATGGGTGCTCGCGAGCGCGTTTCGTCAGATCGAGGCTTGGAGCCGACAGCATCTCGTGCTGGACGTCTCGATCAATGTGTCGCCGGTGGATCTGGCCGACCCGGAATTCGCCGACTCGGTCGAGCGCCTGCTGCTTGCGACCGGCGCGAATGCCGGCCAAGTCGTGCTCGAGATCACGGAAAGCGGCGCGATGAAGGATCTCGCGAATACGCTCGGCATGATGGAACGGCTGCGCGTGCTCGGCATCCGCTTTTCGATCGATGACTTCGGTACCGGGCACTCCTCGCTGGCTCACTTGCGGCGGCTGCCGGTCGACGAAATCAAGATCGACCGTTCCTTCGTACAAGAACTCGAAAGCGGCGCCGCCGACGATCTGATCGTGCGATCGACGATCAATCTCGGCCACGCCATGCAGCTCAAAGTCGTCGCCGAGGGCGTCGAGCTTCTCTCGAGTTGGAACGCGCTCGCGGCATTGAACTGCGATCTCATCCAGGGTTACTTCGTCGCCAAGCCGATGCCCGCGTCGCAGTTTGCGGAGTGGGTGTTTGCGCGCACCGACAGCGCGGGCCAGACCACGATCGCCAACGGCGCCTCGGACGCCGATCGGGTGAAACTCGATTCACGGATGAACTCTTAGCGCTCGCTCCCGCCGCCTCGGTCTCGAATCGGCGATTCGAACAGCCACGCGCCGCTCCCGGTCGTCGGCCACGAGAGTCGTTTGTCGCGCAATTGATATCCACTTGCATCGCGCATGCAACAAATTGATGCATCCGATCAGGAATATGCGCCATTACCATGCAGCAAATTCAATGTTGGTTGGGGGATCACAATATAAATTGCTGATTTTATTGGTAAGGCTGCTGCTGGTACGAAACGTGCTTTCAACTCCGCCCTCGAGAGGAAAACCTTTTCAGAGGTGCGAAGCGAACTGTTTCAAAAGCCCACGACTTCATCTCGTGTCTTGGCCTCGGCAGGAGTGCGGATCCGCACCGTCGATCGAGGCCCGATCGCAATTTCACAAATACGGGGATTCGAATTGATCAAACAACTACATCGAGTGCTATGTCTGCTGATCGTGGCGCTCGCGACAACGGCGGTTCACGCCGATCCGGCGCCGGCTTCGGCCGCTGCTTCAGCATCGGCCCCCGCATCGGCGGCCGCAGCACCGGCGGCCGCCGATTCCGCCGCGGCGGGACCCGCAGGAGCTGCGGCCCCAGCCGCGGCCGATGCGGCGCCGACGGAACCGCAATTGATCGGCACCGACAAGATCAGTGCGGGTGATACCGCCTGGATGCTGACGTCGACGGCACTCGTGCTGATGATGACGATCCCGGGATTGGCGCTGTTCTACGGCGGCATGGTCCGCAAGAAAAACGTGCTCGCAACGCTGATGCAAAGCTTCGCGATCACCTGCGTCGTCACGCTGCTGTGGTGGTTCATCGGCTATTCTCTGGCGTTCACACCGGGAACCGCATGGCTCGGCGGCAGCTCGCGCTTCCTCATGAACGGCATGACGTTCATGAAGGATGCCAACAAGCTCACGGTTTCGCACCTCGCGCTGACGATTCCTGAAACCGTCTACGCGATGTTTCAGTTGACCTTCGCGATCATCACGCCGGCGCTGATCGCCGGCGCCTTCGCCGATCGCATGAAGTTCTCGGCCATGCTGATTTTCATGGCGGTGTGGTCCTTGGTCGTCTATGCCCCGATCGCGCATTGGGTCTGGGAGCCGAGCGGCTGGCTCGCGGTCAAAGGCGTGCTCGACTACGCCGGCGGCACCGTCGTGCATATCAACGCGGGCGTCGCTGGCCTCGCGAGCTGCCTGGTGCTCGGCAAGCGCTTGGGCTACCCCAAGGAAGCCATGCCGCCGCATAACCTCGTGCTGACGCTGATCGGCGCGTCGCTGCTCTGGGTCGGCTGGTTTGGATTCAATGCCGGTTCCGCCGTAGCCGCCGACGGCCGCGCGGGCATGGCGATGGCCGCTACTCAGATCGCGACCGCTGCGGCGGCGCTCGGATGGATGTTCACCGAGTGGCTCTCGAAGGGCAAACCCAGTGTATTGGGCATTGCATCCGGCGCCGTCGCGGGTCTCGTCGCGATCACACCGGCCTCGGGCTTCGTCAATCCGACGGCGGGCGTCGTCATCGGCTTGGCGGCCGGCGTGGGCTGCTTCCTCGCCGCGACCAAGCTCAAGAGCGCCTTGGGCTATGACGATTCGCTGGACGCCTTTGGCGTGCACGGGATCGGCGGAATCATCGGTGCGCTGCTCACGGGCGTTTTCGCGAGCAAGGAAATCAGCGGTTCCGACGGCTCGGTGATCACCCAGCTGTGGGGCGTCAGTACGACTCTGATCTATGGGTTCGTCATGAGCTTCATCATTTTGAAGATCATCGACAAGACCATTGGATTGCGCGTGTCCGAAGAGGAAGAACGCCAAGGTCTGGACATTTCTCTGCACGGCGAGAAGGTCGAGTAGGTGCGGGGCTATGGCACCCTCCTACTTGCCGCTCTGTTGACGTTGAACATCGCACAGGCTGTTTTCGCAGACGCGCCGGCGGACTCCGCCGGCGCCAGCGCGAATTCCGATGGTCCGGCCGATGGCTGCGCCAGCGGCTCGGAAAGCGAGAGCTTGTGGTCGCGCCTCCGGGACAGCTGCAAGACCCATCTCGCTTGGGACGGCGGGGATCCGCTCGCGACGCCGAGGCCTATGACAACCCCACGGAGCTGCCGGGCGTGGGCCGAAATTCTCAGCTCATGTTGGCGGCAGACGCGATCTTCCATTCTTGAGCATGCACGTCGCCACCGCACGACCGGCGACGGATATCGCGAATCAGCTTTGATGTCTCGACAGGTTTACGCAAACGACAAAGGAAGGTAAGGGATCAATGTTCAACCGAAAGCACACGAAGACGCTGTTAATTTCCGCCTTGGCGGCTGCGCTCGGATTACCCGCCGCACGCGCCGACGTTCTGCCGGCGCCACAAGTCGTCCAAGCCTCCTTGGGGACGATCGTGGGTATCGTCACGAACTCCGCCAATCTTCCCATCGCGCACGCCACCGTGACGGCGGCACGAGCCGACGGAACCAGCATTCGCGCCACGATAGCCGGCAGCGACGGCGTCTATGCATTCGCCGACCTGCCTGCGGGCGAGTGGCTGCTGACGGCGCAGGTCGAGGGTCTTGCGCAAGCCGCGCTGCCTTCGGTGACGGTCAGCGCGGGCAAGACCGCTCGCTCCGACATCGCGATGAATGCTCCGGCGCAAGCGCCGGTCACGCAGTTCGCGTCGGCCTTGAACCCGGAAGCGACGGACGCGCACTCCGCGGCAGTCGCCTCACGATCCTCGACGGCAGGGTTGATCCCCGCGGCGGCGGCTCCGCAGGTCATGCCTGAGGCGCTCGAAGCGCCGGAACCCGCACCCGAAGTCGACACGCAGACGCCGTTTGCGGTCGGCGATATTGGATGGATGAACGGCAATACGCGTGAAAAGGCGCCTATCTTCGACACGAAGTTCTTTACGCCCGAGATCCGCTTCGACATGAATTACCTGCAAAGCGGCAACCACCCCAACGACCACACGATCAGCGGTTCGACCGAGGAGTTCCGCTCCGGTGAATTTCAGATCGAGCAGGTCAGCTTCGGCGGGGATTTCCACTGGAACAACGTCAAGGCGCGCTTTTTGTCGATGTTCGGCATGTTCGCGACCACCACGCCGCGCAACGACGCGAGCAACCAAGTCGGCCAGTGGGAATTGTCGAACGCCTATCGATACTTCTCGGAAGCGAATGCCGGATATCACTTCGACGTGAACCACGGCCTCAATGTCGACCTCGGCGTCTTTGTCTCGTACATCGGCTTGTTCAGCTACTACAACTTCGACAACTGGACCTACCAGCCGTCGTTCGTCTCATCCAACACGCCGTGGTTCTTCAATGGATTGCGCGTGCAGTGGTGGCCGACGCAGACGCTCAAGATCGAGCCATGGTTCATCAACGGCTGGCAGTCCTATGCGAAGTTCAACAGCAAGCCGGGTTTCGGCGGACAAGTCCTCTGGATCCCCAACGATTCGCTCAAGCTGGTGTTCAACAGCTATTCCATTGGACAGGACAACCTGAGCTGTCAATCCAACGGCAATCCGACCGGTACGGTCGATTCGCTCTGTCAACCGCAAAACGGCGGCAATCCCAGCGCAACGGTCGGCTCGTTGGTCGGGGCGGGCCCGCCCGTCGACTGGGCGCATGTCCAGCGCATCCACGAGGACGACAGCATCCTGGTGAAATACTACGATGCACACGGCAAGGGCGGCGCCGGGGTTTCGAAAATGGCGTTCAGCCTCACGGCCGACATCGGCTGCGAATACGGTGGCGGCGTCAGCTGCCGGAGCGGACCGAACCGGGAGAGCTTCTTCGGCATGATGCTCTACGACCGTACGTGGTTCAGCAATGATCTATACGCCGTCACGGTCGGCGGCGGATTCATGTCGAACCCGGGCCGCTATCTCGCGCTGACCCCGCCGATCAATGGCGCGACGGCTGCCAGTGGATCGCCGTATTTCACGCAGCAGCCCGGCCAACAGTTGTTCCAGTGGGACACGCAGCTGAACTTCCAATACATGCCGCGGGACTGGATCACCTGGTGGACCGAGGCCACCTATCGGCATTCGAGCGTTCCTTACTGGACCGGATCGGGCGGCATCACGCCGCCGGGCGGAAACAACGGCTCGCCGGGCAGCTGCGTCGGCGGAGGCGCAAACGGGGTCACGGGTCAGTGTTCCGTCGGCGACTGGTTTCCGGACCTGCGCCAAAGCGAAGTCGTCGTGGGCGCCGGCGTTCTCGTGAAGTTCTAGCCAATGCCACGGCGCGGGGGTCGGACGACAGGGCAGCGGGCGAACGCGCCGCAGTCCGGCCCCCGGGGCCCAATCAACGAGTGGAGAGCAGCATGAAATTCATCACAGCAATTATCAAACCCTTCAAGCTCGACGACGTGCGCGCAGCGCTCTCGGAGATTGGGGTATCTGGAATGACGGTGACCGAGGTCAAGGGCTTCGGTCGCCAGCGCGGACACACTGAGTTGTATCGTGGCGCGGAGTACATCGTGGAATTCGTGCCGAAAGTGCGCATCGAGATTGCGGTCAAGAATGAGCTGCTCGATCGAGCGCTGGAGACGATCGTCGCAGCCGCGAAGACCGGCAAAGTCGGTGACGGGAAGATATTCGTCACCGACGTCGTGCGTGTGCTGCGCATCCGCACCGGCGAGACGGACTCGGCCGCGCTGTAGCGGCGATTCGCCGACGCCGGCGGCATGACCAAGAAGTGCCGGTCGCGACCATTCCTGGTGCTGGCCGGCCTGCTGCTGCTGGGCCCAATGGCGGCAGGATCCACGCCGGGTCTTTGGCACGCACCGCAGACGCTGCAGAAGGATCATCGGTTCGTCATCGACCGGTTGGTTTCCGGGAATAATCCGAAGCACGAGGATGGTTCATTTTTGGACGCAGTCGGCGCCGTTTGGCCCGCAGATCTGCATGCAGCGGCCGCCGCGCACTCCGCTGCGACGGGCTTTCTGATCGGCCGATGCCACGTGCTCACCAACATGCACGTCTTGTACACCGACGATCTCGTCGTCGATCCACCCGTCGGCCTACCCGTTGCCTTTGCAGTCGGTCAAACCGAAGGCGCGGCGAATCGAGGTGCACTGCGAGGACTGCGATATCTGCTGCACGGGGTCGTGATTGCGCACGGTGATGCGATCATCTTGGATCGCCGCGTACACAGTCCGGAAGGCGACTGGGCGCTGATTCGTCTCTCGACGAACGTCGATGACCGAATCGCACCGATGGCGATCGCCGCTGTCGATGGCGCGCGGCTGCCGAACGACGCCGAGCTCTCGATCGCAGGCTTTCCGTCTGATCACCGCGCACGGCGCGCCGACGGACTCAATTTCAAAGATCTGTGGGAATCGACCGGCCGGGTCGTCCGCGTGATACCCCTTGGCGCGGCCGGTGCGCTGATCGAAACGACCAATCAGGTCACGCGCGGCAATTCCGGCAGCCCGCTGTTCGGGGACATCGACGGACAACGCCACGTCGTCGTCGGAATGGCTCAAAGTATCCGCGGCAACGGCATCGATGTTTCTGAACGAACACCAAACGTACAGGTATTGTTCACGCCCGAAATGGTCGCGACGATCCAGACGGCACAAGCATCGGCTCCGTGTCCGTGAGCATGACGCAATGTCGACGGCGTCAAGCGCATCGCGTAGCTTGCACCGCGACTCGCAATCAGACTCCCCTCATCCCCCTGGGGTGTCGCCAACCTGGGGGGCGGCCGGTCGGCGGCAGTGCCCCAAACCCGACCGCACAATCCAGTGCGACGTAGGTCCGCAACCGGCCCGGCGCGCGGTGGCATACTGATCGCATGGTTAACGAGCAGGACGCGCTCGGCTTGGTCTTGACCGGCGGCGGTGCGCGCGCCGCTTATCAAGTGGGTGTGCTCAAGGGCATCGCGGAACTTCTGCGCCGCGGCGCCGCCTGCCCGTTCCAGATCATCACCGGTACTTCCGCCGGAGCGGTCAGCGCACTCGCGCTCGCCTCCGACGCCGCACACTTCCGGCATGCCGTCCATTCGATCGAGCGCGTCTGGCGCGAATTCCGAGTGCATCAGGTGATCCGGGCGGATGCGAGGAGCGTCCTAAAATCCGGAATGCACTGGATGATGGCGCTGCTGACCGGAGGCTGGCTGGTCCAACCGCCGCGCTCGCTGTTCGACAACGCCCCGTTATGGGAGCTGCTGCGCAAAAACGTGAATTTCGACGCCATCCCGCGCGGCTTGTACAAGAAACACTTGAAGGCCATCGGCATCTGCGCGACCAGCTACTCCGACGCGGATTCGCACACATTTTATGCGAGCGCATCGGCGATCGAGCCATGGACCAGGGCCTCGCGCAGGGGTGAACGCGTACAGTTGACGCTCGAACATCTGATGGCGAGTCTCGCGATGCCGTTCTTGTTTCGGCCCGTGCGCCTGCACCAACAATATTTTGGCGATGGCTCCATGCGGCAGACTTCGCCCTTGAGCCCCGCGATTCATTTGGGCGCCAATCGCCTCTTGGTGATCGGCGTGAACGAACCCTCGGTTGCCGGTCTCGGCATCGTCAATTCCAATGCCGAACCCACGTTCGGGCAGATGCTCGGTTTCATGCTGGATTCGCTCTTCATGGACCAGATGCGTTCGGACTTGGAGCGCATCCGCGCCGCCAATGAAGACCCCACCGTTCGGCCAATCGCTTGCTTGCTGCTCACGCCGTCGCAGGATCTCGGCGAGATCGCGCGCCGCCATCGGCACGAACTACCGCGCAGCTTGCGTGCGCTGCTCGGCACCATGGGCGCCAATAACAACGCGGGCACACAGCTGCTGAGTTATCTGTTGTTCGAGCGCGGCTATACGCGCGAGTTGATTGCCTTGGGACAGAGCGATGCCCGTTCCCGCGCCGAAGAAATCCGAGCCTTTCTTGACCAGGGAAATGTCCGGTTGTCGGCCGTCGGCTGATCTTAGAACTTGTAACGCACTCCGATCGTTGGGTTGACGTTGGTCGTGTTGAAAGCGTATCCACTCGCCGCGCCATCGTACACGCCGCTGTACATCGCGCCTGCGTATGCGTCGACATGCTGATTGAAGTGGTAGTCGGCGTCGAAGGAGAAGGCCTCGAAGCTGCCGCTGCACGCGCTGTTTGCGTTGGTCGTGCAGCCGGCCGCCTTGCCCGTGCCGTAGGCATTCTGACGATAGCCATAATAGGCGACGGTCAGATCGAGTTTGTGGCTCACGCTGTAGCGAACCCCGGCCCAGTAGACCTGCAGAGTCTTATCGTTGTCGTAGGCAGTGTTGGTCACAAAGGCTAGCGTGTAGCCGCCGATATCGATGAACCCGGCGCCCAACGGCGTCGCGGGGTTTGCATATTGAATGTGCTCGTACCCCGCAGAGAACTTCAGGGCATCGAATTTATACAAAGCCATGACGGCAAACGCCGTATTGTCCGAGATCGTCGCCGCCAGAGCATTGCTGACCGAATCCCCCAGCGCGGGGAGCGCGGCGACCTGAGTTGCGGTCAAGGACGATGCCGAGATGGCATCGAAAACCCTCGAATAATAGGCATCGACCGACGCGCCCGCGAATGCTGCACCGATATCCGCCTGGAAGGCGGTCTTGGCCGCTCCCTTGGATTCGTTGAATTTGTAAAGGGCGCCGAGATGCACGAGATCGTTGAAGGTACCCGAATATTTGACGACCGAATCGAGTCGGTTGTCCTCGCTGCTGCCGCCGCCGGCATAGGTTCTCGAGGCGCCGAGCAGCCCGAATGCGGTAGCGTCGTAATTGGGGTCGTACTTGATCGTGCCCTCCGTCAGCAACGTTACTTGACGGCCGAAGGTGATTGCACCGAAGTGTGTCGATTTCAGCCCGGCAAAGGCGGTCTGGAGCAGCTGGCCCGCCGAACTGCCATCTTGATTGGTGCCCGAGGTCGCAGGGGTTTTGCCGTTATTGACCGCCAACGATTTCAGCGAGTCCGCGATGTCACCGGACTGCGGATTGAAGAAAGTCTCCGCCTGGAACAAGGCGGACCACTCCCCGGACAGCGGTTCGAGGCCCTGCAGGCCGACTCTCGATTGGCCCATGTTGCTCGGCGTGAGCCCGGTCACCGATTGGCGGCTATTTTTTTGCACGATGTTCGCACTCGCCGCCGGTCGGTAGTCGCTGAACGGAGCGCCGTGCGTCTCATATTGAAGACCGATATCGACGACACCGTACAGCGTAATGCCATGCCATGTCAGGCTGTCTTCGCCGGTGATGCCCGGTCCCGTTTTTTGTTGCGCGAGCGCGGGAACCGCAATCATCAACGCCATCGGAACGATCAATCCGAACCAAGCCCTGGTCCACCG
>Ga0209040_10002689_pt1 | contig 13821 bp, 16 predicted proteins | sample BogFormECP12_OM3_FD_188240 | JGI IMG/M metagenome (GOLD analysis project Ga0209040, IMG submission 188240) | Bog forest soil microbial communities from Calvert Island, British Columbia, Canada - ECP12_OM3 (SPAdes) (version 2) | ecosystem: Environmental > Aquatic > Freshwater > Wetlands > Bog ...
AAATACCTGACCGTGTATGAATTCGAGCACGCCCGGGTGTCGGAGAGCGAAACCTGGAGCCGCGCCCGCGTCAGCAATCCGTGGACGCGGCGGGTGCAGCCCCATTTGCGGCACGACGAGGGGTCGCCCGGCGTCTATGAGGCGTGTACCCGAAAATAGCAGGACCGGCTACGCAGGATCGCCGGTGTCGGGAACGAGGCCGGCGCAGCCGATGCCGTAGACCGCGCAGGTCTCGTCATTGTCGGAGGTGTCGCCGCTGATCCCGACGGCGCCGATGATCTCGCCCGCCTTGTCGCGGATCAAGACGCCCCCCGGCACCGGCACGATGCGCCCGCCCGACGCCACACTGAGCGCCTGGATGAAGGCCGGGTTGCCGGCGGCGCGGCGGGCGAATTCGCGCCCGCCGAAGCCCATCCCCAAGGCGCCCCAGGCTTTGCCGCCGGCGATCTCGGGCCGCAATAGGCTCGACCCGTCCTCGCGCTTCAGCGCCGCGAGGTGTCCCCCGGCATCGAGCACCGCCACGGTCAGCGGCTTGAAGCCGAGCTCGCGCCCCTTCTCCAATGCCTTGTCGACGATGATCGAGGCCTGCGCGAGGGTCAGCGACATTTTGCTTCCCGCATCAGTGGGCGGTCTGGCGGATCAGCCCGGCCCAGCGGTCGAGCACCGGCAGGATTTCGTCGCGATTTGCCGAAGGCAGGCTCACCACCACCCGGGCGATCTGCTGATCGCGGTACCGCTTTAGGCGATCCACGTCTTCCGGCACGCCCCATATCGTGATCGAGATCGACGCCGGGTCCCGGCCGGCCTCGGTTGCCATTTGCCGGAACTCCGGCAAAAACTCGGTCACATCGGCGTAGTGCGCGCGGCTCGCATTGGGGATCCAGCCGTCGCCATAGCGGACCGCGCGCCGCGCGCTGTGCGGGAAGGCGCCGCCGACAATGATCGGCGGGTGGGGTTTCTGCACCGGTTTCGGCCAGGTGCGCATTTTCGGAACGTTGACGATACCGCCGTGGTATTCGGGTTCGGACTTGGTCCAGATCTCCTTCATCGCCTCGACCTGCTCGCGCATCTTCTTGAAACGGGTCGTAAAAACCGTGCCGTGGCTTTCGATCTCGTCCTGGTTCCAGCCGCCGCCGATACCGAACAGAAACCGGCCTTCCGAGACGTGGTCGATCGAGGCGACGAGCTTGGCGGTCTGGATCGTGTCGCGCTGAATGACGAGGCACACCCCGGTTCCGACCTTCAGGGTCTTTGTCGCGATCGCCGCCGCCGTCAATGTGACGAACGGGTCCATCACGTCGTAGTACTGCTTCCCCAGTTCGCCGCCGCCGGCCGGCGGGGTTTTGCGCGTGCTCGGGATGTGCGAGTGCTCCGGCGCCCAGACCGACTCGAAGCCGCGCGCCTCGAGCGCCTGGCCCAGCTCGGCCGGAGTCATCGAGTAGTCGGTAAAAAACATTGCCGCGCCAAAATCCATCTGTCCCTCTCCCGTATCCGTGCCGCTTCGAGCTTGCCCGCTATCCATCACCTCCGGCCAGCATCACCTCGCCCCCCTGTCGGATTACAACTATAACTTGAATCGGTAATTGCCTTCCGCTGCATCTGCAGCAAGTCTGCAGCGAGATTTCTTATTCAGGTTGAAGCATCGCCCGACCCGGCGGACGTTCGCCGATCCGCCAATGGGGAGCATGGACCGCGAATGCGACAATTTCATAGTCGTCGTTCTCTCCCAGCCGCCCGGGGGAGAGGCTATGGGGCGAGGTTACCCCAGCTCGTCACGCGCTCGATGCGAATGGCGATGACCGGCAGGTCGTCGAGCGCCATTGCGCGATACTGAGGGTAGCGCGACCGGAGCAGCGCCTGCGCCCGGTTGTGCTCGGCGCCCTCCGCGAGAATTTCGGCGGGGCCGCGCAGCATGACCCAGCCGAGCCGGGTCCATTCCTCGTCCCAGCGATCGACTACAAAAGCGGCGACCGGATTTTCGATGATGTTCCGCAGGCGCTTCAATGTCCGAGGGTCGCCCTTCGGCTTTTGATCGATCGTGATGTAGAGCGCGCCCTCGCTTACGACAAAGCACACCGGCACGAGATGCGGTGCCGCCCGCGCATCGGCGGTTGCGAGATGACCGACCCTACGACTGGCCAGAAAGCGGCTTTGGTCCTCGGACAGCATCGCAAAATCTTGCCTGACTTCGGCGCCGCTGGCTATGGCGGAAGCAGCCTCGCAATGCATCAGCCCTCAATCTGTAATGGAGTTTTATCAAGATTTTTTGACAGCGGCACTAGTAGCGCGTGCCCCATGTTCGACATTGCGGCGGCGCGAAACTATCCAACCCAGCCGTGACGAGGAACCGACGCTCATGCTTGCGAATCTGTCGCCATCCTCGGCACTGTCCATCTCGCTGCTGTTAATTTGCTTGTTCCTCGTCTTGGCCTTCGAAGCGACGAATGGATTTCATGACGCCGCCAATGCGGTAGCGACTGTGATCTATACAAACTCGCTGAAATCGGTTCCGGCCGTGGTGTGGTCAGGGATAATGAATTTCATCGGCGTGATCGTCGGCGGCATCTCGGTTGCTTATGCTCTTGTCGAGCTGCTCCCGCCCGACGTGCTTTCGCCGCCCGACGGCTCGCCCGCAGTGCCGATGCTGGTATCGCTTTTCATCTCGGCCTGCTTTTGGAATTTGGCAACCTGGTATTTCGGCATTCCCAATTCGAGCTCGCACTGCATCATCGGCGCGCTTGTCGGGGTTGCGATCGGCAATGCCCTGCTGCTGGGCCGCGGCCTTGGTAGCGGCGTCGACTGGGGACAGGTGTGGAAGGTCTTGGAGGCGCTTGCCTTATCGCCGGTGCTCGGCTTTGTGCTCGCCGGCGGCCTCTATTTTCTCGCGCGACACCTGATACGCGAGCGCCATCTCTATGAGCCGCCGCCTGAGGGCCAGCCGCCGGTGTGGTGGATCCGCGGCCTGTTGATCCTGACCTGCACTGGGGTCAGCTTTGCGCACGGCACAAATGATGGCCAGAAAAGCATTGGGCTAATCATGCTCGCAATCATCGGTCTTTTCCCGGCGACTTACGCACTGAACTCGACCGCCAGTCAAAAGATAGTTCACCTCGACCAGGACGCTCGAGCGGCCATTCCGCTGATCCAAAAGTTCGGCGACGACGAGAAGGAGGTCGCCATTCAAGCCGCCAAGCATATCGAGGGCTATCTAGGGGGCAAGACCAGTCCACAGGGCGCCCCCGCCGGTGACCGGCGCGCGGTTTTGGGCGGCATTCAGAGAGTGGCCGACCGCGCCGACGCCGCTGCGGATCAGAAAAGCGTGCCGGTGCCCGAGCATCAGCGCAGCTCAGTGCGCGGCGACGCCTATCGCCTGATCGCCGAGATGAAGGAGGTCGAGCGCAGCAAAGAGGCGAGCCCCCGAGAAAAGGACCAAGCGACGACGATCCACCAGAATCTGAGCAGTGCCGTCGAATACGCTCCGTGGTGGGTGCGCATTCTCAGCGCCCTCTGCCTCGGCGTCGGCACGATGTTCGGCTACAGGCGCATCGTCCATACGCTCGGCGAGCGTATCGGACGAACGCATCTAACCCCGGCCAAAGGCGCTTCGGCAGAACTGATCGGGGCCGCCTTGATCAGCACCGCCGGGTTCTCCGGCATGCCGGTCAGCACCACCCACATCGTCACCGCCGGAATCGCCGGCACGATGGCCGGGGACCGCGGGGAAAAGGGCGGCGGCCTCAATAAGACCATGGTCTGGCGCATCGTAATGGCCTGGGTCGTGACCCTGCCCGTGACAATCGCTCTCGCCGCCGGGCTCTTTTACGTTCTCAACCAGGGCTGATTATCAGCAGAAATCTCGCTGCTACGTCGTTATCGCTATCCCTCCGACCGAACGGCGCCCGCCTTCGGGCGCTCGATGCGAGTGGCGACGACCGGGGGGTCGTCGAACCCCATCCCTCGATACTGGCGGTAGCGCGATTGGAGCGGCGACCGCGCCCGGTCGTGTTCGGCGCCCTCCGCCAGGATTTCGGCAGGGCCGCGCAGCATGACCCAGCCGAGCCGGGTCCAGTCCTCGTCCCAGCGATCGACTACAAAAGCGGCGACCGGATTTTCGATGATATTTTTGAGGTGCTTCAATGCACGCGGGTCGCCTTCGGCTTTGATCGGTCGTGATTAGAGCGCGCCGTGGATTACGACAAAGCAAACCGGTAGGAGATGCGGTGTCGCCTGCGCATCGGCATACGCGAGATGACCGCGGCGTTACAGCGAGCGAACGCTCACCGGTGCGCGCCCGACTTAATCTCCTCTGCCCAAGGCCAACACGACAAAAAACGCTCGCGGATACCTGGGTCAATGCAAGACAGCCTTCGCCGCGCGGCGCCTCGGCACACTCGGCTGCGACACTTGTCTTCGGCGAAATCCCTGCGGCGATGGGAACCCTGGCGCATTGTGATATTTGCGAGCAGACATTATCGTATTTACGTCTTTACGGGAACCTGGGATGCCTCTCAATATCCGCAGTGAAGTTGTCAACCAGCTCGCCGAGAGGCTGGCGGCCCGCAGACAGATGAACAAGACCGATGCCGTGAGGATTGCGTTGGAGAATGAGCTGCGTCGCCTTGACGAGGCAGTGCCTCTCCGTGATCGCGTTCGTCCGCTTCAGGAGCGGGTACTGCGCCGGCCGGCTACAGGCCTGGAAGCAGACAAGGCGTTCTATGACGAACTCAGCGGGCATGAGTGATGTTTGTCGATTCCTCTGCCATCGTCGCCATTCTGACCCGCGAGCCGGAAGCCGATACGCTGGCGGACGTACTCGAGAAAGCGCGCTCTCCGATCACCTCGCCGATCGCGATCTTCGAGGCGGCCCTGGGGATCTGTCGCAAGCGGCATGCGAGCGTCGAGGAGGCTGAGCAGGACGTCGGCGAATTTCTAGAGGTGGCGGGAGTGCGGACGGCCCCGATCACCGATGAGGAGGCGCACACGGCGCTCGCGGCTTTCTCTCGCTACGGCAAGGGACGGGGGCATCCTGCGCAACTCAACCTGGGCGACTGCTTTGCATATGCAATGGCAAAGAACGCTCGGCGGCGCTGCTGTTCAAGGGCGAGGATTTCGACAAGACCGACATCCGCCCCGCCGCGCGGTCGCGCTAAATTCAGGAGGCGGCGGCTGGCGGCGATGCGCGAGACCAGCGGCCTGGAAGCGGCCGGCCTATCACACAGTCGGCATTCCGATAGTCGAAGGCCCTCGCGGCGGTCCGCCGCGGCGCGTACGCTGAGGCGATCGAGTTGTTGCTGCAACTCGTTTCGATCTATGCCAGATCGGCGCGCAACGTGACGCCGTGGACTGGACCCCAACCGAGGCAGCCATCCGCGCCGGTCAGCGTGACGTTGCCTTGTCGCTGGCGCATGAACGTCCGGGGACCACGCCGAGGACATCTTGGGCTGATCCCGGGTGGTGTGCTGGCCGTTACAATGACAGTTTACTGGACTAGCGAGTACCTCGTTGCAGGGTTTTGATTGCCGTCCGGGCGCAAGCGTCGTCCCGCAAAACACCAACGATCCTTCTGCACAGAGTGTCTTTCTCACCGGGAACCAGATTATCGGAACCGCGGGAACCCCGGCATCGGTCCCCGAGCCCGCCACCCTCGCCTTGCTTGGCATTGGTATCGCCGGCCTCGGCCTCTTCCGCCATCGTCGGGCCTGAATACGACTAACGCAGACTGTCGGGATACTTTACCGGGGCGGCGCCACGCAGCGCGTCCTTTCGCGCGGGTCACGGCGACAGTTTATTCGACCCGGAGTCCGCAGCTGCGGGTCCGGCTCAGCGAGCTGATCGATGCTTCGGTCGAGGCGTTCGGCGGGTTCGTTGGCCTCATATTCGCTGCATCCCCTAACCGCATGTCGCGATCCTGGGCACCCCCCTATCGCCCAGAAATAGGAAGCGATCCTTCTCGAAACCTGCGGTACTTCGCCGCGGATCGGCCGCTGCTCAGCCTCATCAAGGAAAAACGGTACTGACGCGCTCAAGTCGTCATTCCCGCGAAAGCGGAATCCAGGGCCGGCAAGGCCGCGGTGGTTGCCCTGGACCCCGCCTTCGCGGGGGTGACGATGACCCCCGTTTGGAAGATGCGGTCGCCAATTAGCCGCGGCGATTAAAGCCGCAACTGGGCTTCGGCATGACCCCCGTGCCTGCTATTCGAGGGTTCGCGGATCGTCGATGGCGAATGTGAGATGCTGGGTCGGCTGAGGTGTGGTGGTCATCAAGCTCACCCCGTCCGGCGCCTCGAAGCGGTGCCACGCCCCTTGCGGAACGATCACCACCATTCCCGCCTTGAGCGCAAAGGATTTCCGCCCGTCCTCGGTCATGATGTGAAACATTGTGGCCCCGTCGACGATCTGCACGATCTCGTCGCCGTTCGGATGGCGTTCCCACGGGCCTTCGCCGGAGAATTTGGCGACGTTGATGGCGCTGTCGCGATAGGGCGCCAGTCGCGCGAAGGCGCCCTCCCGATCGGCCTCAGGCGTTTCCGGGGTGCGCCCGCGCAACATCCTCAGCTTCGCGAACTCGGCATTCATATCCAGGATGGTGAGCACTCTTCCCTCCGCTTGCTGCCTCGAGCTCAGTCTACCCTGTTATAACGTGAACGTGTTCGCATCGGCAGTGGGAGGTGATCCATGGATAAGCGGCGAAGCATCGAGGTGGCGGGGGCGAAGCATGTCAATCCGATCCCGAGCGCCAGCCGGCGCGGCCCTTTTGTCGTGTCCGGGGCGATCTCCGGCACCGATCCCGACACCGGCAAGGTCCCCGCCGATCTCGACGAGCAATGCCGGCTGATGTTCGAAAATGTCCGGCGGGTGATGGCAGCCGCCGGCGGGTCGCCCGACGACATTGTCAAGATGACGGTGTGGATCACCGACCGCTCGCTGCGCGACATCATGAACCGGCATTGGGTCGCGATGTTTCCCGACCCGCATTCGCGGCCGGCCCGCCACACCTTGACCTCGCGCGACTTCACCGCGCCGATGCAGATCCAATGCGACCTGATGGCCGTGCTGAGCGAGGGCTGAAGTCATGAAGATCGTCGATATCCGCGCGATCCCGCTCTCTTATCGCTGCGACCCGCCTTATGGCAGCGCCGGCGGCATGCAGGCGCGCCGCGGTGGCCTCCTGGTCGAGATCGAGACCGACGAGCGCGTTATCGGGATCGGCGAGGCTGGCGTTGGAGGCGGGGCGACCCCGGCGGTGATCGAAAAAGTGCTGCGACCGATGCTGATCGGCGAGGACCCGTTGCTGATCGAGGGGCTGTGGCAGAAGATGTTCGCGCGGACCCGCCAATATGGCCGCCGCGGCGTCGTCATGAACGCAATCAGCGGCATCGACATCGCGCTGTGGGACATCGCCGGCCAAGTCGCCAAATTGCCGCTCTATCGCCTCCTCGGCGGCTGCCGCGACCGGGTCGAGGCCTATGCCAGCGGCGGTTTTTACCAGCAGGGTAAGTCGATCGATGATCTTGCGGGCGAGGCCGAGGGCTACCGCGCCCGTGGCTTTCGCGGCATGAAGATGAAGGTCGGGCGCAATCCATCGACGCAGACCCCCCTGCGCCATCTGGTGGACCATGCCGAGCTCTGTGAGGTCGAGCCCGAGGAGGATATCGCACGGGTCGCAGCGGTGCGCCGCGCGCTCGGGCCGCAAGCGAAACTGATGGTCGACGTCAATTGCGCCTGGAGCCCGTCCTTCGCGATCGAGATGGGCCGGGCATTCGAGTCCTATAAGCTCTACTGGATCGAGGAGCCGGTCGCGACCGACGACATCGACGGCAGCGCGCGGGTCGCCGATGCGCTCGCGACGCCAATCGCCGGCTACGAGACCGAAATCGGGCTCTACGGTTTCCGTGAGCTGATCACCCGGAGCGCCGTCGATATCGTGCAGCCCGACATTGCCTGGTCCGGCGGGTTCTCCGAATGCCGCCGCATCGCTGCCTTGGCGCAGGCTCATCACATTATGATCGCACCGCACGCCTTCGCCAGCGCGGTGACATTGGTCGCCTCGCTGCACTTCATCGCCTCGATCCCGAACGGTCTGGTGCTCGAATTCGACCAGAACCCGAACGGGTTGCGAGACGAGTTGCTGAAGGACCCGATCCAGATCGAAACCGACGGGATGATCAAATTGCCCGAGCGGCCCGGTCTGGGGATCGAACTCGACCGCGGTGCGATCGAGCGCTACCGCAGCGAATGACGGCGCCCGTGCTCTTCACGATCGGCTACGAGAAGGCTCGGCTGAAGGACGTCGTCGCCACCCTCGCCGAAGCTGGCGTCTCGATCTTGCTCGACGTGCGCGACCGCCCGATATCGCGCCGGCCCGGCTTTTCGAAGCGGCAGCTTGCGGCGGCGGTCGAGCAGGCCGGTTTGCGCTACGTCCATCTCCCGGCGCTCGGCACACCGCCCGAAGGGCGCCTCGCCGGCCGGCGGCGCAAATGGGACCGGTTTTGGCCGATCGTCGAGGAGAAACTCGCCCGCGCCGAAGCCGCGCTCGCGCTGCAGGAGGCCGCCGAACTCGCCCAAGCCGCGCCAAGCTGCCTGTTGTGCTATGAAGCCGATTGGCGAGTCTGCCACCGCCGTCGGGTTGCCGAGATACTCGCGCAACGCCATGGGTTTGCGGTGTCCCACCTTGCGGTTGGCGCCGAACTGACGGGAGGATGACGTGTACAGAGTTCTTATTCTGATCCCGGCGGCGCTTTTAGCCATGAGCGGCGGCGTGCGGGCGCAGCAGGCCAATATGAGCTTTTTTGTAACCAGCGCCGGGTCCGGCAAAGGCGCGGATCTCGGCGGGTTGGCCGGTGCGGACCAGCTGTGCCAGCGGCTCGCGCAGAGCGCGGGGGCCGGCAACCATACCTGGCATGCCTATCTCAGCACTCAGGCGGCGGACGGCCAGCCGGCGGTCAATGCGCGCGACCGCATCGGGCACGGGCCGTGGCAGAACGCCAAAGGGGTGGTGATCGCCAAGGACGTCGACGAGCTGCACGGCAACAACAATCTGAGCAAGCAGACCGCGCTGACCGAGAAGGGCGACATGGTCAACGGCCGCGGCGACACTCCCAACCGGCACGACGCGCTGACCGGCACTCAGCCCGACGGCCGCGCCTTCCCGCCCGGCGACGATAAAACCTGCCTCAATTGGACGAGCAGCACGCAAGGCTCGGCGATTGTCGGACACATCGACCGGCAGGGCTTGCGCGACGACGAGGCGTCTCATTCGTGGAACTCCTCGCACCCCTCGCGCGGCCCCGACGGCGGCTGCAGTCAGGCCGACCTCCGCAGCACCGGCGGCGACGGGTTGTTCTATTGTTTCGCCGCCAATTAGGCAGCGTTGGTCACTTATCCGGGTCGGCGCGGCGCAGCTCTTTGATGGCGGCGCGGCGAGCTTTGGCCTCGAGGCGCCGCTCCTTGGCCGCGGCGGTGGGTTTGGTTGGCCGGCGCGGGGGCGGGGGCACGGCGGCGCGGCGGATCAGTGCGACCAGCCGGTCGAGCGCGTCCTGGCGATTGCGCTCCTGCGTGCGGTAGCGCTGCGCAGTGATGACGATGACATCGTCGCGCGTCAGCCGACGGCCGGCCAGCCGAGCGAGCCTTTCGCGCACTTCCCCGGGCAGCGAGCGCGAGCGCGACAGGTCGAAGCGGAGCTGCACCGCGCTCGACACCTTGTTGACATTCTGCCCGCCGGGGCCGGATGCTCGGATAAAGCTTTCCTCGATCTCGCTCTGATCGAGGAACAGATGGCCGTTAATCGGGATCAACATAGCGCTTCACGCCGGATAGCATGGTAGTGTAAGCGAGAGCGTCATTCCGATCGGGTTGCATCGCGTCAGCTCGCCATTCGCGGCGGTGTGCCCGTGTGATTGCAGGAGCGAATATGCCTAATCTCAGTTTCACCGCACCGACGACGGTCGACGAGGCCATCCGAGCGCTGGCCAGCGCTCCCGGCTTGGCGAAGCCCTTGGCCGGCGGAACCGATCTCCTGGTACAGATGCGCTCCGGCCGGATGCGCCCCGAAGTCATCGTCGACATCAAGAGAATCCCCGACCTGATCGGCATTCGCGAGACCGACGACAGCTTCGTGATCGGCGCGGCGACCCCAGGGGTCATGCTCAGCGAACACGAGGCCTTCAGCCGCGCCTGGCCGGGGATCGTCGAGGGCGTCGACCTGATCGGCTCGCAGCAGATCCAGGGGCGCGCCTCGCTGGTCGGCAATCTGTGCAACGCCTCGCCCGCCGCCGATAGCGTTCCGGCGCTAATCACCGCGCATGCCGTGGCCGTTATTGCCGGCCCCGACGGGAGGCGCGAGGCGCCCGTCGAAGCGATCGTCACCGGACCGGGGCAGACTTCGCTAAAGAAGGGCGAATTCGTTGTCGAGTTTCGTGTGCCCAAACCGAAGCCGCGGCAATCCGATGCCTACCTCCGCTTCATCCCGCGCACCGAGATGGATATCGCGGTCGTCGGGTGCGGTATCAATGTGACCCTGGACGCGGCCGGCCTCTGCACCGATGCGCGCGTCGTGCTAGGCGCGGTGGCCCCGACCCAGCTCATCGTCGACGATGCCGCCCAGGCGCTGATCGGGCACCGGCTCGACGACGACACGCTTTCCCGGCTCGACGCCGCCGCGCAGCGAGCCTGCAAGCCGATCAACGACAAGCGCGGCACGATCGAATACCGAACCAAGGTCGCCGGCGTCCTCGCTAGACGGGCGGCCGCCATTGCATTTGAGCGCGCCGCAGGGCGCGTGGCAGGAGTCCACTAATGGCCAAGCAACACGTATCGACGATCATCAACGGCGAGCCCGTCGAATTTCTCTGTGAGCCGCAACAGACGTTGCTCGATGTGCTGCGTGACGAATTGAACCTGACCGGCAGCAAGGAAGGATGCAGCTCCGGTGACTGCGGCGCCTGCACCGTCATTGCCGACGGCAATATCGTCTGCTCGTGCCTGATGCTCGGGGCCGAGGCCGAAGGCCGCAAGATCACGACGATCGAAGGCATCGCCGAGGGCGACAAACTGCATCCGGTGCAGCAGAAATTCCTCGAGCACGCGGCATTGCAGTGCGGTTTCTGCACCCCCGGCTTCATCGTCGCGGCGAAGGCCTTGCTCGACCAGAATTTGAACCCGACCGAAGAAGAGACCCGCTACTGGCTCGCCGGCAATCTGTGCCGCTGCACCGGCTATGACAAGATCATCCGTGCGGTGCTCGACGCGGCCGCCGTGATGCGTGGCGAACAAGCGGGGGCAGCGCGATGAGTTATCTCGACAAGGATTTGTTGAAGGTCGTCGGCACCAGGCCGATCCGCCCCGACGGCGTCGACAAGGTCACTGGCCGCGCTAATTTCGGCGCCGACATGAGAATGCCCGGCATGCTGTGGGGCAAGATCAAGCGCAGCCCGCATGCGCACGCCCGGATCGTGTCGATCAACACCGACAAGGCAATGGCATTGCCGGGCGTAAAGGCCGTGACGACGCGGGCTGACTTCCCGGACATTCCGCCGGACAAGCGGACTATCGGCGCCATGCCGCATAATCTGTGGGATCTGTCGCGCAACTGCATGGCTAAGGGCAAGGCGCTCTACGAGGGGCACGCGGTCGCCGCAGTTGCGGCAACTTCGCCGGCGATCGCCGAACAGGCGCTCGACCTGATCGAGGTCGAGTACGAGGTATTGCCGCATGTGATGGATGTCGAGGCGGCGATGGCGCCCGATGCGCCGGTGCTGCACGACGACATCTTTACTGCGGGGGTCGATCCCAAGCCGACCAAGCCCTCGAACGTCTCGAAGATGGTCCGCTTTGCCAAGGGCGACGTCGAGGCCGGGTTCGCCGAAGCCGACGTTGTCATCGAGCGGCGCTACACGACAAAGCCGGTGCACCAAGCCTATATCGAACCGCATGCCTGCGTCGTCTCGGTCGGAGCTGACGGGCAGACCACGATCTGGAGCTCGAGCCAGGGCCACTTCATGGTCCGCGCCTATACCTCGCGGATCGCCGGCGCTGAGGATAATGCGAGCATCCGTGCGATCCCCGCCGAGATCGGCGGCGGCTTTGGCGGCAAGACGATCATCTATCTCGAACCGGTCGCCTACATGCTGTCGAAGAAGTCGGGACGGCCGGTCAAGATCGTGATGAGCCGTGAGGAGGTGTTCCGGGGAACTGGGCCGACCTCGGCCGCGGTCGTCGAGGTCAAGCTCGGCGCCAAGAGGGATGGCCGGATCACCGCCTTGGAAGCCGTGCTCAAATATCAGGCGGGCGCGTTCCCAGGCTCGCCAGTCCAGCAGGGCTGCATTTGCGGGCTCGCGGTCTACGACCTCCCGAACGCCGTTGTCACCGGCTATGACGTGGTGTGCAATCGCCCAAAGGTGGCCGCTTACCGTGCACCCGGGGCACCGATCGGCTCGTTCGCGATCGAAAGCTGCGTCGACGAGCTGGGCCGTGAGCTCGGCATCGACCCGATCAAGATGCGCGAGATCAACGGCGCCAAGGACGGCACCAAGGCCACGCACGGCCCGACCTGGAACAATATCGGCTACATGAAGACCGTCGAGGCCGCCAAGGCGCACCCGCAGTTGAATGTGCCACTCGGGCCCAATCAGGGCCGCGGGATCGCCTCGGGCTACTGGCACAACGCCGGCGGCGAGTCGAGTGCCGCTTGCCACGTCAACGAGGACGGCACCGTGACCGTGACCGAGGGCCACCCCGACATCGGCGGCTCGCGCGCCTCGATGGCGATGATGGTGGCCGAGGTGCTCGGCATTCCGTTCGAAAGGGTCCGGCCGGTTGTTGGCGACACCACGGCGATCGGCTTCAGCGCCTCGACCGGCGGCAGCCGCGTTACGTTTGCCGGCGGCATGGCGGTGACGCAGGCGACGCAAAAGGTCGTCGAGGAGCTGAAGAAGCGCGCCGCGATCATATGGGACATCAGCCCCGAGGCGGTCGAGTGGAAGGACGGGAAAGCCTTCCCGGCGGGCGCCAATGCCGGCAGCTTCGAGCCCCTCGATTTGCCCGCGATCGCCGCCAAAGCGGCGCGCACCGGCGGCCCGATCAGCGCCGAGGTGCAGATCAACGCGCAAGGCCAGGCACCGGGTTTCACGACCCATATCTGCGATGTCGAGGTCGACCGCGAGACCGGCCACGTCAAGATCCTGCGCTACACCGCGATCCAGGATGTCGGCCGCGCGATCCATCCCTCCTATGTCGAAGGCCAGATGCAGGGCGGAGTGGCGCAGGGGGTTGGTTGGGCGCTGAGCGAGGAATACATCTACGACAAGGATGGCCGGCTCGAAAATCCAGGCTTCCTCGATTACCGCGTGCCCGTCGCCTCGGACATGCCGATGATCGACACGGTGCTGATCGAGGTGCCGAACCCGCGGCATCCGTTCGGCGCCCGCGGCTGCGGCGAGGTGCCGATCATCCCGCCGATGGCGGCAGTCGCGAACGCGATTGCCGACGCCACCGGCATCCGCCTGCGCGATCTGCCGATGTCGCCGCCGCGGCTGCGCGCTGCAATCGACGCCACGGAGCCGATGCGCGCCGCGGCGGAATAGGGTTGTAACCGGCCACACACCGTCATTCCCGCGAAAGCGGGAATCCAGGGGGCACGCGCTTGGTCGCTTGCCCTGGGCCCCCGCTTCAGCGGGGGCGACGGAAAAACAGGAGTGAGGTTCGCATGACGTATATGCCGAAGGAATTGCAGAAGGTCGTCGGTACCCGTCCCATCCGCCCGGACGGGGTCGACAAGGTCACGGGGCGCGCCAATTTCGGGGCCGACATGGTGATGCCCGGCATG